>Ga0247835_1000503_pt1 | contig 55300 bp, 35 predicted proteins | sample LaCtaG_3_FD_189912 | JGI IMG/M metagenome (GOLD analysis project Ga0247835, IMG submission 189912) | Freshwater microbial communities from meromictic Lake La Cruz, Castile-La Mancha, Spain - LaCruzMarch2015_13.5m | ecosystem: Environmental > Aquatic > Freshwater > Lake | place: Spain: Castile-La...
GCATGGTTTACAACCAGAAAGGTGCGTTTGCAAAAGGTTACAACACCATCGCGATCGATCGCGCGTTGTTGAACACCGTTGGTATGATGTACTACAAATTGGAAACCGCTACAAACAGCGCTACCAAAAAAATGATCCAATCGAAGTAATTTCGGTTATAAGTCGGAAGGGTGTTGAGCCCTTCCGACCTAACAGAAAACAGTTCGATTTATAAAATGTAGACCGGTTGGCATGTCAATGCCAACCGGTCTTTTGTATTAACATTTCAATATTATATAAATAGTGTATTCATAATTAATTAATTTGTATTATTTTAAAAGGGATCTGTCTAATATAGGCAATTTTTTCAATAGTTAAAAAAAGGGTAGTTGGCCGTTATTAAAAAAAACAATATTACTTTTAAGCGCTCTAAGAAATTTATTATCTTTTTTTTAATCAAGACCAAAATGTCTATCAAAAGATTCCTTCATGAAAAGCCTTACACACAACTGGGGCATGGTCTGCCTCATCGCCTTTTGCCACCTGACGGTTACTGACCTGACCGCTCAAAATGTACCTTCCGTAATTGTCTTAAGTAACGCCCCGTTTTGTCTCAACAATACGGCACTTCAGCTCGATGAGCAAGGAGGAGAAGCGGTAAGTTGGGCATGGGAAGGTCCAAATGGATTCACCGCAAACATTCAAAATCCGGCAATTCAAAATCCGACGTTAAGTGCTTCCGGCACCTACTCGGTAACGGTAACGGCTGCTTCCGGCCTGACCAATGTTGGAACGCTGGATGTTATTTTGTATGAATCCCCTCAATTTTCCCTCACCAATGCATCCATTTGCGCTGGCGCCAGTGTTCCATTACAGACCACAGGCACCGGCTTCAGTTGTAGTTGGCAACCAACCACAGGGCTGGATGATCCACTGAATTGTGCGCCATTCGCATCGCCGCCTACTACTACGGTGTACACCCTAACTGCAACCAATGTGTATGGCTGTACGACCCAAGGTCAAATGCAGGTATATGTGCATCAGTCGGTTGCGCTGAGCTGCAAAAATCTCATAACAGTTGCACTAGATGAAGACGGCCTGGTACCCATCACCCCTGAGATGGTATTGAGCGGCACGGTATCAACTGATACGTTTTTAAAAGTGTCGGTCTTGCTTCAACCTACCCAGGAAAATCTGGGTAATGTGGTAGGTTGTGCCCAAATTGGGCAAGCACTTACCGTAAAAGTGATGGATAGCTGCACCGGAAATTTGTGTTGGGGGAATTTAAAAGTGCAAGACAACCTGGCACCCAAGATCACTTGTACCCAATTGATCTTACCTTGCGCGTTACCCAGTTACACGCCAACCTATTTAGGCACACAAAATATTGCGCAGTCAACACCCACGGCCGCAGACAACTGCGGCGTGCCCACTTTAGGCTATTCTGACATCATCTATAACCTGAATTGTAATGCAGGCCCTGTAAATGGGGTTGGCGATTTGAGTGCCTATATAGAACGGCGTTGGACTGCGCAGGATAATCACGGAAATACTGCCAGTTGTTTGCAGTATATCCTGGTAGATCGCGCCCATATTCCCGATTTGGTGCTGCCCGCCGACATTACGGTAAATTGTACCAATCCAAATATTCAACCCAGTGCCACAGGTGCCCCTGCTGTGCCATTTAACGGAAAAAAATATCCAATTGCGCCGCAGGCTTATGGCTGTGATTTGAATACGATTTATACCGATGAACGCTTGGAGATCTGCGCTGGCTCGTACAAAATTGTGCGTACCTGGACGATTTTTGACGATTGTCTGCCCAGTACCAATACGCCGCCTTTTAATCCGTTGGAATATACCCAAATCATCAAGGTGATGGATCTCAGCGGACCGCAAATGACCTGTCCGGCCGATATAACGGTGAGTACAGATCCCTATAGTTGCTGTGTAAGTTTGGATTTGCCAGATCTTATTCTGACCGATGATTGTTCTCGCTTGCAATCCATTGACGCGACCATTACTTCAAAGGATAGTACCAACGGGGCGCCTACCTATTATTTCGAAGTGCAGGGTGCGTTGGCAGATTTTCCCGAAAATAATATTTGGTTGCCGGATACGCTTGGACAGCAAGGTATCAGCCCTTGTTTGCCAGTCGATACATTTATCGTGCACTATCGCGCAAAGGATGGTTGTGAAAATCTTTCCCTTTGCTCGTTTAATTTGGTAGTTGTCGATAAGACAGAACCAGTGGCCGTTTGTGATGAATTTACCCAGGTTGCGATTGCAGCAGGTGGAAAATCTGAATTAGCAGCCATTACGTTTGACGATGGCTCTTACGATCAATGTTGCATTAAAAAGTTTGAGGGCCGCCGTTTGAATGGGCTGTGTGCTGGTGAGCCGGATAATTTTGGCCCTACGGTGGAGTTTTGTTGCACCGATGTAGGCAAAACCATCAAAATTGTGATGCGGGTGACCGACTGCGCCGACAACACCAATGAATGCAATATTAATGTGTTGGTGGAAGATAAAATAAAGCCGAGTTGCATTCCTCCCGTGAATGTGACCGTAAGTTGTGAAAATTTTGACCCTAGTCTTTGGGCATATGGAACTGCAACGGTCCAGGATAATTGCTGTGTAGGTTCGGTAAACAGTGCGGCCAACTACAGCGCCTTTGATACCGTGTGCAATGTTGGCACCATCTTGCGCACCTTTACCGCATCCGATTGTAACGGGTTATCCAACACCTGTACCCAACGTATTGTGGTGCTTTATGAGCAGGAATATTTTATCCGAATGCCAAGTGATGCCAATGTGACTAAATGTGATGGCACTGGAAATTATGGGGTCCCCATTTTCTTGAACGAAGATTGTGAGTTGTTGGGGGTAAGTTATGAAGACCAAATATTTACCTTGGTTCCCGATGCTTGTTATAAAATTATACGCCGTTGGCAAATCATCAATTGGTGTACTTATGTGCCTGGAAAGCCCTGTATTGAGGTGCCTAATCCGGAACCCAATCCAAATCCGCTGGATCCAAACAATATCCGGGGCCCCATTTTGTCCTTGCCCGGTACAACGGGTATTTGGGCGCCCACTAATATAAATGTGACCCCTGGAGCCCCGACTACCAATTACGCGAATTTGCTTGATCCCCTTGCAAATTGCTATAATTATGATCAGATCATCAAAGTGGTAGACCTCCAGGATCCAAAAGTGAATGTCCCAGCCGGGCAGGATACCTTCTGCGACCTGACTGCCAATGATGCAAGTCTTTGGAACGCAGATCACTGGTGGGATCAAGCCATTGGAAGCCATAATGTATGTGAAGGTCCGGTGGATCTTAAAATTACTGCCGTGGATTCCTGTACCGCAACCGATGTTTTTGTGCGCTACCTTTTGTTTCTTGACCTCAATCAGGATGGGGTCATGGAAACGGTGGTGAATAGCAATAATTTGCCCGGAACCAATACGGTAAATGTTGGGAATGCCGCAAACGCAAACTTTAGCGGCGGTACCTCACAAAGTTTTGACCATCGAAATGTGCCGATAAACCAACAGTACGCATTTGCCTTAGAAACCTACGTTGAAAATGACTTGTTGCATGCTGCGGTAAAATGGAACACCAGCGCCAACCCCAATCAATACACCACGCCGGAGCTTCCTTATGGCAACCATAAAATTAAATGGATCGTACAGGATGGCTGTGGCAATGAAACCGTAAGAGAATATGATTTTACGGTACGCGATTGCAAAGCCCCGACGCCAATTTGTATTAATGGGTTGAGTGTCAATATGATGCCTACACAAATGATCAGCATTTGGGCTAGTGACTTGCTCCAATATGCCGACGATAATTGCACGCCAGCTGCTGCGTTGCAGCTAGGCATTCGAAAAAGCAATGCCGGGAATACCTTTCCGATGGATGCCAATGGCAACCCGGAGGTGTCGGTAACCTTTGGCTGTGCAGAACTGGGCAATCAACCCGTTGATTTATGGGTAAAAGACCTTTCCGGAAATGCAGGTTTTTGCCAAACATACGTGTTGGTGCAGGATAACATGGGGAATTGTCCGGTTATTACGGGCAAAGCTGCCGGACTTATTGCAACCGAAACAGGTGTTGGGTTGAACAATGCTACCGTCGAACTAAGTGGTATGAGTACCCTGGTTCCAGCATTTTCCTATTTTTCCGCTTCGGATGTTTTGGGGAATTATCAGTTTTATGAAGTGCCCTTTTCTTCGGATTTTTCCATCACACCCTATAAAGATGATGACCCGCTCAATGGGGTTTCTACCTATGACCTTGCCCTGATTTCACGGCATATTCTCGGCTTAGAAAATATTAAGTCTTCCTACCAGATGATCGCAGCCGACGCGAATAAATCGGGCTCCATCACCTCCTTTGACATCATTGAACTGCGCAAACTTATCTTAGGGGTTTATGCTTCTTTGCCAGCCAATACTTCCTGGCGTTTTGTGGATAAGGATTTTGTGTTTCCCAACAAATTGAATCCGTTCGAAACCGCATTTCCAGAATATCGGAACACCATTGATTATCAGAGTGACCTGATTGGAGAAGATTTTGTGGCAATTAAAGTGGGGGATGTGAATGGGAGCGCGACTCCAAATACATTTCTAAACACGGTGGCGCGCAATGAAGGCAATGAAATATTTACACTGAACGATCAAGTACTGCGCAATGGCGAAATTACCCAGGTAACTATGCAGGCCACAAGCTTACTTGAAGGATTTCAAATGACCCTGAAGTTTAAAGACGTTGAAATACTGGAAGTTATCCCGGGAGCGTCCATGCATGCCGAAAACTTTGCCTTATTTCAGCCTATTTCGGCCCTAACAGTCAGTTGGTTTGGACAAGCCATCCCGACGTTCACTGTGCGGGTACGGGCTTTAAAAACAATACAATTGCACGATTGCATTTCAGTTTCAAACAGCATCACGCAGACTGAAGCATACACCCGATCATCGGACCATGATCAAAAAAAGGGGATTATCTTGCAGTTCAAGGATGGTGCAGCCACATTTGAATCGGGCATAGGTTTTGAACTGTACCAAAACTATCCCAATCCTTTTGTGGATAAAACCAGCATTCACTTTTATTTGCCGGACCAAGATGAAGTTCGACTGGTGATTACGGATGCATCTGGCCGACCCGTTTATCAGCACAAAGCCCAGTTTTCAAAAGGAAATCAGCGTATTGTGGTGGACAAACAGCAATTGGGTGCCGCTGGAATTTGGTACTATACCTTGTACACCCGCTTTGGCACAGAAAGTAAAAAAATGATCAGCACCGGTTCGATGCGTTGATCGGATTAGAATATTACAATACTTTAGACAGGATGAAGTTCAGGTACACTTCATCCTGATTGTTGACGCCCAGTCGGTTACTGTTCAGGTGGATCAGGCTGGGCAGGGCTTTTTCAAGGTTGTTGCCTAATTCTGGTAAAATCAATTGATTGCCACGCACCCAGCGTACCCAGTCAGGCTGTTTGGCATCTATTTTATTTTGTTCCAGTGCTTTCCAAAGGGCGCCCAAGGTGCTGCGGAGTTCGTCGGCTTGTGGTGCCAGGCTTATTTCGAACTGGCCATATACCTCCGTTTTAAAACTATCTTCCATCTGTTGCTGGCCATCGGGCTGAAAGAAGAGCGAAAACCACTGCTCGCCTAATCGGTCGAAGTACCAGGCCGCCTTTTTATGGTCGAAACCGGCAGCAAATGCCGTAATGGTGTGCATGCGTAAAGCGTCATACATGGCATCACCGTATGTATATGGCCGATCTAAGCGATCCAGCACGACCCGGGTAGAAACATGGAAGTACTCTTCGGCCCAAATGAGGGCTTCTTCCCCGCCAAAACGTTCAGCCTCTGCTTCATAAGGTTGCTCTTCCCATTCGCCGCGTTCGGCAAACCAGCCGGAGATAGCAGGTCGAAGGGTTTCTTCCAGCCATTCCTCCTCTCCGCGCACCCGCAAGCGGATGTGTGGACCTTTTTCGTCGGCATAGCGCACAAAAAAAGCGCGCGCGCCTTTCACAGGCCAAACAAATTGAGCCAGAAAGGGCTTAACAGCACGGGCCAGGAATACATCGGGTACTTCCAGCGGATAAAAATGGTAAGAGAGCCAGGTTTGCATGGGACAAAAATCGGCTTTTTTAAACCGATTTTAAAAAATATTTTCCAACATGCCGGAAAATATAAATGCCTCACAGAAGGATCTGCAAGGCATTTTTGTGGCGGAGGCCGGACTTGAACCGACGACCTTCGGGTTATGAGCCCGACGAGCTACCAACTGCTCCACTCCGCGATTTAGCGAGCGCAAAGATACAACTATAATACTGAAATGTCCTAATTTTTTGGAAAGTTTATTTTTTGAACCTTTTATCAGGCAGAAAACTGAAGCTTCTAATGGGGTATTTCAGACAACGACTGCCGCAATTTCTCTCGATCCGCCTGTATTTTCTTGTTGCCCGGATCCAGTTCCAGGTAGCGGTTGTAATCTTCCAGGGTTTTTGTGGGTTGCCGCATTTTTAAATGCAACATGGCGCGGTTCAAATAACCCATTTTGTTTTGAGGGTCTAATTGCAAGCCCTGGTTAAAATCCTGCTCTGCCGCTTCTAATTGGTTGATTGTCCCCAAGGCGGCACCGCGGTTGATCAACATGGCCCCGTGTACCGCAGGACTAAGTCTATCTGCCAACGCAAGGCTCTTGTTGTAATCTTGCAAGGCATTTTGCAGGAATTCGCCCGATTTTTCTTTGGGAAATTTGCCTGACATGGCCATATCAAAATATGTTTTTCCACGGCTGTTGAGCAATTCCGGGTTTTGTGGCTCGATGCGGAGGGCATTTTGGTAGTCGTTCATAGCCGGCTCAAATTGCTGCAAACTCCGGTAATACTGTCCGCGGTACCAATACGGCAACCCGCTTTTATCCGGCGCATACTGAATGACACGGGACCACAAAGTTTCGCTGTTTTGCCAAATACCAATTTGCAAATAGGTGGCAGCAGCATAGAAGAGCCCAATTACGAGCACTGCAATGCGTAAGTTCGTATTATTTGTTTGCCGTTTTTCATAAAAATCATAATGCCAAGCTACGATAGCAAACAACCCAAAATACGGTACATACGTAAAACGGTCGGCCAAAAAGCCCTGCCCTGCCGTCAATATTTGCAGCAAAAACACCACATTTACAAAGAAAAACAACAATCCGAATACCCAAATACGCATATCCCGCCGGTATAATTGCCAAATTGCAAGGCCAAATCCAATAAAAAGTATAGGGGCCGCATAAATCCAGACCGGCAGCGGGGTTGGATAGGTGTACAAAGGAAGCATCGGGTAGGGGAGGATGGCTTTGTATAAATATACCCCCATGGAATAAGCGCCAATACATAGTCGGTCGGCCAAACCGAATTGGACCGCCGCCGGATTCACCGCACCCTGTAATCCCAAGGTGTACACATTTATTAAGCCAAAAACGAGGGAAAGTGCCCAAAACGGCCATTTTTCCAACAAAGCCGTACGTATTGTAACCGGCCGCCGCAGCCAATAATCTATCAACAACATGGATAAGGGTAAGGTGACCGCTTGTACTTTCGACAAACAGGAAAGCAAGGCCATTCCTACGGCCAGCCAGAAATAGCGCTGTTTCGCTTTATCTGCCTGCACCCAGCGCATATAATACCAAAGCGCAGCAAAGAAAAACAGGCCAAACAATACGTCCTTGCGCTCCGTCGCCCAGGCCACCGACTCCACCCGCATCGGATGAATGCCAAAAAACAAGCCACCCACAAATGCGCCGCCCGCTCCGAAGCCCATGGCCAATAAAACGCGCATCACAAACAGCACCACCAAAGCGTGCAACAAAATATTGTCAAAATGCACTAATGTTGCATTGAAACTGCCCGCAACGGCTTTTTCGATAAAAAAACTAAAGATGGCGAGCGGATTGTAGTTGCCCAATTGCGCCGAACCCTGTCGGATATCGAAAATAGCGGCAACATGCTGCGCGTCTATTTTGGCCAGGTTCGGGTTGTTGAGGATGGTGGCATCGTCGTCCCAATTGACAAATCCACATTTTAAAGCGCCCAAATAACACACAAAGGTAACCGCCATAGCAATCCAGATCATCCGCATTGGGCTGGCTTCGGTTTGTTTGGCTGGCTGGGCAGCAATAGGGGACTTTGCGCCCTTGGCCGGGCTTTTTTTAGATTGTGTCATGGGTGGTCGACTTTGGGGTAAAGGTAAGCTTTGCGGGATTTTTTGTTTAAATCAAAAAAACTTTCAAAGCCATACAACGAAATGTACAACGCCTGGCTTCTTTATAATAAACAACAACGATAACCAACGCACATGACTGATCGCATCCTAATTGAAGCCTGCATAGCCAACGATCGAAAGGCGCAGCACCAACTGTACGAGCGGTATAAAAGTGCGATGTACACCCTGGCGTACCGGATTACGGCCGATTTTGAATTGGCGGGTGAAGCTTTACAAGATGCTTTTTTAAATATATTCAAGCATTTGGACCGTTTTGAAGGTAAAAGTACGCTGGGGGCCTGGATAAAAACCATTGTGGTGCGAGAAGCCGTGCGCAAGGCCAAACGGCAACCCATGCGTTTCGACGAATTGGTGGCATACGACAACCAAGCTGCTTTCGACTGGAGTACTTTAATGTTGGACGCGGCTTATTTGGAAAAGGCCATCCTCGATTTGCCGGATGGTTTTCGGCAGGCCTTTGTTTTAGTTGAAATTGAGGGCTGGTCGCATGCAGAAATTGCCGATTTCTGCGGAATCAGTGAAAGTACCTCGCGGTCGCAGTTGTTTCACGCCAAAAAACGCCTGCGCGCGGTATTAAGTCCCGTGACCGACCAGGATCCATAAAATGTAAATGTTTGATTTTCAACCAAAAAAGACAATCCAAGCATTTCATCTTTTAGCCATGCAAGAACAAAATAAACATTTATTGCAGCAAGCCCTGGGGCAACTTCCTGCTTACGAACCCCCGATGGGCATTTGGGAAGAGATTCAGACTGCCTTAGATGCCGATCAAATGTTGCAAACGCAATTGCCTGCGTTGCCCATCCATACGCCCCCGGATGCAATTTGGGACGCCATTGAACTTCAGTTGCCTAAACAACGCCGGTTTGGCCGGGTGCTCATGTTGCGCCTTGCTGCTGCTGCGGTGCTCTTAGGCATGGCCATCGGGGTGTGGTGGCTAACAGGAGTGCGTGCCGAAGAAGCGATCATCGTTCAAACCCAGGAAATTGCAGACCCAAATATCCTTGAAACCACCCAGGCACCCGAAGACAGTGCTTTTCTGTTTGTGCAGAAATTTTGTGAAACGCAGGTGCCCATTTGCCAGGATCCTGCTTTTGAAGCCCTGAAAACCGAATTGGATGAACTCTCTGAAGCCAAAGAAGCCTTGCGCGCCGCCCTGGGGTCCTACAGCGACGATCCGGCCCTGGCCGAACAAATGATCCGCATCGAACGGGAACGGTCGGCCTTGTTACAACAAATCATGCAACTGATTTAGTGACAACATTTAAAGCAAATAAAACAACCCAAATATGAAACATTTAATGCTTCTGTTTACCTGCTGCCTCGTTTTAAACACGGGCTGGGGCCAAACCACCCTGCAGGTTTTAACCAAAACGGTCCAAAAAACAGTCGCCTGGAAACCCGGGTATAGCGTGGAAATTAACGGTGAAAAGGCGGAAATACAGGTTATACCCGGCAAAGATGCCCAGGTTTTTGTCAAAGCCGAATTGAGCGCCAAACACCCCAATGCCGATTCTGCCCGCTTGGACCTGGATACCTGGAAATTTGTAGTGACCACCGTCGGAAAAGTGATTTATGTGCGGGCTTATATCGGCTTATCTGCCAAAGCAAAGTTGCCGGCTTCCAGCATGAAATCGAAAATTGTGGTACAAGTTCCTGTTGCCTGCCCGGTTAAATTGGTCAACAAATTCGGTAGTGCCAAATTGGAAAAATTAGATGGTCCGATCGCGCTCAATGGGGAGTTTTGCAGTTTTGACCTGGTTCAATTGGGCGGGAAAGTGCAAATCGACAGTAAATATGGCAATGTACAAGCCCAAACCCTGGGCGGTCCCCTGCAAATTTCAATCCGACGCGCCGATTTGTCCATTTTAGGTATGCAAAATACTTGCTCCATTCAAAGCGAATATGGTGAAGTAATGCTCGAAACTTCTGCACAAACTGGCGATGTAAACATCAAATCCAACAAATCGAATATTACCCTGCAAACCAAAGGCAAATCGGTGCACAATTTCGACCTGAAAAGCGCATATGGGTCCCTACAATTGCCTGAAAAATGGTCATTTCAATTGGCCCAACCCAATGCACATACCCAAACTGCCCTTTTACAAAACGGACCTAACCGAAAAGGTATCCTGGTGGATGCTAATTTTGGTAAAATTTTAGTCCGATAAAAGATCTTATCCTTCCACACACACTTCCCTCACCCCAGTTTATTCTTCCACCTACCTGCATGCAGGTGAAAATTATACCGATATGAAACACCACTTTCTGATCATCATAACCTGCTTTTTCGGTTTGCGCTTACATGCACAAACCGATACTACCTTCATCCTCAACAGCACCTCGGTTGAAAGTTTTGCCCCATCCGTAGCACTTACGGAGGCCCGCACCGAAGTGTTGAAACTTCAAGAACCCGTAAAAACCTTGTTTAAATGTAATTTATTGGCTCTTTCACCGATTACCACGGGACGCGCATCGTTTGGAGAACAAGGCGGCGTGGTCAACTCCAGAAATTGGCCTGTGGATCTGGAATTTGGAGTGGAGCAAAAATTGGGCAAACCTTTCTCCGTCGGGGTTTCTGCTTCCACCTCCGTTGTTTCTTATAATGCTTATAACCCCGACATTTTCAGAAAACCAGGAACACAATATTTTCAAAACGTCACCCTGGAAGCAGAAGCGCGCTGGTATTTTGCGATGAAAAACCGCATCGATGCAGGACAACAGGCCAATAATCTATCCGGACCATATTTAGGCGCCTCTTTTCGCAGGATCCATTGGCGTAAAGATGCGGTCCGTGAAAATAGCGTCAAAGATCAACGTGGCGCGTTTTTAAACGTAGGCGTCCAGCATCGCATTTTTAAACATGGCTATTTCGATTTAGGCTATGGTTTTGGGTATTTGCGTTCGGAAAACAGCACCCTTTCGCGACGCAGGCGTTATTTTTCAAGTGTTTTACGGGCCAAATTGGGCTTTGCAATTGCAGGCCCCAGTTCAAAAGATGATTCCAAAGGCAGTTATTGTGAAGCCTTGCGCTGTTTTCGGGAAGAACGCAGCATGTTTAAGATAGACCTCCTTAATTTAATCAACTTCACTTCTTTTTATTACACCAAGGAGCTGGATTTGAGGCCTTCCATTGCCTGGGAACAAAAAATCAATGAATCTGCCTTTTCCATCGAAACGGAGTTCAATCTAAACATGAATTTTAGTAGATTTCGTATTACGGATTCAAATAATCAACGGGTAAAATCGGACTACCAAAATTACAAGGCTGAATTGGTGGTTCAACCAAGGTACTATTTTGACCTGAAACGGCGGATCGCCAAAGGAACCGCTGGGAACAACCTTTCCGGTCCATATGCCGGCGTGCACAATGTTTTTAGCAAAACCTGGATGAACGGGAAGACGACGTTTAGTCTACCAACAGAATTTAGGATAAACACCTACGGGGTTGGGCTTGTCGTAGGTTGTCAATATCGTTTCCTCCGCCACGGCTATGTTGATTTCAATATTGGACAAGGGGTAAGTACGTCTTCTGGCCATATCCTCAACTCAGATGGAAGTCGAAATACGATTAACGGCGATTGGGGGAAATATTTGATTGGGACGTTTAAGGTGGGGGTAGCTTTTTAGTGATGAGTGATGAGTGATGAGTGTTGCGTTGCGTGGATGTGCCCAAATATGGTTGATAAAATGGCCGCGAATGCGGTGTGGGCGGTTAATTATGGCGATTTTATATTTGTTTTGCCCCAAATCCTTGTGACTTCTCGGAAGTCATAAGGGTTTGGGGTTTGTTTTTTTACAAATTTCTACAAATTTCTACAAATGCGTGACTTCTCCGAAGTCAGGAGGGTGTTTTTGTATTTGTTTATTTTCTACAAATGCTTGACTTCTCCGAAGTCAGGATAATGCTGCGATTTTATTTTTTCACATATGCTTGATTACCAAGGGGTAATGTGAGAAATAATCACGTATCACTTATCACGTATCACTTATCACGTATCACTTATCACTTATCACTTATCACTCATTCATCATCCGCTTCCACCGGCGTAGGATTGCTCTCCCACATCAAATATGCTTTCAAAAACGGGCCTAAATCGCCGTTCAGGACGGCATCGGGGTTGTGAACTTTATAGCCGGAGCGCAGGTCTTTCACCCAGCGGTCGTCGAGTACATAGGAGCGGATTTGGCTGCCCCATTCAATTTTGCTTTTGGTGGCTTCCACTTTGTCTTTTTCTTCCTGGCGTTTGCGCACTTCGATGGCATACAAACGGCTTTTGAGCATCGTCATGGCGCGGTCGCGGTTCTGGTGCTGACTGCGTTCGGCCTGGCATTCGACGACTACGCCGGAAGGTAAATGTCGGAGGCGGACGGCCGATTCGGTCCGGTTTACGTGCTGACCACCGGCGCCCGAGGCGCGAAACACATCCATTTCAATATCATCGGGTTTGATGACGATTTCGATGTCGTTGTCTTCTACCAGGGGGTAAATAAATACCGACGAAAAGGTGGTTTGGCGTTTGCCCTGGGCATTAAACGGGCTGATGCGTACCAGGCGGTGCACCCCATTTTCGCCTTTTAGCCAGCCGTAAGCATAATCGCCCCGAATTTCGATGCTGGCCGATTTGATACCTGCTGCCTCACCGGCTTGCTCAAAAAGTTCTGTTACTTTAAATCCGGCTTTGTCGGCCCACATGCGGTACATGCGCAGGAGCATGGCCGACCAATCACATGCCTCCGTACCCCCGGCACCGGCATTGATGGTCAGGACGGCATTCATGGGGTCTTCGCGCTTGTTGAGGGTGCTGCGGAATTCGGCGTCGGCCAGAATTTCGGATGTTTTGTGGTATTGCAGGTCCACTTCTTCCGGCGTGGCCATTTCTTCGCGTTGGAATTCGTAGAGGCCTTCGAGGTCATCTACTTCGCGGGCAAGATCGTGGAATTCATCGACCCATTTTTTGCTGATGCCCATTTTGCGCTGGATGGATTCGGCGCGTTTGGGGTCATTCCAAAAATTGGGATCGAGGGTCTGGCTGCTGAGGTCTTCTATCTCGCGGAGGCGGTTATCCACGTCAAAGATACCTCCTGAGGACCGCCAGTTTGTCTTTGAGTTCTTTTAATTGCTCAATAGTCATGTCTGGAAACGGGTGGTTTTGGGGATGATGAACATAAAAAAAGCCCGGATTTACACAGCGGATACTTGCTTGGAAGCACCAGTTGTATAAATCCGGGCGCGGGATGTTGTAAAACTAAGATTCGATATTTACAAAAAATACCAAATCCGAGTTTGGTGGAATCGCGCCAGCAGGTTGGTCAGCGTATCCGAGTTTTGACGGAATAAAGAAGATGTAGGTGCCACCACGGTTCATGAGTTGCAAACCTTCGTCGAAGCCCGGGATCATTTGACCCACGGTGAACGGCGTTGCGCCACCACGATCATAAGAGTTGTCAAACATTTTACCGTCTGATTTCAGGACACCGTAGTAGTTGGTCGGTACTTTATCGCCCAATTTCACTTGCGTGCCCGTGCCTTGTTCTTGAACTACATATTCCAAACCAGAAGCTGTTTTTTTCAAACGGTCGCCCAGTTTGTTTGCTTTATAGTCGGCCAAGATCTGGTTGATGGTCGTTTGTACTTCCATGCCTTTTGCTTTAGCAGCCTCTTCTTTTTTAGCAAGTTCCTCTTTGTTGAGTACTTCAACGAGGCTTACTTCGAAGCGTGCTACTTTTTCTTTTTTCAAAGCGGGTGGCAAGCTGGCGATCATCATACTGTCCAGATCCTGATAAATCGTAGCGCTATCCCCTTTTACCATCAACAACAATGCATCGTAAATAGGTGGAATACGTTTTGGTAATTTATCTTTTTCAAACAGCAAAATTTCACGCGCACCGCCTGTTTTCCAGGTGCTGCCCATGATGGTGTCGCCGACAAAAGTGGTTACGTTGACGAGTACTTTGTCGCCAGGCTGTGGTTTAACACCATCTTTCAGGTTTGTGTGGTTGATAAACCGAAAGCCGTGTTCTGTTTTGATACCCTTTTCTGTACATGCAGTTTGAAACAGGGCAAAGCCGATAAAGGCCAGCAAAAGAATGCGCATAAGTTGTTGTATTGTTTAGTCAAAAAATGATTTCAGACCATGTCCGAAACGAATTATTGCATTTCAATATAGAAAATCAAGTCTGCTTTGGCAGGAATTGGGCCACCGGGGGTGCCTTCTTCGCCGTAAGCGAGTTGGTAAGGGATAAACAAGGTTGCGCGGCCGCCATGGTTCAACAATTGGGCTCCTTCATCAAAACCTGCAATCATCTGGCCGATGCCGGTCGTGAAAGGCAAAGGTTCGTTGCGTTCAAAAGAGTTGTCGAATGGGCTACCATCAGTAAGACAGCCGTAATAATGGGCTTTAACAGCCTCGTTGGCTACAATACGTGCGCCCGTACCTTGCTCGTGCACCATATACTGTAGGCCACTTGCTGTTTTTTTCAAATCTTTCAAGGTGCCTGCTTTATAAGCAGCGGCTAAAGTGGTGGATTGTGCTTTTACCGTTTCCAGTTTTTTCGCATTTTCGGCCTGTTTTGCTTCCAATTGAGCCGCCGTGATAATTTTTATCAGGGAAATATTGTAGCGCACATCCTTTTGGCTTTTCAATTCAGGCGGCAAAACCGCGCGAATGGTAGAGTCGATGGCCTGGTAAACCGTGCCACTGTCGCTTTCGGTCATTAATAATACGGCGTCGTACAAGGGTGGTACGCGGTCTTTCGGCAGTTTGTCTTTTTCAAAAAGTTTGTATTCGCGTGGGCTGCCCAACAGGCGGGTATTGGCCATCAGGGAATCGCCTACCCAGGTATCCACGTGTACCACAATCGTTTGGCCAGGCAATGCTTTTGGTCCAGGACGGTTGGTATGGTTTAAAAAGCGGTAACCGTGTTCGGTATTCACGATGTTTTGCGCAGTCGCTGATTGAATCAGCAGAAAAAGGGCTATAAAAGCCGGCAACAAGCGGACAATTAATTTCATTTTAGCAGTTGTTCTTTGTATTCTGGCAACAGATTTTTAAATTTATCAATGGTAGCTTTCAGACTTTCATGCGAATAGGCGCCCGAGGCATTTTTGTGCCCGCCGCCGTTGAAGTGTTTTTTGCAAATTTCCTGCACATCCAAATCGCCTTTGGAACGCAAACTCAATTTGACCACCGTAGGCTGGTTGTGGATAAAAGCCGCCAGTTTGACATCCCGGACACTGAGCAGATAATTCACAATGCCCTCGGTATCACCCCGTTGGATGTTGAATTGCTCGTAATCTTTTTTAGACAACCAGATTAAGGCCGTGCGAAATTCGGGGTAAAACTCCATGCGGTTGCTCAGGCAATGGCCCAGCAGGCGCAGGTTTTTTTCCGTTTGGGAGTTGAAAATCATATCCTGCACGGCTGTATCATCCGTTCCACGCTCTACCAAATCGGCGGCAATGCGGTACACATTGGGGTTGGTGGCATAGCGGAACGAGCCGGTATCCGTCACCAATCCGGTGTAAATACACTTGCCCACCATCGGCGTAATTTTTACATGATCGCCCATGCCGACGATAAACTGATACACCATTTCGCAGGTGCTGCTGGCGGCGGTATCCGAGAAAATAAAGTCCGCAATCGGGTCGGGATACAAGTGGTGGTCGATCATGATGCGCGCGCCCGGAAGGTCTTTCACGTAATCGCCTAAGCGATCAATCCGGTTATACGCATTAAAATCGAGGAAAATGAACAGGTTTTTCTTGGCCAGCACGTGTTTGCACTCCTCGGTATGTATATCCCAGATCAAAACCTCTTCTGCGCCGGGCAGGGCTTCAAATTCTACAGGAAATTCGGAAGGGAAAATCACATGCGTCGTGTGGCCGTATTGGGCCAAATAGTGTTGCATGGCAAGCGAACTGCCGATCGCATCGCCGTCGGGGTTGCGGTGCGAAAGAATGGCCACATTTTGCGGCACACGGATCAGTTGCGATAAATCGGAAGAAAATTCCATTGCTGCTGGTAAGAAAGAGTGGAATGGGGCTTTGATTTGCACTGCCGTTTGCGTTAGCAGCGTGCAAAAGTACGGCAATTCGTATGCATTCGAAGGTTAACAGGATATTATTTTTTTCAAAACGTATTTTAGAGGGCAGTTTGAAATAAAATCTCGCTGTACCTTTGCGCCCGCTTAATAAATTTTTTTAAACTGATCTTATTCCTATGGCTGGTAACAGAACCTTCACCATGATCAAGCCCGACGCAGTACGCGCCGGCAACATCGGTAACATCCTTCAAATGATCAACGCTGCTGGCTACCGTTTGGTTGCTATGAAGTTGACTCAACTGAGCAAAGAAAAAGCCGGTGAATTTTATGCTGTACACGCCGAACGCCCATTTTATGGCGAATTGGTTGACTTTATGAGCAGCGGTCCGATCGTTGCTGCCATTTTGGAAAAAGACAACGCGGTGGAAGATTTCCGCACCTTGATTGGCGCGACCAACCCTGCGAATGCTGCAGAAGGCACCATCCGTGCTAAATACGCAACCAGCGTAGGTGAAAATGCAGTACACGGTTCCGACAGCGACGAAAATGCAGCGATTGAAGGAGCATTCCACTTCGGTGGCGTAGAAATGTTCTAAGAACACCCCTCAATTAGGAGCCTGTTTGGGCATACAGCCCCTTAAAAAAGCCTAAAGCGGATAGGATTGAGCCATGAGGCCTTCTCTTATCCGCTTTTTCGTTTTCTCAAAGTAGGCGTGTTGGTATTAAACTAGTACATCATTAATTTACGACTGGCATTACCGAACGGCGTTTCGAGTCGGCAAGTGTAAAAGCCGGGTTCGCGCAAGTCGGCACGGTGCAGCACCAGGTGGTTTTCGCCACCGGCATATACACCGGATTTGCAATTGATTTCGCGGCCCATCGCATCAAAAATGCGCAACGCCACGTGGGCTAAAGCAGGGAGCCGAAACCATAATTGGGTCATTTCAATGAAGGGGTTCGGCGAGTTTTGGAGTAGTTCGACGCCTTCCGCCTTTGCGGAGGTTTCCGGAACATTTGAATCTTGAATGATCATGTTCAAAAAAATAGGTTGTATTGCGGCCGAAAGTTTGATTAAAGCGTGGTTGGCCGCGCTACATGGGTGTGTGAGTGAGATAATATTCGGGTATTAAAGCGATTATGCGTTGTTAAATCCAAATCTTGTGCCAGAATTTGCGTTGGCTGAAAAATAGATGTTTTTTGTCGGGTGGCTTTCCGTTGAGGTGCCGCGACAAGCCTTCCAAAAGGACCTTTCAAAAAATCGGCCGAATGTACAATGTCCTTTTGTTCCATTGTATCTGGGTATTTGTAAAAATCGGAAGGAGTGCCTATATTTGCTGAAAATGCGGACATAGCTCAGTTGGTAGAGCGCTAGCTTCCCAAGCTGGAAGTCGCGAGTTCGAGTCTCGTTGTCCGCTCTAGGTTGTTTCGCGCAGATGTTACGCGGATTTGTTTTCTCGGATGTTACGCGGAGGGGTTCTGTGTAAAATCTGTTGTTTTTTCAGTGTAGCATCTGTGTGCAATAGAAATGCGTGGTAATGTGGTCCGCTCTAGACCGCATTTTTTAAAGGAAACAGCCATTATAATTCGGGCGGAATACGGAAAATGGATTTTGTAGACAGTGTCTGCAAGATTCGTCGAAGCTTATGGAAATGGTTTTTCGCAGGGCAGGTAACAATGAATAAATTGAACTCTTGCAAAATGGGCTAGGAAATCAGTTTCAACTAGTGATTTTTAAAGACTGTACCATGTAAAAACCGTTATAGCGTGCGGAATGTGGGCTAATATAGGTACATTCCGCATGCTACGAACGGAGTTCGCCTGTGAAAGCCACACCTACTTTACAATAACAAACCGACCGCCGGCTACCACGCCGTCTGCTCGTCTGAACATCAGGAAATAATTGCCCTGCGGGAAATGTTTGGTGTGAAAAACAACTGCTTTGCCGGGAGAAACCTGAATATCCTGTGTCTGGATGCGTTGCCCGATGGGGTTATAAATTTCTACGCTGCCTGCGACTAATTCGTTTCCTGCAAATACAATGTTCAGTACATCGTCTGCCGGATTTGGGTAGAGCACGAACTGGATTTTGCCAGAACGTCCACTATCCACATTACCGAATAACTGGTTTACCGCACTGACATTCGTAGAATCGTCTGCCACGCCATCACAGTCATCGTCAAGCCCATTGCTGATTTCGGTGGCGTTCGGGTAGATTTCGCTGTTGTTGTCGTCGCAGTCCGTAGAATCATTGACGTAACCCGCAGATGCCGTGCAAGCCTGTATGCTGACGGAGGCATTACCGTAACCATCGCCGTCCGCATCGGCATAAAAAGTGGAGGGCACAGACGGGAAGCCGAGGCTCCATGCATTCAAACTACCGCCGTCCTCGTACACATCTATGACCGTCAACGTCCAAGTTCCATTCGGGTTTTCCCCGTTGAAAGCAGATAAAGGCTCGAACGGTTTATAGGTTCCGTTATTGGTCGGTGGACAAGGGAAAGTACCATAATTGGCCGGAGATTCATCGTCGAAATTGATGAGCATATCGTCCTGGTCTCCACAAATCGATTTTACCAATGTAACTTCCGTGCCTTGCGGGCTTTTCAATTTGACCGTCAAATCGGCAATCCAGATGTGGAAAATGTTGAGGTTCAAAACATTTAAATCTGCCAGATTCGTTACCGGACTATTTACCGTGAGGTTAGAGATGATGGTTTGCCCATCTGGTATCGGAACGGGTACATCGGTGCTGGCGAGGACATTCGGGATGTCGTCTATGATGCCGCTGCAGTCGTCGTCAATCCCGTTGCAGATTTCGGTGGCGTTCGGGTTAGTTGCGCTGTTTTGATCATCACAATCGGTCGAATTCGCTACAGCTGGCCCAGTGAAATTGCAGCCGACTTTTGTGCCGCCGAAACCGTCTCCGTCAAGGTCTTGAAACAAAATCCCGGGCAGGTCGCCGGAAACAACATTTGAGGCGGTGCCGTTCATCGTCAAATTGCGGACAGCAGCCGGACCGTAGGTATTTGCCAAATTTGAGAAATCCGTCACTGCAATGTTATCGCTGTAAGGTTGTCCGGTTTCAAAATCATAATAGGCTTTCAAATCGGGTTCGTTGCCGCTGGGGTAACAAACCAAGTCTTCCATCAACGCGTCAAGGCTGCGAACAGCGCTCCAGATCTTGATTTCATCCAGTGAACCATTGAAGTTGGCCCAAGCGCCGTTCTTCCCAGCGCCAAAAACCAGGTCGGTTGTGTTGTCGCCAGGTTGGGCGAAAGCGTCGCCGTAAGTTTGGCTTTGGACAAAATTTCCATTCAAATAAAAACTAAGCGTGCGGTTGGCGGTCGCTCTGGTGATGGTAACATGGGTCCATTTGCCCTGTTCCAGGTTGTTGGGAAAAATCATGTCTACCGTGTTGTCGTATCCACAGCAATCGTCGGAGTGCTTGTATCGGATTTGGCGGTTGGTCAAACCAACGATAAATTCACGGCCATTAAAAATCAAGGTCTGTTCTCCGTTAAAATAATCTGGTTTAACCCAAAACGAAATGGTCAAATCGCCCGTCAATGCCTGCTCATTTTGACCGACTGCGAGGTAGTCATTCATGCCGTCGAAATGCAGCCCACGACGGCAAGTTTCCGTATTGATTGAAACCAAAAGTGCCTGGTCGTTCGAGTTGCCACAGTTGTTGGAGGCTTTTACTTTTAAAACGCCACCTGCGCCGTTGGCTGTTACGTTGATGCTTGTGGAAGTTGAATTCCCGGTCCAGCCGGAAGGTAAAGTCCATATATAACTATCCGCTCCTGCTACAGGGGCAATTGAGTAAGTTAAGGTTGTGTTTGCGCAAATCAGCGCGCCGCCCGAGATTGAGGCAGGCATATCTGGCCTGGAAGTAGTACAGTTTACTTTCAATATTGCCACTTCGGAAGTGTCGATGAGGCAAATGTTTGATACAATACAACGGAACTTGCGGCCGTCGAGCGATAATGCCGCTGAAGGAATGGCATAGGTGGCTGTGGTTGCGCCGGAAATGTTTGAATAACTCGCGCCACCATCGCTACTTTCTTGCCACAAATAGGTCGTCGTGCCATTGTCATTTGAAACACCAACGGAGCATTCGACCGCCTCGTCCTGGTTAACCGTTTGGGAAGCGGGTTGCGTCGTAATTGCCACCACAATGGGGTCAACGGCAAAGGTTTGCGCAGCCGTTATGATACCGCAGGCGTCTGTTCCCGTCACACTGATTGTGCCGGAATTGGCAGTTGGCTTTACAAAAATCATGTTTCCAAAATTCGTTACCGACCAGTTGGCCGGCGTTGTCCACGACCAGGAAACAATGTTTGGATTAGGTATTACAAAATAAGTGAAGTAGTTGTCAATGCAAGGCGCCGCCGGGCCGGTGATGGTACTCAAAACCTGCGTCAAGCAAGGCGAATTTAAGGTTGAAGGGGGCGTAAATTTTAAGTCACAGCCGTTGGAGATAAAGCATTTGAATTGCCAGTCATTTTGTGTGGTGCTAGCAACCTTGAAACTGTAGGTATTTTCAGTTGCGCCGCCAATTTCAACAAAAGTTGAACCGCCGTTGCTGCTGCGGTACCATTGATATGACAGGTTGTTGCCCGAAGCGACCACGGTAAAAGTGGCTGTCTCGCCGATTGAGACGGATTGATTGGCGGGGTTCGTGGTGATCGCAATGGCGCCGTTCGCGCAGTTCGGACAATCTATGATATTGACAGTTGAAAGGCTGTTGTAAGCGCCGTTCTGTATTAATCCGTGGTAGGCATTGTCCGTTTTATCTAAAAAAACACTTGTGCCATCGGAGCAAGCGCCACAATCCTGACCGCTCATCGGGTAGTAGGCGAGCAAACCAGCCTCGTTGCCCAAGAGTGTGCAGTTCTTCTTATCGTTGATCTCGATTGCCGTTCGGGCGATGTTCCAGATTCTGATTTCGTCCATGCTGCCTTTGAAATTCAGCCCTCCGCAAACAATATTCCCGATGCTGATTTTTGCCAGGTTGTTAAAGTCCTGGGTGGAAGATACGGTCAAATCCAAAACGCCATCGACGTAAAAGTGCAGGGCTGTGCCTTTGCGCACGAAGGCGATATGGTGCCAGTTACCGTTTGCCAAAGTGTTGCTTGTGCCGACAACATTCAAGTAATTGCTGCAAGTATTGGAGGTAGAAAACTCGGCTTTCAGTCGCCCTCCTTCAATGAAGAAATTCCAAAAATTATCGCAGTTACAGATTGGTCTTTTGCCAATGAGCACGCAGTTGCTGTCAATTGTTTGCGCCCACATTTCAAGGGTGAAATCGCCGGTACCGAAGTTGCCAAGGGACGAATCCTGGATTTCAACCTGATCGTCAATGCCGTCAAGTTGCAAGGCATTGGCCTTTATAATCGGTGTCTCGTTGGTTTCGATGTTGAAATCAGCATTGGAAACATCGAAAAAGATATTGTCCGCTGCTTCTATTTTGATTCGGGATTTGTTTGAGCAAATTCCGGCAGGCAGGGTGATGATTTCCGAGCCGTCGTTCGGCGTGTTTGCCGCCAAAACGTAGGCATAGTTGTAGCCACCGTCGAGTGAGAGGCCGATTTTTACAGTTTGGCAATGCACGTTGGCATTGTCCGTATTTGCCACATCCCAGGTAATGGTCTGGCTGCTACCCGCTTGCCAGGTTACGCAGTCGTTTGGATAAGTGACTAAGAAAGGCCCGGCCGAACCATCAACCTCAAAACTGACTTGCTGGTGCGTTGTACCGCCTCCGCCTGGATGGTTGTCACGCACAAACATGCGGTATTTGATGTTGCGGGAGTAGGTTGGCAGGCGTTCGTTTACTGTTGAATTGTTGGATAAAATATCAGAAAGTTGCGGAATGGTGCGGCGCGGACTGGTTGAAGGATTGAAAATCCGCGCAATCGGCACATTGCCGTCGGCCGGGGTCGGCGGTGTTTGAATGGAGATATTGGACGCGGTGAAGTCAATATTTCGGATGTTGACTTGCTCCCAAGAGTAACTCAGATCATCTCCGTCGGCATCGCTTGCAGTGCCAACGAGTTCAAAAGGCGTTGAAATCGGGATATAAAAACCGCTCGCTGGCACGCTCGAAGTGGGGATATGATTGCCCGTCTCCAGTGTTTTGTAGCATGTTTGGGCGTTGATGTGATTAGTCATTTGGATTTGTGAGTAGACCCCGAAGTAATTTTCATCACCGACCGGCAGGATATTATCTATACCGCAAATGTTTGCATACGACATGATCGTGGTGCCGGAACCGTATTCATTGGTGCCGAATTGCCCGTTGTTGGATGGTCCGCAACTGGTCCAGGTATGGTCTGCGTCGAACTGATGTCCTATTTCATGGGCCGTGACCCGCAGGCTATAAAACGCGCTAAAGTTGAACGCCTTGGCTTCGCTGCAAATTACAGGTTTGGCCGCGGCGCAACAGGCGCCGGTGACAAAGATCAGGCCCACATCAAAACCTTCCTGGCCGATGAGTTGGTTCACAACCGCAATATTTTCATTGGCCGCTTCGCCACCACCCAACGCCGTGAAAGGGTCGGTTGCAGCGCTTGTAAAAATGAGATGATCCTCCTTGACAGGCAGGACAAAACGAACAGATAAATCACGCTCGTAAATCACATCTAATTGACCTAAAAACGCAACAACAGCCGCGAGGGCCTGCGCTTTTGTCGTCCAGCCATAGTCTTCAGCGAGCTTGCCAGGAACCGTCATAGCCAGTCTGAAAACACGCAATACGTCGCCTGTTTCGTTCGGGCTTGCCGGTGCCAGGTTCTTTTTGTGTCCAGAATCTATAGGGGCGATCGAACCTTCCCACAGGCAGTTGAAGGGTTGTTGAAGGGAGGGGTCGTTTTTTCCCCAATAACTGAGGTAAATGTTGGCGGAATTTTTCAAGGCTTTACGTATGTATACATCTTGCCCGAACTGTTGAGAATTAAAAAACGCGCCAAATTCATCTGGGCTTACTGACATGCGCCCACGCGCAAAAGGATCATCTACGCCCACAAGTAAATAGGTTTTAATATCTGGGAACTTTGCTGCCAGTTCGGGCTCCATCAAGGGACTTTCCCAAATTTTAAATTTTTGAAAGCCGCCATCTGGAAGCGGCAAATCAATAATTGTTGTGTTTCGACGAGTGTCGTTGATTTCTTTAGCGGCAGTTAAACCAAGGTTTTGCATGGCTACTACATCAAGTTGCAGGAGGATGCCTTTTTCCAGGTTTGGTAGATCAGGCGTAAGTTCTGCTTTTGCCGGACTTTTACCAAGCGGTACCGGCGACCAAACGTTTGTTTGGGCTTGCATAAACACGGTGCAAAGCAAGGCGGTGAGGAGTAGCGCGATTTTTAGGGCCGAATGTATTTGTAAAAACACAGTAAAACCCAAACTTGAAGGCAGGTGGCGGACTTTCATATAACAAGGAGCAGTGGACGATTCGAAATGAGGGTAAATGTCAGATTTTTATGTTATTACAAGTTAGAGTATCAAAATAATATTTTAGGACTTGGGAGTAGGGCAACTTCAAAGTTGTTAACAGCGGATCCTTGCCTTTTGTGCAATTCTGTTTCAGTTTGAAACACAAGTATATCTTTGTCTAAGCTATATTCTACTGTTTTTTTGTGCATATCAAAGCCTAAGTTCAGGATCAGAAAGTTTGTTAAGGAGGGTAATGTTGCTCCGCCAAGGAATTCGTGCAACGCTGCGTTGCACTATTTCAATAACAACCTCCCCAATAATAAATCCCCCCAAGCGAACCAATTTTCCTTTGCCCGAGTTTCTGGATAAAACCGGCCGCAAAACTGTTTTCTTTATTACCGCAGAGGGATATACAATTCTGAATAGCCGATCACATACGACCAAACCATCCTTCCAAAACCCAATGAAATTTACCCACATCCCAATCCTACTCGCATACTGCTTCCTATGCAGCCTTTCCGCAAAAAGCCAGCAAACGATTGATCCCAAGCTTATTACGCAAATCAATTAATTCGCCATCTTTTAAAACCGATATAGCGTGCGGAATGTCTGCTAATATACCTCACGCCGCCACGATTTGTGCATGATCGAATAATTGGTCATTTAAATAGAGAAAGTTATGAAAGATAACTTTCTCTATTTAGTTCTAGTACTGGATTTTGGAGGGTAGGACAGTATCAAGACAAATTAAAAAATCAATTTTTGTTAGAGTTCCTTTTTACTACTCCCTTTGTCCGCCAACTGCTTGAACCCTTGTATCGTTTTCGGATCAGAAAGCAAAAAGCGGTTCAAGCCGACCTGTTCTTTAATTCCATGTAATTGCATGGAATTAAAATTTGAGTTGTGCAAGGTCTCCCAGGTTGCCAGGTACTCGATGGTGTTCTGGTTCCTCATCCAGTTCTCGATATGCCTCCCTCCCCCTTCAAACCTCTGGTCAATGTCCGTCAAGGAAATATAGTCCCCCTCCCCAACTGTAATCAGGGCAATGTCCGAACCTTCAACCAATAATGTCTTCTTTGCCATGTGCAAATAATCAAAATGTAAAAAAACATCCACTACACCTATATTATAGTAGACGGCTCAACCCCTCTTTCTAGGTATTTATTTTTGTTTCGTACGACGCAAATATAGGCTGAAACTCCTCCTCGTTAGATTCAATGATCCTTTTCTTTACCCAAACCCCAAGCATTTTGTCAGTTCTGTAATCCTCAACATCCAGTAATCTTTGCAAAGTCTTCTCTTTGTTTGCAATATAGGTCTTCGCCTTTTTCGAAATATGACATCCAAAACCGTCCGCTCTACAATTGTTTTGGTGTGCTTCTGAATAAACACCAGCCTATTCTTTTACAACCCATTTTTGGCTTAATTCCTTACCCACAAATAAGTTCATCAAATACATCCCGCTTGGAAGCGCTTGAAGATCCAACTTGTTCGAGTTTGTTAAATTTTGAACCAAAATTAAACGGCCAAGCGGATCATACATCTGTACGCTTATATCTTGCAAATTTTGACCTTGAATTTCAACGACACCAGTGGTTGGATTGGGGAAAATCTTAATGTTGCTTGGTGAAATGTCTTGTACACCAACCACCCCACTACAAGCCTGTTCGATTTGTATTCTTTTCTTACAGCCTGTTTTATTACCAGTAATTGTAGCGGTATTCGTAGAATCGGAGAGGTAATTACAAATACTTTCCACTTCGCAAGTCGATAGTTCAAAACATGTTCTAATATAAAGATGATGAATTGTGTTTGGATTAATGTGATCCAGCCCGCTTAAACTTGTTAAAGATCCGTTGGTGTGGAGGACTAAATCTCCATTTAGGCCATTTAAGGCAGACAATCCATCTAAACTAGCCAGTTTAAAGTTTTTGTACAGGACAAGGTCGCCTTCCATCGAATGAAGTGAACTTATTCCCGTTAAACTGTCCAAAATATAATTGTTGTTGATATTTAAAGATCCCGCAATGTGGGTAATGCCATCCAAACCCTTTAAATTGTGTAATGAATTGTTGTTGTTGATAATCACAGGGCCTTGAATCGTATCGAGGCTGGTTAGGCCCGCAAAACTACTAAAGTGGGTGTTGCTACTGATCGTGATTCCGCCTGCATGCGTTAGTGCTGATAAACCGTACAAATTGGACAGGGAATCGTTGTAACTTAATTCTAGCGTAAGTCCAACAGATTTTAGCGCCGACAATGCTTCCAGGTTTTTCAAGGTTGCATTGGCATAAATTACTAAATTTCTACCCACTTGGGTGAGATTCGATAGTCCGTCTAATGTTTTGAGTTTAATGTTGCCATTGATTTCCAAATTACCATCAATCACTTTTAGGGCGGACAAACCCACCAAATTTTTTATGGTTGAGTTAAGCATGGTGTCGCCTATAACTACGTTGCCCAAAATTTGGGAACAACCAGGATAGTCGATGGAAAATTGATCAATTTTTGACTGGGCGTCGAAGATAATCCCGTTTGGCAAACAGGTTTGCGCATGCAGGAATACACCTAAAATTGCAAAAAAGAGGGTAATTGAAATTGATTTCATGGTGGAAATATGTATGGTTTAAAAATAAATTGCGATCTACACTAATTTCATCCCTTGAATCGGTACCTGTTTTCAATAGGCCCCGGATGGGTACCTAATGCTGGCCAAATTTAATGCCATAAAATAGAATATGAATGGCTTTGGGGAGACTTTCTGAGGATATGCCAGAAATGGCGTTTGTCAGGACTACTCCTCCCGCTCAAAAGAAGACGGACTAACCCCAAACATTTCCCGGAATCGCTCCCGGAAATATTTAAGGTCTTGAAAACCAACTTTATAGGTTACTTCTGCAATGGTGAATCGCCCGGACTTGAGCAATTGGGCCGCGCGTTTCAGGCGTACATTGCGGATAAACTCGTTGGGCGTTAAATCGGTCAGCGCTTTGATTTTACGGTACACTTGCATGCGGTTCATGCACAGCCCGCGCGCGAGGTCATCTACCGAAAAATCGGGCGCTTCGAGTTGATCTTCTACGATTTGCAGGGCATTTTTCAAGAAGGTTTCATCGAGGGAAGGCAACACAATTTCGGAGGGCGCAATGGAGAGGCTGCGGCCAAACCGCTCGCGTAATTTGCGGCGACTGTCGATCAGGTTGCGAATCCGGATTTTGAGGAGTTGGAGGTTAAAGGGTTTGGTGACGTAATCATCAGCACCGGTTTCCAGGCCTTCTACCTTGAAAATCAAGGACGTACGGGCGGTGAGCAGGATCACCGGGACGTGGCTGGTGGCCAGATCACTTTTGAGTCGGCGCGTGAGTTCGATGCCGTCCATACCGGGCATGGCAATATCGCAAACAATACAGTCGGGCGTTTGGGCCATGGCTTTTTCCCAACCTTCTGCCCCGTCGGCGGCTTCCTGGATGTCAAAGGCTTCGTTTAGTTGCTCGCGCAGGTAGGCACGAATGTCTTCATTGTCTTCCACCAAAAGTAATTGCGGCTTGGGTTGTTTTAGGCCGGATTTATCGCCTGGGTCGGGTATGGACTGGGTATCCTGGATGCCGATTTTGGGTTCTGCCTGCCCGTCCGCGTCGGTAAAAATGTAATCCTGGAGCGATTCGCCGTTGAGGAAGGGGCGCTTTTTTTCGTCTGTGGTAAAATGGGCATCTCCAAGTGGCAAATACACGGTAAAAATGGAGCCTTTATCTAATGTACTTTCCACGGTGATGGTTCCGTGGTGCTGTTCTACAATACTTTTTACCAAAGAAAGCCCGATGCCCGCCCCGCCACCGCTGTAGGGATGCGGATCCTGGTATCCTTCTACCTGATAAAAACGTTCAAAAATCAGGTTCAATTTATCCTTGGGTATGCCTTTTCCGGTATCTGATATGCGGATACAGGCCTGGTTTTGGTCGGTGTTTTCCCACATTTCTACCGTGATTTTGCCTTGATCGGGGGTGAATTTGAAGGCGTTGGACAGCAGGTTATAAAATACTTTTTCCAACTGATAGGGGTCGAACCACACCCGAATGGCGGGTAAATTGGTAGAAAATTTAAAATCAATCTGCTGGCGATTGGCGAGTTCGCGGAAGGAAATAAAGATTTCGCTCACAAACGGTACTAAATTATCCTCTGCGGCTTCCAAGCGCATCAAACCGGCCTCTGCTTTGCGTATATCCAGCAACTGGTTGATCATCGTAAGCAGGCGCGCGGCATTGCGGTGCATGCGGGTGAAGGTGTTTTGCAGCATTTTATCCCCGGCCCTGTTTTTCAAAAGGTCTTCCAAGGGGCTGATAATCAGGGTTAAAGGGGTTTTGAGTTCGTGGCTGATGTTGGTAAAAAACGTGAGTTTCATCTGGCTGAGTTCGGCCAGTTTTTGTTTTTCAAGGCGCTCCAATTTGATTTCATTTTGCAAATTGGCGCGAATCAGGGTGATTTGGCGCACCCCAAACAGCAATCCGAGGAAGGTCAGAAAATACAAAAAATAGGCCGTGGTGCTGCGCCACCAGGGTGGTTGTACGATTACTTTAAGTCGGGCAATTTCGGCCCCCCATTCGCCTAAACCGGCCTGATCGGGATTGGCCGCTTTCACTAAAAAGGTGTAAGTACCGGGCGGTAAATTGGTGTAATGGGCTAAGCGTTGACCTGCATCGGCATAAATCCAGTCGTTGTTAAAACCTTCTAGTTTGTAGGCAATTTTGTTCTTTTCAGGATGGGCAAAATGCAGGGCGGCAAATTCAAAACTGATCACATTGTCCCGGTAGGAGAGGGTAATGGAAGGGGTTTCTGCCAGACTTTGTGCCAAATAATAGTCTGTTTCGGGGTTTTGACCTACATTGATGGGTTTGTTGAACAGGCGCAGCCCGGTAATGGCCACATGGGGCGAAATGGTATCGCTGCTGATTTCGTTGGGTGCAAATTGGGTGATTCCGTTGTTGCCGCCAAACAGAATTTCACCATTGGGGGCCGAAAAAACCGCATTGGCGTTGAAAAACTGATCCGGCAAGCCATTGGCATCGTCGTAGGTGAGTATATTCCATTTTTGATCTTCTTCTGCGCTCAGACAGGCAATTCCGCTTTGGGTACTCACCCAAAGTCGGCCCGCTGCATCGGCGGCCATGGATTGGGTGGCGTTGTTGGGCAGGCCGTTTTTTTCGGTCATGCTGCTGAATGCGGCGTTTTCATTTGGCAGGTAAAACAGTCCGTTTTCGCTGGTGACCCAAAAACGTCCTTTGGGATCGAGAAAGAACGACGTAATAAAATCATTGCCGATATCGCCATTTTTGAACTGATAATGGCGGTCGAGTTGAAGCACGGCCGTTGCGCTTTCGTACCGCAGCCGGTACAATCCGCCGCCGCGTGTACCCACCCACAGGTAACGCCCGCCATCGCCCGCAGCCGTTTCGAAGATGGCTACAATGGGAAATTTGCGGAAATCGGCTTTGCCATCCTTGGTTTGCGGGAATTTGGTCATGGTTTTCAACTGCGGATCGTATCGACACAGGCCGCCGTCCCAGGCACCGAGCCAAATCCCGCCATCTGCCGTTTCGTACACCGACATTTGATAGTCGTCGCCGATGCCTTGCGGGCCGTTTCCCATGGTAAATTGCTGATAATCTGTTACCATTCCGCCAGACAAGGGTATCGTACGCGCTGCTACACAAAGTACGCCAGAGCCTTGCGTCGCCAACCATAAATTGCCTTTTCGGTCGAGGCAAACGCCGGAAATGAACTCCGACATGGCTGCGGTATGGGGTTTGGGCTTAAATTGCACATTGGCTAATCCTTTCCAATCCGGTTTGTTGTTGCGCATGGGCGCGCTGTGCAGGCCGCCACCGAGGGTACCAATCCAAAGGCGTTCGGTGTTGCCGGTCAGGGCGAAAATGCCATTCCGATCCCGGCCGCCGTTGTTTTCAATGGGGGTCAGGGTAAAATCGCCCGCCTTAAAGTTGAGTTTGTTGGCGCCTTTATCTGTGCCGATCCACAAAATGCCGCTGTGGTCGGTCGCCAGGGTATGCACATAGCTGTTATTGATTTGTTTGCTTTGGTTGGCATTGGCGAAAAACCGTTGAAAATTGCCGGTTTTAGGGTCCAATAAATTCAAGCCATTGAAGGTGCCAATCCAAATCGTGGGGCCATCGGGCGTTTGCAATTCTTCGATGCAACTCACAAAATTATGGCTCAAACTGGACGCGTTGCCGGGCTGATTCATAAAATGCTTGACTTGCAATTTGGTCGGTGTGCCGGGCGAAAACTCCACCAATTTCAGGCCGCCTTTTGATCCCACCCACAAGGCACTGGGATTTTGTACCGTGGGCTTTACGATAAAAAGGAAATTATGCAGCTCGAACGATTTTGTATTGGGTTTAATGCCATCGGGTTGTAAATAGAAGCGTTCGAACCGGACTTTTTCCTGTTGTTTCCAATTGGGTTGTAGCCGGTTCAAGCCATTTACCGTGGTAATCCAGATCGCGCCGTCCTCGGTTTGACAAATTGACCAGATAATATCGGCTGAAATGCTTTCCGGGTCATTTCCATCAAATCGGAAGGTTTCAAATTTTTTGGTTTTCGGATCAAAATAGCACAAGCCTTTTTCGGTGCCTACCCACAAAAGCCCGTCTTTATCCATAAAAACGGAACTTGCGGTTGGATCGCTCAGGTCGTTCAAACTGCCCAAAGCGACCCTTGCGGGGATAAATTGCTCCTGGGCGCGGTCAAACTGGAACAAGCCTCCATAGCGCGTGCCAGCCCATAAACGGCCAGCCCGATCTTCATAGAGGGTCATGATTTTGTTGCTGTTCAGGTTTTTGGCAGTATCTGTAAGTTGGCGGTAAGCGGTAAAGTTGTATCCATCAAAACGGGCCAATCCCGACCAGGAACCAAACCACAGAAACCCACGCTTATCTTGTAAAATGGTGGTGATGGTACTTTGATTGATCGAAGCCTGACCCGGCAGCGGTTCAAACAGGAAATCCCGGCGCTGTGCGTGCAAGGTGAAAAAACACGGCAAAACCCCTAAAAGGGCAAACCAGTACCGGAATATAAAATGCTTCATAAAAGTTGATTCCAGGCAAATATAATCATCTGCCTTGTTTAACAGCTACCCATGCGAGATATGATTTCCATCATGGCGCGACCGTTGTGGTACGGACATTTCCAAAACCCGGCTTTGTCTTCTTTTAAATTGGGGATTCCCGCCGCCGTAACGCCCCAAAACCACTCTCCATCCACCACATCGCGTTGCTGTTGCTGGATAAATTCCCAAATCCGCACAACGGCTTCCTGGTATGGATCCTGCCCGGAAAGTTGCCAGGCATTCCAAAAACCCACCAGCGCCTCCGCTTGCACCCACCAGATCCGGTCGGTATCGAGCAGATTTTGGCCGACATGCTGTTCGTTGATTATGGCGCCCTCGTGGTCAATGGCTTCTTGCAGGGTTGTTTCCGCAATATGGAGGCAAACGGGTTTTAGTTGTTTTAAAAGGGCAGGGTCGTTGAGTGCCTTGGCGGCCTCCCACAACAACCAACTTGCCTCGATATCATGCCCAAAAGAAATGATATCAGACTTTAATTTCCAGTTTTCATCAAAAAATAAATGAATGTGGTGGGTTTTGGGATCAATAAAATGATCCAGAAACAAGGAAATCAGGTTGCGCAGGGCTTTTTGAATGGGTTCGGCTGGATTTACCTGGTACAATTTGGTGTAGGCTTCCAGCACGTGCAAATGCGTATTTTGGGTTTTGGCCTCGTTGGCGTCTTTATCGCTCAGACGCAAATCTTCCAGCAGCACCCAATTTTCGGCAAACGCTTCCATGTAGCCGTTTTGGATCGGATCGATGGCGTGGTTTTCCAAAACATGGAAAATCTCCATCGCGAGCCGCAAACTTTCTGCCTCTTGGGTACATAAATAGTATTCCGACAAGGCATAAATGGCAAATGCTTGGGCATACACCTGTTTTTTGGTCTGAAAGGGCGCTCCGGTATAATCAACCGACCAATACACCCCGCCGTTGAGTTCGTCCCAAAAATGGTCGGTTAAATAGCGAAACGCCCGTTTGGCGGTTTGCAAATAAGCCGGATCGCCGGTCATGCGCGCCGCCGCGCTGAAGGTCCACAAAATGCGGGCGTTTAAAATCAGTCCTTTTTCGGCGTGTGGGTGCAGTTTGCCATTCCCGTCAATGCGGCCATAAAAACCGCCGTTTTCGGGGTCAGTCATGCGCAATTGCCACCAATGGAGGATTTTATGAAGTTCAACTTCGGCTTCCTGTCGGAGTAAATGGGTTGTAGGCATGGGCGTACAGCTTGGGTCAGAGTCCATGTTGTTGCATAAAATTCAAATTACGGTCGATCAATTCGATGCGCGTTTGCACACTCGCTGCGGAGCGGAAATGGTCGGGCGGGGTGTTCAGGCAGTAATCCACCAATTTTTCCAGCGTGCTCACGGCCACATGCATGCGGGTATCGGACGAGCCATAATAAATAAAAACCTGCCCTTGTTCATTCACAATCCAGCCATTGGAAAAGGCCACGTTGCTTACATCGCCCACGCGCTCTTCGCCTTCTGGTGCCAAAAAATGGCCTGCCGGGGCATGGGTAATCTGCCAGGGTTTTTCCAAATCGCTCATAAACATATAGAGGATGTACCGCAAACCCGCTGCGGTATTGCGTACCCCGTGTGCCAGGTGCAACCAACCTTGTTCGGTTTTTATAGGCGCCGGGCCTTGTCCATTTTTTACTTCCTTGATGGTGTGGTAAACGCGTTGATCCATAATGGTTTCCCGCGTAATCACGGCCGGATTGATATTTTCGGATAAGCCCCAGGCAATGCCGCCGCCGCCGCCGACTTCAATGAAGCCATCTTGTGGACGGGTGTAAAATGCGTATTTTCCGTCTATAAATTCGGGGTGTAACACCACATTGCGTTGTTGGCTGGATGGACTTTTCAAATCGGGCAATCGTTCCCAGGTGTGCAGGTCGCGGGTGCGCACGAGGCCCGCTTGTGCATCCGCGCGCGAGGTATCGCCCGGCAGGGCATCCGGATCCTTGCGTTCGGTGCAAAATTGGCCGTAAATCCAGCCATCGGCGTGTTTTACCAGGCGCATATCATACACATTGGTATCGGGGTTTTCTGTTTCGGGCAACACCACGGGGTGGTCCCAAAACTGGAACTGGTCGATGCCGTTTGGACTTTCTGCAATGGCAAAAAACGATTTTCGGTCTACGCCTTCCACCCGCACGACCAGCAGGTATTTGCCTTCGTGGTACATGGCGCCTGAATTAAAAGTAGCATTGATGCCTTGGCGTTCCATGAGGTGCGGGTTGGTGTCGGGGTTGAGGTCGTAGCGCCAGAAAACGGGCGTATGGGCTGCTGTGAGGATGGGGTATTGGTAGCGTGTAAAAACGCCGTTGCTTTCTGTTTGGGGGACGTTTGGGCGCTGAATGAGCCGTTTATGGTCGGAAAGCAGGGTTTTTATCCGTTGTAAAAATTCAGTAGTTGTTGCAGTCTGCATGGAAAAGGTACTTGATGGTTCGTAGTTTGTTTATGTGTTATGGGCAAAATAGTCACTTACGCGTGCAGTGGATCCCACCACCGGCGTTTTAAAATGACCGTGCAAGCTGTTAAAATCAGGACGACGATCAGTGTACTGCTCCATTTGCCCAAAATGAAATAAATGGGCAGCACCGTCATGCTAATTTGGGCAACGATGCCAACCAACACGTTAGACATGTCTTTGCCAAAGTTGCGGTTCTTTTGAAAAGTTGGATCTTCGGCCTTTACGGCATCATAAACCGGTCCCCAAAATCCCCAAGGGCGTACCTGGGCGTAAAATGATTTTAAGGTCGACATTTCGGTGGGTGGATGAAGGAGGGTACCTGCCAAACAACCGATCAGCGAAAAGGCCAACAACAAGGGGAAATAGAAAATGGGCAATTTTTGGGTGAAAATATCGGGAAAAGACGCCATCAGGGTAGGCAAAGCCAGGGCTGCCACAATGCCGGTCGCCATGCCCCAGAAAAAACCGGAGGCATTAAACCGCCACCAATACCATTTGAATACATTGGCCGCCACATAGCCTCCGTACAATCCGCCGACAATCCATTGGAGGATACTTTCCACACTACCGGCATAAAAACCGAGCACAAAACTGATGAGCACCACGGCCAGGCCCGAACTGTAGTTCATCATTAAAATACTGCGATGCCCCGCTTGGGGGTTGATATGTTTGAGGTAAATATCATTGACAATATAGGACTGTGCGGCGTTTAAAGTGCCGGAAAAGGTGCCCATGAACGCGGCAATCAAACCCGTTAATACCAGGCCGAGTAACCCGGTCGGAATCAAGTTGTTGATGGCTGCTGGTAAAATGCGTTCGAAATCGATAAACGTACTGCCCTTTGCATCTACTGCGCTTAAGTTCATTTGGTCGTAGAATAAAAGCGCCAACACCGCAAAGCCCGTTACCATGGTGTACCGAACCGGCAATAGCACGACTGATACAAATCCTGACATTTTGGAAGCCTCTTGAGGAGACTTTGTGGAAAGTATTTTCTGCATGTCGTAATTCGGTGCCGGACCAGCCAAACTGGCTAAAACTCCTTTAAATACCATCATCATAAACAGTAATCCAAACAGTGAATAACCATCTTCCGCCACCTTTTGGTTTACCGCTGGAATAATCGCGGTCCAATCCATATTCATATTCCAGCCAAATCCGAGCGCATACCAGTCCGCAGGAACGGGCAAATTGTTTCCGTTTAAATGATACATCGCAATTCCACCCACACAAAATGCCGACACCGTCATGATGGCGTACATCACCACATCGCCCAGTACAATGCCTTTCATACCACCCAAAATAGAGTAAAAAACGGCAAAAAGGGTGAAAATGATCCCGTAAAAATGGGCTACCCATTTGGGCGCAATCTCAAAAGGCAGGTAAGGGGCAACATATTCCCAGGGCAGAAAAATTTCTACAAATTTACCCAATCCAATGAAGCCGTAAGCCAGAAAACCCAGACAACCAATCAGGGCGAAGGCGACTACCACTGCATGGGATTGGGCTACACCGCGCCCTTGTCCAAACCGGGAATGAATCCATTCGGCACCGGTAGCGGCATTCGAGCGTCGCAGCCAACCGGACAGGAATATCATTAGAAATATCTGGTTAAAGGAAGGCCACAACCAGGGCAGCCATACCGATTTCAGACCGTACACAAATAGAATGGTCACCATCCACATGGTACCCGAAATATCAAACATATCATGGGCATTCGACAATCCCAACATATACCAGGGCAAGCTTTTGCCGCCCATCAGGTAGTCCTCTTTGCTGCTCTGGGCCTGTCGACGCATGCGCAAACCAATATAAATAATCACCAACAGGTAAATTCCGATAATCGCAAAATCGAGGAAATGCAGTTTCATAACGCAATATTTTAGAAGCCTTGTTGCATGGTTTTATACTTCCCAATGCAACAAGGCGCGTGTGTTTGTTATTTCTCCGTGCCAGTATTTTGCGGCATCGGCATCTTTGCGCCCAGTGGGGCAACAACGGGTTTGATCGGTTTAGGTTTTTTATAAAATCGGCGCAAATCCTGCTCGAACAAGGTGCTGTCATCCTGATAAAACGCTTGAAAATCGGCAGCGCCGGGATGGCCAGGGTAGGGTACATAATGGTGTTTCCGATTGGCGTTGCGCCAAACAACCACATAAGCAATTCGTTTTCCGACAGGATCGGCTTGAATGTTTTTTAATAAAACAGAAGTGTACCAATCGGGCCGTTTGATGCCTTCCAAGCCGGTTTCGGCCAAGGCTGGAATTTTATTTCGGGCTTCGGCGATTTCTACGACTGTTTTTAGGCATTTTTGAAATTGCAGCTCACCATCAGGCGTCATCAGGTTGCCATAATCGTCAAAACTCAGGATATCGACCCATGCATCGCCCGGGTAAAATTGTAAAAATTCGTCTGCGGTTTTGAAGTTTTCGGAGGTATTGTAGGCGTACAAAATGTTGTGCAAGTCCTTTACATCGCGTAAATAGGATACGGTAAAACGCCACAAAGCAATAAAATCGTCCGGGTTGGTATGGCCTTTGCCCCACCAGAACCAACTACCACTCAATTCATGGAAAGGCCGAAAAATAATGGGAATTTGACGACGATTGAATAAGCCGCCGGCACGCAAATCGTTGACAAATACGGCAAAACGATCCAAATCGGCTTTGAAACGTTCATGTAACGGCCCGCCAGGTAAAATTTTATGCACCGCTGCGGTCGTGTCCCAGGCTGAGCCACCGGTAGCATAGTTATCCATATGCCAACTGATCGTGATGACACCGCCACGTCGATAACCCTCTTTGATCCAGCCTTTCATACGGTCAAAATTGACAGAATCCAGGTTGTAGGCCATATCATGTTCCAAATTGCCCAATTCCCAGCCATACACGGCCGGAAAATCGCCGCAAACGGCTTTTACGTCCGAAGCGCCGGGTTTTTCCTTCCAACCCACGCCGTAGGCAAGATCATCCTGATGGCCAAACAACCATTTGCCGCGTTGAATACTTTGTTGAAGGTTGAGGAAAACGGCCTTGGTGCGTTTGGTCGCGTTTTTGTCAATTGGAACTACCGCCGATTGCGCCCATGCTGCGCCAGGAAAAAGAAAGCATAGTAATAACCATGCGGATATAGGTCGGAGCAAAGCATTGTGCCTCATCACGATTGTTTTTTATAAAAAAAATTGGAATGTTTAGGTGTAGATCGGGTAAACGCAGTTTGAGGAAGCCGTTTCAAAGCGGTTTTTGGGGTGCTTTTTTATGAAACAGCCTCCTCAAATGCGTAAAATGATGGTGCTTTAATACATCGGGCCGTCCGACAGGATAATGTCGTCGATGTTGATTTCAAAGTCTTCCATGGCCGTGTTGCCCGTGGAGAAGCCGATTTTGATATAGTCCAGCGTACCTTTTATATCAAATTCGGTTCCATTGCCGCCCCATTTGTCGATGCCGATTTTGGTAAGATTCAGGCTCACCAATTGCCATTGACCATTGGTGGAGAATAAGTAGTCCGGCGAAGTTTGTCCAATGCCCCATTTGGTGTCCGCCTGCAACATTTCCACCTGGAAATAGCCGCGTTTGGTACCTGTATTTACCCAGGCATTGAGGTACGGCGTTTTTAAATTGCCTAAATTAAACGGTCCATCTTTTTGGATAGCGCCCGTCCAATCCCAGCTGGCTACCGCATCTTTTCGTACGGTAAGGAAATTATTTCCTGAAATAGCGGTAACCGCGCCAGCGTTAATGGCGGTTGTTGCGCCGGTATTCGCCTGGAAATCTACCGCACCATTTTCAAAGTCGAATGCTACAGCGACCGGTTTGAGCGGGCCGTCGGTAATCATGATCTGATCGAGGTGGACTTCAAACGGATCGGCGCCATTGCCTTGTTTGAATTCAAAAGAGAAGAAATCGAGTTTGCCATCTTTAGAGAAATCGAGGGCGCCGTCGCCAAACCAGTTTTCAAACGGGAATTCTGTCAGTTTAATCGAACGCCATTCCCAACCGGTAGTCGCAAAAGTGTAATTATCGTTGGAATTGCTTGAAGTTGCGCCGGTAAAATGGCCGCCGCCGCGCACACCGCCTTGACTCACCACCAATTGCGCATACCCTTGTTTGCCGTTGGTGTTCACCATAAACGTAAGGTGTGGATCGTGGAAACCGGTCAGGTCGATCTCGCCGCTTTTCATCCGTCCAATCAGGGTGTTCCACTGATCGGGTACGTCGTCTACATGGATAGAAAGGTAGTTGACACCGCGACCTTTTGGAACCGCAACTGCATTGATACCGTTCGTGGAGGTAATATCTACAGCCTCAAATGGGCTTACGCCATCCTCAAAATCCCAGATCACCTTGGGCGCAACGGGGTCATATCCTGCATCCGGGTTGTACTCCACCACAGGAATAGCGGGAGAGGTTTCGTTATCGACATCGCCCAGGCCCACCAGTTTAACAACCACCGCATCCGGCAAAGTTAGCCCTTGGGTAGGCACGCTCAATTGGGTCAGTGCGCCTGCACCGGCAACATTCACTTTTTGACCTTGAATGTAAACCGTCGTAATCAAATCCAGGTTTTCCCCTTTGATTTTGAATGGTTGGGTACGTTCAATTTGAGAAGGCCAGCCTGTTACCACCGCTTTTGGATAAATCGGTTTAAACGTTTGGGTGCTGGTGGTGAATTTTTTAAATGCTGTTTCGAGCATCACCGGACCAGCGTCTACCGTGCGCGGAACCCTCACTTTTACCGCCGTTTCCGATTTTGAAATGATTTCTGCCTGACGCAGGTTTTTACCCATAATCACCCGGTTGGTTTTACCGAGGTTGGTACCTTCAATGGTGATTTCGGTGCCGATTTCGGCGGTTTCCGGGGATATTTTTGTAATAGTTGGAACCGGGAATGGAATATCATAACCGGCTGAATAATCGTCGAAGGATTCCTTTTTACAAGCCGCTATGGTGATCACAGCAAGCAATGCAATGGTTATTTTATTGAATTTCATTGTGTTATCTTTTTGAATTGGTGGTTGTTTAGTATCCAGGGTTTTGTTGAATGCCCCATGACTGTACTTCATCAATTGGAATTGGAAGAACCGGCATTGGATTGCTGCCCTCTTTCACAGAGCGCGCCAGGCAATTGGCCTGGAATCCGGCGTCGAGGCTGCTTACAAAAGTGCCCAATCGAACCTGGTCCCAATAGCGCAAGCTTTCCATGCCGAGCTCCACCCGACGTTCATGCAGGATGGCGTCCAGCAGTGCCTGACCGCTCACATTGCTGCCAATTGCGGGCAACACATTGTCATTGGCACCTGGCGCGTACGCTTCATAGATGGTGGCATCGCCTTCTACAGTGCCTTTAGGTTTCGTGCTATTGCGGGCGCGGGTGCGAATTTGATTCACCAAATCGCGTGCTTCGCTTTCTTTACCCGTTCTGTAAGCGGCTTCTGCGCGCAACAGCAGTACATCGGCATAGCGGATTTTGCGCAGGTTTTGACCACCTGATTTTTGCTCGCCTTGTGGAATCGGTTGTGCTGCTTTGCGATTGAGGTATCCGGTTTGGTTTTGGTCTGGATACTCAACTACTTGTTTTACACCATATACTACATCATCATTTTTGTATACGGTACAAGGAAGGCGTGGGTCACCCGGTTCGAAGGCGTCGACAAGTGCCTGGGTAGGGTTGTTGAAGCCCCAGCCCCACCAACTGCGGTTGTTCTGGAAAATCGTCACGGTAGAACCGGTTTTGATCGATCCCCAGGCATCAGGGCTGTTCAGGAATTGTACTTCAAAAATGGATTCCGGGCCGTTTTCACCCTCATCTTCAAAGATTTCTGCGTAGTTTGCTTGTAAACTATATTCTCCAGAGGTAATAATCCGGCCTGTCAAATCATACACCGTGTTCCAATCCCGGGCATTCAGTCCCAACCCAATTTCCATCGAATGCACCCGTGCCAGGTAGGCGGTCGCAGCACCTTTGGTCGCGCGGCCCAGATCGGCTACTGCGTAAGCGCTTTTTTCAGGCAACAGGCCTTGCGCAGTGGTAAAGTCTTCTACAATAAACTTGTAGGTATCAGCCAGGGATGCACGGGTTATTTTGCCAAATTCGGCGGGCAATACCGGCTCCCGAAAAAGAGGCATGCCACCAAAAATACGCGCTCCATAGAAATAGGCATAAGCCCGTAAAAAGTGCGCCTCTCCCAGCAAACGGGTTTTCAAATCTTCGTCGATGGTCGCCTTTGGGATATTGGCAATCACCGTATTTGCCCTGAAAATAGCGATAAACAGGTTGGTCCAGGCGCCTAAAGTCGGTGCGCTGTTTGCCACGGAGCGCCATTCTTCCATTTCGGTCAATGCCGGAAAGTCGGTTGGTTCCGACCCTTTTGCCGCATCATCGGAAAGGATATCGCCAAACATGAATTCGTAGTTGTGCGGCACATAACCCGACGGACTTGGGCCTTCATCCCAGGAAATCGCGTCGTAAATAGAATTAACAGCCTGAATGGCATTGCCGGGTTGATTGAAGAAATTCTGATCGGTTTGTGTACCCTGTGGCGAGCGATCCAAAAAGTCTTTGGAACAGGAATTGGCCACCAACACAAGCATTGCAAATGCTGCTATTTTGAGAAATTGCTTTTTCATAATTGGAAGTTAATTGTTGCAAAAGATTGTGGTTCCGTTTTTTAAAATTTCATGTCTAATCCGATACGCAGCGAACGTGCAACCGGGTAGGCTGCTGCATCTACACCAAACCCGAGCGGATTGCGGTAAAACTCCCCAATTTCAGGGTCAAAACCATTGTATTTGGTGAAAGTGAGCAGGTTATCTCCCGCAACATAGAAGCGGAGGTTCTGTACCCGTACTTTGGTCAAAAGGCGTGGTGAAATGGTGTACCCAATTTGCAGGTTCTTCAAACGCAGGAAACTGCCGTCTTCCACAAAGAGGTCGCTGATCGGAATATTATTGCCAAAACGGGTGGTTGCACGCGGAATTTCACTGCTGGCATTTTCTGGCGTCCAGCGGTTGTCTACGCGCAGGCTTGGGGTGAAATACGGAGAGAAACCGTTGAAAATTTCATTGCCCGATACGCCTTGCATAAACACCCGCAAGTCCAGTCCTTTGTAAGAAGCAGAGGCTGTAAATCCGTACGTAAAGTTGGGCGTACCGCTTCCCAAATAAGTGCGGTCATCGGCATCCAGGGTACCATTGCCGTCGAGGTCAAGGTATTTTACATCGCCTGGACGTGCATCTGGCTGGATTTTTTTACCGGTGCTGTTTACATAAGCGTCTACATCCGCCTGGCTGTTGAATACGCCGTCAGTTTGATAGCCCAGGAAATAAGCGATTTCGCGGCCTTCTTGGGTAAACGTGGCGTTGCCTGCTACATTCACACTGCCGCCGGGAATGCCTTCATTGCCGCCCAAGTTGATCACTTCATTCGTGATTTTGGTAAATACCAGGCCGAACTCGTATTTGAAGGCACGGTCGTTGTTGCGGTAATTGATGCCAAGTTCAAGTCCTTTGTTTTCTACATCTCCAGCATTGGCACGTGGAGAAAAAGCGCCTACATACCGCGGGATCGGCACATCTACAATCATTCCTTTGGTCTTTTTGATGAAATAGTCGGCAGTTAAACCAATGCGACCAGCCCACAACGATGCATCAATACCCACGTTGGTCATTTCGGTGGTTTCCCATTTCAAATCGGTATTGGAAAGGGTCGTCGGAATCGCGCCCGGTACTGCTACATTGTTAAATACATACAACTGCTGTGGCACTACAGTAGTTAGGTAGCCGAAGTTACCTGCGCTGTTCTGGTTGCCCACCTGGCCCCAGCCACCGCGTATTTTCAAATCTTCGATGAATTTCACGTTTTCCATAAAGGATTCCCGCGCCAGGTTCCAACCCATGGAAAAAGAAGGGAAGGTGCCCCAGCGATTTGCTTCGGTAAAGCGGGATGAACCATCGCGACGAATCGTTGCAGTCAATAAATATTTGTTGGAAAAGTTATAGTTCACGCGACCAAAATAGGAGGAAAGTGCTTCTGCGCCCTGGTAACTGCTGAGTTGATAATCCAGCGAATTAGCCGATGACAAATACTGCAAATCAGCGTTGGCTGGCACATCATAGGCCGTAGCAGAAATGCCCGAATAACTGGACTCCTGGTTTTCCAAACCCGCCAATACCGTGAGGTTGTGGTTGCCAAAACTGCGGTCCCAAGTCAGGTAATTGGACCATACCCAGGAACGGGATTGTCCGCGCGACTCGCTCAAGGCGCTCAAGTTGCGCTGCTCTTCTGGTGCAACATAATATTCTGGATAGTAATATTTGTTGTGCGGTAGGGTAAAATCAACCCCAAATTGCGAACGGAATTTCAAGCCTTTGAACAAAGCTGCCTCTACGTAAGCATTTCCTACAATTTTGTTGTCGACCAATCGGTAGCCCCGTTGCTCTTCTACCAAACGACCCACATTGCTTGCATCCGATAAATCGGCGCGCGACCAGTTTTCGAGCCGCGGGTCGTAAGCCTGGGTGATGGGGTCAATGGCCATCATTTGGGTCATGATGCCGCTGTAATAGTTTACATCAAACGGTACCCGGTCGGCGTTCATATAATTGGCCGACAAGCCCGCGCTCAACCAGTCGGTGAGTTTGAGGTCATTACTAAAGGTCAGGAACACCTTATTCAAATAAGTATTCCGAATGACGCCATCCTGTTTGAAATAAGTGCCTGACAATAAAAAGCGGTTTTTTTCGCTGCCGCCGTGCATGGACAGGGTGTAGTTCTGGATGTTTCCGGTTTGGAAAATAATATCCTGCCAGTCGGTGCCTTTGTAATTGCCATCGGCCACAAATTTCAAGCGGGTGTATTCATCGCCTTCCTGATCCAGGGCAATGCCGTCGAGTTGATACGCTTGAAGGCGTTGTTGAGACCATTCGGTTGCGTTCAGCATGTTCATTTTTTTCCATACCTGTTGCGTTCCGGCATAGGTAGAAAACTCAAATTCCGTTTTACCCGTTTTGCCGCGTTTCGTGGTAATGAGTACCACCCCGTTGGCGCCCCGGGAGCCGTAAATCGCCGTGGCAGAAGCATCTTTCAATACCTCAATGGATTGGATGTCATTCGGGTTCAGGTAACTCACATCGCCGGTTTGGAAACCGTCGACCACATACAATGGGTCGCTGTTGTTGATGGTGCCGACCCCGCGTATGCGTATGCGCACACCGCCGCCCGGAGCCCCTGTTTGGGAGGTGACATCTACGCCCGCTGCACGGCCTTGTAGGGCTTGCACAATGTCGGGCGTGGCAACCTGCGTTAGGTCTGCCGCTTTAATAGAGGCTACCGCGCCGGTCAAATCGCTTCTTTTGGTTTGGCCGTAACCAACCACTACAACGTCTTCCAGCAAAAGCGTTTCGGCGCTGAGTATTATGGCAATCGTGGCTTCGGTTCCCACAGTTACCTCTTTCGAGGCATAACCTGTATAAGAGAACCGTAGCACATCGCCTTTGCTGGCGCGTATGTTAAATACGCCCGCAGCATCCGTTATTGCGCCGTTGGAAGGTGTGTTGTTATTCCGGATGGTTACGCCAATTAAGGGAGCGCCGTCATCGCCTGCAACCGTTCCGGAAACCGATTGGGCTTGTACTTCAAATGCTGCGATAAGGAGCGCACATGCGACCCACAACATTTTTAGTTTTGATGTAAAATTTTGCAATTTCATACGAAAATGAATTTTTTAGTGATTGAAATCTGCTTTCGCAAAACATTCAGCAAGGTTTCGATGATTTCTTGCTTTTAGTGAGCGACAATCTGAACAAAAAGCGGGGGTAAATCTTACACACCCCCTTAAAACGGGAAAAAATTTGGGGTTTGTTACAAATGCCCCCGCTTTCATACACGATTACCGCCCATCCCACAAAGGAAATTTGGATTTCTTTGTGCGTGTTTATTTCCCCAGAAAAACTGCTCATCTTTTCAATCACTGCTATCAATATGATGCGTTTGTTTTTTGGATGGATATTCGTGCTCGGGTCACTACCATTATTGTGGGCACAACAACAGCCTTTTGTTCGGGTAGCGGATGGGCATTTTGTGGAGGGTGACCGAACGTATCGGTTCCTGGGCACGAATTTGTGGTATGCCATGAATTTGGGCGCCGCTTCTGAAAGTGATCGCGCGCGCCTCGTACGCGAACTGGATCGGTTGCAAGCCATGGGCGTACAAAACATCCGACTCATGGCAGCGACAGAAGGTGCGCCGTTGATGCATCGGTTATCGCCTACCAGTCAGCCCGCCGCAGGTAAGTACGACGAACAGCTGCTGTTGGGCCTCGATTTTACCCTCGCTGAAATGGCAAAACGGGATATGAAGGCGGTGCTGTGTTTGAATAATTTTTTCGCCTGGTCGGGTGGCATGTCGCAGTATGTGGCCTGGGCTACTCAAACGGAAATACCTTTTCCAGACCAGCAGGGGCACACCTGGGATGAATATCAACGGTACGCCGCGCAATTTTATACCAATGCCCAAGCTAAAGCGCTGTATAAAAAGTATGTCCGAATGCTGTTGAAACGGCGCAACCAGGTCAATGGACGCCGGTATAAAAAAGACCCAACCATCATGGCCTGGCAATTGGCCAACGAGCCCCGCGAATACGGCCAGGCCGATGCCTATATAGATTGGGTGGATAAAACTGCGCGCTTTATCCATCGAAAAGACAAAAAACACCTCGTAAGCATTGGCAGTGAAGGGAAAGTGGCCGATTATGCAGGTTCCGCTTGGGAACAACTGGCGCACAATCCCCACATCGACTACCTGACCCTGCACCTTTGGGTAGAAAACTGGAGTTGGTATAATCCGAAAAAGGCCGAAACAACCTTCGATTCTGCCCGGATCAAAGCCAGCGCTTATATTTCAAAACACCTTGAAATGGCAAAAAAGGCCGGAAAACCCCTTGTCCTGGAAGAATTTGGCATCGGGCGCGACCATGGCAGCATGGACCCCGCGGCCAGTGTGCAATACCGGAATCGGTACTATCAGGAGATGTTGGACCTGTGTTTTAAGGATAAAAACGGCCATTACGGCGCTGCGGGCGCTAATTTCTGGAGTTGGGCGGGCGAGGCAATGCCTGTAGAGCCCGGCGCATTTTGGCAACCTGGTCAGCCTTTTGGTGGCGATCCGCCCCACGAACGCCAGGGGTGGTATTCGGTGTTCCTGTCCGATCAGTCTACCATTGATTTGTTGAAACAATTTGCTCGGCAAATAGCTCAAGCCGGCGCGCCAGATTCGAAGGATTCAAAACCAAACCTAAAAACAGAATAGTGCATATAAATTGCTTCATACAACAAGTTCGTGTCAATGGCTGATGCTGTAAAGTTTTGGCCGTTTTTCTTTTCTTACACTTTTACAGGATCGAATTCCCTGCGTTTTTGCATTTTACGGTCCTGAAATCATTAAAATCACTTTTACCTGCATTGTTTTATATGAAAAATGTTTTTCGCGTTGTCCTCCTGTTTGCGTCTGGCCTCCTGTCTCAATCTGTTCTACATGCCCAGGTGCCTGTCATTACCGCTGTTGCACCGCTGGCCCAAACGGTAAAGCAATACGCCAAATTTGAAGCGGCTATCACGCTAACCGCCTCCTGGACCAACCCTTATGATTACGACAACATTCGGGTGCAAGCAGTAGTCACCCGGCCCGATGGACAGCAGGAGACCATCGATGGTTTTTTCATGCAGGATTATCAGATCACCAACACCCAAACCGGTACCATTTCTGTCCTCGGCGCAGGCGGATTTAAAATACGGTACGCACCCACCCAAACCGGGGTGTATCAATATATGGTGTCTTGCACGACCAGCGCCGGAACGGGCAGTTTCCCAACCCAAACCTTTACTTGCGAGACACCCGACCCTCTTTCTGCCAAAGGATTTGTGCGCGCAGACCAAACCAATTACCTGCATTTCGACAACGGCGAACAATACATCCCGGTGGGTGAAAACATGGCCTGGCAGCAAAGCAATATTTACCAGGATTACCAAAACTGGCTCCAAAAACTCAGCAGCAACGGCGGTAATTTTATCCGCCTCTGGCTGTGCCACTGGGGCATCGGGTTGGAGTGGAAAGCCAACACCAATGGCTATCAGGGCCTGCGCAAATACCAGCAAAGCAACGCTTTTTACCTCGACTGGCTGCTGGATAAATGTGCCGAAAAGGGCGTGTACGTCATGTTATGCCTCAACCACCATGGCCAGGTTTCGTCGCAGGTAAACCCCAACTGGAACGAAAGTCCCTATAATACGGCCAACGGCGGCCCTTGCGCCAATACCTGGGATTTTTTCACCAATTCAGCCGCCAAAGCAAGCCTGAAAAATCGCCTGCGCTACACCGTGGCCCGCTGGGGATATCAGCGCAGCATCATGGCCTGGGAACTATTTAATGAGGTGGACTGGACCGACCAGTTTGATCAACGCAAAGCCGACGTGTCGGCCTGGCACTTGGAAATGTCGGCTTATTTGAAACAAAAAGACCCGCGTCAGCACTTGGTGACTACCAGCTATGCGCACGACTATAATGATCAGGAAACCTGGAATCAGCCTGATATTGACCTTACGCAAACCCACTATTACGTGGATGTGCCCAACCTGGAGCGGGCCTTGGCCAGTGGAAACACCCAATACCTAAACGATTATGGCAAACCAACCCTGAATGGAGAATTTGGCCTGGGCGGCTCCGCTTCCGGCCTCGCTAATCTCGATCCGAACGGTATTCACGTGCACAATGCCTTGTGGGGCGGTTTGTTTTCAGGCGGCGCAGGAACCGGTATGCAATGGTGGTGGGATACGTATGTTAACCAACAAAACCTGTACACGCACTTTGCGGGCGTTTCGGCCGTAGCGGCGGTGCTTCCCTTGCAGGCGGCCAATTTTCAACCTTTATCTGCTTTTGCCGCAGGCGCTCCAGCCGATCTTAGTTTGACCCCATCGCTGGGTTGGGGCGGACTGGCCGATACTGAAATTAGTATCACCACCAGCGGTACCATTAGTCCGGCTGGCGCAAAACTGGGGCAATATTTATACGGATCCCAATGGAATACCCAATACCGCCGTCCGCCTGTATTTACCGTAACCTACCCTGCTGCCGGACAGTTTTTGGTAAAAACAGGCACCTCTACTGGACAGTTACCCAAAATTTCGATTTGGATAGACGGAGTAAAAGTACTCAATCAGAATGGGGCAGTAAACCAAACTTATTCCGTGAATGTCCCGGCAGGCAACCACCTGATCCAGGTCGACAATACCGGAACCGATTGGATCAGTATTGCCTCCTATACATTTAGTGGACTCGGATCGGCCGTAGATGTGTACGCTTTACGCGCCGAAGACCAAACCCAGATGGCCGGTTGGGTACTACACAACCAATACAACCACCAGCGGGTAAAAACCAGCGGCCAACCCAATCCGGTGGACGGTGCCGTGCTCAAAATAACGGGCCTGGTAAATGGAGCCTATCAACTTCACTGGTTCAATTGCCTGACGGGGGCACTCACCGCTACCGAAACCGTGCAAAAAAACACCGATACACTGTCGATACCTGTTCCTTCCTTGTTGTGGGATGCCGTGTTTTCGTTGACCAGTCAAACCGTTTCAACCGGCGATGTGGCGATACAATCGTTTCAAACGGAGGTTTACCCCAATCCGGTCAACGCTGGCACCATGATAAAAACCGCATTTTACCTGGATGTCCCCGTGCGCACCCGCGTGACCCTGCTGGATGCCTCGGGTAAAGCCTTGCAATCTATTTTTGACGATGCATTACCGGCAGGTGAACAGTTGGTACAGACCATAATGCCCGAAAACCTGGCGGCGGGGATTTATTGGGTAAAAATTGAAGCGGGTAACAAGGTGGCGGTTAAAGGGGTGGGGGTGGTGCGGTAGGGGAGGATTAACACCGAACACCGAATAATGAACACCGAACACCGAAGTTGGGGGGCGTTTAACATTGGGGGCATACATTGCAATTGGTAGGATTTAAACTTTTCCTTAAATTCTACATTTAATCAAAAAACGATCCGCCATGACGCCCAACGCAACTACCCGGCTCGCGCAATCCGACCCGGTGCTCGAAAAAATCATTGCTACCATTCCGCCACCACGGTTTGAAAGCACAAAAGATGTTTTTTTCGATTTGATGAGTTGTATTTTGGAGCAACAAATTCATTACCGAAGTACCAAAAAAATCTTTCAAAAGATGCTGGAACGGGCGTCATTGAGTACTCTGACACTTGAAAATTTTGAGGTGTTTGAAAAAGCGGTTTTCCCAACAGCCAATTTATCGGACAGTAAATATGAAACGGTGGAGCGTATCCTGGCATTTTTCAGCACGCACACGATCAATTGGAACCTGCTTTCGGATGCGGAAGTGATCGAACAATTATCGGGCATCAAAGGCATCGGAAGATGGACGATCGACATGATTTTATTGTACACCTTACAACGCACCGATGTTTTTCCTTACGACGATTTTCACCTGAAAGAAATTATGGTCAAATTGTACGGATTGAACCCGGCATCGCGCTTAAAAGCACAAATGCTGGAGGTTGCCGGGGCCTGGGCGGGGGATCGTTCCTTGGCGGTGCTTTATTTGTTGGAATGGAAAACGCGGTTGAAAAAAGGAGATTTAAACGCTTGATTGTCTCAAATAAGAAGACGAAATGTTGGTTTTATGGCTCCAAGCCCCAACTTCAAATCCATTTAAATCTGGGTATATTATTGGATACGATTTATTTCGTTTCACCTTTTTTTGTCTGCTCCCGCAGGCTTGGGTGACTTACATTACAATTCCCTCAGTCACATCTACCTTTTTACAGAACATACACATATACAACATATTAGGTGCTGCATGGCAAGTATATATAAGAGAAGGATCTGACTATCTTTTCGAAAAATTACAAACAAAAAATAAAACAATTTGTTGTAAAATATATTTTTACCTCTTAACTTTGCGGTGAAAAATAACCACTAAAAAAGTAATCGCAATGGATAATCAAATTGAGATTTATCAAACTGCTGATAACCAAACAGCATTAACGGTGCGCTTTGAATCAGAAACGGTTTGGCTCAACCGTCAGCAGCTTTCGGTACTTTTTGACAGAGACGTCAAAACCATAGGAAAACACATCAATAATATATTTGAAGAGCATGAGCTCGAAGAAAATCGAACTGTCGCAAAATTTGCGACAGTTCAAAAAGAGGGCACTCGAACGGTAGAACGAACGGTAGAACACTACAATCTTGATGTTATCATCTCCGTTGGCTACCGTGTCAATTCCAAGCGCGGCACCCAATTTCGCCAATGGGCTACTCAACGGCTCAAGGAATACCTCGTGCAAGGCTACGCCATCAATGAAAAACGCCTGGCCGAGAAACAAATGCAGGTTGAAACCCTCAAAGTATGAAATCTGACTTCTCTTCTGATGTATTTGCCAAACCTAAAGACCAAAGTTTTGAAAGTTCCGTGGCACAAATCGGGCAAAGTTTCGGCGGTGATGAACTTTACCCAAGTATCGAGGAAAAGGCCGCTACCTTACTCTATTTAATTGTAAAAAATCATAGTTTTATCGATGGGAACAAACGCATCGGGGCGGCTTGCTTTGTTTACTTTTTGGCGCAAAACAGGTTGTTATTCAATGAATTACAACAAACGGTTATCAGCAATAAAGCGTTGGCCGCACTTACTTTGCTGGTAGCCTCCAGCCAGTCCGAAGAAATGGCAGCAGTGAAAAAGCTAATTATAAGTATGCTTAACAGGCGTTAAAAGTATTTTCACATGTAAAAAAATCCTTGCCTTTGGGCGTCAAAATCAAGGTGCGGGAGTCCGGCGAGTTTATCCTGATGCCCCAAAATGCCTTGAAACTCCTTTCGGCCATTCTTCAAAATATGGCTGAGGGGAAATCTATTTCCATCATTTTTCAGACGCGGGAATAAGTACCCAACAGGCAGCCGATTTGCAAATATTCTTGCAGAGGTGATCGTTCCTCAGCGGTGCTTTATTTTTTGGAATGGAAGGCGCGTTTGAAAAAAGGAATATAGCGGATTGTATGCTGTTTTCAAGAAAAACGCTTAACTTTGTTATGTTTATTTTAAAATAGAGGCAATGGAAATCATCGAAAATGTTAGCTTGAACTGGGATGAAATTAAAATTCAGTATCCGGATGAATGGGTTGTTTTAGGCGACCCAATCTTTGACGGTATGCAAATCGTAAAAGGGACTGTTTTGGCACACCACCAAGATAAACGTGTAGCGAGTATCGAAGGTGGCGAACGGCGGGAGGGGTTTGTTAAATTCACCTTGGCCTTTACAGGACAACTTAAATCAAATTATCATATCGGTCTATTAAGAACTGTTAAATCGCCACTTTGAAAACAACTTACCCTTTCGAATGGCTCCAAGATGACGGATAATTTATTCTCTGTAGTATATTCGATATGACTCAAACCGAGATGTCACCTCTAAAATTACTTTTACCTAAATGAAATTCCTAACCATCTGTCCCTCCTATCTACCGCTGTTGCTCCTTGCCTGCTGCATGAACATACTCCCAAATGCCCACGCACAACAAGTGAACATCCCTTTGGGCGGCAATGCCTTTCAAGTATCCCCCAATTCCGAGGAAGAGATTACAGACAATGGCATTGAAAACTGGAACAATAAAAATACTGTGTTTGCCATTTACTTTTCGCTCCAAACCAAGCAGCCTGTGCAATTGGTGCTTCCGCTGATCAAACAAACGGGCAACAGCACCCTGTCAATTTCGGTGAATGGCGCCACCAAGGAGTACAATCTGAAAGCCGGCGACCGGAAAATTGAGATAGGTAATACCTCTCTCGAGGGCTATAATGTTATAAAACTCCAGGGCATCCGAAAAAGCGGTACCGATTTTGCCCGCATTCAGGAGTTGCAGATGAAGTACAAGGATCCGATAAAAGTCAATTATGTGCTTGATAATCAAGATAATAACTTTCACTTCGGCAGAAGAGGTCCTTCGGTCCATTTGGGGTATGAATTTCCGGAAAACACCACCATCAAATGGTTTTACAATGAACTGACGGTTCCGGTAGGCGATGACCCGATCGGCTCCTATTACATGGCCAATGGCTTTGGCGAAGGCTATTTTGGGATGCAACGCAATTCGTCCACCGAAAGAAAGATATTATTTTCCGTTTGGAGCCCTTTTGAAACGGATGATCCAACGACCATTCCGGAAGCGCAAAAAATTCGTTTGCTGAAAAAAGGCAAGGGGGTTCAAATCGGAGAATTTGGAAATGAAGGCTCGGGCGGACAGAGCTATTTGGTTTATCCCTGGAAACCGGGCACGGTGTATAAATTCCTCAATTCCGTGGAGCCGGACGGAAAGGGCAACACCATTTACACGGCTTATTTCATGGATTCGAACACGGGGCAATGGCTCCTGATTGCTTCTTTTTTACGCCCCCAAACCGATACCTGGTACCAACATGCGCATTCTTTTCTGGAAATTTTTGAACCCGCCAATGGGAATGTGTCCAGAAAACTATACTTGAATAACCAATGGGCCTGCGATACCAAAGGGAATTGGATCGCGCTTTCCAAGGCGAAACTGACCGGAGATATCAATGCGGAAAGAAGGTTTCGGGTCGATTTTGACGGCGGCGTGGAAGGAGACTACTTTTTTTTGAAGAACGGTGGTTTTTTTAATGCGAATACCAAACTCAATACGAAGTTTACCCGCCCCTCCAAAGGCGGAACTCCGAAGATCGATTTTGGTAAATTGCCATAGGATCCATGTTCGTAGCGCGTGCCGAACCAGCCTCTACAAATCCCCTATAATTATAACACTTAGCGCTCAAAAGAAAAAAGCAAGTGGGCGGAATTGTACAATTTTGTACATTTACCGCTCACTTGCGCTTGGTTTTATGAAAAAGCACGGGGTAAGGGGAAGGCCACTACTATTCATACACAAACCTTTAGGCACAACCTTAAGACAGAAAGATACATGAAAGAAGAAATTGAAAAATATTATAATGACTTAGCAAAAGACTATGATATTGATAGATTTAGTAATTCTTATGGGCAATATATTCATAAACAAGAGGACGAAATATTAAAAAAGTATCTGAATGAAAATGAAACGGCGTTTAATCTAGACATAGCATGTGGTACGGGTAGATTTCTAAAATACGCGGATTACGGAATTGACATTAGTGAGAAAATGGTCGAAGTCTCAAAAAATAAATATCCACTAAAGAATATCTCAATTGAAGATGCTGAACATCTATCATTTCAAGATTCATTTTTTGATAATGTTATCTCTTTTCATTTATTCATGCATTTAAACGTTAGTAGTATGAGTAAAATGCTTTGCGAAGTGAACAGGGTATTAAAAAAAGGAGGCTATTTTATTTTTGATATTCCTTCTGAAAAAAGGAGAAAACTTACAGGTTATAATAGTTCTAACTGGCATGGAGCGAACCAAATAAGCGTTAGTTTATTAAAAAAGCTAACAAGTTCAGAATGGGAATTAATTTCTTACTACGGCACAGCATTTTTTCCGATTCATCTTATTCCTAAAAATTTTAGGAAAATAATTGTAAGATTGGATAGTTTAATGAGTAAATCATTTTTAAAAGAATATAGTTCTCATCTTATTTTTATTCTAAGAAAGAAATGATAAAAAGGATTATTCCATATTATATTAAGGTAAGGCTTCACTTAACAAAGAGAATAGTGTTCAGTGTAATTAACGGACAATACTTCTTCTTTGCCAAAAAAAAGCACCATTTAAATAGCTTAACGAATACTTTAAAATTGCAACAGGAATTAAAACCCAATGAAGCAAAAATGAAGAACTTGTTAATAGCTATAAAATACATAGAATCTATTCAAATTAACCCAAATGAAATTTTCTCCTTTTGGCATACTATAGGTAATCCATCAAAAAGTAAAGGGTTTGTTAAAAGCCGTTCTTTAGTTAATGGCAACTTGAAAGATTCTTTAGGAGGTGGACTTTGCCAATTATCTGGTCTTATATACTACATAAGTTTATATGCCAATCTTGAAATCCTCGAAAGACATAGTCATTCAGTTGATATTTATACGGATGAAACTCGTTTTACGCCCTTGGGTTCTGATGCTACAGTTGCTTATGGTTATAAAGATTTAAAGATTAGAAATAATTTGAAAGGCCCAATAAGATTCAGTTTTTTGATTGAAGAAAAATATTTGATAATTAACTTGATGCATTCAAGTTTAATCAAAAAGAATAAAGTTGAGTTTAGAGAAAATGAGATGGATAAAGAGACAGTAGAAGTGGATACTTTAATTAATAATGAACTAGTAAACAAATCAAAATATAAAAGGCTTGTGCCTAACAATGCGTATAGTGCATAATGAGGATGTTTAGTGCCTTAAAAACACCACGCAAAACGCGAAAATATCGAACACCAAACAGCGTAGTTTCACAAAAAAGCCCCTGCCAATCCGAAGACCAACAGGGGCAAATGCTATCAATATCTGATTTGATGCGGTGGGAATATTAGCTGTTATTCAACGATTACCTTTTTCACAAATACTTGTCCGGCAGCGCGTGCTTGCAAGGCATACATGCCTTTGGGCAATCCACTCAGGTCCACTTCGGTGATGTTGGAACCAGCGCCCAGTTCAAGATTCCGAACAGTTTTACCCGCCAAATCCGTTACACGCACCGCTTCCAGGTCATTGCCTGTTGGCAGGCTGATTTGCAACCAACCGGAAGTCGGGTTGGGTGATACGCTGAGCAGGCTGTTGTCGGCCAGGTCATTTACAGCGGTGGCATTGCCAAAGAAAACGGAGGCGAAAATGCTTGATTGAATGTCTTCTTCACAAGGCGCATAGAGGAATAACTCCAGATCAGGGTACGACAGCGGGCTGCCGACCGAGAGTTGTTTGACTTCAACAACGAGATTTTGGATACAACCATTGGCAGGTACGTTCAGAAATACCTGGCCCAGGTCATTGCCATTGAGCGGCACACCTGCTGCCGATACCACGGCACCGTTCAGGTTGGATGATGCATTAAGTTTCAGGTTGTAGGTACGCACTTCGTTGGATTCATTACAGATATCCAGTTTGAACGTGGCGGAAGAACCCACCGGATTGCCCTGCAAGGTGATATGGTCGCTTGTGCTGCCGTCGTGTTTCAGTTTGGGTTGGTCGCGCTGGTAGCCACCCTGGTATGGGCAGGAGGTTTTAGAAGTAGGCTCCAAACGGAAAACAGGTGTTCCATACATGGGGTCGCGCACTACTTTCAGGTCAAATTTGTCGCCGGTTGAGTTGTCTTTCAAGGCATATTTAACCAGTTTAGATGCTTCCTGGCTCTGTGTTTGCGTTTTGCCATAGCGATAGGAACCTTTATACTCCCAGCCACCGGAAACGCCCGAACCGGCAATTTCGATCACAGAAGATAAACCGACATTAAAATCTACATAGTGTTCTACATCGAGTGAATTGGTTTCCAGTACGGTGATACTCGATTCCTGCGTGCTGCTAATCCCACTGCTAAATGAAAGGGATTGAATGAGTTGATTGTTGGGGTTGTTTTTATTGGCATTGTTTAAGGCAAGCACCTTTTCCCAAACATCTGCCTGATTTTGGGCTATGTTGCGGGCGCGCACACTATTCGCTGGATTGCCAGCAATTGCTTTCTGGTCAAGTATTTCTTGCTGAATTTGAGACTCTGAGTAGGCAAAATCTCTCGGATCTCCCGTTGGCGTATAGATAAGCGCAGTGTCTAATATTGTCAGACATGAATTAGGATCCACTTTGATGTTTGTGTAAATCCCGTAATTTAGGTCGGTACCATATCCGATGAACACATCTCCACCGCCATCTAATCCATTCAACGATCCCGTCTCGAAGCCCTGAGAAGTAGTGACGCAGGTCTGGTTGGAATTGGTCTTTATTTGTACGCCGCCTACCGTGACTCCAGCGCTCAGGGTGACTGAAAACTCAAAATCCGTTGTGACAATAAATCCGACTGAACCTGCTATACCCAGTTTAACCGCCGCATTCACTGAATTGGAACCGTCCTCCGAATAGGTTTCTGTAAACTCACGGCAGGTGGTTTTGGTTTCCTGAAATGCGCTGGAACTGCCGTCGCCAGGCGGAGCATGCAATACCAAATAAGGGATTTGAGGTTGAACAGTGGTACCGATAATTGGAACGGATGATTCTATAGGGCCTTCAGATATAATGGGTAAGGTGACTATCATATCATTAGCTTGAACCCACGTAACATTTGCTCCACCCGTATTAATCAAGTTATATGTTTTGAGTTGCATCATCCACCAAGCTTTTTTATTCCCGCCAACAATCCGGCCTTTCGCGCGGTACTCCTGATAAGCTTTTCCATCAACAAAAATGGTTGGATTAATAGGATTAGTAGGAGTAAAAGAAACGTCCGTACCATAACCTAAACTGGACAAAAAACTATTGGCTGGCGGGTAACCTTCACCATTGAACCCAAATCTATAAGCGGCTTGGAAGAGGCCGTCTGAGCCAGCTGTTGGGATCAGCACCTTAAAACTGAAAATATCCCCTCCTTTAACCTTGAAGTATTTTGAGGGTGGTGTTTTCAGGAAGGCACTATCTATAAATCCTTTTACCTGCGACCCATAATAGTCAACCGCAAAATTCGATGCTACGGCTGAATAACCCGCAGGATCTGCACAAACCCCGCTTATTAAACTCTCAGGGGTAATGATAATTTTCTCACCACCATAAACGGGTATCTCCCACTTGCCCATTTGCGCCCTTCCCACGCCCAAATTAAAAAAGAAACAGCAAAGCAGCACCGCCAGTGCGCCTGCATTTTTGTTGAATTGGAAAATGTTTTTCATTGTTAGCATTGTTTGTTTTTGTGATAAAATTGATGGGACAAAGGTGCATGGG
>Ga0247835_1000523_pt1 | contig 54450 bp, 57 predicted proteins | sample LaCtaG_3_FD_189912 | JGI IMG/M metagenome (GOLD analysis project Ga0247835, IMG submission 189912) | Freshwater microbial communities from meromictic Lake La Cruz, Castile-La Mancha, Spain - LaCruzMarch2015_13.5m | ecosystem: Environmental > Aquatic > Freshwater > Lake | place: Spain: Castile-La...
TGAGTCTTGTATGTTCAATTTCATGTTCCATCAAGAGCAACCCGCCGCGCGTGTCTTCCGAGAATGGGCCTTAAACTCGTCGGAGGATGATACGCGCGGCGGGTTGCATCCTGGCATCGCAACTGCCATGATGCGCTCCCGATCCGGGAGGTTGACGGGGTTTAAGCTCCCCCGCCAACCACGGAGCCGGACAGACCGATTTGCGCCTTGGGCCTTTGAGCCCGCCGCAGAGCATATGGTCGCCGGTTCCGTTTCCGGATTTATCTCGAACCACTGAAAGAATCAATGAATTCGCATTACAAGACTGAGAAGATCCAGACCGAAATCAACCACGTCGGCATCGACGTGTCAAAGCTACATCTCGACGTTTCCTTCCATGGAAAGAAAAATAAACGTCTCAAAAACACGCCCGCCGATCTGGCGAAACTGACCGAAATCCTCAGGGGGTTACCCCATCCGCGCGTCACTTGCGAGGCCACCGGAGGCTACGAATGGCTGCTGGTCGAATCCATGCACGAGGCCGGGATCGAAGTGGCCGTCGCCGCCTCAGGACGCGTCCGTTACTTGGCCAACGCCGAAGGGCTGGACGCCAAAACCGATGCCATCGATGCCGCCCTGATCCGCCGTTTCGCCGAGAAAATCCCCGTCCCTCTGCGCCACAAGCCCGATCCCCAGGCCGTCCGCCTTCGTGAAATAGCGGATTTCCGCCACACCGTCAGCCAGGACATCACCAAATGCACCAGCCGCCTAGAGCTCGCCCGCGGCTACATGAAGGAACAACTCGAAGCTCAGCTAAAACATCTGCGGGGTCTGAAGAAAAAAGTCGAAGCTGATCTCAGGGAGCACATTGCTCAAGCCCGGGATCTCGACGAAAAGGCAGCCCGCCTTCAGCAACTCAAAGGAGTCGGCCCTATCCTCGCCACCACCCTTCTGGCCTACGTCCCCGAACTCGGGCATGTCAGTGACAAGACCCTCGCTTGCATCGTCGGAGTGGCTCCCCACCCGAAACAAAGCGGGAACATGCGCGGCAAATCGGCCATACGCGGCGGCAGATCTCGGGTCAGGCACGTCCTTTACATGGCGGCGGTGGCTGCCGCCCGAAGTAATCCCGTGCTAAAGGCGTTCTACAACAGGCTTGTGAACGAATCTGGCAAGAAGCCGAAAGTAGCCTTCGTCGCCGTGATGCGCAAAATGCTCTGCGTGCTCAATAAACTTGCCGCAAAATCCGAATTTTCACTTGCACAATAACACCACTGCTCTGTGGTTTGAACTCTTTTTCTCCACGACCCTCCGCGACCTCCGCGCTGCGGTGAAAAATTTCATCCTAAATTCTCGATGCGGAAGACGACGGGTTGGGAGTTGATGCAGGTTAGGGATTCGATTTCGGTTAGGGCGGCGGTGAGTTTTCCGAAGGGGCAGGAGTGGAGCAGGAAAACCATATCGACGAATTCGGCGTCGGGGTTGGAGGCATCGATGGGGGAGTGGGTGCCGGAGATACCGATGGCGTGTTTGGCGAGGACGGTAGCGATTTCGGCGATGGTGCCGGGGCGGTCGGTGACATCGAAGCGGACATAGTAGGCGGTGGTGGTTTCCTCGATGGGGACGAGGGTTCCCGAATCGCGATAAGGCAGGAAACCGCGGTGGCGGGCGGTGTGGGCGAGATCGCGGGCGGCCTCGACGAGGTCGGCGACGACGGAGGAGGCGGTGGGACCCTGGCCGGCGCCGCGACCGTAGAAGAGGGATTCGCCGGCGGCGTCGGAGTTGACGGAGACGGCATTGAAGACGCCGTGGACGGAGGCGAGGATGTGTTTTTGGGAGATGAAAGAGGGCTGGACGCGGAGCTCGACCGCGCCGTTATCCCGCTCGCGGACGATGGCGAGGAGCTTGATCACGTAGCCGAGGGATTTCGCGAACTGGATGTCGGTAGGGCGGACTTGCTCGATGCCGGAGACGTGGACGAGGGCGGGATCGATGGGAAAACCATAGGCGAGGGTGGCGAGGAGGATGGCCTTGTGGGCGGCGTCCCAGCCGTTGACGTCGAGCGCGGGATCGGCCTCTGCGTAGCCGAGATCCTGGGCTTCCTGGAGGGCGGTGGCGTAGTCGATGCCGCGCAGGGTCATCTGCTCGAGGATGTAGTTTGAGGTGCCGTTGATAATGCCGGTGAAGGAGTGGATCTGGTTGCCAATGAAGGAGTCCTGGACGGTCTTGACGATGGGGATGCCGCCCGCGATGGCGGCCTCAAAGAAGATCGGGGTCTCCATTTTCCGGGAAATGGCGAACAGCTCGATGCCGCGCTCGGCGAGCAGGGCCTTGTTGCCGGTGACGACGGGTTTTTTCGCGAGTAAGGCGGCGGCGACAATCTCGAAGGCGTCCGTGGTGCCGCCGATCAACTCGACGACGATATCGACGGCGGGGTCGTTAACGAGCGCGCGCCAATCGGTGGTGAGGATTTCCGTGGGGACGGCGGAGGAAGTGGCACGGGCTTTGGCGGGGTCGCGAACGAGGATTTTCGTGATCCCGAGGGAAACGCCCTTGCCGGTGCGGTCGGAGATCAGTTCGCCGTTTTTCTCAAGGGTGTTCCACACGCCAGAGCCGACGGTGCCGAAGCCCGCGAGGCCGATTCCCAATTTGTTGCAGTTGCTCACGCGGGGAGGGTGAAACTTTAAACTTTAAACCTCAAACTTCAATTTTGAGAGAAGAGGGGATGCTTACACCCGGTGGGGAGCGTAGATTTGCTGTTTTTCCTTGGCTGGGCAAAATTTAGTTGAAATCCTCCATTTTAATTGGATGATTTCAATCATGATTTCCCGAACGTCGTATCTTGAGAGGGTGCGAATCGGCCTAGTTTTGATTGGCGGCGAAATTTCACCCGCACTTTTTTGGAGCGGGATCTAGCCGGGCTGGGTTTCGGGATGGCTCCGCAGGTGATGGGTCGATTCTGGACGATGCTCGCCCATTACCACGGGCAGACATGGAACGGCAATGAAATCGCGGCATCCATGGGGATTTCGCCCACCACCGCGCGGCATTATCTGGATGCGCTGGAGCAAACTTTCATGATCCGGCGGCTGCTGCCGTGGCACGTGAACGTGGGTAAACGATTGGTGAAGACCCCGAAAATCTATTTCAGAGACAGCGGAGTGTTCCATGCCTTGCAGGGCATTGCGACCCACTCTGCCTTGCTGACGCATCCGAAACTGGGGGCTTCTTGGGAAGGCTTTGCGCTAGAGGAAATCCTGCGGGCTAGCACTGGTGAGGATGCGTATTTTTACGCGATCCACAGCGGTTCGGAGATCGACCTCTATTTTCCGAATCGCAGCATGGGTGTGGAGGTGAAATTCCATGACGCGCCGAAACTGACACGCTCGATGCGCATCGCGATGGAGGATCTGCGTCTTGAGGAACTGCTGGTAGTTTATCCCGGCAGCCGCGAGTATACGCTGGCCGAGGGCATCCGGGTGATTCCATTGAAGCGGGTGAGCGCAGGGATTTTCTGAAACTCTCCGGTGCGAGAGAAAAAAAACCAGAGCGTTGCACTGAGTTTGGCTGGGATGCCCTTTCAGGGCTAGTTATGGGGAGCGACCGAAGATCGCCGCCACAGGCTACTGCGGCTTTGAAATGGAATCGCGCATGGTGGTGTCGGCTTTGACATTTTCCATGCGGTAGTAATCCATGACGCCGAGGTTGCCAGAGCGGAAGGCTTCGGCGAGGGCGAGGGGAACCTGGGCTTCGGCCTCGACGACCTTGGCTTTCATTTCCGCGACGCGGGCGATCATTTCCTGCTCGTAGGCGACGGCGGCGGCGCGGCGGATTTCCGCCTCGGCCTGAGCCATGTTCTTGTTGGCCTCGGCCTGCGCGACCTGAAGCTGCGCGCCGACGTTTTCGCCGACATCGACGTCCGCGATATCAATGGAAAGGATCTCGAAGGCAGTGCCGACATCAAGGCCGCGGGCGAGGACGGTTTTGGAAATGCTGTCGGGCGATTCGAGGACGCGCTTGTAGCTTTCCGCGGAACCGATGGTGGTGACGATGCCCTCGCCGACGCGGGCAATGATGGTGTCCTCCTTCGCGCCGCCGACGAAGCGATCGAGGTTGGTGCGGACGGTGACGCGGGCGCGGACTTTCACCTGGATGCCGTCCTTGGCCACGCCGTCGATGGTGGTGCGGCCGGTGGCGGGATTCGGGCAGTCGATGACCTTCGGGTCAACGGAAGTGCGGACGGCCTCGACGACGGATTTCTCGGAACCCTTGGTGGCGAGGTCGATGGCGCAGGCGCGGTTCCAATCGAGACCGATGCCGGCCTTCTGGGCGGCGATGAGGGCTTGGATGGTGGGGAGGACGTTGCCGCCGGCGAGGTAGTGGGCTTCGATTTCGTTGATGTCGATCTCGATGCCCGCCTTTTTCGCGGTGATGCGGCTGTCAACGATAGGGCCGTAGGGCACCTGGCGGAGGCGCATGGCGATGAGGTCGGAGAAACCGACATAGGCTCCGGCGAGCCACGCGCGCAGCCAGACGCTGAAGAAGGAGAAGATGATGCCGAAAACGACGAGTCCGGCGATGCCGAGGGCGATGAGGAGGATGTTGGTTATATCAGGCATGATGGTGTTATATATCGATTTTTACAGTGAGTTGGAAATGGTTCGCGTCAACGACTTTCAGTTCGGTGCCCGGAGCGATCTGACCGGACTGGGAAACGGCTTCATAGCGTTTCCCGCCGATGGTCACATAGCCGCTGGGCGAGAGGACTGTGGAGGAAAGGGCGGCTTTGCCAATCAAATCCCGCGCGTCATCACCGAGAGCCGCCGATGAACCGGTGATCTCGCGACTCAGGAAGAAGCGTTTCCCGGCGCGGGTTTTCGGCAACAGCTTGAACTGGATGAAGAAAACAAGGAAGGCCGCGATCATCGCGATCACCACGGCGACCAAGCCGCCTGAAGCGCCGAGCTTGATGAAGGAGACCACGCAACCGGCGAAGAGTGTCAGCCCGCCCGCGATGCCAAGGATGCCGCCGGGGACGAGGACTTCCGCCGCGAGGAGGAAGAGGCCGATGGAGAAAAGGAGGATGATGAGGGTCACTGGGGAAACTTTAAATTTTAAACTCTAAACCTCAAGAAGAGGTTATTCGTAGTGCGTCCAGAGGCGGATAACCTTGATGGTTTTTTGGTCTTCGATGACTTGGTAAACGAGGCGGTGCTGGATGTTGATGCGGCGGGAGTAGGAGCCTTTGAGATCGCCTATGAGGGCTTCGAAGGGCGGCGGATCGGCAAACGGGTTTTCACGTATGATTTCCAGAAGAAGCCTGGCTTTCTCGGCCAGCGGGGTGGTTTTGAGCTTCCTAGCATCCTTTTTCGCCTGGTTGGTGTAAACCAGTTCGTAGCTCACAGGTCGATCTCCTTACTGCATTTCCCAATCGGTTCGGACATGCCCTTGAGGATGGAATCGCGCATGCCGGGTATGGAGACGAGGTGGAGGGTTTCCTGAAGGGCACGCCAATCGCTTTCGCCCAACAGGACGGCATTGCCGCGTTTGCCGGTGATCTGGATAGGTTCATGGCTTTCGAGCGCCGCGTCGATGAGTCCGTAGATGTCGGATCTCGCGGAAGTGGCGGTAATTGTTTTCATAGGGTTAGCGTGCGTAAAAGCGTGCGCTTTGCAAAGGTTTTTTTTACTATACCGCCTCCACGGTCAGTTCGAACTCACCTACGGAGAGGACTTTCACCTTGGTTCCGGGCGGGACGGTGCCGAGGGCGAGGCGGGCATCGTAGCGTTTCCCGCCGATCTCGATCTGGCCGGAGGGGAAAAGGGCGGTGACGGCCTGGCCGGAGGCACCGATGAGGGAGGCCTCCTGGCGGGCGGCGGATGAGAGGGTGGTTTCGCCGCCGATAGCGGATTCCAGAACCATGTGGCCCCAAAGTCCACCGCCGGGCATGTAGCGGAGCAGGAGGAAGAATATCAGGATCGCGCCGGCGATGCCGGTGACGAGGTTGATGAGCGGTTTGAAAAGGAAATCGGAATGCAACGCGATGGGTTGGTCGGGCCAGATGTCCGACATGCCCCAGAGCAGGGAGCCGAGCATCAGCAGCGCGCCAGGTATCGCGAGCAGCATGAAGCCGGGGAGAAAAAACAGGTCGATCATCACCAGCGCAAAGCCGAGGAAAAAGAACAGGGCGGCCTCATGTCCCGAGAGGCCCGCCGCGTGGTGGCCAAAGAAGACGATGGCGAGCAGCACGCCGCCGCCAATCCCGAACACGCCGAAGCCGGGCGTCTTGAACTCGATGAAAAGCAGCACCAACCCGACGGCGAGGAGCAGCGGCGCGATAGCGGTGATGAACTGCGCGATCTTTTCCGACCACGTCACCTCAAGCCGGATCGCGGTGTAGTTGCCTTTCCCCAGCAGGGTGTCCATCAGGCTATCGATATCCGGGGAAATGCCCGCGCCGAGCAGGGGCAGGGCGGGATCGCCGTAGGTTTTCATCGCCTCGGTGGCGGTGAGGGTGAGGAGTTCGTCTTCGGGTTTGAGAATTTCCTCCCCGATCTTGAGCACGAAGTCCTCGTCGATCATCGCGGAAAGGACTTCGCCGCGGTAGCCCTTGCCGTCGGAAATGGAGCGGACGCGGGCTTTCAGATAGGAGACGATCTTCGCTTTCATCGTCTCATCGATGTCCTCGCCGCCGCCAGAAACGGGAGCCGCCGCGCCGATGATGCCGGACGGCGAGAAATGAATCTCGTCCGTCCCGGCGGAAATGAGCGCGCCCGCCGAGATCGCCTCACTGTTCACGTAGGTGATGACTTTTCCGGGAAATTTCTCGATGGCCTTGAGCATGTCGAAGGTCACGTCGAGGCGGCCGCCGGGCGTTTCCATGTCGAGGATGACCGTGTCCGCGCCCTGTTCGATGGCCATTTTAAGCCCGCGGCGGAGGACATGGAGTTCCGGCGGCGCGATCTGCTCGCGGATGGGGATGATGACGACCTTGTGCTTCTTCGCAGGCGCGGATTTTTCCTGCGCCGGGAGGGCGGTGGGAAACATGGTAAGCAAGGCGAGCAGTAGGCGGAGGAGGTTTCTCATCGTTGGATGAGGAAATGAAGCATGGAACCACGCCCGGGGAAAGGTTTCATCCGCTCACATATCGCCGGGCGTGAAACCCATGACGATATCGAATTTCGCCACGAGCTCCTCGAGGGAGATGCCAATCCCAACAAGCATGACCAGAATCCCGAGTATCGCCATCAGGAAGAGCATCGACGAAAATTCGTCAACGGGCTCGATGGACGCCTGCATGGTGGCTGACAAAGCTGGGCAAGTCATTACAAGGAAAATTCCGAGCACGCGGTGCAGCGCGGTGAGTTTCGGTATTCAGGCAAGATTGGATTCGCTGTGGCGAGGGCTTAGCTTGCATCGCAGGGGCGATCAATGGACTATCCGGGCGTGGGTGATTTGATGAAAAAGGCGTTGTTGAAAGCTCCCGGCGCGGCGTTGAAGGAGCACTTCGGCTTTTCCGCTTTCCTCGACGGGCAGGAGGAGGTGATTTCTGAGATCGTCTCCGGACGCGACGGGCTGGTGGTGATGCCGACGGGCGGGGGAAAATCCCTGTGCTTCCAGATCCCGGCGCTGTGTTTCCCGGGCGTGACCTTGGTGATTTCCCCGCTCATCGCGCTGATGAAAGACCAGGTGGATGCGCTGCATGCGCGCGGCATCGCGGCGACCCTGATCAATTCCACGCTGTCGTGGCCGGAACAGAAAGAGCGGCTCGACGGGATGCGCAGCGGCGAATTCAAGCTCGTCTATGTCGCGCCGGAACGGTTCCGGGCGGAGAGCTTTTTGCGGGCGCTCGAGGGGGTGGAGATCTCGCTGTTCGCGATCGACGAGGCGCACTGCCTCTCTCAGTGGGGGCATGATTTCCGGCCGGACTACATGCGGCTGGGGAAGGCGCTGGACAAGATCGGCCGCCCGCAGTGCGTGGCTCTAACAGCTACTGCGACTCCCGTAGTTCGCGAGGACATCCTGAAAACCCTCGGCCTGCGCGAACCCTTCGAGCGCGTCAGCGGTTTCTCGCGGCCCAACCTTTCGCTAGCGATCACGCCAGTGGAAAAGGCGGCGCAGAAGGACGAGCGGATCCGGGCGGTCATCGCCGCCCACAAGACCGGGATCATCTACTGCGCGACGCGGAAAAAGGTGGATCTCGTTTCCGAAACACTCGCAAGCTGGGGCCTGAAATGCGTGGCCTACCACGGCGGCATGGGAGACGCCGAGCGGGTCAAGGCGCAGGAGATTTTCATTTCCAAAAAGGTCGATGTCGCGGTGGCGACGAACGCGTTCGGGATGGGCATCGACCGCGGCGATGTGCGTTTCGTGATCCACTACGAAATCCCCGGTAGCGTGGAGGCTTACTACCAAGAGGCGGGCCGCGCGGGGCGGGATGGTGAGGCGGCGGTGTGCGAGCTGCTTTTCAATTACGCCGACACGCGCACGCAGGAATTTTTCATCGACGGCGCGAACCCCTCCGCGACGACCGTGCGGCAGATTTACCAATACCTGCTCAACGAAGCGGACGCGAACCATGAGGTGTTCCGGACGCTGGAGGACATCGCGGAGCACGCGGATGTGAAAAACTCCATGGCGGTGGGCAGCGCGCTGACCGTGCTGGCGCGGGGGCGTTTCATCGAGCGGTTCGATGTGCAGGGGAAACGGATGCGGGGCACGCGTTTGCTCAAGCCGGATACCTTGGCGCGCGATCTCGCCATCGATGAGAAGGCGATGGAGGAAAAGGACGCCCGCGACCGTGAGAAGCTCAAGGCGATGGTCGAGATGTGCTATGCGCGGACATGCCGACAGAAGTGGATCCTCGAGTATTTCGGCGAAGCCAACGCCTCGACCTGCGGGAACTGCGATGTCTGCCGGGAGCGCAGCGCGGGGGATTTCCGCAAGCCGACCGCGGAGGAGGAGCAGATGGTCAGGAAAGCCCTGGCCGGCGTGGCCCGCATGTCGCGGCGTGGCGCGGCGGGCTGGGAGGGGATTTACGGGAAGGGGAAAATCATCCAGATGCTTTCCGGCAGTAAATCCCAGGAAATCTTAAGCAACCGCCTCGACCGACTCACCACTTACGGTATCCTCGCTGACAAGACGACCGGCTACCTCAACGCCCTGTTCCGCTCGCTGGCCGAGGAGGGGCTAGTCATCACGCAGACCGGCGAATACCCGCTCATGACCCTCTCCCCGCGCGGCGAGGCGGTGATGCTCGGCAAGGAACCCTTCGAACTCCGCTGGCCCGATGAGGTCGCGAAACCGGAGGGGCTTTCGGAAAAGGATTTCGACCCGCAACTTTTCACGATGCTCAAGGATCTGCGGTTTCGGATCGCGAAAAAGGACAGCGTGCCGCCCTACGTGGTTTTTTCCAACAAGGTGCTCGAAGCGCTCACCCGATACATGCCCTCCAGCGTCGCGGAGGCGATGGCCATCCCGGGCATCGGCGAGGGCAAGGCCCAGACCTACCTGCCGCCTTTCCTGGAAATGATCCGCACCTACCGTGCGATGCGCTAGATAAGTCGTCCCGGACAACAATTGTCACATCCTTGGATCAGCAACAGAAGCTATTGCCTTGACGCTACCGAGCTGCGAGTCCTTCATCCGGAGTCATTCGACTCATTATGATCCACTCAACATTCCCATTCCTGCGCCTTGGAACATTCGCGTCCCGCCTAGCCCTTGTCGTCATGGTTTTTGCAGCGACCTTCACCGGGCGTCTTCACGCGCAGGACTTCGAAGGCAAAAACATTACGGAGGTCACCGTCCGCTACCGGGGTGCGAAAACAATCGACGAGGCAAGGATCCGCAACCTGATGTCCACCAAAGCGGGCACGCAATACCGTGCGGAGCGCTTGGATAACGACATCAAGACTCTTTTCAATTCAGGCTTCATTGACGATGTCCGCTTCCTTGCCGAGCCGGTCGGCGCCGGTGTCCGCATCATCGCGGATGTCCTCACACGCCCCGCCATCAACGGCGTGGGTTTCGTCGGCGCCACCATTTTCTCCGACCAGAAGCTCGCCAAGGAAACCAAGCTGAAATCCGGCGGCTCGATGAGCGATTCCGAGATCCTGGAAGCCCGCCGTAACATCGAAAAATACTACCAAGGCTACGGCTACCCCGATGTAATGGTAACCCATCGCATCCAGGAAACCGGCCAGGCCGGCCTTTCCGACCTCATTTTCGTGATCGACGAGGGAACCAAAAACGAAGTCCGCAAGATCCGCTTCGAGGGCAACACGGTATTCACCACGCCCGAACTGAAAAAGGAGATGAAAACCAAAGAAAAGGGCTGGTTCTCTTGGCTCACGAAATCGGGCCGCTTCGAATCCTACCAGCTTGATGAGGATCTCGACGCCGTTCTCGATTATTACCGTAGCAACGGCTATCTCCGTGCCAGCAGCCCGGGCATGCGCCGCGATCCGGTCGGCGACGGCAGGGTGGATCTCATCATCCCGATCAGTGAGGGCGAGAAATACACGGTCTCGGGAATCAGCTTCGGCCGCATGACGGTTTTCAAGGATGAGGAACTCTATCCCTCCATGACATTGAACGGAGGCGATGCCTACTCCTCCGCAAAAATGCGCGACGACATCAAGACGATCCGCAGTTTCTACGGCTCGCGCGGTTACGCTGACGCCCTCGTTTCCCCGGACATCAAGGACGCCGGCCCGAACCGGGTTACTGTGAAATACCAGATTACCGAAGGCTCCCGCTTCAAGGTCGGACGCGTGAACATCCAGGGCAACACCAAGACCAAGGACAAGGTGATCCGCCGCGAGGTGCCTCTCAATCCAGGCGATTGGTTCAATACTGTGGAACTTGAGACCACCAAGGCGCGTCTGGAAAACCTCCAGTATTTCGGCGACGTGCAGGCCACAGGCAACCCCGGCGGATCGGGATATCGCGATGTGGATATCCTCGTCGAGGAACGCAACACTGGATCGGTCGGTGTGGGTGTCGGCTTCAGCTCCGTGGACAACGTTGTCGGTTTCCTCACTCTTGAGCAGAGCAATTTCGACATCATGAACCCATGGAATTTCACCGGCGGCGGCCAGCGCTTCGGAATGAGCCTCCGCGCCGGTTCCGAGCGCAGCGAGTTCAGCGTATCGCTTGTCGAGCCCTGGTTCCTCGACCAGCGTCTTGCGCTCGGCGGCGAGCTTTTTTACCGCCAGTCCAGCTATTTCAGCGATGTCTATGAGCAATCCAACGTGGGTGGATCAATCTACATCCGTAAGCCGCTCACGGAGAAATCTTCCTTGAAACTGGAATATCGCCTTGAGGAGGTTGGGATCGACGTGGAATCGGGAGCCAGCCCCGCCTTCGCCGCCGAAGACGGCGAGTTCATCCGCAGTGCGGTCACAATGAATTACCTTTATGACAACCGCGACAGCACGATCATGACTCGTACAGGTGAGCGGCTGGATGTCTCCCTTGCCATGGCGGGCGCGATTTTCGGCGGTGACGTGGACACCCTCACGCTCTCCGCGCAAGGCGCGAAATTCTGGAACCTCAAGTGGGACACCATCCTCTCCCTCAACGGTGAAATCGCCTTCGTGGATGCGATTGACGGCAACGTGCCGATCTTCGAGCGCATGTTCCTTGGTGGCGGGCGCACTCTCCGCGGATTCGAGTTTCGGGATATCGGCGGAGATCGCGACGCTGCCTCCGGCGAGGTTCTGGGCGGTCAGTCGCTCGCCTTCCTTAGCGTGGAATACACCGTTCCCATCATCGAAACGGTGCGCGCCGCCGTGTTTTATGACACGGGCTTCGTAAACTCTGACTCCTGGGACATCGGCCCGGACGATGTCTACAGCGACATCGGCCTCGGTATCCGCCTCAAGCTGCCGATCAGCCCGGTCCCACTTGCTCTCGATTATGCCATCCCCGTGAGCTCTCCTGACGATGACGCGGACAAGGGCGGCCAGTTCAACTTCTACCTAAACTACGAGTATTAGGTCGTAGTCCGGTGTTTTTCGTAAACGGGATACCCTTCGCGGGGCATCCCGTTTTTGTTTCGGCACGGAGCCTAGCCGTTGCCTTCCCGTTTCCCCCTCTCCCGGCGCAGGGCTTCGATCGTCACGCGCGGGCGCAGCATGAACCGTCCCGCAAGATAACCCGCCAACGAGCCACCGAGGTGGCAGGCATGGCCGATGCGGAAAAGACCGGGGAAGAGATCGGAAAGCTGTGAGCCGAGCCGCGCCAACGGCCCGGTGGGTAGATCCGGGTTCAGGAGCGCGAGAATCAGGTTCGCAAGGATCACGCCCATGCCCAGCGATCTCCCGCTCACGAAAAAGGGAAAGTATCGCGACTCCGGCGAAAGCGTAGTGAGCAGCGCAAGGAACGCGAAGCAAACGGCCGAAGAGCCGACCAGCCTCTGCGAACCGGAGCCAAGGCTTGGTGAGAGCAGGAGGAAAAACAACCCACCCGCCAGCGCAGCGGTGATGGCCACAAGGCGTATCGTCCTTTTCCCCGAGATGTGCTCGACTTTCGATCCCAGCAGCAGGATGGCCGCGCCATTGAGAAGCAGATGCGCCCAATCGGCATGGATCAGGGCGTAACTGAGCGGCTGCCAGAAATCGCCGGATAGGAAATTCGGTTTCTCCAGCCCGAGCAGGATTTGAGCCTGCGTGAGCTTGTCCGGTGCGCTGTGTCCCGGGGGAAATACGAAATCCCAGATGACCGGAACCGCCTGGATGAGAATGAGAATCCGCAGGATCTGCCACGTCGCCTTCGCATCACGCAAATGCCGGAACCCACGCGCAAACCGCCCGCCCGCGCCTCCCATTACCGCGATCGTTTCTGGTGAGGCGGGAGGAACCATAAGATAAATCCTAAACTTTGAATTTTAAACCCAGCCATCCTATAGCCTGGGATTTTTCAGGGTGGCTGGCGGGCGATCCCACTTACGATCGCCCGGATGACTAATCTCAAACCAACTAGAGCGAAGTTGCCCATCCTCACCCAGCTTTGCAAGCTGATCCCTTCCCATCTCGATGCCAGCCTCGCCAAGAAGCACGCCATCGACAAACAGGCGCGCACCTTTTCCGCGTGGAGCCATCTCGTCAGCCTGCTCTTCGCCCAACTCACCCACGCCACCAGCCTCAACGGTGTCTGTGACGCCCTTCGCAACCACTCCCGCTGGCTTGGCAGCCTGCGCGGCGCCACCGCCCTCCTTGGTCAGCGGCATGTCATGGGTGAAACACCTCCGCCGCCGCAACGCCGCTGCAAAGCTTCACCTGTGACTCAACCTCCAGAAGTTTTTGCCTCCTCCACCATCGTCGAGGAAGCCTCCCGCCACGACACCCCCCCTTTCTCCCGCAGAAAGCAAATTCCTTGCAGTCTGGTTCGACTCCGCACGCGGTATGCTCCATACTCACCCAAGTGACGCGCCTCGCCTCTATGTTCTTTTCCCTGGTCCTGCCGCTCGCCGCTCAGGATGTGCTCACCAGCGCCGACGCCATCGCCCACCACCCCGACAACGATCCTAAGAACCAGCCGCGCGTTTCCCTTGAGGCGACGGTCACGCACATCGATCCCTCGGGGACCATCTTCGTCGCGGACGGGACGGGGGCGACTTTCCTCTCCCGCGTGAAAAACTTCCGCGCCTACTACCCGGGCCAGGTGCTCTCCGTGAAAGGCACGCGCATCCCGGGGCTGTTCATCGGCGGAATCACCCCCGTGGAAATCGAGGTGGTGGGCAGAACCCCGCCGCCCGCGCCGCACTCGGCGACCTTGCAGGAGCTTTCCTCCGGCAGGTACCACTACCAGCTCGTCTCCGTGGAGGGGATAGGTAGGAGCGTGAAAAGGGAGGGCGAGACCTCCGCCGTGCTCCGGCTTTCGGTGCCGGGTGGGATCGTTTCCGTAAGGATCAATCAGGCGTCGGGTGATCTGGATTACATGGTGGACGCGGAGCTTTCGGTGACAGGGCTGGCGGCGGGTGGCATCGATGACCGGAGGCAGCTGGTCGATCCCTATCTGATGGCTGTTCTGCCGGAGGCGGTGGAGGTGCTGGAAGACGCACCCGGGACGCCTCCCGAAACGACGGTCGCGGCGCTGCTCAAAGGCTGGGACACACCCTCGCACAGGGTCGCGGTCCGAGGGACCGCTTTATCGCCGGTCTTGAACGGCTCGATTTTCATCCGGGACGAAACGGGGACGATGAAAATCATTCCCAATGCTCCCGTGAAAGTGGTGCCGGGTATGGAAGTGGTGGCTACGGGCTTCCCCGAGAGGGGGCCTTTTTCCCCTTTCCTCGACTGGGCAGAGGTGCGACCCGGGGACGACATGCTGACCTCCCCCCACATCACCGTGGTGAACGGGAGTATCATCACCAGCGCGGCGCTGGACGCAGATCTGGTAACGGCCGAGGGAATCCTCACCGGTGCCAACGCCCACGTGCTTACGCTGGAAGAAAACGAAATCCAGGTCCAGGTGGAGGATCCAGCGAATGTGTTGGCGGGGGTGGAACCTGGCAGCAAGGTACGGCTCACGGGAATCTGGCAGGTGATGGCCACGGAAACGGGTGGTTACAGCGCGAGGCCATCATCCTTCTCCCTGCTGCTCCGTTACGCGGATGATGTGGAGATTGTCTCCGCGCCGCCGTGGTGGACCCCGCGCAGGCTCGCCATCCTGCTCGGCGTCATTTTCGCCGCCGCCCTGCTCGCCCTCGTGTGGGCCGCGATGCTGCGTCTCCAGGTTGCCAAACAGGTGAGGCTCATCGAGGCGCAGACCCAGCAGGAGGCCGTAATCGAGGAGCGCCAGCGCATCGCCCGCGAATTCCACGACACCCTTGAGCAGGAGCTTGCAGGACTTTCCCTCCGGCTCGATGCCGCCCTGCCCCGCGTACCGGACGAGACCGCCAGTACACTTCTCAGCCAGCTGCGGAAACTCCTTTTCCGCCTCCAGACGGAGACCCGGGACTTCGTCTGGGATCTGCGCGATGAAAGCCGCGCCCTAGCTTCCTTCGATGTCTCCTTGGAAAAACTCGTCGATCATCTCCGCACCACGTCCCCCATCCCCATCCACGTGGAGGCCGCTCCCTCCGCCCTCCCCGCCCTGCACCAGCACCACCTCCTCCGCATCATTAGGGAGGCGATCCACAACGCCGCGAAGTATTCGCGCGCAACCGCCATCCACGTGACATTCCGGGACAAGTCCTTGCGTATCACCGACGATGGAATTGGCTTCGACCCCGCAAGCATCCCTTCCGGCCACTTCGGCCTCCAGGGAATGAGGGAACGTGCCAAGAAGATCAACGCGAAGCTGGACATCGCCACCTCCCCCTCCGGCGGCACCACCATCGCCGTCACATTTCCCTAAACCAAACCCATGAGCAAACCCACCACCCGCATCCTCCTCTGCGACGACCATTTCGTGGTTCGCTCCGGCTTGGCAGCATCCCTTTCCCTTGAGCAGGATCTAGAAATCATCGCCGAGGCATCCGACGCGGTGGAGGCGGTGGCCGCCTACGAAAAACACAGGCCCGACCTCGTGCTCATGGATCTCCAACTCGGCGAGACCAGCGGGATCAATGCCACGGAAGTCATCCGCAAGGCCGATCCGAAAGCCCGCATCCTCGTCTTCTCTTCCTTCGCCCGCGACGAGGACATCCACCGCGCGATCATCGCCGGGGCGCTGGGCTACTTGCAGAAAGCCGCGCCGCGCGAGGATCTTCTGGAAGCCGTTCGCACCGTCGCCTCCGCCCAGCGCTACCTTCCGCCGGTGATTGCCGCCCGACTCGCGGACCGCATCGGCCGCCCGGAGCCATCCCCCCGCGAACGCGAAATCCTGACGCTCATCGCCAGCGGCCTCAGCAACAAGGAGATCGCCCCAGCCCTCGGCGTTTCCGAGGAAACGGTGAAACACCACGTCAGCAACCTGCTCGCGAAGCTCGATGTCCGCGACCGTACCCAGGCGGTGACGGAAGCCTTGCGCCGCGGCCTGATCGATATCCGGACGCGGTAGCCCTCCAGCTTCGCATCCCCAAAACGGGGAGGTTTCCGCCCCCCCGATCACTTCTTTGACCTAGTCCCCGAAATTCCGTAGGTCTATCTGGTCAAACCCATGAAGCGCACTCTTTCCATACTTGCACTGTCTTCCGCTGCCCTTTTCGCCCTGACGGATTCAGCACAAAACGACACCACGACCGTCCCCGGCGTGAAGCCGATTGCGAAGTGGACCTTCGAGGGAAAGGAGCCCGGCATCCCAGAGAAAGGCGCGAAGACCGAACCCAACGGCCCGCAGCCGCCCATACACCCAAACTTCACCAAGGACAACAAGGCTCTCAATCTCAACGGCAACAGCCAGTCCCTCGTCGTGAAGGAATCCGATTTCCCGGAGGAAAACTTCCGCTTCACCAACGGCGATACCATCACGCTGGAGGCATGGATTTATCCTTCCGAAGTGAAAAACAACGGCTACCTCTACATCATCGGTAAGGGTCGCAACCGGAATCCGGAGTTCACCAGCGAAAACCAGAACTGGGCGCTTCGCCTCGATGGCAAGGCCAGCCCGAGCTTCCTTTTCCGCAGCCGAGATCCCGAAACCAAGGCCGAAGAATACCACCGCTGGACCGCCTCCAAAGGCATCGCGACCGGCGGCTGGCACCACGTCGCCCTCACCTACACGTTCGGGAAACCGGAATCCATCGCCGCCTACGTCAATGGCGAGAAGGTCACCCAAGGCATATGGGACATGGCCGGGCCGACCAAGCTCCCTCCCGTCACCGATGCGGACAACATTGTTATCGGCTCCGGCAATCGCGGAGGTGCTGAAAATTCTTTCAACGGCGCGCTTGATGAGGTGGCGATCTACCGCGGGCCGCTCCCTGATGCCGTCATCGCCAGCCGCTACGTTTTCGTCCCGCCACCGCCGTCCATCAATCCCGATGAGATCCCCGCCGGAAAAGTAATCGTCCAGATCTGTGAAAAGGGCGTGCCCACAGATGCCGCCTGGCCGAAGATGGAGCCGCAGGCGACGGAGACCTATGTGAGAGATGCGTTCGGCTTCCACGAACTCCCCCACAAATACGTCTCCACCGGAGTCCGCGGCGACCGCCCGCTCCCCTTGTTCCTCCGCACCGCCGCGAAAATTACCCTCCCGAAAGGCAAGCACCGCCTGCTCATGCGCGGTCGCGGCGCCACCCGCCTTTCCATCGATGGCGAGCAGATGATGATCACCGAATTCCCGAGCAGCGACCTCCAAGGACACGGCCGCATCTCCTCCCAGAACGACTTCCTCGATCTCGGCGATCCCGATTTCCGTTTTATCCAGCCCGGCGATCACGAGGCATGGATCGAGTATAATTCCGACGGCAAGGAACACCTCTTCGTGTTCGAGAAAATGATCGGCACCAACGGCATGCGCCCGGAGCTCGGCGAGCTTGTTCTCGCCGTTTCCCTCGAAGGAACAAAGGAATGGCAGCTCGTCAGCCCCGGAAAAACCGTCATCCCCTACAACGACGAATCCTGGCAAGCCTACCACGCGAAAGAGAAAGCATGGTTGGCCGGGCAAAACGCGAAACTCCGCGCCGCTGCCCGCGAAAAGCACGCCGCCTACTGGACGAAGCGTCGCGAAGCGGCTTCCGCATACCTCGCCTCCACGGAGGACGTCCCCGTCCCGGATGCGATCCCGGGCATGGCGGCTCTCAACGCCATCGACCATTTCATCAACGCGAAGATCAAGGAGGTGGAGAAACAATACCAGGAGATCGACCCGAAGAAGGTGAACTTCTACCGCGAGATCCTCCCGATTTTCGAAAACAAATGTTTCTCCTGCCACCAGGGCGGCAAGACCAAGGGCGGGCTTAAGCTCGACTCCCGCATATACGCTTTCGAAGGCGGCAAGGAGGACGGCCCCGGCATCGTCCCCGGCGATGCACACGATTCCGCTATCTTCCTCCGCGTCACGGACGAGGACGAGGACTACGTGATGCCTCCGAAGGGTGACAAACTCACCAAGAACGAAGTCGAGCTTCTCGAAAAGTGGATCAACGAAGGCGCGCACTGGCCGGATATGGACGTGCAGTCCATGGAGATCACCGCGCTATCCGATGACCTCACCTTCCTCCGCCGCATCTTCCTCGATACTGTCGGCGTCCCCCCGACCCTCAACGACATCGAGGATTTCACCGCGGACACATCGAAGGACAAGCGCACCAAAATAATCGACAAACTCCTCGAAGACCCACGCTGGGCAGACAAGTGGATGGGCTACTGGCAGGACGTGCTCGCGGAAAACCCGAACATCATCAACCCCACCCTCAATAACACCGGCCCGTTCCGCTGGTGGATCCACGAGTCCCTGCTCGATAACAAGCCGATGGATCTCATCGTCACGGAGCTCATCCGGATGGACGGCTCCAACCGCTTCGGTGGCCCCGCCGGATTCGGAGTGGCCACCGGGAACGACGCCCCGATGGCGGCCAAAGGCACCATTGTTTCCTCCGCCTTCATGGGTGTGGAAATGAAATGCGCCCGCTGCCACGACGCTCCCGCGCACACCTACTTGCAGCAGGATCTTTTTGAAATCGCCGCAATGCTCCAGACCTCACCGATCAAGGTTCCCACCACCTCCTCGGTGCCCATGGACAAGCTCCACCAAGGTGGCCGCAAATCACTCATCGAAGTCACGCTGAAACCCGGCACCACCGTCAAACCCGCGTGGCCTTTCGAGAAAATGATCTCCACGGAAACCGGCAAGCAACTCGCCGAAAACCCTTCCGACACCCGCGATCTCCTAGCCGCCCTCATCACCGCCCCGCAGAACGAGCGCTTCGCACTGGTCGGCGCCAACCGCGTCTGGAAACAGATCATGTCGCGCGGTATCGTGGACACGGTGGAGGACTGGCAGAAATCCGAACCCACCCATCCCGAACTGATGAAATGGCTGGGTCGCGAGTTCGTCCGCTCCGGCTATGACATGAAGGCCATCGCCCGCCTGATCTTCACATCCCATACCTACCAGCGCGCTTCCGATCCCACCCTGTTGCGCACCAGCCCGCTCTTCAACGCGCCGGCTCCACGCAGGCTCAGCGCCGAGCAGATCGTCGATTCCCTTTTCCACGCCACCGGCAAGGGATTCAACACCGAGGAGGTCTCCCTCGACATCGATGGAAAACGCAGATCCGATGTATCCATCACACTAGGGAAACCGAACCGCTCATGGATGCTCTCATCCACTTCCAACGAGCGCGACCGCCCTTCCCTTTCCCTCCCACGAATCCAGGCGGTGGTAGATGTTCTCGAAGCCTTTGGATGGCGCGGTGCCCGCCAGGATGCGACCAGTATCCGCGAGACCGATCCCAGCGCCCTCCAGCCCGCCATCATCGCCAATGGTACGGTTGGCATCTGGCTCACCCGCCTCAGCGATGACCACCCGCTCACCGCTCTATCCCTCACCGAGCAGCCTGCGGAGAAACTCCTCGACGAGCTTTTCCTAAAACTGCTCACCCGCAAGCCCACGGAAGCGGAGAAAAAATCCTACCTCCCCTTCATCCTCGACGGATACGACACACGCATCGTCGAGAACCCGGCTCCCGCGAAATCCGGGAAACCGCGCGGCCCTGAAAAATACGTCACATGGTCTAACCACCTCGATCCCGAGGCCGACATCGTCCGCCAGCAACAAACGCTCGACGCCCGCGCCGGTGATCCGCCCACCAACAAACTCCAACAGGACTGGCGCAACCGCTTCGAGGACGTCCTCTGGGCCATAATCAATTCCCCCGAATGGATCTACCTTCAATAAAAACCCAAACAAGAAATCCTGAATTCTAAAAGTCTGCATGTCTTCCGCTGCTCACTGATCACTAACCATTGAAAAAAAATGAACCGTAGAAATTTCATCACCACCTCCTCCCTCGCAGCCCTCACCCCCGGCCTGTTGAAAGCCAACACCGCCGTCAATGTCCCGAAAGGCAAAGCCGAACACTGCATCCTCATCTGGCTCGGCGGAGGCATGGCTCAGATGGATACCTTCGATCCGAAGCTCCTCGGCTCCATGGAAAAACCCTACGTCAAAGGCTCCGCTTACAAGTCCATCAAGACCGCCGTCTCCGGCATCGAAGTCTGCGAGCACCTTTCCAAGACCGCCCCCCTCATGGATCGCGTCACCGCCGTCCGCACCGTCCACCACAACATCATCAACGAGCATGCCATCGCCTCGAACTTCGTCCACACCGGACGCCAGATCAGCGGTGCCACCGTCTACCCTTCCGTCGGCTCCATCGTCGCCCACCAGCGCGGCGCCGCCAACCCGGAAGTCCCCCCCTACATGCTCATCGGCATCCCCAACGTCTCCCGCGGCCCCGGATTCCTTGGCTCGAAATACGGCAATATCTACCTCAGCGATACCAAGGCCGGCCCCAACGGATTCACCCGCCCCGAATACATCGACCAGAAACGCATGGAAGCCCGTAAAGCCCTTCTCGCCCCTCAGAAAGCCATCGCCGGGGAAGGCTCCATCCTCGCCGACTACCGCGTCGCCCAGGACGAGGCTCTCCGCCTCGCCGGCCCTGGCTTCATGAAAAACTTTGAGCTCAACCGCGAACCCGCCGCCCTCCGCGAGGCCTACGGCTCCGAGTTCGGCCAGCGCTGCCTGCTCGCCCGCCGCCTCATCCAGGACGGAGTCCGCTTCATCGAGGTTTCCCACAACCTCGGCTTTGTCAACGGCACCGGCTGGGACACCCACCAGTACGGCCAGAAAAAACAGCACCTTCTCATCCAGGATCTCGATACCGCCTTCTCCACCCTCATCATGGATCTGGAGGAAAAGAAACTCCTTGATAAAACCCTGATTGTCCTCGCCACCGAGTTCGGACGCCCCGCCGGATTCGATGGTGCCGGTGGCCGCGACCACCATTGCGACGCCTTCACCATGGTTCTCGCCGGCGGCGGTCTCAACCACCAGGGCGGCTACGGCGTCACCGACAAATATGCGGAGCAAGTCGTCTCCGATCCTGTCTCCATCCCGGACTTCCATGCCACCATCCACGCCGCGCTCGGCATCAACCCCCACGCCGATCTCACGGACGCCTCCCGACCCGTCCCCATCACCGACGGCGGCACCCCCATCGCGAAACTCTTCGCCTCATAGGGAAAGCCGCGCCTCCGGCCAGCTTAAGCATCCTCCGGAAAAGATCCCCTTTTCGGGCACCCGGATACATAGCTTTCACGGGGGAAGCGTTCCCATCCGGACGCGGATTCATGCATATCATCAGTGAATTCCTCCTGCCTAGAACCAGCAAGGCACTTATTGCCAGTGATTTACCTCCATCCGAAACCGAATACTGCTATTTCTCCTACGAAGTAAGTGGACAAGTTGCGAAGCCCTCTTCCTTAGAGCTTAAAATTTAAAGTTTAAAGTTTCCCTACTCCTGGTGCCTCGCCCTCGGCTCGCGCTTGGCGACGGTTTCGCCGCCGGGCGCGGTCACGAACGGGCCGCCTTCCAGTGGTGCGACGCCGGTGAAGGCGACGTCCGGCATGTCGGTGGGACGCCCGGCGAGCGGAAAATCTTTGCGCAGCGGGAAGAACGGGTAGCCCTCCCACATTAGAATGCGCTTGAGGTTCGGGTGGCCGGAAAACGGGATGCCCATCATGTCCCAGACCTCGCGCTCATGCCAGTCCGCTCCTTTCCACAGATGAATGGCGGTGGGCACGGACTCGTCCTCGGAAACCTTGGCCTTGAGCCTCAGGTGGCGCGTGTCGTCGAGCGAGGCGAGCTCATAAACCACCTCGAAACGCGGATCGTCGCCAAAGTGGTCGAGCGAAGAGATGTCGAGCAGCAGCTCGTAGCCGAGCTTGTCCTTGCAGAGAGTGAGAGCTTTTGGCAGCGCTTCGAGCGAAAGCAAAAGTGTCGTCTCACCGCGGAATTCGGTTTCCGAAAGGATGCCTGCACCAAGCGTTTCGTGCAGCGCGGGGAGATCATTGGCAAGGGCGGCGGACATCTTATCTAAAATTTAGTGCTTAATGCTTAGGATTTGAGCCTCACGCGTTTTCCTCGAAGAACACGCGCTTCTGGTCTTCCGTCGAGTGCTCTTTCTCGATTTTTTCCTGGAGCTTCATCAGCCCCTCGATGAGGGCTTCGGGACGCGGCGGGCAACCGGAAATGTAAACATCCACGGGGATCAGGCGGTCGATTCCCTGCAACACGGCGTAGGAGCGATACATCCCGCCGGACGACGCGCAGGCACCCATGGCGATGCACCATTTTGGCTCCGGCATCTGATCCCAGACGCGTTTCACCGCCAATGCCATCTTGTAGGTGACCGTGCCGGCTACGATCATCACATCGGATTGGCGGGGAGAAAACCGCATCACCTCCATGCCGAAGCGGGAGATATCGAAGCGCGAGGAGGCAGTCGCCATCAGCTCGATCGCGCAGCAGGCCAGCCCCATCGGCATCGGCCACAGGGAATTTTTCCGCATCCAGTTGATCGCAGCATCCACCTGCGTGAAAATGATGTTGCCCTCGATCTTCGAATCGTAAGCGGCGTGGGTGGAGGTGGTGTCGATGGTTTCCATGGCGCGGGGGCGGGACGCCGGGAGGTTGGTGGCAAAGAGGTCGTGTCTCAAGCGGATTGTGGGAAAAATTCCCGCAACTCAGGATTGAAACCGTGGCGGCGGATTGCATCCGCCCTGCCCAGAGATGACTGGAGTAAGGCATGGCGGATGCAATCCGCCGCCACGAATCAGAAATTCTTACTCACGCCAGCCGGAATGGCTCGGCGACCTCGAACCATGGGGTTGGCTCGGATTGTGTCGCGCAATGGAGGGCGGTGTGGGCGTGGCCGAGTTCGCGCAGGCACTTACCGAAAACTTCGGCAACCTTTTTCGGGCAGTTGCAATCCGAACTGAGATGGCCAAACACAATTTGCGAAAGTCCCGCGTGGGCGATCTCGCGGAGTAACTCGCCGACCTGGACGTTGGACAGATGGCCGTGCTTTGAGGAAATGCGTTGCTTGATCGACCACGGGCGCTTGGTGTCGAGTTCGAGAAGTTCATCATCGTAATTCGCCTCCACAAAAAGGGCGGAGAGGTTCCGCAGGCGCTCGGTCATACTGCGGGTGACGAAGCCCGCATCGGAAACCAGGCCGAGACGGTTCGCGGCGCTGCCGATCACGAAGCCGACAGGATCGACCGCATCATGCTGGATCGCGAAGGTTTCGATATTGAGGTGTGCGATGGGAAATATCTGCCCGGCCTCGAAAGTTTTCCAAGTTGCGCCCGAGATGCCTTGCTCACGAACGACGTGGGCGGTGTCCCGCGTAGCGAATACGGGCATCGGACGGGTTTTGAGAAAATTTTTCAATCCGCGCACATGATCTCCGTGCTCATGGGTGAGCAGGATGCCATGCAACGAAGCGGGATCAACACCGAGCTGTGTCAGGCGGGTGCACAGCTGTTTCGCGCTCAGGCCAGCGTCGATGAGCAAGCGCACCACGCCGCACTCGACGACGGTCGCATTTCCGTTGGAGCCGGAGCCGAGTATTGCGAATCTCATGCGCTCAGTGATAGTGGGATCTCGCCCGAACGCAACCTTCCACCCGGTTTCATATTTCCTCGCACGGACTTTTGGCAACGGTCTATCCGCAAATCGTTGCGCGGCGAAACTGGCGTCATCATACCTTCAGTGGCGGTATGCCGAGCTGCTCGGGAAGGGCGAGGCGTGGGCGGTCCGTAAGGATCTCGGGATCGCCGTAGGTGATGAGGACGGTATGTTCAAAGTGAGCGGAGGGCTTGCGGTCGGCGGTGATGACGGTCCAGCCGTCGTCGAGGATGCGGACTTCGGGCACGCCGGCGTTGACCATGGGCTCGATGGCGAGGGTCATGCCGGGCATAAGGGTTGGGGATTTGCCACGCGGGCGGAAATTCGGAACCTGCGGCTCTTCGTGGAGTTTCCTGCCGACGCCATGGCCTACGAATTCGCGGACGATACTGAAACCGAAGGGCTCGGCGTATTCGGCGACAGCTCCGCAGAGGTCGGCGAGCTTGCGGCCGGGGCGGGCTTTGGAGATTGCCTCATAAAGGGATTGCTCGGTGACGGCGAGGAGGCGTTTCGTTTCCAAGGGGATTTCACCGCAAGCGACGGTGGTGGCATTGTCACCGATGAAGCCGGCCTTGATGATGCCAACGTCGATCTTCAGTATGTCACCCGGCTGGATGCGGCGCGGGCCGCCGATGCCATGCACCACTTCCTCGTTCACCGAGATGCAGATCTGGCCGGTGAATCCGCGATAGCCAAGAAAGGCACTCTTGCAGCCGTTTTTTGCCATGAGATCAGCGGCAAGGTTGTCGATTTCCTTGGTGCTGACGCCGGGCGCAACGGCGGCGGCGAGCTGCTGGAGTATGTCCGAGGCGGTGCGGCCGGACTCGCGCATGCGTTCGATTTCCTTGGGGGACTTGATGGGGATGCGGGTGCGCATGGCGGGAAACTTTAAATGTTAAATTTTAAATCCTAATGAAGAGAGGATGGTGGCGGCGGTCTCTTCCTTGGTGCCGGTGGCGGTGACGGGGATGAGCCTGTGGGTTGTGCGGTAGAAGTCGATGACAGGGACGGTCAGGGCGGTGAATTCGGCGTGGCGGTTGCGGAAATTTTCCTCGTCGTCATCATCGCGGGGCGCGGCGGGCTTGCCGCACTTCGGACAGAGGCCGCCTTCGGAAAGCTCGCGGCGCTGGCCAGTCCAACGGCAGCCGGGGCACTCGACGCGTTCGCGCGTGCGGCGTAGGAGTTCATCAAAAGGGGCTTCGAGCGCGACGGCGGCATCGAGAGCAGCGCCGTTTTCCGAAAGCCAGCCATCGAGGAATTCCGCCTGCGGTAAGCTGCGGGGAAATCCGTCGAGCACCCAACCTTTACCGGAGTCATTTTTTCCCAGCCAATCGGCGAGGATGGGGCACATCAGGTCGTCCGGCAGGTAACCGCCACGGGCAAGAATGGGCTCGGCGGTGAGGCCCAGCGGGGTGCTTTCCTCGATGTTCTCGCGGAGCAGCGCACCGGTGCTGAGGTATCCGAGGCCGAGGCTCGCAGCAAGCCTGCGTCCTTGGGTTCCTTTTCCGGAAGCGGGCGGGCCGAGTAGGACGATTCGCATCGGGACAGGGCGGGCGCCAACCGCGGCGTGGCTTCAGACGTGGCTGCTGTTGTAGATGTAGGCGGTGATGCCCAGCACAACAAGGATGGCAATGACGACCCAGAGATAGACGATCGCGTTGCGCGGGGCAGCGCTGCTCTGGTTGCCAAGGCGGTCGTAGCGACCCTTGAGTTTGCCTTTCCGCAGGAAGCCGTCGTAATGCTTCTGCAGGAGGTGGGTCTCCACCTGGCGCATCACATCGAGCACGACACCGACCATGATCAGCAGCGAGGTGCCGCCGAAAAACTGGAGAACGAGCGAATTCTGGGGAAGGCGGACGATTTTTCCGATCAGAGCGGGCAGGAAAAATAGGAGAGCGAGGAAGATGGCACCCGCAAAAGTGAGGCGGGTCATCGTGAAGTCGAGGAAATCCGCGGTGGGCTTGCCGGGGCGTTGGCCGGGGATGTATCCACCGTTGCGCTTGAGGTCTTCCGCGATCTGCGAGGGCTGGAACATCATCGCCACCCAGAAGTAGGAGAACAGGAAGATTCCAATACCACCGAGGATAAAATACCACATGCCGCCGCCTACGAGTTCTCCGTAAAGCTTCGTGGCCCATGGCTGCTCAGGGAAAAACCATGTCAGCATCATCGGCGGCAGCGAGAGAACCGCCGTGGCGAAGATGATCGGCATCACCCCGGCGTAGTTGACCTTGAGAGGAAGGTATTGCGTCTGCCCGCCGAACTGCTTGCGGCCGACGACACGCTTCGCATATTGCACCGCGATGCGGCGCTGGGCCTGGGTGATCGCGATGGTGCCCGCGATGACAATGAGGAGGAGTGCGATCATCACGACCATCATGATCGCCTTGAACGGATCGCCGTCGGTGAAATAACCCCACGCCTGGATCAGCGCGCCGGGGAGGGCGGAGATGATGTTCACCGTGATGATGATGGAAATGCCGTTGCCAATGCCCTTTTCCGTGATCTGGTCACCAATCCACATCAATAGAATGGTTCCCGCCACAATGGTGAGCACGGTGAGCATGAGCCAGGTGGCCGATGGGTCCGGGACGAGTTTCCCGAACTTTTCCACCCCCTGCATGTAGGGCAAGGTCTCGGGCTTGGTGAGGGATTGCGCGACGAAGTAACCCTGTATCAGCGCAATCACAATCGTAATGTAGCGCGTGTATTGGGTGATCTTCTGCCGACCGCCATCTTCGCGGGCCAACCTCGAGAACTTCGGCACAATCGCCGTCATGAGCTGCACCATGATCGAAGCGGAAATGTAGGGCATAATGCCCAGCGCGAAAACACCCGCCTGGGTGAGTCCGCCTCCCGAAAACACCGTGAGCAGGGCGGTAACACCGCCGCCGGGAGTCGTCGGATCCTGCTTCGCCACGTCGTCGAGCCAAAGCTTGATCACGTTCGCATCCACTCCCGGAAGGGTAATGTGGACACCGAGGCGGACGATGACGATGAGGGCAAGGGTGAAAAGGATGCGATCCCGCAGTTCGGGGATTTTCCAAGTGTTCGCAAAGGCGGAGATCATGGTGGATGGAAACTTTAAACTTTAAATTTTAAACTCTAAGAAAACACCGGAGGCGGGCTTTCATCACGCGGAAAGGAAGCGGCTAGGCTTCCTTTCCGAAATCAGGTCATGCACCGGTTCGCGTTGTCACTCGCCTTCCGTCGTCACGGGTGTGCGGGTCTTCGGGGCAGGTTCGGTGAAGCTACCGCCGGCCTTCTCGATCTTCTCCCGCGCGGTCTTACTGACCTTGTGGAAGCAGACGGTGAAAGCCTTCTCAACCTCGCCATCGCCGAGAAGCTTGATCTTATCACACGGGCCGTTGACAAGACCCGCCTCGCGGAGGGATTTCTCGTTGATGAGCGCACCGGATTCGAAACGGTCATCTAGATCGCCGACGTTTACGACGATGAAGACATCGCGGAAGTCGAAGTTATTGAAGCCGCGCTTGGGCAGGCGGCGGTGAAGGGGCATCTGGCCGCCTTCGAAACCGACGCGGGTGCCGCTGCCGGAACGGGCTTTCTGACCCTTGTTGCCTTTGCCGGAGGTCTTACCGAGACCCGAGCTTTCGCCCGAACCGAGGCGTTTGGTGCGATGCTTGGCGCCGGGATTCGGCTTAAGATTGTGGAGTTCCATGGTTGTGTTAATGGGGATTAGAGATTGGGAGATTAGATATTAGGGGTTTCCTTAATATCCAATATCAAATTTCAAATGGCCTTTTCCTTTTTCTTGCCGCGGGATCCGAGGATCTGGTCGCGGGTGCGGACGGAGGAGAGGGCCTTGAGGGTGGCCTTGACCACGTTGGCGTGGTTGGAGGAACCCATGGATTTCGCGAGGATGTCACGGATACCGACCGCTTCGCAGACGGCACGGACACCGCCGCCGGCGATGATCCCCGTTCCGGGCGATGCGGGCTTGAGCAGAACCTTGCCACCGCCGAATTCGGCGTAGATTTCGTGGGGGATCGTACCATCCACGATGCTCATCGGCTTGAGAACTTTGCGGGCCGCTTCGCTGGCTTTCTTGATGGCATCCGCCACCTCGTTCGCCTTGCCGAAGCCGAGGCCGACCTTGCCGAGCTTGTCTCCGCAGACCACAAGAGCCGAGAAACTGAAGCGACGACCGCCTTTGACGACCTTGGCGCAACGGTTGATGAAGACGACCTTTTCGGAAAGCTCATTGCCATCGGAATCGGTTAGCGCCTGGCGCTCCTCGCGGCGCGGGCCGCCGCGACCACGGCCACCGCCGCCACCGCCGCCGCCACCAAATCCGCCGCCGCCGCCAAATCCGCCGCCGCCGCCAAATCCTCCGCGGCCCTGCCCACCGCCGCCGCCACCCTGGTAGCCGCCGGAGCGGGCTTCTGGAGCAGGAGATGCTTGGGGAGTTGGGGTTTCCGCTGCCGTCGCTGCGACCGGTGCGGTTTCATTTTCTGAAGTAGTTGCCATGTGATGGGGAATTAGAATTTAAGGCCGGCTTCGCGGGCTGCGTCGGCAAGGGCTTTCACCTTGCCATGATAGAGGTGACCTCCGCGGTCGAAGACCACGTCGGAGATGTTCGCTGCCTGGGCGCGCTCTGCGACAAGCTGTCCGACCTTTTGGGCGGAAGCGATATTGGAGGCGTTGCCTTCGAAGCTCTTGTCCATGGTGGAGGCGGAGACGAGCGTGCGGCCTGCTGAATCGTCGATCAGCTGTGCGTAAACGTGCTGATTGGAGAAATAGACCGCGAGGCGCGGACGCTCCGTGGTGCCGGCCACCTTGCGGCGGATGCGGCTGTGGATCCGCTGGCGGATGGTTTTGCGTTGGATGGTGCTCATGAAAATAGTGATGTTTCAGGTTACTTGCCGACGCTCTTGCCTTCCTTGCGGCGGACTTTCTCGCCGACGTAGCGGACTCCCTTGCCCTTGTAAGGCTCGGGCGGATAGAAACCGCGGACTTCGGCGGCAAACTGTCCGACGAGCTGCTTGTCGATTCCCTCGACCTTAATCTTGGTGTTTTCGTTCACCGTGACCGTGAGGCCGGATGGGATAGGGTGCAGGAGCGGGTGCGAACGGCCGAGCGAAAGGTCGAGATCCGATCCTTTTACGGCGGCGCGGAGGCCGACCCCGTGGATTTCAAGATCCTTGACGAAGCCCGTGGAGACTCCGGTGATCATGTTGTTGACGATGCTGCGCACGGTGCCGTGAAGGGCGCGGTGTTCGCGTTGCTCAGTGGCGCGTGAGACGATGACGTTTCCGTCCTCGGATTTCAGCGAGATACCGGCGGGAACCGAGAAGTCGAGCTTACCCTTGGGGCCTTCGACTTGGACGGTGTTGCCCTCGACCTTAATGGCGACTTTGGCGGGCAGAGAGATTGGTTTGAGTCCGACTCGTGACATGGTGTTATATGGTTCGAGTTAGGGGTTACCAGATGTTGGCGAGGAGTTCGCCGCCGAGCTTCTGGCGCTTGGCGGAGGTGCCGGACATGACGCCTTTCGGGGTGGAAAGGATCGAGATGCCGAGGCCGGACATAACGCGCGGGATTTCCTGTGAGCCGACGTATTGGCGACGACCAGGCTTCGAGACGCGCTTGAGATCGGTGAGGACCGGGCGGCCATCGACGAATTTCGGGCTGACTTTTAGCTCGGTGCGCTCGCCGGTTACGACCTCGTATTTCCAGAGGTAGCCTTCCTGCTTGAGGATCTCGGCGATGTCGGCCTTGATCTTGGAGTAGGGAGCGGTGAAGGTCTCGTTGCCTGCACGCGCCGCATTCTTGAAGCGGGTGAGGAAGTCGGAGATAGGATCTGTGAGAACTGCCATGGTGGTGGTTTCCTTTTAGTGGTTGGGTAAGGGTTAAGCGATGGCAGGTTCGGCGGCGGCCTTGTTGGCTTCCTCGGCTTCCTCGGCTTTCTTGGTATCGCGGAAAGGCATGCCGAGCTCGATGAGGAGCTCACGGCCTTCGTTGTCAGTGGGGGCGGAGGTAACGAAAATCAGGTCGAATCCGATCTGGCGTTTTACCTGGTCGAGCTCGATCTCCGGGAAAATCGTCTGATCCGAAATGCCACAGGCGTAGTTACCGCGTCCGTCGAAAGACTTGGAGGAGATGCCACGGAAGTCGCGGATGTTCGGTGCGGTGACGTTGATGAACCGATGCAGGAATTCCCACATGCGGGCGCCGCGGAGAGTCACGCGGGCGCCGAGGGGCTCATTCTCGCGGAGCTTGAAGTTGGCGACGGCCTTTTTCGAAAACGTGATAGAAGGCTTCTGTCCGGTGATCTTGGAGATCTCGGTCACGGCGTCATCGACGGCCACCTTGCGGTCCGGGGCTTTGCCCATGCAGGAAGTGACGACGATTTTCTCAAGCCGCGGGACTTGGTGAGGGTTGGTGTAGCCGAGCTTCTTGGTGAGGCTCGGGACAACCTTGTCTTTGTAGTGTTGCAGTAGTGCGGGTGTGCTCATTGGTTTCAGCGGGTCAGCGCGTGGTTTGTGTTTACGCTTAAGCGCGGGCGGCCTCGTGAAAGACTTAGCCCAGTTTCTTTACGTTGGAAATGTGGACGGGGGCGTCCACGGTCTTGATCCCGCCATCGGGATCGGCTTCGGAACGGCGGACGGCTTTCTGGACGGTGCGACCGCCTTCGACAACGACCTGGCCTTTGGCGGCGTTGACGCTGAGGACGATGCCTTTTTTGCCCTTGTGGTTGCCGGCGATGATCTGAACCTGGTCGCCTTTTTTGACGTGTGTCTTGATGCTGCTCATTAGAGGAAAAGAGATTGGGTATTGGAGATTCGGATATTGGCAATCAGAGAACCTCGGGGGCGAGGGAAACGATCTTCATGAACTGCTTCTCGCGGAGTTCGCGGGCGACAGGGCCAAAGATACGGGTGCCACGTGGATTGTTGTCCTTGTCGATGATGACGATCGCATTCGAATCGAAGCGGAGGACGGAACCGTCGGGGCGACGAACCGGGAAGGTGGTACGGACGACCACGGCCTTCACCACACTGCCCTTTTTCACGGAGGCGGTGGGGATGGAATCGCGGATGTGGGCAGTGATGACATCGCCGAGGCGGGCGGAGCGGCTGCGTTTGCCGAGGACTCCGATCATCTTCGCGGTGCGCGCGCCGGTGTTATCGGCGACGGCGAGCTTGGTTTCCATCTGGATCATAGTATTATTTGGTAAATGCTGAAAACTGAAAATCTGAAACGCTGAAATGGGGTGAAGCTGCGGAAAGAAAATTTCAGTTTTTCAGCATTTCAGTATTTCAGCTTTTATTGGTTAGTGGGAAAGGATCTCGTCGAGCGCCCAGCGCTTGAGTTTGGAGAGAGGCTTGGTTTCGATGATGCGGACACGGTCGCCGATGGTGGCCTCGCCTTTTTCGTCGTGGACGTAGAATTTCTTCGAGCGTTTGACGATCTTGTTGAACTTGGGGTGGGGTACGCGGGCGACGTATTCGACGACGATGGTCTTCTCCATTTTATTGGAGACGACGACGCCGACGCGTGTCTTGCGGTTGCTGGTGGCGGCCGGTGCGGCTTCCTGGGATGATTCGCTCATGGTGGTGGATCGTTGGGATGCGGGTCAAGGTTAGCGACCCTTTCTAGCTCAGGCCTTTTCGTTAGTGATGGTGTTGATTTGAGCGATCTCGCGGCGCACTTGCTTGAAGCGGGCGGGGTTTTCGAGGGTTCCGGCGGAACGCTGCAGGCGCAGGTTCATGGATTCCTGTTTGAGGTCGCGGAGGCGCTTGAGGCGCTCGTCGGAGGAAAGTTCGCGGATGTCTTTGGCTTTGGTGGCGGCCATGGTCGTTACTTGGTGAGTGTTATTGGTGCGGATTGCGGGTCACGAGACGGGTGCGGAAGCCCAACTTGTAGGAAGCGAGGCGCATGGCCTCTTTGGCGGCGGATTCGGTCACACCGGCGACTTCGAAAAGCATGTTGCCAGGACGGATGACAGCCACCCATGTGTCCACGGCTCCCTTGCCTTTACCCATCCGGGTTTCGGGGGGACGGCGGGTGATGGATTTGTGCGGGAAGATCCGGATGAAGACCTTACCCTTCCGTTTGAGGGAGCGGTTGATCGCGACCCGGCAGGCCTCGATCTGGCGCGTGGTCATCCAGGCGCGCTCGAGGGTTTGTAGGCCGAAGTCACCGAAGGCAACGGTGGTTCCGCGCTGGGCGTTTCCGGCGCGTGATCCGCGGTGGCTCTTGCGGAACTTGGTTCGTTTGGGCATCAAAGGCATGGCTTATTTCTCCTTGTGAAAATGGTTGTGTGTTAGGTGCTTAGCAGTCTGACCGGATCAGGCGGTGGGCGCGGGTGCGCCAGCTTGCGGGCGGTTGTCGGGACGGCGGTCTCCGCCTCCGCCTTGACGACGGTCTCCGCCGCCGCGATTGCCACGATCTCCGCGGTCACCACGGTCGTTGCGGTTGCCACGGTCAGGACCCGGCTTGCCGTCATCTTCCTTTTTGTTGACCCAGCATTTTACACCGATAATCCCGTAAACGGTGCGTGCTTCGGCGAAACCGTAATCGAGCGGGACGCGGAGGGTCTGGAGCGGCACCTTGCCTTCGCGGTAGCTCTCGGAGCGAGCGATGTCGGCACCGCCGAGGCGGCCAGCGCAACGGACACGGATGCCTTCGGCACCGAATTCCATGGCGGTCTGCAGGGAACGCTTCATGGCGCGGCGGAAGGAAATCCGGCGCTCGAGCTGCACGGCGATCTGTTCGGCGACGAGTTGGGCATCGAGCTCCGGCTTGCGGATTTCGAGTATATCGAGCTTTACCTGAGAGTCCTTGCAGATCTTTGATATGTCGGCTGTCATGACCTCGATCTCCTTGCCTTGGCGGCCGATGATCAGGCCGGGACGTGAGGAATGCAGGGTAACGCGGACGCTGTTCCATGCGCGCTCGATGACGACGCGGGCGAGGCCGGCGTTGACCAACTTATTTTTGAAGTAGGCGCGGATGGCAAGATCCTCGTGCAGTTTCTTGGTATAGTCCTTGCCGCTGGCGTACCATTTAGAGCGCCAGTCCTTGTTGACGGCGAGGCGGAAGGCGATCGGATTTACTTTTTGGCCCATGGTGTTAGGTGGAGAGTGTGATTTAGAAGATTACGCGGTGGCCTCTTCGGCTGTGGCGGCTGTGGCGGCGGTTTCGGGAGCCTTATCGGCTTTTTCGGCGGATTTCTTGGGAGCGCGCTTCTTCTTTTCGGGAGGAGCGCCGACAAGGGTGATGGAGATGTGTGAGGATCGCTTGAGGATTGCTCCAGCCGATCCTTTGGCGCGCGGCATGTGGCGGCGGAGCGTAGGACCGGCGCCGATGACTGCTTTCTTAATGGTGAGGCTGCTGGTATCGAGGGAGAAATTGTTCTCTGCGTCGGCGATGGCGGTCTTGAGTGTCTTACCGATCAACATGGCGGCCTTCTTTGGGGTGAAGGTCAGGATATCTAGGGCGTTGGAAACAGGGAGACCCTGAATTTCGCGGGCGACGTCGCGCGCCTTTTTCGGCGAGATACGGACAAATTTGGTGGTACTGGTGACTTCCATGGTCGGCGGTTCGGTGAGGGTTGGCGGAAATTAGTTTTGTGTGAGAAGGACGGCGGTGTCGCCGAGGCGGGGGGTATTTTCTTTCGAGTCGATCTGTTCGATAAACGCTCCGGAAACCCCTTGGCGGACATCCGCGAGGATGGCTTTGCCGTAGGATTGCTGGCCGCGCATGAGGCGGAATGTCATCCCGATCGTGGCACCCTGCGTTTCACCTAGGTTCAGGACAAGCATGCCGCTTTCCTGGTCAAGGCTGACGATCTGCGCCCGCTGGAGGTCGCCGGTGCGGATGTCGGGGCGCGGTTTCTGGCGGAGACCGCTGATCGAGTCAAGCTCTCTCATTGCTGTTTCCACGCGGAGCCTGGCATCGGGATCGGAAACAACGGCGGAGCGGAGATAATCCGTGACGGAGGAGGAGAGGCGAGCGGCGGCCGCTTCGAGTTGGACGATGCGCTCGTTGGCGAGCTCGAGGTCGGCGGCGGCTTGGATCAGGCGGTCGTCGCCGCCGTCGAGGAGATTCTTGCCGAGGGCTTCCAAGCGCTCGCGCACCTGGTTGAGCTGATCGGTGGATGCTTTTTCGGCTTTGTTCGACTCAACGAGAGCTCGCTGGAGGGCTTGATTCTCTTCACGGATATCCAAAACGAGATCCTGGAGCTTCGCGACGTTGGCCGCATCCTCCTTGCCCTCACACGGCACGACCATGGCCAGCAGCCCGAGGGCGGCGGCGAAGGAACGTGGATGGAAGGTGAGGAACATGATCGGGAAATTCTAAACTTTAAATTTTAAACCCTAAGGAATAGGCGGATGTCGCAGCTTGGAGTCTTGTTTGAGATTTAAAGTTTAATAGTTAGGGTTTACTTCTTACCGATGCCTCCGTGGGCACGGAAGATGCGGGTCGGGGCGAATTCGCCGAGTTTGTGGCCGACCATGTTTTCCGTGACATACACGGGGATGAACGTCTTGCCGTTGTGGACGGAGAAGTTGTGGCTGACGAAGTCCGGCGTGATCATGGACTTGCGGGACCATGTCTTGATGGGCTTGCGGTCGGAACCGGCTTCGGCGACGGCATCGATCTTGGCGAGCAGCTTCTGATCGACGAACGGGCCTTTCTTTAGGGAACGTGGCATAAGTTTGTGAATTAAGGGTTCGGTAAAGGATTACTTCTTCTTGTTGTCGTGGCGGGACTCGACGATGAACACGCTGCTTGTCTTCTTGCGTTTGCGGGTTTTCTGGCCCTTGGCGTGACCCCATGGGGAAAGCAGGTGCTGGCGACCGCCACCGGACTTGGACTTGCCTTCGCCACCGCCGTTCGGGTGATCGACGGGGTTCATGCACATGCCGCGAACGGTGGGGCGGATGCCCTGCCAGCGGGAGCGTCCGGCTTTTCCGGAGACTTCATTCATGTGGTCGCGGTTTCCGACGACACCGATGGTGCAGTAGCAAGCCTCGTGGAAGCGGCGTATTTCGCCGGAGCGCATCTTAACGAGAGCCCAGCCACCGTCGCGGTTGGAAAGGACGGCGCTCTGGCCGGCCGAACGGGCGACCTTGCCGCCGCCGCCGGGAAGCAGCTCGATATTGTGGATCTCGGTTCCGAGAGGCACTTTACCGAGAGGCATGGCGTTGCCCACCTTGGGGGCGACGTTTTCGCCGGACACAATCTTCGCTCCGTCGGTGAGACCGGCAGGTGCTAGGATATAGGATTTTACGCCGTCCTTGTATTGGATAAGGGCGATACGGCAGGTGCGGTTCGGATCGTACTCGATACCGACCACGGTGCCTTCGATGTCACGCTTGTTGCGCTTGAAATCGACGAGACGGTAGTGGCGCTTGTGACCACCGCCGATGTGACGGGTGGTGATGCGGCCGGTGTTGTTACGGCCGCCGGAGCGCTTGAGCGGGGTGAGCAGGGACTTCTCCGGCTTACTCTTGGTGATCTCGTCGAAGGACGGGAGTTCCTTGTAGCGTTCGGAAGGAGTGTTGGGCTTGAAAGTTTTAAGTGGCATGACTCGCGTGCGTTGAATGGTTGCTGGTGGCATCCCGCCGGGTGGGGCGGTTTGGCCGGTGGCTTAGATGAGGTCGATGGTTTGGCCGTCGGCCAGGCGGACGACCGCTTTCTTGTATCGGGCGGTGCGTCCTTGGTCGGCGCGGCGCTTGCGGCGAAGTTTCCCGTCGTAGTTCGCGGTGCGGACGGCCACGACCTTCTTGTCGAAGATAGTTTCGACGGCCTGCTTGATCTCGAGCTTGTTGGCGGCGGGATCGACCTCGAAAACAACTTCGTTGTTCCGCTCCTGAAGGAGGGAGGCTTTTTCGCTGAGGCGGACGTTTTTGATGACCTGGTAGATGTCTTTCATGGTCGTAGGTGTGTGGAAAAATCAGGCGGTGCGTTGGGCGAGGGTCCCGACGGCGTCGCCGACGAGGATGATGACCTTGGAGAGGAGCAGTTGCTCGACGTTGAGATCTACGGCGGTGACGAGCTGCACCCATGCGACGTTGCGCGCGGCGAGCTTGGTGTTGTCGTCGAAATCACCGACGAGGAGAACCTTGCGGTCGGCCTCGGTGACGCCGCTGACAGCGGAGAGGAAGGATTTGGTCTTACCGTCGGCGATGGCGAAGGAAGGGACGGTAAAGAGCTTACCAGCGCGGGTGAGATCACCGAGGACGCGGCGCAGAGCGAGCTTGCGGACGGAGCGGGTAACGCTCTTGGCATAGGAGCGGGGACGCGGCCCAAAGACCACGCCGCCACCCACGAAGATCGGGGCGCGCTTGTCGCCGTGACGGGCGTTGCCTGTGCCCTTCTGTTTGTAGATCTTCTTGTTGTTGCCGCGGACTTCTCCACGGGTCTTGGTGTTCGCGGTGCCGGAACGGCGGTTAGCGCGATAGGCGGTGATGAGGTCATGGACGGCTTGGCGGCCTTTATCCTCGCCGATTAGAACGAGGTTGGCTGCTTCGGCATCTGCTGCGGTGAAGGCTTTGGCTGACATGGCGGAAATTTCAGGTTAGATGGTGGAAGGACGGGCGCTGCACTTATTTTTTCTTTGCGGAGCGGATCGTGAGGTAAGAACCCTTGTGACCTGGAACGGAACCGGAGACGAGGATGACCCCATCCTCTTCACGAACGGCGATGACCTTGAGGTTCTGGACGGTGGACTTGGTGGTGCCCATGTGGCCGGGCATCTTCTGGTTTTTCCAGACGCGACCTGGGGTCGAGCCGGCGGCGATGGCGCCGGAGCGGCGGTGCATCATGTGACCGTGGGCCATGGGTTGTCCGCCGAATTTGTGGCGCTTGACCACGCCTTGGAAACCGCGGCCGATGGTGTTGCCGATGACATCAACGTATTGCCCAGCGGTGAAAAGCGCGAGACCGGGATGTTCCGTGGGAACTTCGGTGCCGTTTTCGAAACGGAACTCTTTCACGATGCGTTTCGGTGCGGAGCCGGCTTTCTTGAAGCGGGCGAGATCCGGTTTGTTGACGCGGAACTCCTTCTGATCATCGAAACCGACCTGGACGGCGGTGTAGCCGTCGGATTCGACGGTTTTCGATTGGAGCAGGGTGTTTCCGGAAACGTCGATGACGGTGACGGGAATGCTGGAGCCCGCTTCCTTATCGAAGATGCGGGTCATACCGATTTTTTTGCCGAGGAGTCCGAGTGACATAGCTGGAAAAGTTAGATGTTAGAAGTTGGTTGTTAAACGGAGCACCTGTTAGATCTTGATGGTGATGTCGACACCGGCGGGGAGGTTGAGCTTCTTGAGCTCGTCCACGGTGCGGGCGGTGGGATCGACGATATCGAGGAGGCGTTTGTGGGTGCGGATCTCGAACTGTTCGGCGGACTTCTTGTTCACGTGGACGGAACGGTTGACGCTGAATTTCTCGATGCGGGTCGGAAGCGGGATCGGGCCAGCAACACGTGCGCCGGTGCGCTTCGCGGTCTCCACGATTTCGATGGCCGAGCGGTCGATGGCGCGGTGGTCGAAGGCACGCAGGCGGATGCGGATTTTCTGAGCTGACATGGGATTGGGGTCGTTGTTGGTTGTGAGATGATGTTAGGTAGTCAGGCGACGCGATCGACAGCGATGGCCTCGACGATGTTGTTGGGAACCTGTTCGAAATGGGAGGGCGTCATCGCATAGGATGCGCGACCGGAGGAGAGGGTGCGGACGGCGGTGGAGTAGCCGAACATTTCCTTGAGAGGCACGTTGGCACGGACGATGGAGAACGTGCCCTTGGATTCCATGCTCTGGATCTGGCCGCGGCGGCGGTTGAGGTCGCCCATGACATCGCCCTGATAATCGTCAGGAGTGGAGACTTCGACGGCCATGATGGGTTCGAGAAGAATGGGGCCGGCTTTCCTGAGACCGTCGCGCATGGCGAAAATAGCAGCCATCGTGAAAGCGTTCTCATTGGAATCGACCTCGTGGTAGGAGCCGTCGAGGATATCGACATGGAGGTCGATGACCGGATAGCCGGCGACCACACCGTTGATCGTGGCCTCGCGGCAGCCTTTGATGACCGAGTTGATATATTCCTTGGGGATGGTGCCGCCGATGGTCTTGTTCTCGACGGTGATGCCCTTGCCGCTTTCGTTGGGCTGCATGGAAAGGATGACGTGTCCGTATTGGCCGCGGCCGCCGGACTGCTTGATGAGCTTACCTTCGCCATCGGCAGGTTTCGTGATCGTCTCGCGGTAGGAAATCTGGGGCGCGCCGGTGTTGGCGTCGACCTTGAACTCGCGTTTGATGCGGTCGACGATGATCTCTAGGTGAAGCTCGCCCATTCCGGAAATGATGGTTTGGCCGGTTTCCTCGTCGGTTTTCACCATGAAGGTGGGATCTTCGTCAGAAAGGCGGGCGAGAGCCATACCGAGTTTCTCCTGATCCGCCTTGGTGCGGGGCTCGACAGCCATAGAGATGACAGGTTCGGGGAAAGTGGGGGGTTCGAGCACCACGTCGTGGCCTTCGGCGGCGAGGGTGTCGCCGGTGGTGGCATTTTTCAGGCCGACCATGGCAGCGATATCACCGGCGAAACAGGCGTCGATGTCCTTGTGCTCGTCGGCCTGAATGCGGATCAGGCGGCCGACGCGCTCCGACTTGCGGGTGCGGGGGTTGTAAACTGTGTCGCCTTTGCGGACGACGCCGGAATAGACGCGGAAGAAAACGAGTTTTCCGACGAACTTGTCGGCCCAAAGCTTGAAGGCGAGGGCGGTGAACTTGGCGTGGTCGGTGGTCGGAACCTCGATGGTGATCTCGTGGTTCTCCGGATCCATACCGGTGGCGAATGGGATGTCGAGGGGCGACGGAAGGTAATCGATGACGGCGTCGAGGAGATATTGAACGCCCTTGTTCTTGAAAGCGGAGCCGCCGGCGACGGGGACGAGCTTGTTGGCGATGGTGGCGCGGCGGATGGCCTGCTTGAGATCGTCGCGGGTGATCTCCTCCTCCATGAGGAATTTCTCGCCAAGGATCTCATCGCAATCGGAAACGGTGGAAACGAGTTCCGCGTAAGCGGCTTTCGCGACGGCGGCCTGGGTCTCGTCGAGTTCGGCGACCGTGTAGGTGGAGCCGAACTGGTCGTCGTCGGAATAATAAACCGCGACCTGGTTGACTACGTCGATCTGCCCTTTCAGGTGATCCTCGCAGCCGATGGGGATGAGGATGCGAACGGCATTCGCGCCGAGCTTTTCCTTGATCTCTCTAAATACATTTTCGAAATCGGCTCCGGTGCGATCCATCTTGTTGACGAAGACAATGCGTGGAACCTTGTATTTCGTGGCCTGACGCCAGACGGTTTCGGTCTGCGGCTGGACTCCAGCGACCCCGCAGAAGACGACGATCGCACCGTCCAGAACCCGCAGCGAGCGTTCCACCTCGGCGGTGAAATCCACGTGGCCGGGGGTGTCGATGATGTTGATGCGCTGTTTCTCGCCGCTGTAGAGCTTGGTGACGTTTTCCTCCTCGCGCTGCCACCATTCGGTGGTCACGGCGGCGGAGGTGATGGTAATGCCTCGCTCGCGTTCCTGCTCCATCCAGTCGGTGGTGGCCGCACCGTCGTGAACCTCGCCGATCTTGTGGATCATCCCGGTGTAGAAGAGGATGCGCTCGGTGAGCGTCGTCTTCCCGGCATCGATATGCGCCGCGATCCCGATGTTTCGGGTCCGCTCAAGCGTATAAGGCCGGTCTGGATGGTTGGGGCTCAAATTATAAACTCTAAACTTTAAATCTCAAAAAGAGGGTGATCAGAAACGGAAGTGGGCGAAGGCGCGGTTGGCCTGGGCCATCTTGTGGACGTCGTCGCGCTTGCGGACAGCGGCTCCCTGGTTGTTGGCGGCGTCCTTGATCTCGTTGGAGAGGGCGACGTGCATGGGAGTGCCTTTGCGGTTGCGAGCGTAGTTGACGAGCCAGCGCATGGCGAGGGACTCGGAACGAGCCGGATCGACCTCAAGCGGCACCTGGTAGGTGGCCCCACCGACGCGGCGGGACTTGACCTCAACGCGTGGCTTGGAGTTTTCCACCGCGCGGGTGATGACTTCGAGCGGATCGACGGTGTCGGTGCCCTCGTTGGCACGGTCGATGGCGGCATAGACGATGCGCTGTGCGAGCGAGCGCTTGCCGTCCTGCATGACTTTGGTGATGAGGTGACCGACAACCGGGCTGTCGTAGCGAGGGTCGCGGCGATCCGGCTTGGTGAAGATTCTTTTGCGGCGTGGCATGATTCTTGGTGTTAGAGGGTTCGGGAAAAATTACTTCTTCTTTTTGACGGGAGCGGCTGCCGCTGCGCCGGGCTTCGGACGTTTGGCTCCGTATTTGGAACGGCTCTGGCGGCGCTTATCGATACCGAGGGTATCAAGCGAACCGCGAACGATGTGGTAGCGCACACCCGGAAGGTCTTTCACCCGGCCGCCGCGAACGAGGACGATCGAGTGCTCCTGGAGGTTGTGGCCTTCGCCGCCGATGTAGGCGATGACTTCGAAACCGTTGGTGAGGCGCACCTTGGCCACTTTCCGGAGAGCGGAGTTCGGCTTTTTGGGCGTCCGGGTCATGACCTGGAGGCAGACGCCACGGCGTTGCGGGCAGTTGACGAGAGCGGGCGATTTCGACTTCTCGACTGGGACGTGGCGTCCTTTGCGAACGAGCTGATTGATGGTCGGCATGATTTCCTTCGTGTTACTGGATTTTGTCTTGAAAAGTTCTTGGGACAAACCGGCACGAAGACGGGGCTTTCAAAACCCGTGTTCGCTTTTCTCCGGAGCTGCACCCGATAAGTTCCCTGTTTGTGACGGTCGCCGCTGTTTTGGACGACACAGCCACGCTGCGGGGGCGGGACTTTAGTCACCTCGTTCTACGTGACAAGACCTTTTTGAAACTTTTTTCAAAAAATACCAGAAGCCGCGCAGCCCAATGCCTACGGGCACCGTGAGTCGGTTCGTCATCCCGGGATGGCTTACGATTCAGGTCGCAGGAGAGTCAATCCCGCCGAAACGACTTATTGGCAACCCATTGCCTCAGCAACATGTGCTTCGGTGAGTCGAGCTAGGTTATAAAAATCCCCAGTTCGCGCCGGTAATCGGCTGACGCGAGAGAATTCAGGTCAGTTTACATTAATTGCGAGAGTAACTCTCCAAACCGCATTCCCAAGATTTCTTTTGGTCGCGGTTTTTTCTGGCCGGTAGAGTCCCGCCGGTTAGATGTAGTCGAGAACGTAAAGTGCGTCCGTCGTCTAATTGGATTTCCTCGGGTTGCCAAGTCGGACTCTGGTCGATGTCATCGAACTCCTGAGATTGGATTTTTACGTTCCTCGGCATATTGAACCAATTCAGGTTGGGTTCGTCGTCAGGGATCCATTCCTTGATGGCTTGCCAAGGCGGCTCGATGCGCTAGAGGCTCTCGATGTCGAAGGGTGTGGCGGTGGTTAAGATAAATTCACCATGCCTTTCCATAGACCGTGCAGTCGGAGAAAAAATTCGACTTCCTCACGTCGCAGCATGTGTCTCATGATTTTCATTGTGTCGTTACAGCAGGCGCATTCGAGAGAATCGCCGCCCCAGACTTGTAGGATGAGATCACGCCACAAGGGGCGCACGTATGAGTCGGGCGCTGCGCTTCCACGAGGGGGCGCGATTTACCTGAAAATTTACGTTCATCAACGCGCGTATTTGGGTCACACTCCCATCCGCCATGACACAACTCGACCAACTCAAGAAGCTTACCACCGTCGTCGCCGACACCGGCGATTTCGAGGCCATGAAGGCATTCATGCCTCAGGATGCCACCACCAACCCCTCCCTCATCCTCCAGGCCGCGGGCAAACCGGAATACCGCCCGCTCATCGATCAGGCCATCGCCGAACACAAGGGCAGCGGCCTTTCCGGCCAGGCTCTCACCGATGCGGTCCTCGACCGTATCCTGATCCTCTTCGGGCTGGAGATCCTGAAAATCGTCCCCGGCCGGGTTTCCACCGAGGTGGATGCCCGTCTGTCGTTCGACACCGAAGGCACCGTCGCGAAAGCCCGCCAGCTCATCGCCGCGTACGAGAAGGAAGGCATTTCCCGCGACCGCGTCCTGATCAAGGCCGCCTCCACCTGGGAAGGCATCAAGGCCGCCGAGACGCTCGAAAAGGAAGGCATCCACTGCAACCTCACCCTGCTTTTTTCCTTCGCACAAGCCGTCGCCTGCGCCGAGGCGAAGGTCCAGCTCATCTCCCCTTTCGTCGGCCGCATCCTCGACTGGCATAAGGCCAGCACCGGCAAGGATTACCAAGGCGACGAGGATCCCGGCGTCATTTCCGTCAAGGCGATCTACTACTACTACAAGAAGTTCGGCTACAAGACCGAGGTCATGGGCGCCTCCTTCCGCAACAAGGGCGAGATCCTCGCGCTCGCCGGCTGCGACCTGCTGACCATCGCCCCGAGCCTGCTCGCCGAGCTCGCCGCGTCCGAAGAGCGCGTCGAAGCGAAGCTCACGCCCGAGATCGCCGCCGCCGATCCCGTGGAGAAAATCTCACTCGATGAGAAAGCCTTCCGCCTGATGCATAACGAGGACGCCATGGCGACCGAGAAAACCGCCCAGGGCATCCGCAATTTTGCCGCCGACATTGTCAAGCTGGAGAAACTTGTCAACGAGTCGATCTAAGCGCTCTGAGGAAACGGCCATGGCCATCGAGAGTTATGAGAACCACGTCCCGGTGATCCACGCCAGCGCCTTCACGGCCGCCAGCGCGGACATCATCGGGCGCGTGACGCTCCACGAGGAATCCAGCGTGTGGTACAACGCCACCCTGCGCGGCGACATCCATGAGATCGTCATTGGCCCGCGCTCCAACGTGCAGGACAACGTCGTCATCCACCTTTCCGATGACCACGGCTGCTACGTCGGGGAGCTGGTCACGGTCGGCCACTCCGCCATCCTCCACGCCTGCACGGTGAAGGACGAGGCGCTCATCGGCATGGGAGCCATCGTCCTCGACGGCGCCGTGATCGGCGAGCGCTCCATCATCGGCGCGGGGGCCCTCGTCACCGGCGGCACGATCATTCCCCCCGGTTCCCTCGTCCTCGGCTCGCCCGCCAAGGTGGTCAAAACCCTCTCGCCCGAAGAGCAGGCCAAGGTGAAAGACTGGGCATTGAAATACGTCAGGCAGTCGCGGAAATTCATGGCACGCTGAAGCCTCAAGCTTCTCAAAGCTTTGGCTCCGCCCCCCCGCTTCCCCATTGCGCCCGCCGCCGCTCTTCCCCATACTCCGGGCATGCCGGATCTTGTTAGGGTGGAAATCATCGCGCTCATGCCCACGCAGGCGGGCTGCGCCGTGTTCCTCGGCGATGGTGCGAAGGCCATCCTTTTCTACATCGATCCCGCCGTCGGCCTCTCGATCAACACGGTGATGAGCGGCCAGAAGATACCCCGCCCGCTGACGCACGATCTTTACATGCTCACGCTCGGAGCGTTCGGCGGGAAGGTGTTACGGACGGTGATCAACAAGGTCGATGGCGATGTCTTCCACGCCCGTCTGATACTGGAAGCGGAAAACGAGATCATGGAAAGGAAGATTATCGAGCTCGACGCCCGCCCGTCGGATTGCCTCGCCATCGCCGCGCGGGCGGAAGCACCGATTTACGTGACGCGGGAGGTTTGGGATTCGCTCGATGACCGCCAGCCCTTGCTCGACCAGATGCGCAGCGGGAAACCCGAGGATCCGGGCTTCGATTTCGGCGACTGAATTTTTTCCAGAAAAACACCGCTTGCAGCTCCGCAATGTGGTTTTAGCTTCCGTCATGCCTCACACAGCCTACCCCACCTTACCGGATTATCTCGCTCCCGAGATTTTGCTGAACCCCGAGAAACGCAAGTTTCCCGAGTTCGATGTCGTCCGCCTGCTGCACACGGTCTTCGAGCCGACCAAGGGCTGCCGCGTCTGCATCCTGGTCGATTTCGACGAGCCTGCCGCGCATATTAAGGACTTTGCGTTCCTGAACGAGGATGGTTTCCCGATCCAGAAAAACGCCTACAAGCATTTTTACGAAGCCCTCCGCGACCATGCGATGGCAAAGCTCGGCATGACCGGCGGCGAGATGTTTGCCTACCGCTACACCCGCGGCTCGAACCTCGACCTCGCCGATGAGGTCTGGGACACCGCCGGGAAAGAGCTCTCGCTGGATCGCGATATCTATCCGCACTACGACCTGATCCTCTGTATCTCCACCTGGTCCGCCACCGCGCCGCTCACCGCGAAGGCGCGCGAGTTTGGTTTCCGCGGCGCCACCCTCCACGGCCTCAACGACGTGATTCTCAACTCCGGCCTCGCCGTCGATTACCGCGAGGTCTCCCGCGATGCCGAAAAGCTCCGCCTCGCCCTGACAAACGCGGACTCGATTGAGATCGATTTCCAGCTCCAAGATGGACGTATCCTCACCGCCACCCTCGGACTCGAAGCCCAGGAGGCACAAAAATCTCATGGCCTCTGCCTCGGCGAAAAACCCGATATCGCGAACTTGCCCGCCGGCGAGGTCTATTTCGTCCCCACCGACGCGAACGGCCAGTTTCCCATGAAATATGAAGACGGCACCCTCGGCGTGCTCGATGTGAAAGATCGCTGCATTGTCCGCTCCACCCTCATCGAGGGCAGCCAAGCGACCATCGACGCCCACAACGCCCGCCTCGCGGACGACCCCATGACCGGCACCCTCGGCGAGCTCGGCTTCGGCACCCAGGTGCTGCCCGTTTCCTACGCGGACATCCAAGACGAGAAAGTCCTCGGCACCTGCCACCTCGCCACTGGCCGCGACGACCATCTCGGCGGCGACATCCTGCCGGACATGTTCAAGAAACACGAAAACGCTACCCACGACGACATTCTCTTCGCCCCGCATAAGACGCCAAACTTCAACCTCCTCCAGGTGCGCATGAACCGCGGCGGCCAGCGGGAAATTCTCATCGAGAACTTCCGCCCCTCGCAATACCTCATGCAGGCGCTGGCAGGCTGAATTTCTCCTGTTTGAGATTTAAAGTTTAAGGTTTAAAGTTTTTTTTTTGCATGCGTGAAACATTGATCGTGATCGGCCTCTTCGTGATGGCCATGGCGCTGAGGTCGTCCAGAAAGAACCTCGGGCGAAAGCTCGGGGCGCTGGTGTTCCTCTTCGCCACCTTCTCGTTCTTTTATTTCATCAGCGGAAATGTATCCGCCGGGATCGCGGGCGCGTGCCTGTGGTTTTTCCTGCCTTGGATCGAGCTGCTTACCCACGTCCGCCGCCTGCGGATGCCGCTGAACAATCGCCTGCGCCACAAGGAACTGCCGAACCCTTCGTTTTTCCCCAACGCCATCGAGGCTGCCGCAGGCATGGAGGAAGCCGGTTTCGAGCACGTCTCCGACTGTGGCTGGCAATGGTCCGGTATGCAGCAGCACTTCCGCCTCTTTTGGCATCCGGAAGAGCGCGCCATCGCCTCTGTCTGCCTCTGCGAGCAGGAGGAGGTCGCCTTCGCGTTCATCTCTATCACCTCCACCGACTCCTCCGGGCGCACCTGGCGTACCACAAATTTCCCCTTCGCCCCCACCCTCCGCTGCTCCCCCAGCCTCAAATGGAACCGCGTCCCCTGCGAGAGATCCTGTTTCCACGAAATCCTTGATGATCATCAGAAGTTCCTTTCCCGGATGAAAATCAACCCTGCCGACCTCCGCGTCCCCAACCCCGAGGAAATCGAGGGCAACATCGAGTCCGAAATGCGCAGCCAGGTCGATCACAACCTCAAGTCCGGCATCATCCAACTCAGCGGCGACGGCCATTTCCAATATTCCCGCCGCGGTCTCCTGTTCCTCTGGTGCCAGTTCATCAAGGACATGATTCGGTTGTGCTGAAAAAACTCCGTTAAGAGGAATTGAACCGCAGATGGACGTTAATCTTGAAGAAAGATGTTCCAATTCCTCCTGCTGGCCTTGATCTGAGCGAAGCCCACCCACTTCCTACCCATCTTTCTTCTCTTCCACTTGTCCGTCGTAGCTTTAGCGAAGTCGGATCTGCGTGAATCCGCGTTCATCTGCGGTTCGTTTTTTCCAATTGAGGCTACCCACCGTTTCCGCAATCAAAGGTTGCAAAACCCGCGCCCTCGACTAAAAACCCGCCCCCGCCGAGCCCTTCGGCGGCCAGACCACCACACACATTAGGCATGAAAGACCTCTCCAAATACCGCAACATAGGCATTTTCGCCCACGTGGACGCCGGCAAGACGACCACCACCGAGCGCATCCTCAAACTCACCGGCAAGATCCACAAAATCGGCGAAGTGCACGACGGCGCCTCCACCATGGACTTCATGGATCAGGAAGCCGAGCGCGGCATCACCATCCAGTCCGCCGCCACCACCTGCTTCTGGGCAGGCCACCAGTTCAACATCATCGACACCCCCGGCCACGTGGACTTCACCATCGAAGTTTACCGCTCCCTGAAAGTTCTCGATGGCGGCGTCGGCGTGTTTTGCGGCTCCGGCGGCGTTGAGCCACAGTCCGAAACAAACTGGCGCTACGCCAACGATTCCGGTGTTTCCCGCGTGATTTACGTGAACAAACTCGACCGCATCGGCGCAGACTTCTACCGCGTCGTCGCCCAAGTGAAAAAAATCCTCGGCGCGACTCCCCTCGTGATGGTGCTACCGATCGGCACCGAGTCGGATTTCACCGGCGTAGTCGATCTCCTCACCATGAAAGCCCACGTCTGGGATGAGTCCGGCCAGCCGGAAAATTTCAAGATCGAGGAAGTCCCCGCCGATATGGTGGAGAAAGCCAAAGAATACCGGGCCCAGCTCATCGAGACCGCCGTCGAACAGGACGACGCGATCATGGAAGCCTACCTCGACGGCACCGAGCCGAGCATCGACCAGATCAAGAAATGCATCCGCAAGGGCACGGTCGATCTCGCGTTCTTCCCCACCTACTGCGGCTCCTCTTTCAAGAACAAGGGTCTCCAGCTCGTCCTCGACGCCGTGGTGGATTACCTTCCCGCCCCTACCGACGTCAAACCGCTCCCCGAGGTGGACGAGGAAGGCAATGAGACCGGCAAGTTCGCCATCATCGACCCAACCGCCCCGTTCCGTGGACTGGCGTTCAAAATCATGGACGACAAGTTCGGCGCACTGACCTTCACCCGTATCTATTCGGGCACGATCAAGAAAGGCGATACCGTCCTCAACTCCTTCACCGGCAAGACCGAGCGCATCAGCCGCATGGTCGAAATGCACGCCGACGACCGCAAGGAAATCGACTCCGCGCAAGCCGGTGACATCATCGCCATCGTCGGCCTCAAGAACGTCCAGACCGGCCATACCCTTTGCGATGAGAAAAACCCGGCCACTCTCGAGCCAATGGTTTTCCCCGATCCCGTCATCTCCATCGCCGTCGCCCCCAAGGACAAGGCCAATGCCGAAAAGCTCGCCAATGCGATCGGCAAAATGATCCAGGAAGATCCTTCGTTCCGCGTCGAAACCGACGAGGAAACCAACGAAATGATCCTCAAGGGCATGGGCGAACTCCACCTCGACATCAAAATCGACATCCTCAAGCGCACCCACAAGGTCGAGGTCACCGTCGGCGCACCTCAGGTCGCTTACCGCGAAACCATCACCCGCGCCGTTTCCGACAGCTACACCCACAAGAAGCAGTCCGGTGGTTCCGGCCAGTTCGCGAAGATCGACTACACGATCGAACCCGGCGAAGCCGGCACCGGTTTCATCTTCGAGTCGAAAGTCGTCGGCGGCAGCATCCCCAAAGAGTTCATCCCTGCCGTTGAGAAAGGCTTCAAAACCTCCGTCGACAAGGGGCCGCTCGCCGGTTACCCCTGCTTGGATTTCAAGGTCACGCTCAACGAAGGTGGCTTCCACGCCGTGGACTCCAGCAACATTGCCTTCGAAATCGCCGCCAAGGCCGCTTATCGCCAGTCCATGGTCAAGGCCGCCCCGCAGATCCTCGAGCCGATGATGAAGCTCGATGTCTTCGCTCCCGAGGAAAAGGTCGGCGATGTCATCGGCGACCTCAACCGCCGCCGCGGCATGATCCAAGGCCAAGAGCCCACCCCCGGCGGCGTTCGCGTCAAGGCCGAGGCTCCGCTCTCCGCCATGTTCGGCTACATTGGCGACCTCCGCACCATGACCTCTGGCCGCGGCCAGTTCTCCATGGAGTTCTCCCACTACGCCCCCTGCCCGAAAAACGTCTCCGACGACGTCATCGCCAAGGCCAAGGCCAAGGACGAAGCCCTCCGCGCAAGCAAATAACCGTGGCGGCGGTTTCAACCGCCATGCCTTCCCTTCCAACCCGCCGCCCCGCAAGGACGGCGGGTTTTTCCGTTGCATAGGGGAGCATCGCAAAACCTGTCTTTTTCGTCACTGTCTATTTCGTCACCCTCTCGGCATTGTGCGACAATCACCCTGGCAGTGTTGTTCTTTGCGTAACCATGAAAACTAAACGTAACCAACAAATTATCGCTCTGTCATGCACCCTGTCCGTATTTTGCCCTGTTTTGGCATCGGCACAGATCAACTTCATAAATGGAGTAAGCCTCCCTTCTGGAGGTGAAATCGTCTCCTATGCCAACGGGCAACTGTTGACCACGAACTCCCTCGGGGGTGTCACCCCAAATCACGCCATCCAGATTTACTCACTCAGTGGCGCAGGTTCACTGACTAGCGGCCTTTCAGTGGACTTGGCTTCGACCTTTGACGGAGCTGCTAACATTTCCTCGGTTTCCAGCGTGCTTGCCGATGCCCGCGGTTTCGGCGTGGCCGCCGTGATCCCCACCGCAAACGGCTCCGGCAATTTCGGACGCATCTCGATCTTCAATACCTCTTCAGGGGCAATCCTCAAAACGCTTGATGTCGGTTATCATCCGGACTCAGTGACCATTACGCCTGACGGATCGAAACTCATCATCACCAACGAGGGTGAATTTGTTTCTACGGCAGCCGAAGGGGTTTTCGCCCGTCCGGGTTCGATCAGCGTCGTGGATCTTACCGGCGTAACTTCCGGCAACTTTGCCACCAACATCGGCGCGCTGACCGCCGCGAATGTCGGCACTTTCGACTTCGGTTCCGGCAATCTCGGCGCAGGCGCGAGCCTGTTGGGCATTCGCGACAACACCTTCGCCGCCAACAACGCGACGACCACCGCCCTAGCTGCCAATATCGAGCCGGAATACACCACCGCTTCAAACACGAAAGCCTACATCACGCTTCAGGAAAACAACGCCATCGCCACCTTCAACCTGAGCACCAGCAAATATGAGGTGATCAGCAGCCTCGGCAGCATCACCCAGATCATTGATGCTTCGGATAGGGACGGCGCCTCGAACGCAACTTCAATCGGTATCAACGACACGGTAAAAGGACTTCCCATGCCGGACACCGTCACTCAGTTCTCCCGCAGCGGCACGACCTATCTCGTAACCGCCAACGAAGGGGATGCCCGTGGAGACGACGCGGATATTGCCCGCGCTAACGTCAATGGCTTGGTGGACACCGTGGACAGCGGCTCAGGCGATTTGTTTTACTCCGGTTCTGTGGGCAACTCCGGCATCGGTCGCCTCAACATCCTGAAAGACATGGGCAATCTTGATGGGGATGCAGGCATTGAGGATCCTCACATGATGGGCACTCGCAGCGTCACGATCTGGAACGCCAACACCAGCGCACTCGTCTTCGACAGCGGCAGCATGATCGAAACCTATGTGGCGGCCAATGATCCCACCACTTTTAACATGAATAACGGCTTGACCTCCAACTTCGACACACGTTCCGACGACAAGGGACCTGAACCGGAGGCGCTCGCCTTCGGCTCCATCGCCGGACGCGATTACCTATTCGTCGGCGCGGAGCGGCAAAACGGCATCTTCCAGTTCGACATCACCGATCTCAACAATGTGTCGATCACGAATTATTTCAACACGGTGACCAACTCGACCGATTCCGGCGGCGCTTTCATCTCTCCCGAGTCGATCCTGTTCCTGGATTCTCTGAGCAATCCCTCCGGGAAGAACCTGCTCATAGTGGGCTTCGAAGGAACGGGAACGAATGGCTCGATTGGTGTGTTCGAGGTCGTTCCTGAGCCGGGCAGCGCGATGCTCGGCGCACTCGGTCTGACGCTTGTTTGCTTACGCCGCCGCAAGGTTTCATAAACTTGGACAGCTCCCTCCGCGCAGGCAAGTAACCATGGCGGCGGTTTTCAACCGCCATGCCTTCCCTTCCAACCCGCCGCCCCGCAAGGACGGCGGGTTTTCCGCGCCCTTGACTCCCACGCCATCCTGCCCAAACTCCCCTCATGCCTGAAACATTCTCCCTCAAAGCCAAGATTGAACTCGGAATTGTGCCGACACACATCGGCTTCATCTACGGCTTCGTGCCCGACGCAAACGGTTCTTACTCACGCGAGTCCGACGGACGCATTTCCAGTGTCGCGGAAATGGACCGGATCTGTGCCGAATCTCCGGTGCGCCCGAACTGCGTGCAGATCCCTCTTTTCTCCGGCGTCACCGAGTCGGACATCGCCGAGATGATGGCAGGAATGAAGGCGTTGGGCCTCGATGTCCACTTTATCATCATGGTTGGCGGGGCGAACCCGATGAGCCCCGCCGACGAAGACGCGGTAGTGGCGCAGCTTGTCCCCTCGCTCAAGGCGGCGATCAAGCACGGCGCGGTCTCTGTCTCCTCCACCTCCGTCGAGGAATGGATGAACGGCCCGGTGGACATGGATCTGGACGCCGCCATCGCGCAGAACGTGAAACTCCACGTCCGTGCTGTGAAAGAGTCCGGCATGCTGGATTCCGCCATCACCGCATGGCATATCGAGTTCCTCCGTCCCGTCGAGTTCAAGACTTTCACCAACGTCGAGCACGCCTGGGGCTTCATCAAGGCGGTTAACAAGGAACTCGGACAAGATTACTTCAAGCTACTCATCGATGCCGCCCATATGGGAGATTCCGGCCTCAGCATCGCCGAAAACGAGCGCCTGATTGCTGAACTCGCCGCCGCAGGGCACATGGGCATTTTCCATGCTTCCGCGAAAACAACCCGAGGCTGCCTGACCACCGACGACGGCTGGATCGGGGCGACCCTCTCCGCTGCCGCCCGCACCGGGAAACTGGAAACCGTTTTCGTGGAAGCCTTCCACCACGAAGACCCTGCCCTCCAGGCTTTGCGCGACGCAGTGCCCGGGCACGGAGTCGATACCCGCGACGGCCGTACCTACAGGCAGGTCGTCATCGACGGCCTCGTGGATACCGCCCGTCGCCTCAACAATCTCAAGGCGCGCGGATTCCTCGATTGAACGCCACATCCTCGGGCGTTCCCCGACCCGCTTTCCCCACAATGGATAATTTTCGTCCATAAGCAAAACTTGTGGAATAGGATCGGGCGCATTATATTGTTATTTGTAATGAAAGCGCCTCTACTCCTCCTGTCCGCACCATCGCGTGCCGTTTTCGTGCTCGCCGGGACTTGGCTTATCGCGACGGTCTCGCAGGCAGAGGAGAAAGCACCGGAAGCACCCGCGAAACCGAAGATCGAGCAGATCGACAAAGACCGCTACCGGATCGGCGATGTGACATTCGATAAAAAAACACGCGAGATCCGCTTCCCGGCACTCGTGAATATGAGGGAGGGTTTCTTGGAATTCCTCGTCGTCCACGAACACGGAGCGGTTCACGAATCCCTCTTCCGGACGCACGTTTCACCCACCCATATCAACCTCGCCCTGACCCTGCTCCGCTACAAACCTTCCAAGGAATTTTACCGCATCCCGACGGAAAAAGGCACCCCGTCCGACGAGTTTTATTCTGTCCCGGAGGAAACGAAACTAGCCGCGCGCATCGACATCCAAGTGGAGTTCGAGAAGGACGGAGTTATGAAGCGCCTCCCCGTGAATGACTGGGTGCGCCACGAAACCACCGCGAAGGCGATGCCGCCGGGTCATTGGGTTTACGGCGGATCGGACTTCTACAAAGGCAACTTCATCCCGGAAGGCAGCGGACAGATCGCTGCCATTTTCATCACGGACACCGCGCTGATCAACTACCCCGGCACGGACAATATCAACGACGACGTCTGGACCGTGATGACCGAGCGCGTGCCCGATCTAGAAACAAAAGTGACCCTTATTCTCGCTCCCCTGAAAGAACCCTAGAGATTTCCAAGCCCCGTCCCTATCCAAACCCTAACCATCCAATACCATGAAAAAGACCGCGCTCCTACCCCTTGCCCTCTGCCTGGCCATAACGCCCGCGCGCGCGGAAACCAACAAAGTTTACCTATCCATCAAACAGGAGGTCGGGCAGTCCATCGCCCGTGGCAACGCGTGGCTCGTCGAGCAACAGAAAGAAAAAGGCTTCTGGGACGATGGCGGACTACCCGCCTTCACTGCCCTCGCCCTTACCGCTCTAGCGCGCGATCCAAACGTCGATCTTTCAAGCGGCAAGCTGCCGGATCATATGAAAAAGGGCTTCGACTGGCTGCTCGGGCAGCAGAAGGAGGACGGCGGCATCTACAACCGCGGCCTAGCCGTTTACAACACCGCCACCTCGCTCACTGCCATGTCCGCCACTGGCATGCCGGAGTTTGAACCCGCCATCGTCAAGGCGCGCCGCCATCTCATCGCGAACCAGTGGGACATCGGCGTGAAAGGCAAAACCGACAACAAGAACGACGGCGGCATCGGCTACGGCTCCAAGGATGATCACACCGACATGTCGAACACCTACCTTGCGCTGGAAGCTCTCTCACTTTCCGACAAGGTGATCGAGGACGGGAACTACGCCAACGAACCGAAGCTCGATTGGGACGCCGCGCTGACCTTTCTTTCCCGCAGCCAGAACCTCACCGAAACAAACGATCAGGAATGGGCTTCCGATGATCCGAAGAACAAGGGCGGCTTCGTTTACACACCCGGGGACTCCAAGGCTGGCACCGACACCACCGCCGATGGCAAGGTCGCGCTCCGCTCCTACGGCTCCATCTCCTACGCGGGCCTGCTGTCGCTCGTTTACGCCAAGCTCACCCCAGAAGATCCCCGCGTCGTGGCGGTAAAGGCATGGCTAGGAAAGAACTACACCGTCGAGGAAAATCCCAACATGGGTGCTGAAGGCCTCTACTATTACTATCAAGCCATGGCCAAAGCGCTCAATGCCGCGGGCATCGACAAGCTCAAACTCGCCAACGGCTCCGAGGCGGATTGGCGCAAAGACCTCGCCGGGAAACTGCTTTCCTCGCAACGTGAAAACGGCTCGTGGGTGAACGACAACGGCCGCTGGATGGAATCCAACCCTGTCCTCGTCACCGCCTACACCGTCATGGCGCTGGAAGAAATCTACCACTCCATCCCGTAAGCCAAAGCACCACGGTAGCCATGCTGGCGTCATCCGCGCAGCGCAAGGAGCGGCTGCATTCAGCTGCCGTGCCCATGAAGTAACTATGAAAAGGGCATACGCACCCCGCATCGGCTCCCTCTGGTCTTCGACGGATTCTGATCCGCCGCTCCATGGGAGATTTTCCATAAGCCTTCACTTTTCCCGCCCGCCAAGATTACGGAGGAGTTGGTTGGAAACCGGAGCGGAAAAGATGACATTCCTAGGCGGATGAAAACCCATCCCAACATCCCGTTGCTTCTCGCCATGCTGCCGGTCTTGGCTTGGTCGGGCTGGCAACCCTACGACAGGACGACCTGGTGGCTCGAGGTGTCCCCCGTCTTCGCCGGCTTCATCGCGCTTTTCATCGCCCAGGTGAAAGGCTGGCGGCTTTCCAAACTCGCGCTGGTTCTGATCGGCCTGCACATGATCGTGCTGATGGTCGGCGGGAAATACACCTACGCGCGGGTGCCGGCCGGGGAATGGATCAGCGAGGTCTTCGGATTTTCGCGCAATCACTACGATCGCCTCGGTCACATCATGCAGGGTCTCGTCCCGGCCATCGTCTGCCGCGAGATTTTCGTCCGCAACCGCGTGGTCGCGAAACGCGGGTGGCTCGCTTTCCTGACCGTCTGCTTCTGCATGGCGGTCAGCGCGGTCTATGAGCTTCTCGAATGGGCGGCCGCCCTCATTTCTATCGAGGCCTCGGAATCTTTCCTCGGCACTCAAGGCGATAACTGGGACGCCCAGAACGACATGTTCTGCGCCCTGATCGGGGCGACCGTGGCCGTCGTCTTTCTGCGTATTCCCCATAACCGCTCGATGGCAAAACTCGGGAAATCACGCATCCCCGGATAGCCCCGCACGGCGGAGTTTCTGTCGCAGGGTTGCGCGGTTCCGGCGCAGCACGATCATCAGTCATGTGGTTCGGGCATCAGTCACGATGATCGATGTAAGTCCTGCGGAAATTCAGCCGACCCCCACCCGCAAATCTCGCATACTCCACAATACCCCCTTCGCTGCCGCGCCGCTGCCGCGCATCCGCCGCGCTCCGTCCTTCCTCCTCTCCGAAAACCTCTCCCGCGCCCCTGCAAACGCCTCGTTCACAAACGCTTTGCTGCCGATCACCGCCCCGTCCGTGAAATACCTCACCCGCATCCTCAATATCTTCGCCGCGGTCAGGTCGGGCAGGCCTATCGTCTGGCCTGTTTTCTCCAGATGCTCGATGATTTCCTCCATGTTCATGTTCCGCATCTCCGCTGCTTTCCCTGAGGCTTTCCCTTTCCCCATCACCTCTTCCAGTTTCGCCTTCCCACGCTTCCTCGCCACCGCCATTCCCAATAGGATCCGGTAACTCTTCGCCACTTCCAGCCATTGCGTGGCATCAAATCCCACCCCTTTGTCGCATCGGTTCGCCCGCACCAATCCTTCCCGCGCCTTCTTCCCATTTCCCTTTTTCCCCC
>Ga0247835_1000524_pt1 | contig 54427 bp, 45 predicted proteins | sample LaCtaG_3_FD_189912 | JGI IMG/M metagenome (GOLD analysis project Ga0247835, IMG submission 189912) | Freshwater microbial communities from meromictic Lake La Cruz, Castile-La Mancha, Spain - LaCruzMarch2015_13.5m | ecosystem: Environmental > Aquatic > Freshwater > Lake | place: Spain: Castile-La...
CGGACGGCGGCGCCGGATTCTCCTTCGGTGAGGGCGGTGTTGTGGAGCTGGGAGGGCTCCACGGCATCGACGATCTGGCGGAGGGTGATGCGCTCGGCGGGGCGGGAGAGGAGATAGCCGCCGTGGGCGCCGCGGCGGGAGTCGATGATCCCGGCGCGGCGGAGGTCGTTGAGGATCTGAACCAAAAAGTTGGCGGAGACAGCTTCCCGTTGCGCAAGTTCGTCAAGGCGGGTAAGACTCTTGCCGTCATAGGTCTTTGCGAGCTGTGCTAGGGCGCGGCAGGCGTATTCCAATTTCTGGGAAATTTTCATGAGTGAGACGAAAAATACCGATCAGGCGGAAGAGACGGCGACCGAAGATCGCCGCCACGGTGGGACAAAGCTTTGCCGTGGGGAAGCCGCGAATTTTGAAAACCTCTGGGCGAAGCTGCGTTCGGAGGCGGAGCGGCTGTGTGGGGAGGAGCCGGAGCTGCGGCATTTGGTTGACGATGTGGTTCTTTCCCGGGGAAGTTTCGCGGAGGCTCTGGCGGCAAGGCTGGGGCGGAGGCTAGCGCGGGAGGACATGCCGCGCGGGATGCTGGAGCCGCTTTTCGTTGAGATCCTTTCCGGCGATGAGCGCATCGCCCATGCCTGCGGGCGGGATCTACTGGCGATGTTCGAGCGGGATCCGGCGTGCTTTTCCCCGTTAGAGCCGCTGTTGTTTTTCAAGGGCTTTATGGCGCTGGGCACCTACCGCATCAGCCACAAGCTGTGGCGTGACGGGCGGCGCTGGCTGGCGCTTTATCTGCAGAGCATTTCCTCCGAGGTTTTCTCCACCGACATCCATCCGGCGGCGCGCATCGGCTGTGGCATCCTGCTCGACCACGCGACTTCCTTTGTCGTCGGTGAGACGGCGATCATCGAGGACGATGTCTCGATCCTTCACGAGGTGACGCTGGGCGGCACGGGGAAAGATACCGGCGACCGGCATCCGATCATCCGCTCCGGCGTGTTGATCGGCGCGGGCGCGAAAATCTTGGGGCGGGTAGAGATCGGGACGCATGCGAAGGTGGGTGCGGGCAGCGTGGTGCTCAACGACGTGCCGCCGCACACCACCGTGGCGGGAGTCCCGGCTGTGGTCGTCGGCGAGGCGAAGGAGTTAAATCCTGCCTTGGAAATGAACCAGCGGCTCGATTGCCTCGGGGCGAACATCTAAAAGGAAGAAAAATGGAACCACAGATGGACGCAGATATCCGATGGGGCATCCCAATCTCTTTAATCAGCCAGGGGCATTCGATAAAAGCTCCTGGGTGTCTCTTCCACTTAACGTCCATCTGCGTTCATCTGCGGTTGGATTCTCTTTGTTAAAATGAGCGATCCGCAACCCATAGACGAGCCGACGAAGCGGCAGTGGCTCGGCTACTGGAGCATGATCGTGCAGCAGACGCAGAACGCGTTCAACGACAAGGCGGCGCAGTTTATCCTGATCCCGTTGGGCGGAGCGGTGGGTTACGCCGTGGAGTCTGCGGCGGGGATTATGATCGCGCTGCCTTTCGTTCTCTTCGCGCCGCTGGCGGGGTGGATGAGCGACCGCTTTTCCAAACGGAATGTGATGCTAGGAGCGGCGATCGCGCAGGTGATGATCCTCGCGCTGATGTGTGCGGCCGTGTTTTTGAAAAGCATGCCGCTCGCGCTGTTGGGTTTTTTCCTTCTGGCCGCGCAATCGGCGTTTTTCAGTCCGGCGAAGATAGGGATCAACAAGGAACTGGTCGGCTCGAAACATCTCGGCTTCGCGGCGGGAGTGCAGCAGATGCTCGCGATGCTTGCGATCATGGCGGGGCAGATCGTGGCGGGCTGGTGGTATGACATGCGTTACGAATCGCTCGGTTCGGTTCCGGAAAAAGGGTGGGAGGCAGCGCTGTTTCCCTTGGTGCTGCTGGCTTGTTGTTCGGTGCCGGCGGTGGGGCTAGCGCTCTCGATTCCGAAGGTGCCGGCGCAGGGCGGCGCGAAGCTTTCCGGCAAACACCTCGTCAGTCATTTCAAGGATCTCGGCGAGTTGTGGCGGGATCTCGGGCTTCGGCGGGCTTCCTTTGGCGTGGCGTATTTCTGGGGTTTTGCGGCGTTCATCAACCTGTGGTCGGTGAAAGTAGCGGGTTCGCTGACCGCTGGCGGCGTGGGTTTCGGGACGATGTCCTCGATGTTCATGGCGGCCGCCTCGCTGGGGATGGCGGTGGGCTTCGGGTTCGCATCCTTTCTGCTGAGGAAACGGATCGAGCTGGGCTGGGTGCCACTTGCGGGGATCGCAATGACGGTGTGTGCGCTGACTCTGGCCTTCCTGCCGCCGCCTGGCTTGCCGTTCCTCATCGGCCTGGGGCTGGTGGCGTTTTTCGCGGCGCTATTTCTCGCTCCGCTCAATGCCTGGATGCAGGATCGTTACCCGGCGGACAAGCGCGGCGAGCTGCAATCGGCGGCGAACCTACAGGACTGTTTTGCGGGGATTGTCGCAGTGGCTTTGATCGAGGGGCTGCATCTACTGTCGGTATGGATGGGCTTCACCGCGCTGGAGGGATTCAAAATGCAGATGCTCGTGATCGGCCTTACCTGCGGGGTGATGACGTGGTATATCCTCCGCATCCTGCCGGCTGATTTCATCCGGCTGGTATGCCTCGCGGCGGTGAAAACGCTCTACCGGATCAAGGTTTCCGGAGCCGAGCGCATCCCGAAAACCGGCGGCGTCCTGCTGTTGCCGAACCACATCACCTTCGCCGACGCGTTTTTCCTCTCCGCCGCGAGCGACAGGCCGCTGCGCTTTGTGATGGACGACACCTTTATGGTCAGCAAGGTGATCCGTTTTTCCGTGAAGCTGTTCGATGCGGTGCCGATCCGCCGCGACCAGCCGTTGGAGGCGATCCGCAAGACGATTGCGGCGCTGGAAAGCGGTCATGTCGTCGTGCTTTTTCCCGAGGGTCAGCTCACCCGCACCGGCGGCCTGTGTGAGCTGGAGCGCGGCTTTGAGTTGATCGCGAGAAAGGCGAAGTGCCCGATCCTGCCATTATGGGTCGATGGCTTATGGGGCTCCATTTTTTCCTTCGAGCGCGGCCGGTTTTTCCGAAAAATCCCGCACAGCGTGCCGTATGGATTGTCCATTGCGGTCGGTGAGGAAATCAGCGGGAGGCCGGATCGGGAAATCGTGCGCGACGCCTTGCTGAAAGCCTCCTCCGTGGCGATGGCCGCGAGGTTTTCCGGAAATGCGGACGCCGTAAAACTCAACGGCCACCAGCTCACCCAGCTCGACGCGCTGCCACGCGCCGGGAAGCTGCATGTGCTGGAGGGTGATGTACCGGATGGCCTGCTCGAAGTGCTCATGGAGTTCGCGCGGCAGGCGAAGGGGAAAGTGATTGTCCTGCGGGATTTTGACCGTGGTGCGGGCGGCGTATGGATCGGCGGGGAAAATTTACGCAGGCGGATCACGGCTCCGGAAAACCCCGGCGAGCCGATACGTTTTTTTGATTTCGGGGCGAACGCGTTGGTTCCGTTCGGAATGGAGGGCGTGATCCATCTGCCCTGCCTCGCGGTGAACGGGTTGGTCGTCGCGATGTCCTTGTTTGATCCGCCCATGCCCGATGTGCGCTGCGAGTTCCAGTCCGGTCACAAGCCGGACTCATGGGGCAAGCTCCTCCCCGGCTGGCACATCGCAGGCGGGAAACTTTTCCCCGGCGGCCACGCGCTGCCCGATGGCGCGAAGCTCGACGGCGAGTGTTTCCTTACGCGAACCTAGTTCTTCCCGGCATCCTTGCAGATGCGGAACCCGAGATCCGGGCGGCGGGTCATGCGGTCGGCGACCCACTCCCGGCTGAGTGCGCCCTTGCCGGGGTTCAGGTAGGATCCACCGATGATCACCCACAGCGGTTCGCCAAGTGGATTCGATGGGCTAGTGCGCGGTTCTCCGGTCCATTCGGAAACGGAACCGGCCATGCCCAGCAGGCCGTTTGAAGTGCGGTCTTCCGTTTCCTTGTTCACCGGTTGGAGGACGCTAACGGGGATTTGCGAAGGAACCTTCGAGCCGTTCATCAGGGCACCGAGCCAATGCTCCTGTGTCGGCAGGTAGGACTTCTTCCATTTCGCGTAGGCGAAAGCGTCCCACCAATCGACACTCACCACCGGCGAGTGGATGTTGATTTCGCGATCACCCCACATCCCGCCCTCTTTCGCGGCGCGGAAAAGTTTTTCCCAATCATCGGGGGCGTGGCTGGTCTTCGTTTCCGGCTGATCGGGGTGATCGAAGGTAGTTTGACCTCCTTCTTTGGCGAGGATGTCCAGGGTTTCAAGGAAACTGGCGTAATCGCCGATCGTCACTTCGCAGGCGGCGATGGTGAAATCCGGCACGCTGACCCGCACTCCGTCCGGCGTATCATGATCGCCAGCTTTGATTTCGACCCAGCCAGGCAGCGGAGCCTCCGAGGGCGCCCGTTTCTTGTTGTTCATCAGGGTAAGCAACACGCCCGCGATGACAGCCACGAAAAGAACGGCGACGACCCATACGAAGCTGTTTTTTTTCTCGGGACGGATTGCGGCCGTCGGTGGTGCCGCCAGCTGAGAGGGGGTTGCCAGTTGCTGTTCGATCTGTTCGCAGTAATCGCGGATCTGCGTCCATTTCAAAGGCCGGGCTACATTTTCGCCGCGCATCCAGGAGAGCAGAGTGAGGCAGCGGGTTGCGCCGGGATGGTGCTGGTCGAGGAGGGGTTCCAGCGCCTCGCCCAGCCTCAGGACGTCGCGGAGGGATTGATCCGGCACGCGGTCGCCGGCGACGACGAGGTTTTTGAGGCGGATGACACCGTGCTTGTCCACGTGGATGGCATCCAGTTCCAGCGGTGCGGTGGCGTTGCCGTGGGATTCGTGATAAATGTTCGCTTCCGCCACCCGTCGGAGGATGTGGACGAGACGCTGCGCCTTGACGTTTTCACCATGCCGCGCGCGGTCGGCAAGGGTCTCTCCGGGGAGCAGCTCATGGGCGTAGTGATAAAGCCCGTTTTCCATTGTGGCCTCATAGATCGAGCTGACCAGCGGATGCTCCACCCCGGCCTTGGCGCGGACATCCGCGATAAACTCCTCGCTTTCCACCCCTTCTTTGAGTTCCTCCACGAGCACCATGCGCCCCACGGATGTCTGCTTGGCCAGCCATGTCCTGGTCGTCTCGGTTTCTGCAAGGCACTCTTGCGGTACATAATCACCGAACCTGTTCTCCTCTTCGCCTACTTCTTCGTTCACATGGTCCATACCGGGTTTTTGTGGGTTATATTTCACTCGCCCAACCGAGGATTGAGAAGCGGAATGTCAGGATCGAAGTTCGGCGGCAGGATATCTTGGTCGAGAAACTCGGGGGAGTCTCCTAACTGGTCTCCGGCGGGTGTCGCTTGCCCGATCCTCGCCGCGAGATCGCGCGGCCACGCCTGCACATCGAGCACCTCGCCCTTGTATTTCAGTGTGACGACCTGGCCGTAGTAGCTGAGTTTACCGAAAAGGTGTGCCGTCTGCTCATCGCGGATTGGAATCCGGTAATTCACGCGCAGGGATTCCTCACCGCCCGCCCAATCGAAGGGCATGGTGACCCACGAGTGCTGCGCCCATGCTTCCTCTTCACTCGCAAGCGGGACGATCGTGCCTTTATCGGTTTTGTTGAAAAAAAGCACTTCCATCTGTAATTCGGGCGTTTCGACTTCCTGGCCGGGTGCTTTCTGGACGGGAACGGTCAGCACCACACGCTGCCCGCCGGCCGCCTTCGCGTCGTTGAAAATACGCACGCGGCCCAGCGCGAGCTTGCCGAGCAGGTCGCCGGGTTGCTCGAAGCCGTCGCGCAATTTCGCGGCGGCCGCCTCGTAAAGGTTTCCCGCACCGGAAACGCCGAGCTGGAAGACTAGCTCGTAATAATCCGCCGCCTTTTCATAGACGCCCATCATCTCGTGAACCATGCCGAGTTCGTAGAGCACGGTGGGGTTGCCCGGGGATTCTCCGAGCGCCTCTTCAAGCTTCACAATCGCGGCACCCATGTCGCCCGCGATCCGTGCCTTTCGCGCTTCGGTAACGAGAAGCTCCGAGCGGGGATCCGCGATGGCGGGCGTGACGAGCTCTTCCGGCTCTGGCACGGGCGGCAATATCGGCTCCGCCTTCGCCACCGGTTCCGCAGAGAGATCGTTGGGCACCGGCACGCTGATCCGGATCGGCACCAGCTTCTCCACTTTCCTTTCGATGATTTTCACCTGCCGTCCTTCCTCGACCCTCACCGCCAGCGCCATGCCGGCGATCAGGAGCTGCGAAAATGCCATCAGCCCGAGGCCGCAGCAGGCCAGCGTGAACAAGCGGTTTCCTTTCATCGTTCCGCAGACTGGTGGAAACCGGGCGGCGCGTCAAATTTGATGTTCGCGGGCGGATTTTCGGTTTTGAATCGTGGAAATGAAAGTGGCCACCGGTATCGCGCTTATGCTCGCCATCGCGCTTTTCCTGCCGCTGGCTTCGGAGGCGAAGGCGCTGGAAGGGCTGGATCCGGGGTTGGTGCGGCTTGGGCTGGCGCTGTTTGTGGGCATCGCATTCCTATGGATGACCGAGGCGCTGCCGCTCGCCATCACGGCGCTTCTTGTTCCGCTGATCGCCGCGGTGATGGGGCTCTCCGATGTGAAGGATTCGCTGGCGTCCTTCGCCGCGCCGCCCATTTTCCTATTCCTTGGCGGCTTCGCGCTCGCTTCGGCGCTTTCCGCGCAGGGGATCGACCGTTGGCTGGCCGGGAAGCTGGCGCAGTTGGGGAAAGGGAAATTCATTCCCGTTTGCCTCTACCTTTTTGCAGGCACAGCATTGCTCTCGATGTGTGTGAGCAACACCGCCACGACGGCGATGATGATCCCTCTCGCGCTCGGTATCATCAGCCAGTTCCGGACGGAAGGTGCCGCCCCAAAGAATACCTATTTCCTGCTCCTCGGTGTCGCCTACGCGGCGAGCATCGGCGGCCTCGGCACTCTCGTCGGCAGCCCGCCGAACGGGATTGCTGCGAAAGCTCTCGGCGTTTCTTTTTCCGAGTGGCTGAAATTCGGAATTCCGGCCGTGATTATCCTGCTTCCGGCGATGGTCGCCACGCTCCATTTCATGCTGAAGCCGTCCAATGAGGGGGCTTGCAAAATCGAGGTCGAGGCGGAGCGTTTCGAATTCACCCGGCCGCGCATCATCACGCTCGCCATCTTCGCTGCGGCCGCCCTTGGCTGGATTTTCGGCACCCCGCTCGGGAAGCTGCTGGGGATTTCCGACATCGATACGTGGGTCGCGCTCGCCGCCATCGGGTTGTTAGCGGCGACGCGGGTGGTCAGTTGGCGGCAGATTGAGGAAGGCACCGATTGGGGCGTGCTGCTGCTTTTTGGTGGCGGACTAGCGCTCAGTGCCGTGCTCGGTTCTTCCGGCGCGAGCCTTTTCATGGCGCGCCTGCTCGGCGGTGCGATGGGCGCATGGCCGTTGTGGGCGATCATCATGGGTGTGGTCACATTCGTGATCTTCCTGTCCGAGCTTGCTAGCAACACCGCGACCGCCGCCCTGCTCGTGCCGATCTTCATGGCCATGGCGCTGGAGTTTGATGTCGATGCCGCGAAGCTGGTTTTGCCCGTTACCATCGCCGCTTCGTGCGGTTTCATGCTTCCTGTCGGCACGCCTCCCAACGCCATGGTTTTCGCCACGGGTAGGATCCCTCAGCGCTCGATGATCCGGGTCGGGTTCGTCATGGATCTCGTTTTCATCGCGCTGATCACCGCGATGTCACTGCTGCTCTTCTGAGGGAGCTTCCTCGTAATCGCGCAACGGCCGGATCAGGTTTGCGGAAAGGGGAAACACGCGTTCATAAATGCCAGGTGCGACCTCGGCGGCCTGTGCGTAGGCGCCGCGCAGCATTTCCATTTTTGCATCCAGGTTATCGATGTGGTGCAGCGCGTAGGCCTCCGGGGTTTTTGGTAAAACGGGCGAGCCGAACTCAAGTTGTCCGTGATGGCTAGCGATCAGGTGCAGCAGGTGAACGCGGACTTCCTCGGTGCCGGGCTTGCATTTGGATAACACCTCGAACTCGGATGCATCTAGTAGATCACGCCACAGCTTGTTCACCAGCTCGATGCCGAGCGGAATGTGCCCCAGCATCTCGCCATGGAGCGAGTGGATCTGGGAGAAGCCATCCTCAGGATAGGTGTTTTCCCAGAGTTTCCCGCAATCGTGAAACAGCACGCCGGCAAGCATCAGGTCGCGGTTCAGCTCGGGATACACGTCGCAGACGACGGATGCGGAGCGCATCATCTGGGCCACGTGCTCGACGAGTCCGCCGCGCCGCGCATGGTGGTTTTTCCGAGCCGCTGCCGTCCTGCGGAAGCGGTCGCCCATGGTTTCGAAAAAGTGGTCGCAGAGTTTTTTTAATCGCAGATCAGCGATCTCGCCGCAAAGCCGGAGGATTTCCGCATAATCCGCTTCCTGTTTTCGCCGCACCGCGGGATCCCCCGCGAGGAAATCCGCGATCGCCTCATCCGCAAGCAAAGCCCAGTTCACATCGCTGCCGTTAATGCCAAATTGGTTCTGCGACCACTCGCCGTCCAGCCGCACGATGGACTGCAAGGGCAGCTTTTCCGCCTCCGCATGCAAGGGCGTGTCCGACCAAACCTTTAGGCTGAGCGAACCGGTCGAATCCGCAAAAACGAGATCGAAGTAAGGCTTCCCACCCTTCGTCGTCTTCACCGCGCGGGATTGGAGCTGTGCGGCCACCGACGCGATCAGCGGCACATCGTTCGCCTGCTCCTTGAGGCTGGAAATGGAAATCAAACTCATGCGCGAAGGCTGTCATAGCAGGCTTCCCTGTCACGCGAATACGGTGGCAAACGGTCTAGGCCGTGGATGGAATCATGCAAAGAAGCAGGGTGGGGAAGGTTGCAAAATTTCAATACGGAAGAAGGCTATGAGCATCGGACGGTCGGGCAAAGGAAATCGCGGTTCCTTTCCCCGGCGAAATCGCTTACCAACCGGCACCCATGCACAGCCGCCCGCCGAAAAAGTTCTCACCGATCCCCTTCACCTACCATCAGGAAATTGATTTACGCATCGATTCGCTGACGAACCTCGGCGCGGGCGTGGGGCGGGTGGATGGCTGGGTGGTATTTGTGCCCTATGCGCTGCCGGGCGAGCTGGTGCGGACGCGGATTTTCCGCAACGACAAGAACCACTCGCAGGGCGATCTGGTCGCGATCCTGGAAAAATCCCCGGACCGGGTCGAGCCGGGCTGCGCGTTGTTCGGGACATGCGGTGGCTGCCAGTATCAGCACCTTTCCTACGACAAGCAGCTCGCATGGAAGACCCGCCAGATCCGCGAGCTGCTGAAGCACATGGCCGGCGAGGAGCGCGAGGTGAATCCCTGCGCCAGCTCGGAGCAGATCTGGAACTACCGTTCCAAGATTACCCCACACTTCGAGAAACCCGTGGACGGCGTGATCAAAGAGATCGGTTTCCTCAAAGTCGGGCGGCGCATGGAAATCCTGGACGTCCCAAACTGCCCCATCGCGATGCGGGAAATCAACGACGCGCTGCCCGCCGTCCACGCGGATCTCCGTGCGAACGGGCGGAGCTACAAACGCGGCGCGACGATCCTCCTCCGTGCCACCCAAGGCCGCGTGGAGCGCGATCCGAAAGCCATCGCCCGCGAGGAGATCGACGGCGTAAAATTCGATTTCGTGGCGGGCGAGTTTTTCCAGAACAACCCGTTCATCCTGGAGAAATTTACCGGATACGTCGGCGAAAAGGCGCTGGAAGGCGGCGCGAAATATCTGGTGGACGCGTATTGCGGTGCGGGGTTGTTCGGGCTTTGCCTCGCGGACCGCTTCGATAAGGTGATGGGCGTAGAGGTGAACGAGGCGGGCGCGCGCTGGGCGGCGAACAATGTCGCGCTTAACGGATTTACGAACGTCTCCATCCTGCAGGCTGATGCGGAGGAGATTTTCGCGAAAATCGACACACCGCCGGACGAGACCACGGTGGTGATCGATCCGCCGCGGAAGGGCTGCTCGCCGGAGTTTCTCGCGCAGCTCGTGGCTTACGGGCCGCAGCGTGTCGTTTATGTTTCCTGCGATCCGGCGACGCAGGTGCGGGATTACAAGATCCTGCGCGAGGCCAGCTACGTACTCACCGAGGTGCAGCCCTTCGATCTCTTCCCCCACACCCGCCACGTAGAAAGCGTGATGACGCTGGTGAGAGCCTCGCAGTAAGAGCCGGAAATTGACGATCCCCATCTTTCCCTATTGCAAACCAGTCTCAACTAGGTATTTTTCCCTCGTGCCTACTGCTACTCTCATTCGTCAAGTCACCCTCAATGAGGTGGCCGTGAATTGCGATGTGCGCATCAGCGCGCTAAACGGCCCGGCCTGTGACCGTCTTCGTGATCTCGGCTTCTGCGAGCAATTGCAGCTCCGTAAAATCTCCAACGGCCGCAACCTCGTCTGCACCGTGTGCGGCGCGAAAATGGCGATCAGCCGCGAGCTTGCCGAGCAGGTTCTCGTTTCCCCTATCCTCTGAAACCACGGCCATGTCCGCCGCATCCGAGGCTCCCAGCACCATCGCCCTTATCGGGAATCCGAACGCCGGGAAAACCACGCTGTTCAACGCCCTCACTGGCGCGAACCAGCGCACCGGCAACTACGCCGGCGTCACCGTTGAGCTGAAAACCGGCGAGACCTACACCCCCCATGGACGGAAGCTCCGCGTCCTCGACCTACCCGGCTGCTACTCCCTCCACGCGAATGCGCCGGATGAAAAAATCGCCCTCGACGCCCTCACCGGAAAGCTTCCCGGAACCGCCGTCCCCGATCTCGTCGTCTGCGTTGTCGATGCCTCGAACCTCGAGCGCCACCTCCAGCTCGCCCTCCAGGTCATCGAACTCGGCCTTCCCTGCGTGCTCGCGCTGAACATGGTCGATGTGGCGGAAAAGTCCGGCCTGCGCCTTGATCCCGCAAAGCTTTCCGAGGAACTCGGCATCCCTGTCGTCCCCATGCAGGCGAACGCCGCGAAAGGCGTCATCGAGCTGAAACAGGCGCTCCGCCATCCCTTCCCGCCGCCCTCGTCCGTCACGTGGCTGAAATATGGAGATGACCCAGAGGAAACACGCCGCGCCTTCATCGCCCAGCTATGCGCGCTCGCCGCCCGCCGCCCGGACGCCCAGTCCCGCACCTTTTCCGACAAGCTCGATTCGTTCCTGCTCCATCCCTTTCTCGGCTGGATTGCGTTGATCGCGGTGATGTTCTCCATCTTCTGGGCGATCTTCTCGTTCGCCTCCATTCCGATGGATCTCATCGACGCCGCGCTCGGCTCCTTCGGAGCTTGGGTGGAAAGCCTCATGCCCGAGGGCGATTTCCGCTCGCTGCTCGTCGAGGGAGTCATCGCCGGAGTCGGGGGCGTGCTCGTTTTCCTGCCGCAGATTATCCTGCTGTTCCTGTTCATCGGTCTGCTGGAAAGCAGCGGCTACATGGCACGCGCCGCCTTCCTCATGGATGGAGTGATGGCCAGGGCCGGTCTCAGTGGCAAAGCTTTCCTGCCTCTCTTCAGCTCCTACGCCTGCGCCATTCCCGGCGTCATGGCCACCCGCACTATCGACTCCGCGAAAGAGCGCCTCGTCACCATCTTCGTCGCCCCGTGGATGAGCTGCTCCGCCCGCCTCCCCGTCTATTTCCTCATCGTCCCGCTGCTACTCCACGAAAAAGAGGGCTCGTGGAAACAGGCGCTCATCCTCTTCGGCATCTACGCACTCGGCACAGCTACGGCGTTCGTAGTAGCCCGCGTCCTGCGCGGCCGCCTCGGCCCCGACAAATCCCCCAACCACTTCCTCCTCGAACTCCCGCCCTACCGCCGCCCGCAGTGGGCTTACATTTTCCGCCACGTCCTCGCCCGCGCCTGGGCCTTCGTCCAAAAGGCGGGCACGCTCATCCTCGGCCTCTCCATCCTGCTTTGGGCCCTAGCTACTTATCCGAAGACCGACTCCAAAGACCCCGGTGAAATTCTCGCCCACAGCGCCATGGGCCGCATCGGCGCGTTCATCGAGCCCGCCGTGAAGCCGCTCGGTTTTGACGGCCGCACCGGCACCGCCATCCTGACCTCCTTCGCCGCCCGCGAGGTTTTCGTCTCCTCCACCGCCATCCTTTTCAGCGTGGAGGAAACGGACGACGACGAGGAAACCCGCAGCCTCCTCCGCGACCGCATCGCCGCAGCCACCTGGCCCGACGGACGCCCGCTCTTCACTCCCCTCAGTCTCGTTTCCCTCCTCGTATTTTTCATCTACGCTCTCCAGTGCCTACCTACTACCGCTGTAGTAGCACGGGAAGCCGGTTCCTGGAAATGGGCCATCGGCCAGTTCCTCTTCATGTCCACCTTCGCCTACCTCAGCTCCCTCCTCGTCTTCCAGGGAGGCCGACTCCTCGGCTTCTGAAGCTCTTCCTTGAGAGTTGAATTTTGAATTTTGGATATTCAAAGCTACATCGCCCTAGGAGTCGTCGCCCTTACCATCGCCGCCTTTGCGTATCACATCATCCGGCTCCGCAAGAAATCCGGTTGCGGAAGGGGCTGTTGCTGCGGCGAGGCGGGAAAAAAATGAACCGCATCCAGAATCACGGCCGACGATGGATTCGTTTGGTTTTTTGATGCAACCCGATCCACCGCTCTGATTCGTAGGCCTTGACCGCTTCTCGCCTATTTGCCCGCCACAAAATCTCCGCCTAGGGCCAGGTGGAGATCCACTCGATTCTCCAGACGCATGCGGCGGATGGCGGCGTGCTGGCTGGCGGAGTCGATCTGGAGTTGGGTGGCCTCGATCAGGGTGAGCACGTCGCCGGTGCCCGCCGCGTATTCCTCTCCCGAGCGGACGGCTGCCTCGTCGGCGAGAGCGGCTGCCTGTTTCGCGGCGCGCTCACGCTCGGCGAGGAAGGTTTCCGCAACGAGTGCCTGCTCGACCTCGCCGAAAGCATCGAGGACGGTCTTCCTCAGGATCGCCGCCTCCTCGCGCTCGACAGCCTCCGCGCCGGCAATCTCAGCGGTGATGCGGCCGCCCTCGAAAATCGGCTGTGTCAGGCTGCCGCCGATCGCCCAGACCTTGGCATTGCTGCTCAGGATGTCGCCGATGGATTCGCTGGTGGTTCCGCCGGCTGCGGTGAGGCTGAGGCTGGGGAAACGGGCAAGCTTGCGTTCTTTCACGCGCCGCCCGGAGGAGGCGAGGCCGCGCTCCGCCGCGAGGATGTCTGGGCGGCGCTGGAGAAGCTCCGAGGGCAGTCCTGCGGGTGTGGCTCCGGGGAAAGCGGGCATGCGCGCCCCGGCGGCGAGCGTGCCGGAGGGGTAATTTCCCAACAAGATCTCAAGCTGGCGCAGCACCCTCTCGCGCTCCTCTTTCCGCTGCGCAAGCGCCGCCTGGCGGGATGCGCGCTCTACCTCCGTGAGCCTCACCTGCGCAGCCGTGCCACCCCCGTCCGCAATCGCGCGGTCGAAGCGCTCCCGCACCGCTTCGGCCAACATGCCTGCCGCTGTCACCGCCGTATCCGCAAGGGCGACCTGCTCGTTCGCCTCACCGAGGGCGAGCCATGCTTTCGTGACCTGACCGGCCAGCGAAACACGCGCCGCCTCATATTCGTATTGCCGCGCCTGCATGTCGGAGATCGACGCCTCCTGCCCGGCTTTCGCGCGGCCCCATACATCAAGCTCCCAGGCCGCGTTCAGGTTCACACCGAATTGCTCGGAAACATTCGACATCGCGCCGCTTCCACCTCCGGGAAATCCGATGAAGCTGCGCCTCTCGCGCCGCCCCTCTCCACCGAGGCCGAGACTCGGCAAACGGCCAGCGCCGGCAATCTTCGCCTCTGCCGCGGCCCTATCCACGCGCGCCGCGGCGGATTTCAGATCCTCGTTATCAGATAACGCCTTGTCCACCAACCCCTGCAGCTCGCCACCGCCGATTTTCCCCACCCAGCGCCGGTCGATCCCCGCCCGCGCCTCCCTTGAAGCCGCCCATGATCCCGGCGCGCCCGCCTCGCCCATCCGGCTTTCCGGAGAAACCGCCGCGCAACCCGCCAACAAGGCGGTCGTCGCGAAACCCAGGCAATCCCATCGTGAAATCTTCCGCACCGGGATGCCTTCGCCCCTAGGCCCTTAAAAGTCAAATCCTCCGACGAAGTTTAGCAAGCACGGCGATCGGGCTGGGTAGCGCCGTGCCCGGAGGATGCTGGGGACGGCGGTGTGGCCCGGGATCACCAAAAGGCAAGGTCGAAGGGGCGGCTCGGATAATCGCCGCTTGCGGGCGCATGGCCTAGCTGGTCTGCTGGAAGGATGAAAATAGCGCTGCGTCTCCTCCCCTTTTTCCTGATACCTGTTCTTACGCAATGTGGCGGCGGTGGGGGCGGAGGAGTTGCTGTCCCGAGGCTCGGCGGTGGATTTGGCGGCACCAGCGTTTCCCGCTCACCGGCGGTGCTGAATGTTTCCGCATGGGATCCCAAGGAGGTGCAGCGCGAAGGTTCGCGTTACTCCGAGCACAACGTCTCCGCTCTCCGCAAAAATGGCGGACTGGCGCTCATCGCACGCTCGGCGAAGGGGCCGACGCTGGACGGAAAGTTCGGCGATTTCCTGGCCGCCGCCAACCGCCAGGGGATGATGCTCGGTGCCTACCATTTCGTGACGATGGATCAGGATCCAGCGGCGCAGGCGGACAGCTTCGTGAGCCGGGTGCGCTACATCGCCCGTTCGCGCGGGCTTTCCGGAAAAGGGATTTTACTGGTGGGGGATTTCGATACGTTATCCACGCCGGAAAGGCTCGTGAAATTCATCGAGCGCGTGCACCAGCGGACGGGCGTGTATCCGGTCACTTATCTGGAGAACAGTCCCGGTCTGCGCGAGCGCCTGAGCAACGCCACACCCGCGCAGAAAGCGGTGATCCGCCGCACGCCGTATTGGATCGCGCTCTACGGGCCGGGCGGCACCGAGCGCGCAATGGCTGGCGGCGATCTCACCCCGGACGAGCTTTGCCGACAATACGGTGTCTGGGGCGGCTGGAGCATGTGGCAATATGGCGGGGTCGTCTGGGAAAACGGAGCCTCGCGTGCCAAGCACTACGATACGCCGCAATGGCGCAGCCCGCGATTTTACGGAAACCTAGCGCACCCCATGGAGCGGAACGTTTTCAAGGGCAACGAGGAAGGCCTCCGCGCGTTCTGGGAGCGGCATAGCATCGTCGCACCATGAATGGAATTCCATACCCGCCTCTTGTTTCGCGTTGCTTTACGAGGTCTTCTGTCGAAACTCCCCGCCACAGCCATGTCGAATCCTTTCCGCGAAGATCTCGTTTCCCGCAACCGGCCTGAGCCATGCACGGTGGTAATCTTCGGCGCGACCGGAGACCTCACCCACCGCAAGCTCATCCCCGCGCTCTACAACCTCGCGGTGGACGGCGAGCTGCCGACGGGCGTCAACATCATCGGCTTCGCGCGGCGGGAAAAGAGCGACGCCGAGTTCCGCACCGGGCTTGAAGAGCTTAACAAAAAGGTTTCCCGCAGCGGCCACGACTCGGAAGTCTGGGATAGCTTCATCCACAGCGTCAGCTACCACCAGTCCGAGTTCGACGACGCAGATGGCTACGCCTCGCTGGCGAAACGACTCGACGCGATCGACACCGGCCGCGGCGGCAAGGGCAACCGCCTGTTCTATATCGCCTCGGCACCGGAGTTTTTCGATGAGATTCTCTTCCGCCTCAAGGGCGCGGGCCTGAACAAGGCCAAGGACGGCTGTTGGGCACGCGTGATTATCGAGAAACCCTTCGGCACCGACCTCAAGACCGCCAAGCACCTCAATAAGGTCGTGAGCGAGACCTTCACGGAAAAGGACACCTACCGGATCGACCACTACCTCGGCAAGGAGACCGCCCAGAACCTCATGGTGCTGCGTTTCGCCAACGCCATCTTCGAGCCGCTCTGGAACAGCCGCTACATCAGCCACCTGCAGATCACCTGCTCGGAAAACCTCGGTATGGAGGGCGGGCGCGGCGGTTATTACGAGAAATCCGGTGCCCTGCGCGACATGGTTCAGAATCACCTCCTCCAGCTCCTCAGCCTCGTTGCCATGGAGCCGCCCACCGACCTTTCCGCCGACGGCGTGCGAGATGAAAAAGTGAAGGTGATCCGCTCGCTGCGGCAGTGGGATACGCCGGAAAAGGTCGCGCAGAATGTGATCCGCGCCCAATACACGGCGGGCCATGTGGATGGAAATCCCGTCCCCGGCTACCGCGAGGAAGACCGCGTTTCCCCCACCTCCGAGACGGAAGCCTACGTCGCCGTGCGTCTGCTTATCGATACATGGCGCTGGAGCGGCGTGCCGTTCTACATCCGCATGGGTAAGCGCCTGCCGAAAAAATCCACGGAGATCTCCGTCCATTTCAAGGAAGCCCCCTCGGTTCTCTTCGGAGCACTCCCCGGCGGCGTAACCGGTGGCAACGTCCTCGTGATCCGCATCCAGCCGGACGAGGGCATCTCCCTGCGCATGGTCTCGAAAATCCCCGGCACCAGCCTCCGCCTTGAGCCGGTGAAGATGGATTTCCACTACGCCACCAGCTTCGGAAAAGGCAGCCCCGAGGCCTACGAGCGCCTCATCCTCGACGCCATCGCCGGCGACGCCACCCTCTTCGCCCGCCGCGACGAGGTGGAGGAGGCATGGCGTTTCATCGACCACATCGAGCACGCGTGGCACGAATCCGACAACAAGCCGCCGATGGCCGAGTTCACCGCCGGCTCCTGGGGCCCGCGCGAGGCAGACGAGATGATCAAGAAAGACGGCTTCGCATGGCGGAGGCTGTGATTTTCCGGGAGCTTGCGCCATCAGGGCTTTTCACTTAGCATGACACCATGAGCACGCAGTTTGTCACCAACGAGAAGGGAAAGAAAATCGCGGCGATCCTGCCGATCCGCGAATACGAAGATCTTCTTCAGGACATCCAATCCGCCGCGATCATCGAACGCCGCAGAAACGAAAAGACTTACCCTTGGGAGGATCTGAAAAAGAAACTGGCCGAAGATGGTATCCTATCGCATTGATTACGCCAAAGGCGTGGATAAGGATTTTCGGAAGATTCCCGTAAAATTCGCTGACCGCATCGCCGCATCCATCGACAAGCTCGCGGCGAATCCGCGTCCCCCGGGCTGCGTGAAACTCGTAGGCTTCGATTCCGAATACCGCATTCGCGTGGGCGACTACCGTATCATTTACCAGATTAACGATAACGTTCTCGTAATCCTCGTGCTCGAAATCGGCCACCGTAAAGACATATACAGCTGAGAAAAAATGACACCCACCCTGACAGACCCCTACGCCGAACTCGGGAAAGAAGTCCCCGTTTCCCAGATCGACCGCGAGCTACGCACGCTGTGGGAGCAAGACGACGCGCGCACCAACGCTTCTCTGATGAACCTCGTCGTCTATACGGAGAGGAAAGGCGGCCTGCTGGAAAACTCGCGCATCATCGGCGATCTCACCCGGGAAAACGCCTGCCGCGCCATCCTCGTGGAGATCGTCCGCGACGAGGCGGCCTCGCTCCGTGCCTGGATCACCACTCATTGCCATCTCTCCCACGGCCAGAAATCCGTTTGCTGTGAGCAGATCGCCTTCCGCCTCACCGGCCGTGTCACCGGCCGTTTCCGCAACACCGTCTTCTCCCACCTGAACTCCGACCTTCCCCTTGTTTTCTGGTGGCAGGGCGAACTTTCCGAGGTTTTCACCGAGCGCCTCGCCAGCGTGATCAACCGAATCATTTTTGACAGCTCCGGCTGGCCTGACGCGAAGGCAAGCTTCGCGAGAATTTCGGAAGCTACCGAGGGAAATACGGTTGCCATAGTACAAGACCTAGCATGGACGCGCTGCTGGCAATACCGGGTCGGCATCGCCGGGCTGTTCGACGACAGCGTGGCGCAGGCGATGCTCGGCGAAATCTCGAAAATCCGCATCAGGCACGCGCCGCAGGATCGCAACACCGCCCTGCAGCTCCTCGCGTGGCTCGCCGTGCAGGCCGGGTGGACCATCACCGGCCCAGGTGGCTTCAAAAGCAAAGAAGGTCGGCTCATATCCGCAGAAATCGAATCCTCCGAAGACTCCGCACCACTCGGCTTGGTGGAGCTTTCCTCCTCCACGACCACCGTCCGCGTAAGCCGCGAAAAAGGCTCCGCCCACCTCCTCCGCGAGATCGAATCCGGCGACTACAAGGTCAGCTCCTTTTCCCCCGCCGACCCCGATTCCCCGGAAGCGCTCGTCGCCTGCCAGCTTTCGCGCGGCGGCAAAAACTCCCTGTTCCTGAAAATCCTGCCGACCTTTCTGGAGCTGCTTTGAGCCGCATTCTTCTGCGGGCATGGAACCTGCGCGGTCACCTTCGGGCTCGTGGCGTTCTTCGCCCCGCCGCGCGCACGGATTGTCCTAAATCCCACAGTTGACCGCTCCATTTCAAACGCCAGGCATCATAAGATATTCAAGGTTTCCATGCCAAACTCAACTACGGTTGATAGGATGATTGTAGGTCATTTACCTTTTGCCATTCGGAGCCGAATGCGGGAAGATCCCGACATGAAACGTTTGGCAATCATCGCGGCGGGCGGTTTGCTGGGAGGCGGCTGCGTGTTCGCGGAACCGCGCGTTTTCACGAACGCGGAAGACGAAACCCTGAAGGCGCCATGTTTCTCAGCGATTGACGACAAGGTCGTAACCAAGCTCAAGCCGATGGACGTGACGCTCACGGGGCTTACACGATCTTCAACCGGGTCAGCACATCGGGCAAGGCCGGTTCGAAAACGAAAGTGGGGGAGATCAGCGGCGAGGTGAATTTCGAGACGGAGACCATTCGTTGTGAGGATCGCTCCCGAGCGGGATGGAATCTTCCCCGCGGATACAAAAGCGAAGCCATCCTAGGTGTTACATTCGAACTCAGCCGGGGCGATCACGATTTCCACAGGCAAAGTGTCCCTGAGAACCTCGCCGATCAGTTTGAGGAAAATGACAAGTAACCGCATGCACTACGCGGAAGCGATCCATTGGCTGTTTGGGACGCAGCAGTTCGGCATCAAGCTGGGGCTGGACGGCCCGCGGCTTTTGCTCAAGGAGTTCCTCGCGTTTCCAAAGCACGGCATAAAAGTCGCGCATGTGGCGGGGACGAACGGCAAGGGTAGCACCTGCGCGATGATGGATCGCGTGGCGCGCGCCTGCGGGAAGCGGACGGGGCTTTTCACCTCGCCGCACCTGATCGACTATCGGGAGCGGATGCGGGTTTCCGGCGAGATGATTTCCGAGAAACGCTGCGCGGAACTACTGACCGATGCGCGCGCGGTCTGCGAAAAGCTGGAGACGCATCCGACCTTTTTCGAGATCACTCTGGCGGTGGCGATGCGCTGGTTCAACGAGTGTGACTGCGAACTCATCATCCTGGAAACGGGCATGGGCGGGCGGCTTGACGCGACGACAGCGGTGCCGGCGGATGTCTGCGTGATCACGCCGATCGGGATGGATCACACGCAGTGGCTCGGCGATACGCTTGGCAAGATCGCGGCGGAGAAGGCTGGGATTTTCCTTGAGGGCGTGCCAGCCTTTTCCTCACCACAGGAGCCCGAGGCGCGGGAGTCGCTAGAAAAGGAGGCGAACGAGAGGCGGACGCCGCTGCGGTTCATCGAGGAACCGCTGGAGGGATACGGCATCGCTCTGGCGGGCACGCACCAGAAATGGAACGCGGCGCTAGCCCTCGCGGCGTTGCATTCGCTGGGTTTGCGGTTGGGTAAGGAAAGCGTGCTGGAGGGGTTGGGAAAAGTCTCCTGGCCCGGTAGGTTCGAACGGATTTCATCGGACGGCATTGAGGTGATCCTCGACGGCGCACACAATCCCCACGCCGGGAAAGTTCTGCGGGAAACATGGCTGGCCGAGATCGGTGCGGGGAAAGGCACCTTGGTGTTCGGCGCGGTCGAGTCGAAGGATGTCACCGGCATCCTCGCTGAGCTGTGCGGGCTCACAGAGCGGATGTTTTTCTGCCAAGTGGGAACGACGCGCGGCCTGCCCACCGATGAGCTGGTGAAATGCCTGCCCGGCGGCGAACGAGCGGAATGCTTCCCGAACTTTTCCCAAGCGATGCAGGCCGCGCGGACTTACGGCGGGCCCATCCTCATCGCCGGGTCGCTGTTTCTAGTGGGAGAGGCGCGGGCGGAACTACTAGGAGGGGAATTCCTGGCGAGCGCGCAGTGAGGCGGGAAAGGAACCGCGATTTAGAAATCGCGACCTGCATGGCGAATCACCGGCAAAGCTCTTTCCTGTTGCAGACGTGGTTTCTAAACCACGGTTCCTTTCTAAAGCACCTCGCTTACGAAGCGCTCCTTTTCGAAAATGGAGAACGCCTCCGGCTCCTCGCCGGTGCCGATGAAACGCGGCGCGATGCCGAGCTGGTCGAAGATCGTGAAAGCGATCCCGCCTTTGCCGGAGCCGTCGAGCTTGGTGATAATCAGGCCGTCAAGCGGGCAGGCCTTGTGGAATTCCTTGGCTTGGTTGAGCGCGTTCGAGCCGGTGCTGGCATCGACGACAAGCAGGGTGAGGTGCGGCGCGGCCTCGTCCTGCTTGGCGATGGTGCGGCGGATTTTTCCCAGCTCTTCCATGAGGTTGTGGCGGGTGTGGATACGCCCGGCGGTGTCGCAGATCAGGAAATCGGCTTTCGCCTCGATGGCGCGCTGGTGGGCGTTGTAGCAGACGGCGGAGGGGTCGGAATGGGCCTTCCCCGTGACGACCTCTAGCCCGAGGCGGTCGCCCCAGCGCTGGAGCTGCTCCACGGCGGCGGCGCGGAAGGTGTCGGCGGCGGCGAGGATCACAGAGTGGCCGCGCTTGTTCAGCCACAGGCCGAGCTTCGCGGAGGAGGTGGTTTTTCCGGTGCCGTTCACGCCGACTACTAGAATTACCGTAGGTTTCCCGTCGGCGCGGGGAGCCGGGGCGGGGGAGTCCTCGGGCAGGATCTTGGAGAGGCGTTTGCGCGTGACTTCCACGACATCGTCGGCGGTGACCTCGCGCCCGAGGTCGTAGAGCTCGTCCACGATGCCGGTGCTGAGTTTCGCGCCGAGATCGGCGGCGATGAGGTTCGCCTCGAGCTCGTCCCAATCAACCTCCGCTTGGTTGGTGATCTGTTTGAAGAGCTTTTTAAAGAAACCTGCCATGGCTGCGCGGGAGGCTAGCGGGGGAGCCGGGACGGTCAAGGATAGGTCTTATAGGTCCTATATGACCTATTGGGAGTTGCCCGCTTCTCCTCTATCTCACAAAATGCCCCGCATGCCCCTTGTGAAAGTCCTGCCCGATATCCTCGCCAGCCAGGTGGCGGCGGGGGAGGTGGTGGAGCGTCCGGCCAGTGTGGTGAAGGAGCTGGTGGAAAACAGCATCGACGCGGGGGCGAAGACGGTGACGGTCGATATCGAGCGCGGCGGCGTGGGGCTGATCCGGGTGGCGGACGACGGTTGTGGGATGGCGCGGGAGGATGCGTTGCTCTCGCTCGAAAGGCATGCCACCAGCAAGCTGCGAACGGCGGCGGAGCTGGCTTCGGTGATGACTTTGGGTTTCCGCGGGGAAGCGGTGCCTAGCATTGCGAGCGTGGCGAAGTTCCGCATGCTCACGCGGCGGGCGGAGGATGTTTCCGGGACGGAAATCATCGTGGATGGAGGCAAAGTGCGCGATGTGCGCGATGCGGGCGGCGCTCCGGGGACGGTGATCGAGGCGAGGAGTTTGTTTTTCAATATGCCCGCGCGGCGGAAATTCATGCGTGCGGAAAGCACCGAGGCGGCGCACGTAGAGCAGCAGATCCGACTACATGCGCTCGCCGCTCCGGGGGTGCGGTTCCGTTTCCGGAAGGACGACAAAGTGGTCTTCGATCTGCCCGGCGTAACGAACGCGGTGGATCGCGTGCGGCAGATCGTCGGCAACGAGCTTGGCGGTGAACTGGTGGCGATGCCGGAGCGGCTTGCCCCGGGGATGAGCGTGAGCGGTTTTTTACTGCCCGCGAAGCATGCGCGGAAAGGGCGGCGGCATCAGTTCATTTTCCTCAACGGTAGGGCCATCGAGGACTCGGCGGTGACGAAGGGATTGGCAGAGGGTTTCCGGGGAAATCTCCAAGAAGGCCTGCATCCGGCGGCGTGGCTGTGGCTGGAAATGGAGCCGCAACTGGTGGATGTGAACGTGCATCCGGCGAAACGCGAGGTGCGCTTCCACCGCCCCTTCGAGGTGCGTGATCTGATCTCACAAACTGTCGCGGAATGCCTGCGACCCGCACCTGTCAGGAAGCCCGAACCGCCCTCACCGATGGAAACGGCACCATCCGCGAGCTACCCGACCTTTCATCCCCACCAGCCGGAGTTGGTGATCGCGCCGCCCGCCGGGGACACCAACATCCCGCCACGCCGCGCTCCGGATTTCCGAATCATCGGGATGTTGCAGGAACGCTACGTGATCATGGAAAGCGCCGACGGGCTGGTTCTCTTCGATCCCAAGGCCGCGCGGGAGCGCATCATTTTCGAGAAAATTTTTAAGGAACGTAAGGACGGCATGGAAACGCAGAGCCTGCTCGTGCCGCTGCTTTTCGAGCTGGATCCGCGCGATCTGGACGTGCTTCTCCGCGAGCGCATGGCGTTGCTGGAGGCCGGGATCGAGGTCGAGGCTTTCGGCGGAAACACCCTGCAGGTTCGCAGCCTCCCCGCCTGCGTGTCCATGGGTGATCCGCACGGCTTTCTCGATGACCTGCTCGAGGAATTGCTCCACGGTCCGACCGCAGCGGGCAGGTTCGCGTTCGATCGAATTGCAAAAGCGGTCGCCATGAAAGCCGCCCAGCGCGTGACGCCGCGCCTCGCCGAAGCCGCCGCGCTGCTGGAAGAGCTTTTCCACTGCGATCTGCCATACTGCGGCGCGGACGGACGGCCGAGCCTGACGGAATACAACCGCAAGGACATCGACCGTCGCTTCGGCATAGGCAGGGGCTGAGGTTTATGCAGGCGGCTGTGCTCCTCCGGTCCGCTCACAGCCGCTTCGCGTTGCGGCCTTCGTCGATGAGTTTCCAGAAATGTTTGGAGCCCGCCAGGGCCTCGTCCTCGCCGAGGGGCATGTTCGAGCGGAACAGGAAATCGGAGAAGCTGCCCTTGTGGAGCACGCGGTGGACAATCACCGAGCCATCCTTCACCTCAAAGTAGAAGCGGTAATCCTTCGCGCGGAAGCGGTGCATCACATGGCCGTCCCTTTCGAGTTTCCCGAACCTGTCGCCGCCTGATTTCGCAAGATCCTGCTCGGTGACACGGAACTCCTCCAGCAGCTCAAGCTGCTCCAAAGTCCCCAAGGCGGAGATCTCCGCGGCGCTGATTTCATTGAAAACGATCTGGAACACGGGCGCAGACTACCCGCCGCCGCCCCACGCGGGAAAGAGCAAAAAATGAACGGGACCGGCGTTACATTTCCGTCCTCGCTGAGGAAAACGCCCGTCTTCGGTATTAATCCTACGAAGGCTCGAGTCACCGCCTTTATCCACGCTGCAAGGTTCGGTGTTGATATTTTGAGGGTTTGGGGCAGTCTGCGCCATTGAGAGTCGCCCCGTTGCTATTATGGATCGCAGTAACTGGATGGGTTGCGGGGTATTGGCTGTTCAAAGGGCGTTACGAACAGGCGTCATGGTGCCTCTGGGTGTTGTTGCCCGTTTCGCTCTGCAACGGGCGGCGCATTTTGGATTTGTGGCGCGGGGTGCCACGGGAGTGGAGAGTCTGGTGGGTTCTATTCTGGTCGCTGATCGTTTGGCAATTTCTGGTCACGGGTTTCCGCGCCGGACACTGGTGGAACGAGTCCGGCGCAGGTAAGGACTCCCTACTGCTCTTCGCGCTCGTGAGCGGTTTGGCGATGATCGGGCGCGACGACAAATTTCGGCGCGGGCTGTGGAATGCTGTTTTCGCGGCTGGATCGATAGCGGTTCTGCTAAGCCTGTTCGTATTCTACTCCGAGATTGGCATGAATGAGGAGCGTTTCCGGCTGTGTTGGCGCGGCCTGCCGGGCTTTGATGCGGTCACCACAGGCATCTTCACCGGAATGGCGCTGATGATCGGATTAATGAGTGCGAGCGAATCACGCTGGTGGCGCGCCTTCGTCATGGCTGCGCTGGCCTTGCTCGGCTTCGGATTGGCGGCCAGCGAATCCCGCGGCGCGCTCCTTGCAGTGAGCGCGGGCATCGCTTGGTGGCTTTTGAAAAATCATCGCTCCTGGAGCAAACTTGTTTGGCCGATTTTCGGATTCGCCGCCTATTGGATTGTCGTAGGATTTGTCGGACAAGGGCGGAGCGGACTTGTGGAACGAGGCTCCTCTGGTCGTTTTGAGATCTACCCAAGCTATCTTTCGCAGATAACGGGTGATGACTGGATCTTCGGAAAAGGGCGGATCTGGATGCTTCCCGATTCAGTCCTGGGGTGGCTTGTCCATCATCCCCATAACGCCTACCTCGGGCAGCTCGCGGGTTACGGGATCATCGGGCTCGGACTGATGCTCGCTATTTTGTCCTGGGCTTTCGTCAAGCTGCGCGGATCTCCGGAAGCGGCAATACTCGTTTTCGGTATGGTGACCCTTCTGTTTGACGGGGGAATGGTGTTTTCCATGTATTCCACGGCCCGCTGGGAAGCCCTTGTGGTTCTGGTTCCGCTGGTCTTGGGAGTGGCGGCGAGAGGGGCGGTGCGGCCGGCATGATGGCAATGACGTTGCGATAAGGCTTCCACATGTCGCAGTAGGAATACTTGCCCTGCGCGGCGTGATTTACCTGACAACGCGCAGGGCATGTTGGAGCGGATTTCCGGAGAGTTTTTAGGTGGATGTCCGGGATCGTGAGTCCACGGTCACTTTGGGGATAATCCCCCTGCGGGAAGTTCTCGATCACCGGGAAAACTTCCGCTATTTTCCCGCCGCCCATGACGCTGAGGGTGAGTCGAAAACCATTTCTTACGGTGGACTTGAAAACGCCCTTGCCGAACGCAACATCCAGATCCGCCTTTTCGGTAAGCCCTACGTAGCCGGCAAGCGCCGTATGGGCGTCGCGCTCGCAAGAGGCGAAAACGCGAGCGCGGGCACCCGGCGGGATGCCCTTTCCGTTACCATTAAAAGGACTGTCCCTTTTTACTACTTTTTAAAAGAGCCTTTGAAAAGATGAATACTTTTTCATTGCACTTGTGACGGATGCATCGATGTTTCGTGCGTGAGATTCATCGCCGGAGATGAGACCAAAGCGAGCCTGAGAGATCGCGGCCTTACCTTCGAGATGATTCTTTCCGCTCCGGTTCTGGGTTTCATTCCGAATCCGGCACGGCACGGTCAGATGCTTTTGATTATTGAAATCTCAGGTTACGCGCATGCCGCCCCATGCGAACGACGGGGTGATGCTTGGCGCATCATCACCGCCTTCCCATCCCGCAAATACCACAAACACTTCCTCCCATGAAAGCCAAGCCGCCCGCAAAATACGATCCACGCAAAGTGAAACTCACTTCCTACGAGCAATCCATCGAGAATGCCGTCGATAAAAACGCCATTCCCGCGACAGATCCCGCATTGCTTGCAGAAGTGCGGACCGGTCTCGCCGCGCTCGCCACTTCGCTGCGCGGTGGCAAGCGTCCCGGTTCCGGTAGAAAACCCCGTGAGACGCGCCGCACCATGGTCCTGTTATCCCCTGCCGCGCGGACCCGCTTGGAAGAGTTGGCAACCGAAACCGGAAGTCTCAGCGCCGCCGTGGAAAAGGCGGTCATGGCATTTCCACACTGAACCCAAACCCACCTTAAGTTAAATGAATGCTAGGAATTTGCTTTTTCACCAAGGGCGAAGAATACACTGGGGAGCCGGTCTGGGAAGGGGAAAAGGGGGTTGCCCACTTGTCGCCATCGGCGTGTTAGGAGAAAGAAATGATGATTGTTGATCGAGAAGAAGACGAGCTACAGCCAGAGCGCGGCGCGCCATGTGCCGGTGGGTCTGTAGCACATGGCGTGACGCGTGGAGGCTGTTAGCTCCATCGCATGGTTAGGCGTTGCGGGCATTCAGAAAGATACCCGCACAAAGATGTAATCTGTCATCGTCTTGTCCGTTGGGCTCTGAACGCTTCCGAGAAACTGCGCGCCACCGTTACTCACTTGGAAACTGGTGCTGATCTGGTGACCATTGTCGTTCACAATGAGTCTGATGTTCGAGATCTTCCCGTCGGAGGATACAATCGGCTCGACTTCGAGAATGATCTTGCCCGAGTCGGAGAGGGCGTGCTGGCCACTCTTTGTAGTTACAGCGACATTGGCGACTGAGTAGGCCTTCTGCTGCGCGACTAGCTTCTTTAGGGTATCAAGGGCCTCGGCGGGTTTTTCGCTGAGGTCTTGTTTCGCGGAGAACGCCATCGCGGCGAGTGTGGTGACGCTGTAATCCCCCTGCGGGAAGTTCTCGATCACCGGGAAAACTTCCGCTATTTTCCCGCCGCCCATGACGCTGAAACAACTCGGCTGGACTCCGGAACTTGAATCCGCCTTCGCGCCCCACCGCGCGCAGGGCTGGGTTCCCGCGCGCCTGATCCGGGAAACTTCGATCAATTTTTCCGCGTTCCTTAAAGGCGGGGAGGAGTTCGACTGCATCCTCTGCGGGCGGCTATGGAACGCGGCGGTGACGGATTCCGACCTGCCTGCCGTGGGGGATTGGGTAGCGGTGGAGCTTGGCGACGAAGACCGGCCGCACGTGATCCGCGCCCAACTCCCGCGCCGGACGGTGTTTTCCCGGAAAATGCCCGGTAACAGCAGCCAGGCGCAGGTAATCGGCGCGAACATCGATGTCGTCACCGTGGTCACCGACGCAGGGTCGGACTACAACCTCCGCCGCATGGAGCGCTATTTCGCGCTGATCCGCCTCAGCGGCGCGAAGGCCGTCGTGCTGCTCAATAAGTCCGACCTTTTCACCAAACTGGAGCTGAAGCAGGCCGCCGCGGAGATCTCCGCTCTCTGCCCTGAGGCCTCCGTGCACATCACCTCCGCGCTCAAGGGCGAGGGGCTCAAAGCAATACGCAGCCATCTCGCGCCGGGAATTACGATGTGTATCGTAGGTTCTAGCGGCGTCGGGAAATCCACCCTCGTGAACCAGCTCTACGGCGAGGAATGGCAGTGGACGAGCGAGGTCAACGAGGCCACGGGAAAAGGCCGCCACACCACCACCACGCGCGAGCTCGTCCCGCTGGATGGCGGCGGGATGCTCATCGACAACCCCGGGATGCGCGAGATCCAGATGTGGACGGACGAGTTCACGCTGCGCGGCAGCTTCGAGGACGTTGCCGCACTCACCGCCGCCTGCAAATACTCCGATTGCAGCCATGAAAAGGACGCGGGTTGCGCAATACGCGAGGCCGTGGAGAAAGGAACCCTTGACCCCGCGCGTTACGGCTCTTTCCTGAACCTCGAAACTGAGATCGAAGCCCTACGCAAGCGCGCCAAGAAACGCCAGATGGCTACGGAGCGCTGGCACAAGCGCAACCACCGCGTGAAGGCGCGCAACCTCGACGACCGCATCCAACTCGAAAAAGACGAACGTGGTGAAATCTAAGATACAGATCGCAGCTCTCCTGCTTTTTTTCGTCGCCTCGTGCCTGCCGGCAGGGGCGCAGCTTGAGAAAAATCTGAAGGAAACCGGCACGCCCCCGTCCGTAAAGGGCAAGGAGGCGCCGAGTCTCCGTGAGCAGCTGGAGAAATGGAAGTCCGAGGCCGGGCGTGAACTCGAAGACCTAGAGCGTTACCGCGGTGAGGTGCCGCCACCTGATGGGGCTACATCAGCGAACCTCACTACCCGGCGCCGTATCCTCGAACAGACCCTGCTCGCGATCTCGCGCCACTCCTCGATCTTGGATGAGGAGAGGCAATCCATGGCCGCTCTTGAAACCGCGAAAGCATCCGCCGCCGCGTGGAAAGGTTTCGACACGCCGCCGCCACATTCCCTGCTGATGGTGGATGAGCTGGTCGTAAGGAGGGAAGGCATCGGGGCTAAGAGAGCATCGAACCTCTCTTCCGTGGAGATTTACAAAAACGCCCTCACTGGCTATCTGAGGGAATCGAAGGAAGCTGAGGAAGAGATCACTTCCTCGCCCAATGCGGAGTTCAAAGACCCCGCTGTGCAATGGAAGCTCAACACCGTGAGCGCGAAAAAACGCCTGCTCATCATCCGCGCGAGCAGCCTAAAGCATTCCATTTCCTCCCTAGAGGATCTGATCGCCGCCGACTCGGTGGAACTCGCGTTGCTTTCCCGGAAGATCAAGGAAGCAGGCAAAAAACTTGTCTTCGGCAAGGAGGATTTGCTGCGCATCAAGCAAGCTACCGCGGATCGGGTCTCCGCGCTGCGAAAGGAGACCTCGGATGTCCGCAAGCGGCAGCGCAAGGCCGCGGAGGAAAAAGTCGCCGCCGCTGCCGCACTGGCAAGTCTGAAGGGAAGCGCCGCCCCGGATCTGGCTGCGTTGGAACTTGCGGAGCTGGGCGTGGAGATAGCGGACACCCAGGTCAATGCCCTTCAGTCGATATCCGATTTCTTGGATACCTTCGGCCAGATCGAGGCTTTCATTCCCGAGGCCTATGAGCACCGGTTGACGCTTTTCAACCCAGCGAAACCCGAGGACCAAAAGGCCGCGGTGGAGGCTCTCTCCGGGCTGAACCAGCGGCTCGACTCCTGGGAGGTCGTTGCGAAAAACGAGCTTGTCTCCGTCGCTGCGGATATCGGTAAACAGCAATCCCGCGTGTCTCTAGTGCCCGCCAATGATCCCCGGCTCGCCCCGCTCAACCGGCAGCTGACGGTGCTATGGGAAAAACAGGCGGTCATCCAGCGCACCATCCAGAGCATCACAACCCAGCGCCGCATGCTGGGGCGTTGGCTCGCCGAGCACCAGGGCAAGGAACGTGTGCCGTGGTATGCCGCGGCCGTTGATGCCGTATCGGGTGGATGGGACTCGTCGAAGCGTATTTGGAACATTCCGATCACCAAATACGAGGAAACCATCGAGAGCGACGGGCAGGAGGTCGTGCAGATCCGGTTCGTGAGTCTGGGCACTATCATCATGGCGGTGATCCTTTTTCTCATCACCTACTTCATCGCCTCGATGATCAGCCGCCGTATCCAGCGCATCCTCGTCCAGCGCAGGCTCATCGGAGAGAACCAGGCGCGGACTTTGCGGACATGGGTCATGCTGCTCGTCGCCTTTCTCCTCGCGCTCGCGACATTAAACTGGCTGAGCATCCCGCTCACGATCTTCGCCTTCTTGGCCGGTGCGCTGGCGATCGGCGTCGGTTTCGGCACGCAGACGATCATCAAGAATTTCATCAGCGGCATCATCCTGCTCTTCGAGAGGAAGGTCCGCGTAGGCGACATCATCGAGGTGGACGGCATCAACGGAGTCGTTTCTGAAATCAACACCCGCTCATCCATCGTCCGCGGTTTCAACGGTATCGAGAACCTGATACCCAACTCTTTATTCCTGGAGAACCGGGTGGTGAACTGGACCCTCAACACACGGCTCCTGCGCCGCGAGCTGACGGTTGGGGTGGTCTATGGTTCGCCCGCGCACTTAGTGATCGATCTCTTGAACGATGCGGCGCTTCGTCACGGCCTTATTCTTAAAGATCCAGCCCCGTTCGCGGTGATGTCGAATTTCGGCGCCACCTTGGTGGAGTTCACTCTGTATTTCTGGATCGAGCTAAACGACAAGACCAACAGCCTCGTCGTGGCGAGTGACCTGCGCATCATGATCGAAAAGGGTCTCACCGAGCTCGGAGTGAGCCTGCACCCTCCGTTATTGGAAGCGCAGGACGCGCGCCGCCGTGCCGCCGCCTCCTCAAGCAGTACGAAGCCCAGCTTGCCATGACAGGCACGGAGCCGATCTACGTGTGCGGCGCGACGGCGTCGGGAAAGACGGCATACGCCCTCTTGCTCGCACAAGAGACCGGCGGCGAGATCGTAAATGGCGACGCCTTCCAGCTTTTTCATGGCATCGAGACGCTCAGCGCCGCGCCCTCGCCCGCAGAAAGGGCGGCTGCACCGCATCATCTTTTCGGCGTGCTGGCGCCCGGTGACCGCTGCGACGCGGGACGTTACGTGGAGATGGCGGGCGCGGTGATCGCCGAGATCCGCTCGCGCGGGAAAACGCCCATTGTCGTCGGCGGCTCGGGGCTTTATCTCAAGTTCCTTACTCACGGCCCCTCGCCGCTGCCGCAGGGCGATGGCAAACTGCGCGCGGAGATGGACGCCCGCCCGCTGGAGGAACTTTTCGCAGAGCTGGAGAAACTCGACCCCGCCGAGGCCGCGCGGGTGGATCGGCACAACCCTCGTTACGTTTCCCGGGCGCTGGAGATCTGCTTGCTGAGCGGAAAAAAAGTTTCCGAAATGCGCGACTCTTGGGAGGAAAAAACCCGTGCCGTCGAGGCGAATCTCCGAGGCATCTGGCTGATCCGAGGCCGCGAAGATCTACACCGCCGCATCGCTCTGAGGACGGAAAAGATGCTGGCCGAAGGGGCTGTCGAGGAGGTCGCCGTGCTGGATGGCGTGCCGGGAAATTGGGAAAAAGCGATCGGCGTGAAGGAAATCCGCCGCCTGCTTTCCGGCGAGATCGACCGCGCTGAATGCGCCGAACTCATCACCGCCGCCACTCGCCAATACGCGAAACGGCAGGAGACATGGTTCAGGCGCGAGAAGTGGCTGCGGCGCGTGGAGCTGTGATCGTGGCGGCGGATTGCATCCGCCCAGCCTTACTCAGGTAATGTTTAGGCATGGCGGATACGATCCGCCGCCACGCTCCGCGCTTGCATGACCGACGCTTTGCGGCGATGGAAGGGGCATGGATCGCTGGTTTCTGATCGCCGCAACCACCCTCGCCGCTGTGGCGGGGGTGCGCGGCTTGCTGATCCTGAGGCACGGAAACAAGAGCCACTGGACCGTGTGGTGGATGATCGCCGCGCTGCTCTGCCAGATGGGCTACCTCGTGATCCGGGGGGAAATGCGCGGGGCGTGCCCATTGCGGAGCATCGGTGAAATCTCCGTGTATCTCGCGTGGGCGCTGACCCTTTTCTACCTGCTCGTCGGGCCGATGTACCGGATTTCCCTGCTCGGTGTGTTCACCGCGCCGGTTGTTGTCCTTTTCCAAGGCTTCGCGTTGCTGCCGGGTCGGCTCGCCGCAAATCCGGAAAAAATCCTGAACACCAGCCCGTGGGGTGAGACGCATTCCGCGATGTCGGTGCTGGCTTACGGCGCGCTGGCGCTGGCGGCGGTGGCAGGAGTGATGTTCCTCGTGCTTGATCGCCAGCTCAAGGAGCACCATTTGAAAAGCGGCTTATTCCGGAATCTCCCGCCGGTGCGCGAGTTGCTCGTTTCACTGGAGCGGCTGCTCTGGATAGGGATGATCCTGCTGAGCTTCGGTCTCGTGGCGGGCCTGCTCATGCCGCACGGGGATGGCGCGTGGGCGCACCTAATCGCGGCGGTGTCGGTGTGGGCGGGATACCTCGCGCTGATGGCGGTGAAACGGATCCGTGGCATCACCGGGCGGCGCTTTGCATTGGGGGCGGTTGCGCTGTTTATTCTTTCACTGGGGGTTTTCGCTTTCGTCTGATGGAACTCGCCTGCCTGGGACTGAATCACAGAACGGCGCCCGTCGAGGTGCGCGAGCGCTTTGCCGTGGGTAACACCAAGCTCGGTGAGGCCGCGCGGCAGCTACTGAAAACGGCGGGCGCGGCGGAAGGCGTGGTCGTTTCCACCTGCAACCGCACCGAGTTCTACCTCGCCGCCGAGGATGTGGGGGAGGCTTTGCGACGGCTGGAGGATGGCCTCGCGGAAAAAGTTCATGGCCACATGGAGCCCTTCTACCTCCACCGCAAGGCCGATGCCGTGCGGCATCTCTGCAAGGTTGTCAGCGGGCTGGACTCCATGTTGCTCGGCGAGACGGAAATCTTCGGCCAGGTGAAGCAGGCCTACCAGGCCGCGCACGAAGCCGGAGCCACCGGCCCTATCCTTAACAAACTTTTCCAGAAAGTCTTCGGCATCGGAAAAAAAGTCCGCACGCAGACATCGATCCAGGAAGGCTCTACCTCGATCGGTAACGTGGCGGTGGAGCTGGCGGAGAAAATTTTCGGCCACCTGAAGGATAGCGAGGTGATGGTGCTCGGCGCGGGCGAGATGAGCCGCCTGACGGCGAAAGCCCTCGTTTCCCGCGGCGCAAAATCCGTGATCGTCGCGAACCGCACCCACGAGCGTGCGCTGGAACTCGCCGCCGAAATGAACGGGCGGGCGGTGCGTTTCGATGATTGGCTACCCGTGCTCAAGGATGTGGACGTCGTCATTTCCTCCACCGGCGCACCCCATACCGTGATCCACGCGAAGGACATCGAGTCCGTCCGCCGCGCGCGCAAATACCGCCCGCTGTTTCTCATCGATATCGCCGTCCCGCGCGATATCGAGCATGCCGTCGGCGAGATCGAGGAGGTCTATCTCTACGATATCGATGCCCTTGAGCAGCTCGCCGACGAAGCCCGTGCCCGCCGCTCCCAGCAGATCGCCGAGTGCGAAAAAATCATCGAGGCGGAGCTGGTGAAGTTACTCTGAGGGCTGCGCTCCTTGGACTGCTACAGCCTGCTGTAGCTTTCGGCCATGCAGCCCGCTGCGAGCCGCACGGCATTGGCACGGCGAGGCTTGCCATATCCCAGCCCGCCGCCGTTGACAGCAGGCTGTCTCACGGAAAGCTACAGCAGGCTGTAGCAGTCCAGGGCGCTTTCGCGCTCGCCGCCCGGATATAAAGCGGCGATTCTCATTCATCTGTGAATCCCGCCCTCGAAACCCTCGCTCTTGCCTCGCGTGAGCATCCCATTGTTTGGCCCGCGCTGTTCTTCGGCGCGGAGCCGCATCTGGATCTCATCAGCGCCAGCGCATGGCAGCCGATCAAGCCGCTGGCCGATCAATGCGTGGCCGCCGGGATGACGATGGCCGATGATCCGCAAGGGAAATTCCCCACCGTGTTTTTCCTGCCCGGAAAATCCAAGGAAGAGACGCTCGCCGGTTTCGCCCGCGCTCATGATCTCCTCGCGCCCGGCGGCATGCTGATCGCCGCCCTCGCGAATACATCGGGTGCCGCCCGTTTCGAGAAAGAACTCTCCAAAGCTACGCCGCTGCTCTTCTCCGTTTCAAAAAACAAGTGTCGCGCCTTCGCCGTCGGGAACGCGGAACCATGGGACACCTCTGTCCTTGCCGCGTGGCGCAGTCTTTCCGAACCCCGCCTCATACCGGATACTACATTCACCGTAGTTCCCGGCGTGTTCAGTGTGGATCACATCGATCCCGGCTCCGCCCTCCTCGCGCAACACCTGCCGCCTTCCCTGCGTGGCGAGGTGGCGGATCTCGGCGCCGGTTGGGGTTTCCTCAGCCATGCCGCCTTGGGAAAATGCCCGAACATTTCCCGCATCGATCTCTTCGAGGCGGATGCCCGCTCCCTCGCCTGCGCGCGGAAAAATGTCACCGGCCCGGTGGAGTTTTACTGGCACGATGTTACCTCCGGCTTGCCGGGGAAATACGACCATATCCTTACCAATCCGCCCTTCCACACCGGTCAGGCGCGCGACATCGGCCTAGGTCATGCCTTTCTCACCACCGCCGCCCGTGCCCTGAAACGAGGCGGCAGCCTCTACATCGTCGCCAACCGTCAGCTACCCTATGAGGCGCACTTGGAATCGCTGGGCCTCCGCCCCCGCCTCCTTGCGGAAACAGGAGGTTTCAAGGTGATCGCCGCCATGTAGCGATCCAAAGAAAAGATCCCGGCCGGGGCGAAACGCTCCGCATGAAGCGTCATTCCGCAGCCACCAGGGAAGAGTCGGCTGGACGGCGGAGGCAACCCGAAGCTGACATCCGAGGACCTCTTTAAGACATGGGAATCTCGTAGTTAAGCACTTTGGGGTTTCTGGCTTCAGGATTCTGGTGTCTCTTTCCCCCATGTCCGCACCCGCCCCCAGTCGCCCCCGCGTCAACGTCCGCCGTCCGGATGTGATGGAGCTCGTCTCCGCGCAGGTCGCTGTCCATTACCGCTCATCGCTCGTCGAGAAAATCAAGGATATGGGCGGGAAGATCACCAGTGGCGACACCACGCTGTTGCTTGCGAAGGATTTCGGATTCTGCTACGGCGTCGAGCGGGCGATCGACCTCGCGTATGCCTCGCGGAAAGTGTTTCCCGAAAACCGGATTTTCCTCATCGGCGAGATTATCCACAACCAGGAGGTGAACCGTCAGCTCCGCGAAATGGACATCGTTTCGCTGCCTTGGAAGGAAATCGACGCGACCTATGACGAACTCGGTCCCGAGGATGTGGTGATCGTCCCCGCCTTCGGGGCTCCGACCCATTTCATGGCGAAGCTCGATGAGCGCGGCTGCTACACGGTGGATACGACCTGTGGCGACGTGATGAAAGTCTGGCGGCGTGTGCGCGGTTACGCAAAGGAGGGCGTGACCTCAATCATCCACGGCAAGGCCGGTCATGAGGAGACGCGCGCCACCGCCTCCCGCGCCGCCGGCGAGGATGGGCAGGGTCACTACCTCGTCATACTCACCATCGCGGATGCCGACTACATCGGAGATTTCATACGCCATGGCGGTGACAAGGCCGCTTTTCTGGAGCGTTTTAAGGGTGGCTGCGAGCAGGGCTTTGACCCTGATGTCCACCTGCGGAAAATCGGCCTGGCGAACCAAACGACCATGCTGAAGGGCGAGACTCTTGAAATCCAAAAGCGCCTCGCCGCCGCCATGAAATACCGCGATGGCTCGGAGGAGAATTTCCATGTTTTCGACACGATCTGCGGCGCGACGCAGGAGCGGCAGGACGCGCTGTTCGAGATGCTGGAAACGAAAATGGATCTGCTGCTCGTCGTGGGCGGATACAACTCCTCCAACACCGCCCACCTCGTCGAGATTGGCGAGAAGGAGCTTCCCACTTTTTTCATCCGAGATGCCGGGCAGATCCGCTCGCTGGAGGAGATTGTCCACTACGACCTCCATCACCACGAGGAGCGCACCGCGAACTACGCGGATGTGTTTTCCGGAAAGGAGCACGTCACCATCGGCCTCACGGCGGGTGCGTCCTGCCCAAACAACCTCATCGAGGCCACGGTGCGGAAAGTGTTCGAGCTGCGCGGGAGTCCGTTAGATTGAGGGCGATCCCTCACGCCAGATCCATCACCAGCACCTTGGCCCACATCTCGCGGTGACCGCCGGAGAAGGCGTCGTGGATAGGATCGGCTTTCTGGTATTTCTCATGGGCCTCCATGGTGTCGAAATGGAATGAGATGCCGTAATCCCATGAGTGGTCGGTCACGGGGCGCACCTCGGTGGCAGCGGGTTTGCCCCAACGGGCTTTCGAGATGTTCGGGGATTTCATCAACTCAGCAAGCGCGGCCTCCATACGGGCACCGCCGACCTCGTTCTTGAACTCATCTTTTAACCAGAAATAAACATGGTGTTCCATGCGCCCATCCTGCCTGCGGCCGGATGGAAATTCCAAGCACGAAGCACGAAATGAAGATATCATTTAAGGCTTCGGGCTTTGGGTTTCGTGCTTTCCTCAAAGATATTTCATGAATGCCGAATACACTTCCGGTGGAATGTCTAAGAGGCCGTAGTCCTTGGAAGAGACGAAGAGCAGGCTCTGCTTGCCCTTGCCGAGGAGCTGGCCTTCGGAGCCGAAAATCTGGTGCTCAAGGGTGCAGAACTTACGGTTGAAATCGCTGACGCAGATCTTGACCGTGATCGTATCGAATTCGCGCGTCTCGCGGACGAACTTGTGCTCGAAGGAGCGCGTGAGGATGTAGAACTTCGTGGTCTTGAGGTCGAAGTCCGGCATGGCGGCGTTGAAGAACAGCTCGCGGGTTTTTCCGACGTAAAGCGGATACATGCCGAAGTAGACATTGCCCACCGAGTTCGTGTCCTGATAGGTCGCGACCATCGAATAGACGAACCATTTCCCCTCGAAATGGCCCTTCAGGTCGTAGTTACCGGCCGATGCGGGCGCGGCGACCTCGGAGCGGGTCGCAGGTGATTCGGTTTTTGAAATCGCCTTGATGGCGGGGATCTCGGCGGCGGCATTCATTACCTCTCCCGCCTTTTCCGTGACCAGCCGCAGCAGATCCGTGGTCGTGACCAGCCACATGACATACACAAGCGGCAGCAGGGAGCCCAGATACATCAACACGTTGAGCTTCACCATGTAGCCGAATGCGAAGACCACGAGGCAAAGGCAAGCCATGGAGAACATGCGGATCTGCGGCAGGGGTTGCTGGCTGTTCGGCACAAAACAGCGGGCGACGGCCAGCGCCGCATACCCCACGAAAAAGGAGGCGTAGAATACCATGAAATACTCCAGCTCGAATCTCGCGAAGTAACCGACCAGTGCGATGATCCCTACGATGAGGAAAGTCGGGATCGGTGAGGCGATGAGCGGCTTCGGGATGAGGGAGATCAGCATGTTCTCGCTGCGCTCCACGTTCCGCCCGAGGAACCATTTCAACGCGACATATCCGCTGTCGAGGGTGGTCAGCACGCAGATGCAGAGGAAACCGAAGTAGGCGATGGGGACGAGCGAGTTCCCGTCGAAGGCTCCGCCGAAATGCCGGGTGACGAGATCGTGCGCGTAGTGGAGGCCGTCGAGGCCGCTTTTCCTCACCGAGAAACCGTCCGCGTGCCCCATCACCCACATCGCCAGCGAGCCGTGGAAGAGCAGGAGCAGGAAAAATATGCCCCCGCCGAAAATGTAGCTGAGGCGGATCGAGCTTTCCTCACGGTGGATCTGGATCGCACGCTGCCAGTGCTGGAGATCCAGCCATGGCCCGACGAGCAGACCGACGACGAGAGGTATCGCGAAGCCCCAGAAACGGTTCGGCGAGTGGTCGTAGGTGAGATTGCCAGCTTTGCCGTTGATGCCTTTCCCGAGATCGAAAAGATTGTGGTGGAAAAGGATGGTGACCACGCAGACAAGGAGCAAAGCCCCCAGCAAAGCGTGGCCGGCCTTAATTTTCCCAATCCCGAACTCCTCGCCAAACAGGCAGCCCATCGCCAGTAGGACGAAAACGACCATGGTCATCGAGAGCCCGAGCAGCACGGGAGTGCCCATCTGCGTCGGCAGGAAAAGGGGCACGAACAGGTATTTCACCAGCGCGAAAACGGTCAGCGAGAGCGCGACGACCTGGTAGATGTAAAAGATGAGCCGGAAGGGCTTGGAGAATTTGTCGAAAAATAGCGCCAGCGACTCATGGCCGCCGGCATGACGGTTCGCGACGATCTGCGTGAGGCACCCAAAAAGCATGAGGCCGATCGCGTTCGGAATCGCGAACATCAGCAGCCCTTTCATCCCGAACATGAAGGAGATCTGCACGCTGAAAAACAGCCCCAAACCCCACATCCACGCCAAGGCGACGGAATTTCCCCACAACAAAGCGTTCAGCCAGCGCAAATTCATGCGCAGACCCTCCCCGCTTTTCCTAACTTCCGCAAGCTCCACGTGGGCAGAAGACACAAGACTTAGAGACACAAGACTTGGAGACACAAGAGGGCAGACGCGCCCTTTCGACCTCTTTTCTTGTGTCTTGCGTCTCCAAGTCTTGTGTCTTTCCCCAAAGTTTAGGGTTTGAAATCCCCGCTTCACCCCCTTTAATCCCGCCCCCAGCCATCTGCCATGATCGAAAACCTTCGCAAATACACCGGACTCATCATTGTCCTCTTCGTCCTCGTCCTCATCGGATTCCTTTTTATGGACACCAGCACCATGCGCAGCGGAGGCGGCGGGAGACCCTACATGAAGGTCGCGGGGCGCACCTACACCGACAAGGAGTTCTCCAACCTTGGTGCATCTGCCTACCAGCTCACGCAATCGCTCGCGCAGTCCGGTGATTTCCCGCTGTATTCTTTCCTCTTCGGCATGTCGGGGGACGCCGATTTCGGTAGCCAGAAAGCCATGGAGAACTTCTTTGCCGGGCGCATGCTACTGCGTTCCGCAAAAGAGCAATTCGGCATCTACCCGGGCGAGGAGGAGATCGATTCCTTCATCCGTAAGCTCCGCGCTTTCACCGGTCCGAACGGCGAGTTTTCCCAAGAAGCATACCGGAATTTTATCGAAAAGGGCATCGGACGCCTCGGCCTGACGGAAGGGGACATCCGCGCGCTCGCCTCCGATGTGATCGCACAGGCCAAGCTCGCCGAGATCCTCGGCGCCGGCCTCACCGCAAACCGCGATGCGGTCGCCAAGAACTCCGCCCTCGACGGCCAACGCATCGCCGTTGACATCGCGCGCCTCGACATCGACCCCATCGAGGAAAAAATCGACCCCTCGGAAGAGGAGATCAAGACCTATTGGGATACCGTCCAGGACGCGTTTAAGACCCCCGAAAAACGCAAATACACCTATCTGATCGCGAAGCCGACCTTCCCTGCTGAGCCCGCCGAGATCGCTGCCCTCGCCGCCGATGCCACCGAAGAGGCAAAAGCGGAACACGAAAAAGCCAAGGCGGCCCGCGCGGCGGAGATCGCGGAGAAACGCCGCAAGGCCCAGCTAGAAACCGGCGGCAAGGCGGATGATTTCCTCTACCAGCTCGAGAGCCAGAAGGATCTCAGCTTCGACAAGCTCGCCAAGAGAGAGGGCTGGGAACTGAAAACCACGGAGCTTTTCGCGCTGGCCGATGCACCCGCGGAACTCAAGACCGCCCTCCGCGCCTCCAGCACCCAGGGCACCGCGGCGGATGAGCTTTTCCGCATGGTGGTCACTTCCGATCCCCTATCGAAAATCTCGCCCGCCATCGCGATCGGGGAGGACGAGTGGCTGATCGCCCGCCTCGACGAGACGGAGAAAGTCCGCGTGCAGACCTACGCCGAGGCCCGTGCCGAAGCCCGCGCCCGCCTCATCGGGGAGCAGGCCGCCGCCGCCCTCAAAAAAGCCACCGAGGAGGCCTCGGAGAAAATTAAGGCAGCCCTCGCAGGTGGCAAGAGCTTCGCCGATGCCGCCAAGGAAGCCGGGATCACCATCGAAACGGTAAGCCTCCCCGAAGTCACCGCCGGTTATCAGGGCGACACCACCAAGGTGCCCTCCGGTCTTTTCAACGCCGCGAAATACACCGACCCCGGCACCCTCACGGAGCCTGTCATCGAGTCCGACCGCGCGTTCATCGTTCATGTAGGGAAACGCGAGATCGTGAAGCAGGAGAACGCGGAAACAGCCCTCGAAGCCGAGATCCGGCGAGCCGAGGAAACGACCCGAATCGCGGCATTCAATTCATGGCTGGCCGCCAAGACGGAAGCCGCCGGCGTCGAGACGCTTTACAACAAATAACGGGCGCGGGTTCCGGCCCGCCTCCTTCATGCCGGGTTCCGAATTTTGAGCGAAGCGATCCAGGAAATCTACGACGAAGCCAGCGGCCACCTCGCCCTTGGCGAGCTCGACGAGGCCGCCGCCCTCTACCGCAAGTGCGTCGCGCTGGATCCCGCGCACTTCGATTCCTGGCACGCACTCTCCATGTCCCTCCTGAAAACAGGCCACCTCAAGGAAGCCCTCGGTGCCTCCCTCCAGGCCACCTCCCTCCAGCCCAACGACCTCCTCGCCTGGACCGCCCTCTCCCAAATCTACGTCCGCCTCGGCGACATCCCCAACGCCGAAGCCGCAAAGGCAAACTCCCGCATCCTCTCGCTAGGGGGAAGGGTCATCCGCACCTAGCCCGTCTTCCTTAGAGTTTAAAATTTAAAGTTTAGAGTTTCATGTTCTTCCTCACCACCGCCATCGACTACACCAACGGCTCCCCCCACATCGGCCATGCCTATGAGAAGGTTCTCGCCGATGTGATCGCCCGTTACCGCCGCCTCGCGGGCGAGGACGTCTATTTCCTCACCGGCGTCGATCAACACGGCCAGAAAGTTCAGCAGACGGCGGAAAAGGAAGGCGTTTCCCCGGCGGATTATGTGAAAACCGTCACCGCCCGTTTCTCCGCGCTTTGGGAAAAGATCGGCGTGGAATATGACGGCTGGGCGGAAACCACCGACCCCCGCCACATCACCTGCGTGCAATCCATCCTTTCCGATCTCCACGCGCGCGACCAGATCTACAAGAAGACCTACAAGGGTTTCTACTCCGTCCGGCAGGAGCAGTTCCTCACCGACCGTGACCGCGACGAGGCGGGAAACTTCGGCCCGGAATGGGGCGAGGTCACCGAGATCGAAGAGGAGAACTACTATTTCAAGCTCTCCGATCACACCCCGTGGCTGCGGGAGTTCCTGGAGAAATCCGACGACACCATCCTCCCCGCTTTCCGTAAATCGGAACTCGTCAACGCGCTTGAGAAAAACCTCGGCGCGGATCTCTGCATCTCCAGACCCAAGGAACGCCTTACCTGGGGCATCGAGCTGCCTTTCGATTCCGATTTCGTTACCTACGTCTGGTTCGACGCACTCATCAACTACATCTCCTTCATCGGCTACACGCCGGATCCCTCACTGCCGGATTTCGAATCGGTCTGGAGCGGCCGCCCTGTGCACATCATCGGCAAGGACATCATGGTGCCCGCCCACGGCATCTACTGGCTCGCCATGCTCCGCGCGCTTGGTTTCGAGGACTCGAAAATGCCGCAGCTCCTCGTTCACGGCTGGTGGAACCGCTCCGGCGAGAAAATGTCGAAATCCCTCGGCAACATCGTCGATCCCTCCGAACTCGCCGATACCTTCGGTAGCGACGCGCTGCGCTATTACCTCGTCCGCGACATCCATACGGGCAAGGACTCGAACTTCGATGTCGAGCGCCTCGTCATGCTTTTCAACACCGAGCTGGCCAACGAACTCGGCAACCTCTGCAACCGCGCGCTGAACATGAGCGTCCGTTTCACCGCAGGCGTCATCTCCCCCGGCGGTCCGCTCACGGACGACGATACCGCGCTCCAGCAATCCCTCATCGACTCCACCGCCGCCTACCGCAAGGCGATGGATAACCACGAGGTCTCCATGGGGCTTGAGGCGCTGAACCGCCACGTCGTGCATTGCAACCAATACGCCGAGCGCATGAAGCCCTGGGAGCTCAACAAAAACCTGGAGAACAAGGATCGCCTCGCCACCGTCCTGCACCACCTCGCCGAATCCGTCGCCCACTGCGCCGTGCTGCTTTCCCCCATCCTACCGGCCGCCGCCGCGAAACTCGCCGCTCAGCTCAAGCTTCCCAAACTCACCGACCTCAAGCTCGACGATCTGAAATGGGGTCTCGTGCCCGACGGCCACGAAATCGAAAAGCCTTTCCCCGTTTTCCCGAGGATCGAGGTCAAGGCGGCGGAGTGAGTTGCCTTTCCCGAATCATCGGTTCGGCGCACCCGACGTTGAGGCTGCGCTGTCGCCATTTTTTTCGGTGATCGGTCAATGTTATTCCAAATTAATTGACCCCGGATTTCCTGTGAAAAAAGTGAAAGACATCCTCGGTTTCGCGTGTAAGAAAGTATCTATGAACCCAGCCCCTGAATCGACCGACCGTCGCAGCTTCCTGAAAACCGGATCACTGATCACCGCCGCCTCCCTCCTGCCGGGACTCGCGCGGGCGCAGGGAGAGGTCGCCGAGATCAAGGTCGCTCTCATCGGTTGCGGTGGCCGCGGCACTGGTGCCGCCGCCCAATCGCTCAACGTGCCCGGCACCAAGCTCGTGGCGATGGCCGACGCTTTCGAGGACAACCTAGAGAAAGCCCACGCGACCCTCAGCAAGCAGTTTGGCGAACGCTGCGACGTGCCCAAGGAACGGCGCTTCCACGGCTTCGACGCGTTCAAGAAAGCCATCGACGCCGCGGATCTCGTCCTGCTTTGCTCTTCGCCTGGCTTCCGCCCCGCGCACTTCGAGTATGCGGTGGAGAAAGGAAAACACGTTTTCATGGAGAAACCCGTCGCCGTGGACGGCCCCGGCATCCGCAAGGTGATCGAGGCCGCGAAAGCCGCCGATGCGAAGAAGCTCAAGGTCGTCAGCGGCCTTCAGCGGCATTACCAGAACAGCTACATCGAGACCCTTGCGCAGGTGAGGGCAGGCATGATCGGTGACATCATCAGCAGTCAGGTCTATTGGTCGGGCGGCGGTATCTGGACGCGGGCGCGGCAGGAGGGTATGACCGAAATGGAATACCAGATGCGCAACTGGTTCTATTTCAACTGGCTCTGCGGTGACCACATCTGCGAGCAGCACATCCACAACATCGATGTCGGCAACTGGTTCAAGGGCGCTCATCCCGTGAAGGCGAACGGTTTCGGCGGGCGCACCAAGCGCATCGGCAAGGACTGGGGCGAGATTTTCGACCACCATTACGTTGAATACACCTACGCGGACGGCACTGTCATGAACAGCCAGTGCAAGCACTGGAACGGCACCTGGTCGAAGGTTTCCGAGACCATTGTCGGCACCAAAGGCACGGCCATCGCGGGCTTGATCAAGGATCACGCCGGAAAAATCATCTGGCGTTTCCGCGGGCCGGAAAACAATCCCTACCAGACCGAGCACGATGTATTGGTGCAGCATATCCGCGAGGACAAGCCGATCAACGACGCCCATCGCACCGCCGAGGCTACGCTCTCCGCGATCATGGGACGCATGGCCACCTACTCCGGCCAGGAAATCACCTGGGAACAGGCGCTCAACTCCGATCTCGACACGATGCCGAAAGTCCTCGCATGGGACGCCGATCCGGGTCCGAAAGCCGGCGCAGACGGTCTTTACCCGGCGCCCATCCCGGGTGAGACGAAAGCCCTCTGATCGCTTGGAAATAGCGCTCTTAAAAAAGCTCATCGATTCGTCGATGGGCTTTTTTGCTTTCACGAACTCACTCCACCGTCGGCCCCGGTCCCATGTTCCAGGCCTTGTGCATTTCCTCGACGGAGGGAGTCTTGAGTGGGCGGACGATGCGGAAGCCTAGCCATGAGGCGTTGGTGAAATACCAGATCGACTTGGGGTTTTGCGGATCGACGACCTTGAGTTCCGGGCTTGTCTTGCCGCGGGCGGCGGAGCGCAGCATCTGTGGGTCGGCGTCCCAATGGCCGCCACGGAAGACGGTAGGGTAGCGGTTCGGGGCGGGGATCCATGGGTTCACCGCGCCGTCCTTGATCTTCGCGTAGGCCTCGGGGAGGTATTGGTCGAGGACGAGCTCGGCGGCGTTGCCGTGCATGTCGTGGAGACCCCAGGGATTCGCCTTTTTCACCCCGACTTTCTGGTATTGGAACTCGGAGTTTTCCATGAACCATGCATAATCCGGGAGTTGGGCGGCGTCGTCGCCGAAGGAGTAGGCGGTGGTGGTGCCAGCGCGGCAGGCGTATTCCCATTCCGCTTCGGTCGGCAGTCGGTAGAAATGGCCGGTCTGCGCGGAAAGCCATTCACAGAACTTGTTCGCGGCGTGGTGGGTGATGCCGACGGCGGGGTAGTCTTTCGAATAGCCGTCGCCCATCGAGAAATGCATCGGGATGTAGGGCGGGGTCGGCTGGGTGACGGTGTCGATGAGCGTCTCGCTTTCCTTCGCCTCGGGAGCCTCGCTGGTGGTCATATCGGAATCGCGGTTCAGGGTGCCGTCCTTGTTGCGGGATTTCCCGTTTTCCATGAACGGGCGGTAAACGTCCCACGTCGTTTCCACCTTCGCCATCCAGAATGGCTCGATGGCGATTTCCTTCTGCGGGCTTTCGTCCTCGCCGCGCTTCGCTTCGCTATCCGGGGAACCGATCTTGAATTTCCCGGCGGGGATGGGCAATAGCTCGACGGTGCCACCTTGGGCGAGCGGCACGGCCTCCGTGTAGCCCTTCATCTCTTCGGTTTTCGGAGCGGCCTTGGCGGCGATCTTTTCGTGGATGGCCTTGGTGGTGGGGAGGAGCTGCGGGTTCGGCAGTTCTTCCCCGAGGCAAGGGGTGGCGATGAGGGCGGTGAGGAGAAGGGATCTCATGAAACTATAAATTTTAAACTTTAAACCTCAATGAAGAGGCTACGCGTGGATTCAAGAGCCATATTCAGAGGGATTTTTTTCCGAAGGAGGAAACTAGGGACGCGAAATCGACGGGCTCGGCCTTGTCGGCGTTGAGGATGGCGATTTTCTGGAGGGAGAAGATTTCGGCAATGCCGTTGCGGGAAAGGTCGAGCATCGCGGTCATTTGCTCGGTGGTGAAGACGGCCTCCTCGCCGGAGCCCTGCACTTCTACGAACTCGAGCGCCTCGGTCATCACGATGTTGAAATCGACGGTCGCAGCCTTGTCCTCGGGGTAATTGAGGTCGAGGACAGGCACACCCTGATAGACCCCGGCCGAGACGGCGGCGACGAGTTTCCGCAGGGGAAAATCCTTCAGGCGGCCGTCCGCCAGCATGCGGTTGAAGGCGATGGCAGTGGCCACGCAAGCGCCGGTGACGGAGGCCGTGCGCGTGCCGCCGTCCGCCTGCAAGACGTCGCAATCAATCCAAAGCGTGCGCTGGCCGATCTTCTGGAGATCGACCACGGCGCGCAGCGAGCGGCCGATGAGGCGCTGGATCTCGGAGGAGCGGCCATCGAGCTTGCCGCGTGAGATATCGCGGTGTTTGCGGTCGTGAGTGGAGTAGGGGAGCATGGAATACTCCGCCGTGAGCCAGCCGCCGGAAACCTTTTGCGCCCGCATCCAGCCGGGCACGCCCTCCTCGACCGTGGCCGAGCAGATCACGCGGGTATCTCCGAAGCAGACGAGCACGGAGCCGGTGGCGTTCGGGGCGACGTTGGGATGGAAGGAAATCGGGCGGAGTTGGGCGCTGGTGCGGCTGTCAGGGCGGGTCATGCGCGGGAGGGTGCGGGCTGGGTGGGTGAAATCCAACGCCAAAATGGGTCGGGCGGAATACGGAGAAGGGGATTGCATCCCCTTTCTTCACAATTCGCCAAACCCTCTGCGCCGGTGCAAGGAAAGGGGATGCAATCCCCTTCTCCATATTGGGCTGCGCCTTCCGTATCCGCGCCCTCGGTCGCAACGAACGGGAAAGCCCGTGGAGCGACGGGGTGACGTGCATGGTCCCGTGATAGAAAGAAGAGGAACACCCGGCGGGAAGGAAGGAAACCCGTCCTTCCTATTTTGCGTTCCAATCACTTCCGCCGCTCCTTTTTCGGACATTGACCGGATAACGACCGGCGATAGCTTAAGGGGCTGACAGAATACACTTTAGGCAGAAAGCAAATGTTCGAACATAAGTCAGAAATGCTTGTGACTACTTCCACCTTCGCACGGCGAATGGCGGTTTCATTTCTCCTGCTGTTTGCGGTTCTGTGGGTAGCACTGGGATTGGGTGTGCTTGGATATCATTATCTCGCTGATCTTTCTTGGATAGATTCCATTCTGAATGCATCGATGATTCTTACAGGAATGGGACCAGTAGCACCAATGATCTCAGATTCTGCCAAGTTATTCGCATCAGCTTACGCGCTATTTAGTGGTGTGATTTTTCTTTCCTCGATCGGCCTGTTGCTAGCACCAGTATTTCATAGAATACTGCACAAGTTTCATCTTGACGAAGTAAGTAACTCAGACAAATCCAAATAATTTTTGGCCTAACAAGATCGCTAATGAATGGCTCGGCTTGCCGGGCAGCCGGAGGCCGTCCCTCTTTGGGGCACTCGTTGTAACCGGTTTGTCACGAAAGGCTCCGGTTTGCGATTGGAGGTTGAGGCGGGTGGCGCAGGCGGTTAAAGGGTGGGGCGAGAATGAGCGGAGTGGTTTTTTTACAGGAAATGGGGATCATCGCGGTGTGCGCGGCGATTCTCGTGGCTATTGGCCGGATGGTGCGGATGCCGGCGATCGTGGTCTATCTGCTGTGCGGGATTCTGCTGGGGCCGGTGCTTGGTTGGGTGGAGATCGGCGAGGGGCTAGGGCTTGTATCGGAGACGGGCATCGCACTGCTGCTTTTCCTCGTCGGGCTGGAACTGAGCGTTTGCAAGGTGCGGGATGTGGGGAAAGTGGCGCTGCTGGGCGGGTTCCTGCAAGTGGCGGTGACGGCGGCCCTGGGTTTCGGGCTGAGCCTGGGTCTGGGGTTCGGCCTGATGGAGGCGATGTTCCTCGCGATGGCGCTGACCTTCAGCAGCACGGTGGTGGTGGTGAAACTGCTCACCGAGAAGGGCGAGATTGAAAGCCTCTACGGTCGGATCGCGGTGGGTGTGCTGCTGGTGCAGGATCTGGTGGTGATCGTGTTGCTGACCTTTCTCGCCGGGATGTCCGGGGTTAAGGCGGGGCTGGATGCGGGGGCGGTGGGGTTCGGATTGCTCAAAGCCTTCGGCGGGATGGCGGCGCTCGTCGCGGTGGCGATGGTCGCGGCGAAATATCTGCTGCCCCGGCCTTTCCGTTGGGCGGCGAGATCGCCGGAAATCCTGCTGATCTGGGCGCTTTCCTGGTGTTTCCTGATGGTGCTCGGCGCGCACGCCTTCGGCCTCTCGCATGAGGTCGGCGCATTCCTCGCGGGGATGAGCCTGGCGCAGCTTCCCTACAACGAGAACCTGCGGATGAGGGTGCATCCGCTGATGAACTTTTTCATCGCGGTGTTTTTCGTGACGCTCGGGGTGAGGATTGATTTCGATGGTGCGCTCGGCCAACTCGGAGCCACGGCGGCGCTAGCGGCGTTCGTGCTGATCGGGAAGCCGCTCGTTTTCCTCGGGATCATCGGCGGCATGGGATACGGGCGGAAGACGGCATTCCTCACCGGCTTGACCTTGGCGCAGACCAGCGAGTTCTCGTTCATCCTCGCGGGGCTGGCGATGGGCAAGGGCCTGATCGGCGGCGAGGTGATGCTGGTCACCGCGCTCGTCGGGGTGGGGACGATTGCGATTTCCTCCTACATGATCAACCAAAGCCACGGCCTCTACGCGTGGCTGCTGAAACTGGGCGCGTTCCGGTTCCGCTTCCTCGACGGCAAGCCGGAGGTGACGGATCGCATCGTGCAACCCGGCCATGGCTTGGAGCAGCATGTGATCGTGATCGGCATGAACGCCCTCGGCCGCGAGTTGGTGAAAAGACTGGTGGCGAAGGGCGAGCGCACGCTGGCGGTCGATACTGATCCGGTGAAGCTGGAAGGCCTGCCGGGGCGGACTTTGCTGGGCAGCGTGGATTACCTCTCGGTGCTGGAGGAGGCGGGATTTGCGAAAGCGAAGTTCATCGTCAGCGCCCTGCAGATCGAGGAAACGAACGATCTGCTCGCCTATCGCGCGAAGAGTGTGGACGTGCCTTGCGCGATCCATGTGGTGGATCTTTCCGTGGTGGAAAACCTGCTGGAGCTGGAGGCGGATTACCTGATGGTCTCGAAGGTGGACGGGGTGAAGGCGCAGCTCCGGACGCTGAAGGAAATGGGGGTGCTGAAATGACGGCGTTCGCGTTGCTTTTGGCAGTGGCGGCCGCCGCTTATGGGCTGGCGCGGTTGTTGCGGTTGCCTGCTATCCCGGTGCTGATTGGCGCGGGAATGAGCCTCGGGCTGACGGGGCTTGTGCCGAAAGAATTCGGGCTTGGAAATGCCGTGGGCGAAGGTGCGGTCAATGTGCTGGAGCTCGGGTTGGTGTTCCTCGTTTTCGCCTCCGGCGTGGAGATGAATCCGCGGCGGTTTAAGAGGTTCGGGAAAGCGGTGGTGTGGGTGGCGGCGGTGCAGTTTTCGCTGGCGATGGGTGTCGGTTTCCTCTGCGCGAAAATGATGGGTCTGGGCGGGCTGGAAGCGGTTTACATGGGCGGCGGGCTGGCGGCGAGTTCGACCCTGGTGGTGCTGCGGCACCTCCAAGCGCGCAAGGCGATGTTCGAGCCGTATGCCCGGGTAGTGACCGGGGTGTTGCTGCTTCAAGATGTGGCACTGGTGCTCTTGATCATCATCTTGTCGCGGGTGAATGGCGGCGGGTGGGATGTGGCGAAAGGGTTGTGGGAGGCGGGCTTGATCGGCGGGATCGCGTGGGTCGCACAACGTTTCGTGATCCCGAAACTGGTGCTCCGTTTCAAGCCGGATGAGGAAAACTTGCTGTTGTGGCTGGTGGCGGTGTTGCTCGGCTTCGTCGGCGTCGCGTCATGGCTCGATCTGCCGCTCATCGCGGGGGCTTTCGTGGGCGGATTCGTTTTCTCGGCGTTTCCCCTCAACGGACTTGTGCGCGGGCAACTCTCCTCGCTGGTGGATTTTTTCCAGGCCATGTTCTTCGTTGCGCTCGGTGCTTTGCTGGGCGTGCCGGAAGTGGGGCTGTGGCTCCAGGCGGCGGCCTATTCGCTGGTGGTAATCGCGGTGACGCCGCCGTTGGTGGCGCTCGTGGCGGAGTGGCGCGGGCTGAACGCGCGCGCCGGGATCGAGTCGGGCCTGCTGCTTGCGCAGACGAGTGAATATTCTCTGCTTCTCGGCTTGGGCGGGGTGGCATTGGGGCATGTGAATCCGGACAATTTCTCGATCCTCGCCCTTTCGACGGTGATTACGATGGCGGCTACGCCTTTCCTCGGGCGTGAGGAAGTGGCGAATTTTCTGCTGCGCTTCCATCCCCTGCGGAAAAGGAAAGAGGCAGGCGAGACGCCGGAAGGTCACGTGCTCATCCTCGGCTTCGGCGCGGCAGGGATGTGGATTCTGAAACCCCTTCTCGCCCAAGGCGAAAAGGTGCTAGTGGTGGATGACGACGCGGTGGTGTGCGGCTCGCTTGCCAAAAAGAACATCCCCTTCCTGCGCGGCGATGGCGCGGAGGAGGAAGTGCTTGCGAAGGCTGGCGCTCGCGAAGCGAAACTAGTGATCGCCTCAATGCGGAGGGTGGGCGACTCACTCACGGTGCTGCGTTATGTGAAAGGCGTGCCGGTCATGGCGCGGGTTTTTGAAGAAGCGGATGCGGAAAAAATCCGCCAAGCGGGCGGCGTCCCGGTGATGAACTCGATGGCCGCCGCCGACACCTTCATGGCCTGGCTGGATGCGAACGACCGGGTGAAACTCTAGCGCGGTGGGGATTTGCGCCCGCCCTACATTAAGAGAAATATCAACCGCAGATGGACGCAGATTCACGCAGATGGAAGAGAATAGTTGCGTCTATCTCCAGAAGGATGGCATTTTAATTTTTGCCTCCAGTAGGAATGTTTTTCTTATCTGCGTCCATCTGCGTTCATCTGTGGTTGGATTTCTTGCATTTCCCACCGGCGGCTTCTTTTAAGAGGGCACCCTGACCCCGCCCCGGATTCCGTGTTGGCAAGCGGGTGCTGTGTCCTTAGCCTCCCTCCTTTGCATGTCAGAAAAAACTCATTTCCATTTTACGGGCGTTTGCGGGACGGCGATGGGCGCGGTGGCGGCCGCCATGAAACGGCGCGGTTTCATTGTGACGGGTTCGGATACGAACGTGTATCCACCTATGTCAGATTTCCTGCGCGGCGAGGGCATCCCCATCGCCGAGGGATATCGTGAGGAAAACATCCCGGCCGGAGCCGATGTGGTGGTGATCGGCAACGCGATCTCCCGCGGCAACCCCGAAGCGGAGGCCGCTCTCGATCGCAAACTCCTCTATCACTCCCTTCCCGAGGTGATGAAGGAGCATTTCCTGCGCGGGAAACGGAACTTCGTCGTCAGCGGCACGCACGGGAAAACGACCACCTCTTCCATGCTCGCGTGGCTCTTCCGCAACGCCGGGCGCGATCCCGGTTTCATGATCGGTGGCCTTCCGAAAAACCTTGGCTGCGGAGCGCATTTCCCGGACTCCAACATCAACGTCCTCGAGGGCGATGAATACGACACGGCCTTCTTCGACAAGCGCTCCAAGTTCCTCCACTACCTGCCCGAATGCGTGGTGGTGAACAACATCGAGTTCGACCACGCGGACATCTACAACAACATCGATGAGATCAAGCTGAGCTTCAAGCGCCTCCTTAACATCGTGCCGCGCAACGGCGTGGCCTTCGTGAACGGCGATGAGAAAAACTGCCTTGACGTAGCGGAGAAAGCGCCCTGTCCGGTGACGACCGTTGGCTTCGGCGAGGAAAACTCCCTCCGCATCACCGGCATGGAATACGACGAGTCTAGTAGTTCGTTCGTCCTCGGAGGCGAAAGCTACACCGTGCCGATGACCGGCGAATTCAATGTCCGCAACGCGGCGATGGCCGCAGCGGCGGCGAGCTTCGGCGGACTCACTCCGGAGGAAATCCGCGAGGGCTTGCTCGCCTTCGGCGGCGTCGCGCGGAGACAGGAGCTCAAGGGCGAGAAAAACGGCATCAAGGTCATCGACGACTTCGCGCACCATCCCACGGCGATCCGCCTCGCGGTGCAGAGCATCCGCCAGAAATATCCCACTTCGCGGCTCTGGATCCTTTTCGAGCCGCGCTCAAATACCACGCGGCGCGCCGTGTTCCAGAAGGAACTCACCGAGTCGCTGGCGCTGGCGGACTTCGCCGTCGTCGCCGCGATCCCCGATCTCCACAAGATCCCGGAAAACGACCGGCTCGATCCCGTCCGCCTTTCCGCCGACATAGCGGCGATGGGTGGGAAGGGCTATTACCTCGCGGACAACGCGGCGATCATCGCCGCCGTAAAGGCGGAAGCGCTGCCCGGCGATGTCATCGCCGTGCTCTCCAACGGCGGCTTCGGCGGCATCCACCAGCAGCTCCTAGAAAGTTTGTAATTTTGAAGAATTTCCAACCGCAGATGGACGCAGATGGGCGCAGATGGAAGAAAGGAAATGTGTGGAAGCCCTTCAAATTATCCTTGGGACATCCACCGAAGTGAGGACGATACAAATTGTCAGATCTTTGAAATTAACGTCCATCTGCGTCCATCTGCGGTTTGGTTTCTTCCGCTTTCCATCCCTTACGCCCAAGTGAATGTGCGGCTTTTCGAATCATTGTTCGCTTTACAAATCCGCCCGCCGCGCCCAATTTTCGCCCCCCGCACCAAGGAGAGGTGGTCGAGTGGTCTATGGCACCTGATTCGAAATCAGACGTAGTGTAACAGCTACCGTGGGTTCAAATCCCACCCTCTCCGCCATTTTTCGCCGCGTTCTACGGGGCTACGAATGGCAAGTCATTGAAGAAGTAAATCGGAAGCGAAGAATGTTCACAGGACTAGTCGAAGCGCTGGGAATGGTTGTTTTCCTCGAGGAAAAGGGCGAGCAGGCACGGCTTTGCATCGCCCTCCCATTTTCCGGCGAGCTCGCCCTCGGCGATTCCGTGGCGGTGAACGGCTGCTGCCTCACGGTGGCGGAAATTTCGGGAGCGGACATCTCCTTCGATGTCCTCGCGCAGACCCTGCGTGTGACTTCGCTGGGAAAACTCGCCGCCGGTTCCGTGGTGAACCTGGAGCGCGCGCTGAGGGTGGGAGACCGCTTGGGCGGGCATTTCGTGCAAGGTCATGTGGACGGCACGGGCGTGATCTTTTCGCTGGAGGAGGACGGGCAGGATCATGTGGTGGAGGTTTCGCTGCCCGCAGAGATCCACCGGCTTTGCGTCGGCAAAGGCTCCATCGCGATCGACGGCATCTCGCTGACCATCTCGGATCTGAAAAGCACGTCTGCGGTGTTCTGGATCACGCCGCACACCTTTTCCCACACGAACCTCCGCGACGCCAAGGCGGGCGATACCGTGAACCTTGAGGCGGACATGCTCGCGAAGCATGTGGCGCGGCTTCTCGGGGTATGAAATGTAAGGACAGGAATGTCCTCACTCCAGATCCTTCACGCAGCGGAAGCCGGTGTGGTTCGCTGGCGAATCGGCTTCTGTAGAGTGGCGTGCGCCGGGGCGATAGCGCATGCAGTAGGAGATGTGGCAGAGGAAAGAGCCGCCCTTGATGACGTGGCTGGGTGCGCCGTGGCTTTTCCGGCCGGTGTCGCGGTTCACCCATGTTGCAGGGCCCTTGGGATCGCAGCTATCGCACTTCGAGGGGTATTCCGGATCGTAGAAATCGGAGCAGATCTCCCAGACGTTACCGGCCATGTCGTAGAGGCCGTAGCCGTTGGCGGGGAAAGATTTCACGGGGGCGGAGCCTTCGAAGCCATCCTCGGCGCTGTCCTTCGCGGGGAACTCGCCATGGAAGGTGTTCGCCATCCATTGGTCGCCGGGCTTGAGTTCGTCGCCCCAAGAATAGATTTTCCCCTTAAGTCCGCCGCGCGCCGCGAACTCCCATTCCGCCTCAGTGGGCAGGCGCTTTCCCGCCCATTTTGCGTAAGCGGTGGCGTCCTCAAAGGTCACACATACCACAGGGTGGTCGCCCTTTTTCGAGATGTCGGATCCCTTGCCCAGCGGCTGCCGCCAGTTCGCCTCCGGATCCCAGCGCCACCATGAGAGGAAGGCACCGGGCTCGTTCGGGTCGCCTTCGAATTTCTCTGGGGGGGTGAAAACGATGGAGCCCTGACGGAACGGTGCCGGGGGCAAGTTTGGAAGCGCTTCAGGCGGGAAATCCTCAAGCTTCGCCTCGCGCTCGGCGAAGGTCACGTAATTCGTAGCCTTCACGAAAGCGGCGAACTGGTCGTTCGTTACCTCGGTTTCGTCGATCCAAAAGCCCTTCACCTCGATCTCCCGCACCGGCCTTTCCTCGGGAAATTCCTTGTGGCCGTAGGGTGTTTCGAAGCGCCCCTCCGATCCCATTTCGGTCATCCCGCCATCGATGCGCAGCATGCCGTTCTTTTTCTCAACGGTGCTGACGGCTTCGGGCTTCTCGCAGGAAACAAGCAAGGCCGCGAGGGCGATGGGAAAGCAAATGCGCATGCGGAAGGCTACGCGCCGGGGAAAAGCGTTCCACTAGAAAAATTCCCTGAAAAATTCCCGTGACGGTTCCCAACGGGGACAACGGTGATAGCGAAGGGTGCCGTGAGGCCTTGGACTGCTACAGCCTGCTGTAGCTTTCCGCGAGACAGCCTGCTGTCAGAGGCGGAGGACTGGGAGGTGAGCGCCGCAATATACCAATGCCGACCGGTTCGCAGCAGGCTGTAGCAGTCCATGGCCTCCGGCGGTTCCTACCGAATCAGGATGTCTGCGGTTCGCTATTACCGTAACCCCCTTTGGGGCAAAGAAGGGTGAACCCTCAAAGCTTTGAGTTTCCCTCCGCACGGGAATCAGGGTAGCCTGCGCGCAGGATATGAAAGCGAGACTCACCAAGGAATTCCGATTCGAAGCGGCGCACACCCTCCCGTCATTGCCGGAAGACCACAAATGCAGGCGCATGCATGGCCACAGCTTTAAGGTGGAGATCTCCATCGAGGGCACAGTCGATGAGAAAATCGGATGGGTCTATGACCATAAACTCATCTCCAACGCGATGGCCCCCCTGCTCGAAGAGCTAGACCACGGCTATCTCAATGACATCGAGGGACTAGAAAGCCCGACCATCGAGCGCATGGCCGGATGGTTCTGGAAAAAGCTCGCGCCGCAACTCCCGGGCCTGGCGGAGATCGTGATTTTTGAAACGCCCACCGCGCGTTGTTCCTTCCGGGGCGAGTTCTGATCCGGGCTTCAGACCACGGGAAACTCCACCCGGACCGTGTTGAGTCCACCGGCTGCTGACCCCTTCACACAAAAAACTCATGCCTACGAATTCCGGTAATGATAGGTGCACGCCCGATCCCGGCTGGGCGGAGGATGACAATGCGGCTCGTTTCCTGGAGTTTCAGAAAACGGAAAAGAACGCGTCGCCGCTGACTCTGAGAAACTATGCCGCCGCGCTGGGTGAGTATGCGGCGTGGCGCGCGGAAGGCTTCGAAAACTGGCGCGAGGAGACCGGCGACGACTTCCGGAATTACCTCCACACCTTAATGAAACGCGGGCTGAAGCGCACGACGATACGCCTACGGTTCGCGGCACTGCGGTCGTTTTACAGATACCTTGTGCTGAGAAGGGGCCTGGAAAAAAGCCCGGTGGCCGAGGTGCGGATGCCGAAGCTGGAGCGTAGCCTGCCGGTAGTTTTGAGCGTCAAACAGATGGAGGAGTTGCTTGACGCACCACTGAAAGAAGACGTTTCCGCGAAAGGCCCGCCTTGGCTGAAATTTCGCGATGCTGCGATCCTGGAACTTTTTTACTCCTCGGGCCTGCGGATTTCCGAACTGCTGGGGCTGGATGTGAGGGATGTGGATTTCGTGGACGAGGTGGTCAGGGTGGAGGGCAAGGGCCGTAAGCACCGCATTGTGCCGGTCGGCGGCGCGGCGATGCGTGCGATTCAAAGATACCGGCAGGAGGCAGTGGTGACGAACGGCCCGCTGTTCCGCAGCGTGCGTGGCACGCGGATCACCCAGCAGGCGGTGGATCTGATGCTGCGGAAATACCTCAAGCTCAGCGGCGTCCCCTTCGCGGCTAGCCCGCACAAGTTGCGCCACAGTTTCGCGACCCACATGCTTGACGCGGGCGCAGATTTGCGGAGCGTACAGGAACTGCTTGGCCATGCCTCGCTCTCTACCACCCAGATCTACACC
>Ga0247835_1000525_pt1 | contig 54348 bp, 43 predicted proteins | sample LaCtaG_3_FD_189912 | JGI IMG/M metagenome (GOLD analysis project Ga0247835, IMG submission 189912) | Freshwater microbial communities from meromictic Lake La Cruz, Castile-La Mancha, Spain - LaCruzMarch2015_13.5m | ecosystem: Environmental > Aquatic > Freshwater > Lake | place: Spain: Castile-La...
GGACGAGATCAAGTGCGGGCACTCCCTGGGCCAGTTTATCGAGCAGGAACTGAAGTGGGCACGATAGCGGGGGGCGGGAGGTCCGTCAAGATTGCGGTGACGGCCTGTCAGCGAGCGGCGCCGATTTCGGGTTATGCTTGGTGTACTGAACCAGACCGGGCGCCCCGGGCCTGTGCCGACGCCCCTTGGATCGAACCGGAGTTAGCCTTGGACATCGCAGAACTGCTCGCCTTCAGCGTCAAGAACAACGCCTCCGACCTGCACCTCTCGGCTGGCCTGCCGCCGATGATCCGGGTGGACGGGGACATGCGGCGGATCAATGTCCCGGCGCTGGAACACCGAACCGTGCACTCTCTGGTGTACGACATCATGAACGACAAGCAGCGCAAGGACTACGAGGAGTTCCTGGAGACCGACTTTTCCTTCGAGATCCCGGGCGTGGCGCGCTTTCGCGTCAACGCCTTCAATCAGAAGCGCGGCGCTGCCGCGGTCTTCCGCACCATCCCGTCGAAGGTGTTGAGCCTGGAGGACCTGAAGGCCCCGCCGATCTTCAAGGACATCGTGAACGTCCCGCGCGGTCTGGTGCTGGTGACCGGGCCGACCGGCTCGGGCAAGTCCACCACCCTGGCGGCCATGGTGGATTACCTCAACGACAATGAGTACGCCCACATCCTCACCATCGAGGACCCGATCGAGTTCGTACACACCAGTAAGAAGTGCCTGGTCAATCAGCGCGAGGTGCACAAGGATACCCTGGGCTTCAGCGAGGCCCTGCGCTCGGCGCTGCGCGAGGACCCGGACATCATCCTGGTGGGCGAGATGCGTGACCTGGAGACCATCCGGCTGGCCCTGACCGCCGCGGAGACCGGCCATCTGGTCTTCGGCACCCTGCACACCACCTCCGCGGCCAAGACCATCGACCGTATCATCGACGTGTTCCCGGCGGCGGAGAAGGACATGGTGCGCTCCATGCTCTCGGAGTCCCTGCGCTCGGTGGTGGCCCAGACGCTGCTGAAGAAGATCGGGGGCGGGCGCTGCGCGGCCCATGAGATCATGATCGGCACCCCGGCCATCCGCAACCTGATCCGCGAGGCCAAGGTGGCGCAGATGTATTCCGCTATCCAGACCGGCCAGGCCCACGGCATGCAGACGCTGGATCAGAATCTCAAGGAAATGGTACAGAAGGGCTTGATCTCCCGAAAGGATGCCAAGGCCAAGGCCCAGAACAAGGACGACTTCATGTAATGCGGTCGGACGGGTTAGTAGAACAACGGATACCATCGTTATCGTTGTCGTTGTCGTAATCGTAATCGTAATCGTAATCGGAGAAGCGATGCATCTGCGAGAGAATCCGGGTCGCCACGATAACCTCGATTACGACAACGACAACGACTGCGACTGCGACGGCGCAGGTATTGCCTAATGGACGTGTTTAGCTTATTAGTGAACCGTTCCTTAGACCTGATCAAAAACTTCAGCCCCCAACTGGCAAGGTACAGACCATGGACCTGAAACAGGCGATGGAAGAACTGCTGGCGATGATGGTGGAGAAGAAGGGTTCGGACCTTTTTATCACCGCCGGCTGGCCCCCGAGCATCAAGGTGGACGGTACCTTGCACCCGGCGGCCAAGCAACCGCTCACCGCGGAGCAGGCGCGCGACATGGTTTATCTGCTGATGAACGAGCGGCAGCGCGCCGAGTTTATCAAGACCAACGAGTGCCAGTTCGCCATCGACCGGCCCAAGGTCGGGCGCTTCCGCGTCAGTGCCTTGGTACAGCGCGACGCCGCCGCCATGGTGCTGCGGCGGATCGAGACTAAGATTCCCACCCTGGATGAACTCAAGCTGCCCAAGGTCTTGCGGGATTTCGCCCTGACCAATCGCGGCATGGTGATCTTCGTCGGCGGAACCGGGACCGGCAAGTCCACCTCGCTCGCGGCCCTGGTCGGCTATCGCAATCGCCACAGCACCGGGCACATCATCACGATCGAGGACCCCATCGAATTCGTCCACGACCACGACGGCTGCATTATCACTCAGCGCGAGGTGGGCGTGGATACCGAGTCCTTCGAGGTGGCCCTGAAGAATACCCTGCGCCAGGCGCCCGACGTGATCCTGATCGGTGAGATCCGCACCCGGGCGACCATGGAGTACGCCATCACCTTTTCCGAGACCGGGCACCTCGTGCTCGCCACCCTGCATGCCAATAACGCCAACCAGGCCCTGGACCGCATCGTCAACTTCTTCCCGGAAGAGGCGCGCGGCCAGCTGTTTATGGACCTGTCATTGAACCTCAAGGCGGTGGTCGCCCAACAATTGGTTCCGCGCAAGTCCGGTCAGGGCCGGCGCGCCGTGGTTGAGATCCTGATCAATACCCCCCTGGGCGCGGACATGATTCGCAAGGGCGAGGTCCACAAGCTCAAGGAACTGATGAAGAAGTCCCGCGAGCAGGGGATGATCACCTTCGATCAGGCACTCTACGACCTCTATCAGGAGGGCGAGATCACCTACGAAGAGGCCCTGCGGCTGGCCGACTCGGCGAACGAGGTCCGGCTCATGATCAAGCTGCAAGGCGGCGGCGAGCAGCACGCCGCCATGGAGCGCGCCATCGAGGAGATCTCACTGATCGAGCAGGAGGACGACGGGCGGCCCCTGCGGCTCGGTGATTAGGGTACTTGCCATCGGGCCGCGGTGCCGCCCGCTTCCGGCACGCGCCCTCGCCCGCGCCGAGTCGTTGTCGTTGTCGTTGTCGTTGTCGTTGTCGTAATCGTAATCGGAGAGGCAATGCAATTCGGCCCTGAGCAGCTCGCTGTCTAGCGGGCTGCGATTCGCTAGGTGGCCTGGGCATACAAATTCGCCAAGCGTTTGAACGGCATGGCTCGTCACGCCCGGGACCAACTGCTGCGCGCCTCGCCATCGATCCCTTCGAACATCGCCGAGGGCTGGAGAATCCTGGCCGGTAAGATTGGTTCGATTGCGACAACGATTACGATTATCCTAGAAAGAGCTGTCAGCGATCAGCCGTCAGCCATAAGTGCATCAGCATCTTACGAGCCGTCTTGGAACCGCAGGCGCCCACCTGACAGGTGAAGCGCCGGGTGGTCAGAAACTTCTGAATCGCAAAGCTAAATGCTGAAAGCTGATCGCTGACTGCTCTTTATAGGATTATGACAACGACGCCGATGGCATCCCCGTTTGGCGTATCAGTGAACCGTTCCCTATTGCCTCCGGCGGCGGCGCCGCCGTCTCACCTGAAGAGTCTCCCTATGGTCGCGCGTGCTTCACCGCCCACCCTCGTGCACCTCCTCTGGATCAAGCCGTCCCATTACGATGACGACGGTTATGTGATCCAGTGGTGGCGCTCCTCCCTGCCGGCCAACAGCCTGGCCACCGTCTACGGTATCGCGCTCGACTGCGCCCAGCGGCGCGTGCTGGGACCCACCGTGGAGATCCGGGTACGGGCGCTCGATGAGACCAACTGCCGGGTCGACCCCGCCCGCCTGATGAGGGAACTCACCAAAGCCGGTGGCCCGGTGCTGGTCGGGATGGTGGGGGTGCAGACCAACCAATATCCCCGGGCGTTGGACCTGGCCCGCCGGTTCCGTGCCCTGGGCGCGGCCGTGGCGATCGGCGGCTTTCATGTGAGCGGCTGCCTGGCTATGCTCAAGGAGCGGCCGGTGGAGTTGCAGCAGGCCCTGGATGACGGCATCACCCTGTTCGCCGGTGAGTTAGAGGGGCGCCTGGAGGGGCTGCTGCAAGACCTGATGGGGGATGGCCTCAAGCCCCTCTATAATTTCCTGCTCGACCTGCCGGATATGACCGGCATGCCCACGCCCATCCTGCCCGCCGACCGGGTGCGCCTGACCATGGGCCGGCGGGCGAGTTTCGACGCCGGGCGCGGTTGCCCTTATCAATGCAGCTTCTGCACCATCATCAACGTCCAGGGCCGCAAGTCGCGGCATCGCGATGCCGATGACGTGGAGCGCCTGGTGCGCGCCAACTGGGCCCAGGGCATCACCAACTTCTTCATCACCGATGACAACTTCGCCCGCAATACCCAGTGGGAGGCGATCTTCGACCGGCTCATCGCGCTCCAGGATCAAGGGATCGTGCTGCAACTGGTGATCCAGGCGGACACCCAGTCCCACCGCATCCCGCGTTTCATCGAGAAGGCGGGCAAGGCCGGCGTCACCCGCATCTTCATGGGCATGGAGAGCATCAACCCGGATGCGCTCAAGTCCGCCCAGAAGGGCCAGAACAAGATCACCGACTACCGCGCCATGCTGCAGGCTTGGCACCGCGCCGGGATCCTGACCTATGCGGGCTACATCCTGGGCTTTCCCACCGATAGCCCGGAGAGCATACGGCGCGATCTGGGCATCATCCAGCGCGAATTGCCGGTCGATATCCTGGAGTTCTTTATTCTGACGCCCCTGCCCGGGTCCCTGGACCACCAGCGCCTGGTGGAGGCCGGTGTCAGGCTGGACCCGGATATGAACAACTACGACACCCAGCACGTCACCCTGGAGCACCCGCTCATGAGCGCGGCGGCCTGGATGGGCATCTACCGCGAGGCCTGGGACTTCTTCTACAGCCCGGCACACGTGGCCACGGTGCTGCGCCGCGCCCGCGTTTGGGGCTACGACCCCAAGCATATGCTGAGCAAGCTGTTCGCCTTCCACGCCCCGATCGTCTATGAGCGTATCCACCCGCTGGAGGGCGGTCTGTTGCGCATCAAGCGCCGCCGCGAGCGGCGCCCGGGGCTGCCGCTGGAGAATCCACTGCGCTTCTATCCCAAGCTGGTGCTGGAGTTCGTGCGCAAGTACGCGGGGGCCTATGCCATGCACCGGCGCTACCGGCGTATCCTTGCTGCGGTCATGGCGGAGCCGGCCGGCACCTATACGGATGTCGCCATGACGCCGGGGGATGAAGTGGAGGAGGAGCACTTGGCGCTCTTCACCGCCACCGCAGCGGCGCGGGAGTTCGTGCAGAAGCGGCGTGGTCGTGCGGCGGTGGCAGGCGGCTAGGTCGGCGCCGGACCCGGTGTGCTTGGGCAGGCCCAAGGCGCCGCGGCCAAGTCCTGCGGCCCCAGTGGGCGCCCGAGCAGGAAGCCCTGCACGCAGTCGCACCCGAGCGCGCGCAGGCATTCGAGCTGGGCCAGGGTCTCGACGCCCTCGCCGATGGCGATCATCCCCAGTTCGTGGGCGAGGCGCACGGTAGAGGACACCACCGCCAGGTCGCGCGGGTTGCACGGCAGCCCGGCGACGAAGCTGCGGTCGATCTTGAGGATGCCCGCCGGGAGGTTGCGTGCCTGGGCGAGCGAGGAGTAGCCGACGCCGAAGTCATCGATGGCGACGGCGACCCCGGCCGCAGCCAACTCCGCCAGGACCGCGATGGCCCGTTCCGGGTGCTCCATGACCTGGGTTTCGGTGACCTCGATACAGAGGCGTGCGGGCGCGAGCCCTGCCCGGGCGAGCCGTTCCAGGACGCGGCGGGCGAAGTCCGGGTGTGCCAACTGGCAGGCCGCCACGTTGACCGCGGCCTGTAGGTCCGGGGCCGGCCAGGCGCGCAGCTGCCGTAGCGTCTCGCCCAACACGAAGTCCCAGACCCCGTCGATGAGCCCGGTCTCCTCGGCCGTCGGGATGAAGTGCTCCGGGGCCACCAGGCCGCGCCCGGGGTGCTGCCAGCGGACCAGGGCCTCCGCCCCGCGCAGGCGGTGCGCGCCGTAGGGGCCGCCGTCGGCCGCCCCTGCGGCCGGGGGCAAGAGCTCGAACACCGGCTGGTAGTGGACCACCAACTCGCCTTGTTCGAGGCCCCGACGCAGTTCGGCCTCCAGCGGGGTGCGGGCACTGCCCAGGACCGACCAGTCGGCGGTGTAGGCCGAGATCCGATCCCGCCCACCGCGCTTGGCGTGGTGCAGGGCGGTGTCGGCCTGGTGGAGGATCTCCACGGCGTCGGCCGGTTCCTGGGGGACCGTTAGCCCCAGGCTGGCCGTGATCCGGTGCCGCTGTCGGGGGGAGAGCGAGACGGGGTTCTTGAGGGCGGCGACGATCCGCTCCGCCACCCTGATCGCCTGACCCGCGTCCGCCAGGTCTTCGAGCAGCACTATGAACTCATCCCCGCCCAGGCGCGCGACCGTGTCGCCGGGGCGGACCGCCGTCTGCAGGCGCAGTGCGGTCTCGACCAGCAGGGCATCGCCGGCCTGGTGCCCGTAGGTGTCGTTGATCTCCTTGAAGCCGTCCAGGTCCATCGCGATGACGGCGATGGGGGCGGCGCGCAGTTGCGCCTCGCGCAGCCGCTCCAACAGCAGGGCGCGGTTGGGTAGGCCGGTGAGGGGGTCGTGCATGGCGAGCCGCAGCAGCCGGTGCCTGGCGCGGTGCAGTAGTAGTCCCGGCAGCGCCTGGGCTAACTCCCGGGCCGCCGCGAGTTCGGCGTGGTGCCAGGGGCGGCAGCGCCCGTGGACCGTTTCGCGCCATTCGGCGAAGGAGTGCCCGGGCCCGAGGTCCGCGGTGTCCGCCGGCGGCTCCGGACGGCAGCCGTCCGGGTCCACGGCCCCGGCCCAACGCACGGTGGCGGCCTGCTCCCGGCGCACCCACAGGATAAAGTCTCGGCCACGATATCCGACCGGCAGATAGACGACACCGGCGGCCAGGCGCAGCAGGTCCCGGTCGGTCAACAGGTCGGCCGCCGAACCGTCCGTAGGTAGGGTGCGCAGGGCCGCGGTGACTACCGGCGGGGCCTGGGTCTCGGCCAGGGCGGCGAGGTGCGGGAGCAGCCGGTCGAGGGTCGCCGCCAACGGGACGGTGCCGCAGTGGACCCGTTCGCCCCCCACTTGGAGGACGGCGCCGTCCGCCCCCAGCATCCCGAGCAGGGCCTCGGGTGCCGCCGCGGCCCCGGCGGGGATGCTCTCGCCGGCCGCCATAGCGGCCAGGGTCTGGGTCACCAGTCGCGTCAGCCGCGCCTCGTAGGCGTGGTCCTGGCGCGCCTGCGCGGCGCGCACCTGCAGGGCCAGGAGTTGGCCGATCATCTCGCAGGCCTGGCGCACCCGGGCGGAGACCTGCTTGGGGGTGCGGTGGTGGCAGGCGAGCAGCCCCCAGAGGCGGCCGTCGATGACCAGTGAAACGGTCAGGGTGGCGGCGACGCGCATGTTGCGCAGGTACTCAAGATGCACGGGAGAGACGCTGCGCAGCACCGCCAGGCTGAGATCCAGGGCGCTCGGATCGGCCAGGCGTGCCGTGACCAAGAGCGGGACCGGTTGGTAGTCCACATCGGCGATCACGCGTACGCGGTTACGGAAGTACAGGATGCGCGCCTGGCGGGGGATGTCGCCGGCCGGATAGTGCAGGCCGAGATAGGGCGGCTGGTCGGGGGCCCGCGTCTCGGCGATCACCTGGCCGTGGGCGTCGTCGTCGAAGCGGTAGACCATGACCCGGTCGTAGCCCGTCAGTGCGTGCAGCTCGCGCACTGCCAGTTGGCACAGCGCGTCGACTTCGTCGACCTCGTGGAGCCGGTCCATGGTCCGTCCCAGGGTCTGGTAGAAGCCCGTCAGACCCTGGTCGCTGAGCGCAAAGGCCGGCTCCAGCTCGAGCACCAGCCAGGGCTCGGCGCGGTGCATGAGCAGCTCGTAATGGGCAAGCCCGGACCCGTCGGGGGCGGGCAGCGAGAGGGCGGTGGGCTGGCCCTCCTCGCAGCGCGGCGGCGTGCCGGGGGGGCCGAGCAGGTCGGACAGGTCGGCGCCCAGCGCCGCCGCGAGCGTGTCGCCGAGGGCGGACTGGGCTGGCCGGTCGCGCCACCGGGCCAGGTTGGCGCTGACGGCCTCCACCCGCAGGGTGGCGGGGTCCAGGGCCAGCAGCAGTCCCTGGGGCTGGATCGCGCCACAGTGCGCAATCGGCTCCCGATCGCACGCGTTACGTGCCCCCAGGGTCGCCAGTCCGGCTGAGGTCAGTTCCGCCGGCCAGGTCTCGTGCGTCGCGGTGGTGGTCATTCTTGGTTCCCTGCCTTGGCGTGGGCAGCGGGTTGCCGGTCCTTTCGTAACGAGTCAGAAATAAGTGAAACAACGAGTACAGTCGTTGTCGTTGTCGTTGTCGTAATCGTAATCGTAATCGTAATCGTAATCGTAATCGTAATCGTAATCGGACAAGCGATGCAAGAGAATCGGGGTAGCTACGATGATGTCGACAACGACAACGACAACGACAACGACAACGACGTGACAAGCATTCCCTAACGGACTTGTTCAACTAAATGAGTGAACCGGTCCTTACCGGCGGCCCGGCGCGTCGGTGCCGCCGCCCCTCAGCGGACGGCCACCAGGATGCGGGTCAGGAGTTGGTTGCTGTCGGGGACCTGGCTTGCGTCCGTGACATAGATCTCCAAGGCCGGGCGCGAGCGGTCCTGGCGGAGCCGGATCATCCGCAGGTCGGTGATGGCGCTGGCCCAGACGGGTCCCAGGAACGCATAGCTGCCCTGCAATTCGGTGGCGAAGTAGCGCCCGCCGCCCAGACGCTTGCGGGTGAAGGGGCCGGGGGCGAGGCCGTCCGGGACCGGGATGGCCAAGTCGCACTGCACCTGCATGGTCTTGGGGTCGACCTTGTGATACGCGGTGAAGAGGGGGCCCGTCGGGGTCGCGCCGAGCCCGGTGAGGTGGGCGTGCAGGCGCGGGAAGCCGCCCTCCATGGTCGTGATCAGGCCCGCCAGGTCGCCGCGGTAGGGGATGGTCAGCGCGTCCTGGGCCTGGTGCAGGGTGATACCCTGGTAGCGGACCTGGGGGCGTTCCGCCTGGGGGTCCAGGGTGCCGCGCAACAGCGCGAGACCGAGCTCGAAGTCCTGCTCGATCATCCGGGCCATGTTCCGGGTCATGAAGCGCAGCAGCAAGGGCAGCCGTCCCGTCATGCACCAGGTCACCCGGGTGCCGCCGTCGGGGGCCGGTGCGAATTCCCACCAAACCTTGCTCGTGGACTTGAACGGGCGGGTAAAGCGCAGCTGCTGGTCGATCCGCGTAGGTTCGGTCAGGCGCACCTGGGTGATCTGCCCGGCACCGATCGCCTGGCCGTCCCATCCGTAGTAGCCGCCTTCCTCGTCAGGTTGGTCGCTGTAAGCGAGGCGGGCGTCGGGCTCGTGCAAGAGCCACGGACTCCAGTCCCGCCAAGCGCGCAGGTCGCGCACCTGCGCGAAGACCAGGGCCTGGTCGACGTTCATATCCAGGGAGCGGCGGACCTCAAAGGAGTCGGGCAGGGTGGCGAGGTAGGCCAGGACCCCGGCGATGATGAGCAGGGGCAGGATCATCAGGGCGATCATGATAGGGCGGTCTCCAGGGATTGTGATGGTGGTGGCGAGGGTCGTGGCCTTTATGCGCCGACACGCGCTGCGCCCTGGGTGCGGCCCCTCAGCCCGTTGCGTCAGAGCCGAACAGGTTGGCGATGCCCGGCTGCCGTTGCTCGTCGAGGAAGGCGCTGAAAAGCTGTGCGAATTCATCCCGGGACTGTTGCTGGCGCGCCAGCAGGTTGCCGACCACGGCGCCGACGGCGAGCAGGGTATCGCTTGCGGCCTGGTTCTCGTCACGCATCCGCCGCGCCAGGTCCCGCAGGTGGTCGGCCTGCACCGCCCGGTCCTGGAAGCCGCCCAGGTTGTCGAGTACGACCTTCAGGTGCCCGATCAGGGGCCGGATCTGCTCCTTTGGGTACAGGCTCTGAAAGAACTCCATGAGGTAACGCAGCTTCTTGCAGCGCTTGCGCAGTGCGTGCAGGTCCGCGGGCGGCGAGTCCGGGCGGATCCGGCGGCCCTCGCGTCGGACCCGTTTGCCGAGGGCGCGCAGGCGCCGGTCGGCCACCGACTTGATCGGGTGCGCACCCTTGGGGGGGCGCGCCGCGTCCGGGACCAGGGCGGGTACGGGCGCCTCCAGGAAGGCGCGCCAGTCCGCCGTCAGGCGTGCGAAGCGCGCGGAATCCAGCGCCGCGACGAGGCCTTGCTGCAGGGCGGCATAGTGTGAGCGCAGGACGGCGCGCAGGGGTTCCAGGTCGTCGCGCAGGGCCGGGGGCAGCGCCTGTTGACAGGCGTCGAATTCGAGCAGGTAGACATCCAGGTCACGCACTGGCCCCGTCACCTCTTGGAGCCAGGCGAATTCGGTCTTGAAATGCGCCACCGTGGCCTTGGGCAAAATGCCCCGGAACTGGCCCAGGGCGGAGCGCGTGCGGCGGGTCGCGACCCGCAGATCGTGTAGAAATTCGGTGTCGAGATTGGCGCGCACACCGGCGCGGTTCGCTTCCAGGGTCGCGAAGAGCGCGCGCAGGATCTCCTTGGCTACCGTGTCGGCGCGCGCCACGGGGTTCAGCCGGTGCTCGATCTTGGCGGAATAGTCCGCGGGCCGGCGCCCGGCGGCGGCCAGGGCCTCCAGCAGGAGCGGTGCGTCGGCGCGGGTCAGGTCGAGTGTCTCCGCGAGTGCTGCCGACAGGGCCTCGCACTGGTCCTCGCAGCCGCGTACCGGCACCAGGCTCAGGCGTGCGTGCAGTTCGCCCGCGCCGCCACCCGGGTCCTCGAAGCGCGCTTGCGCCAGGCGCAGGCGCGCCACCGTGCGGCCGTCTGCGTCCTGCACCAGGCGGGGGTGCAGCCGGGTCGCCACGGCCGTCACGGGCAAGAGGCGCCGCCGGTGGGTGATGGCGGTCAGCCGGTCCCGGAGCGCCCCGGGCGGCAGGTCGGCCGCAAAGCCAGGAGCGGCGGGCAGCGGTTGGCACAGTTGCTCGTCGCCGGGGGGCAGGCTGCTCCAGACGAGGCCTTGCCGTGCGCCGGTGCGGCCCCACTGAAGGGAGGCACCGGCGCGATAGATCGACCAGTCGAAGGTGTCGAGGAAGGTCCGGCGCAAGTCCCGTGCCGGCTGTGGGGTCAGACGCCAACGGCCGTCCCCCAGCGAGCGCAGGGTGATGGTTCGGGCCGGGTCGGTATCCAGATAGTCCAAGGTGCTGATGCTCGTTGAGCCGGAGGATTAGGCCCGGCGGTCGGCCGCGGCGCGCCCGTGCAACCCCTGGGCCGCGCACGGCTGACCAGGAATCGGCTGATTATCACAAAGTGCGGTGGCGCAGTCACCGCGTCGCGCGTACGAATGTCGCCACGCCGTTGCGCCCGAGCCGGCGCCCACTCCGGCGCAGGGTTCGGACGCGCCGTCGGAGTTGCTGCACCGTCAGGCAGCAGCAGCCGCCACTGGCGGGGGACAGGGCCTAGTTGTTACGCTCGAGCGCCCCGATTTCGTCGCCTGGGCGATGCGGTGCGCATCGTCGGCGCAGCCGGGGTCGGACCAATGCGCTTCGGCTGAACCTGTTGGCGGGGGCGCGTTCTAACCCCGCCGTAATCTTGGGCGATGCCTAGCTAAACTGAAGGCAGGGCGAGGGCGCCGGGCAGGTGCGCAGCCGGGCGCCGGTGTCACCCCTGCCGGTGCACGGGGCACCCCGGTCGGCGCTGGCACGGCGGCAGGCTCGGGCCTGGCCCGGGCTTTGCATAATTCACGGCAAGCCTTGTCTTTTCGCGGTTTGCCCCGAACAAGTGGACATCTTGCCGCCCGAGATTCGGTGTGCCGGTTCGGCGGGCGAGAGCAGCATACGAGTGAGGTTAAGTTTATGTCGATCTTCGAGCGTTACCAGGCCCGGTACGAGGCGTCCCGCGAGGAGGTCATGAGCCTGGATGACTATCTGCAACTGTGCAAGGCCGATCGCGGCGCCTACGCCGGGGCGTCGGAGCGGCTGCTGATGGCCATCGGCGAGCCGCAGATGGTGGATACGCGCGACGACCCGCGCCTGAGTCGCATCTTTCAGAACAAGGTCCTGCGGCGCTATCCGGCCTTTCCGGAATTCTACGGGATGGAGGAGTCCATCGAGCACCTGGTCTCCTATCTGCGGCATTCCGCCCAGGGCTTGGAGGAAAAGAAACAAATCCTCTACCTGCTCGGTCCGGTAGGCGGCGGCAAGTCGTCGCTTGCGGAGAAGCTCAAGGAGTTGATGCAGGAGATACCCTTCTACGCCATCCAGGGCTCCCCGGTGTTCGAGTCGCCGCTCGGGCTATTTTCAGCCGAAGAGGACGGCCCCATCCTGGAGGAGGACTACGGCATCCCCGCGCGCTACCTGCGCAACATCATGTCCCCCTGGGCGGTGAAGCGGCTCCAGGAATACAAGGGCGATATCACCCAGTTCAAGGTCGTCAAGCTCTATCCCTCGATCCTGGAGCAGGTGGCGATCTCCAAGACCGAACCGGGCGATGAGAACAACCAGGACATCTCCTCTCTGGTGGGGAAGGTCGATATTCGTCAGTTGGAGCGCTTCGCCCAGCACGACGCCGATGCCTACAGCTACTCCGGCGCCCTGTGCCGCGCCAATCAAGGCATCATGGAATTCGTGGAGATGTTCAAGGCGCCGATCAAGGTGCTGCACCCTTTGCTGACCGCCACCCAGGAGGGCAATTACAACGGCACCGAGGGGCTCTCGGCCCTGCCGTTTCAGGGGATCATCCTCGCCCATTCCAATGAATCGGAGTGGCAGACCTTCCGCAACAACAAGAACAACGAGGCCTTCCTCGACCGCGTTTTCATCGTCAAGGTGCCCTACTGCCTGCGCGTCAGCGACGAGGTCAAGATCTACGCCAAGCTGCTGCGCAACAGCTCGCTGGCCGCCGCCCCCTGCGCCCCCGGCACCCTGGAGATGATGGCGCAATTCTCGACGCTCACCCGCATCAAGGAGCCCGAGAACTCCAACATCTTCTCCAAGATGCGGGTCTACGACGGCGAGAACCTCAAGGACACCGACCCCAAGGCCAAGTCGGTGCACGAGTATCGTGATTACGCCGGCGTGGACGAGGGCATGACCGGAATCTCGACCCGCTTCGCCTTCAAGATTCTGTCCCAGGTATTCAACTTCGACCACACCGAGGTGGCGGCCAATCCGGTCCACCTGCTCTATGTGCTGGAGAAGCAGATCGCCCGCGAACAACTGCCGCCCGAGATCCAGGAGCGCTACTTGAGCTATCTCAAGCAGTACCTGGCGCCGCGCTACGCGGAGTTCATCGGCAAGGAATTGCAGACGGCCTACCTGGAGTCCTACGCGGAGTATGGCCAAAACATCTTCGACCGCTATGTCACCTACGCCGACTACTGGATTCAGGACCAGGAGTATCGCGATCCCGACACCGGTGAGATGATGAATCGCGGCGGCCTGAACGACGAACTGGAGAAGATCGAAAAGCCGGCGGGCATCTCCAACCCCAAGGATTTCCGCAACGAGATCGTCAACTTCGTGCTGCGGGCGCGTGCCAACAACGGCGGTGCCAACCCCCGCTGGACCAGCTACGAGAAGCTGCGGGTGGTCATCGAGAAGAAGATGTTCTCCAATACCGAGGAGCTGTTGCCGGTCATCTCATTCAATGCCAAGGCCTCGGTGGAAGACCAGAAAAAGCATGACCAGTTCGTCGATCGCATGACCGACAAGGGCTACACCGCCAAGCAGGTGCGCCTGCTCTCGGAGTGGTACCTGCGGGTGCGCAAGGCGCAGTAGGCGCGGCAGATGATGCGCCCGACCTCGTCGGGCACGCAGGTGTTGGAGCAGGATACCCCATGTCTCATTTCATCGATCGGCGTTTGAACGGAAAGAACAAGAGTGCGGTCAACCGCCAGCGTTTCCTTAAACGCTATAAAACGCAGCTCAAGCGGGCCGTCGCCGATGCGGTGAATAAGCGCAGCATTACCGACATCGACTCCGGCGAGCGGGTGGGTATCCCCTCGCGCGATATCTCAGAGCCGGTGTTCCATCACGGCCCCGGCGGCACCCGCGACATGGTCCACCCCGGCAACCGGGAGTTCATGACCGGGGACCAGATCGAGCGTCCGGCAGGCGGCGGCGGCGGGTCCGGCCAGGGCAAGGCGGGGAAGGGCGGCAAGGGTGAGGATGAGTTCATCTTCGACCTCTCGCGCGAGGAGTTCATGGATCTCCTTTTCGACGACCTGGAATTGCCCAATCTGGTGCGCAATCAACTGCTGGGCAGTACCGAGTTCAAGACGGTCCGGGCCGGCTACCGCACCGACGGTGCGCCCGCCAATATCAACGTGGTGCGCTCCCTCAAGGGCGCCATTGCCCGGCGCACCGCCCTGGGCGGTCCCTATCGGGCGCGCATCCGTGAGTTGGAGGAGGAACTCGCGGCCCTGCTGGCCGCGGGGGCGGCGGCGGACGACCCCCGGGTGCTGGCCTTGCATGAGGAAGTCGAGCGGCAGCGCGCACGCATCGCGGCGCTGCCCTTCATCGATACCTTCGACCTGCGCTATCAGGGCTTCGTCAAGGTGCCGGAACCGACCAGCAAGGCGGTGATGGTCTGCATCATGGACGTCTCCGGCTCCATGGATCAGGTGCGCAAGAACCTGGCCAAGCGCTTCTTCATCCTGCTGTACCTGTTCCTGAAACGCAACTACGACAAGATCGAGGTGGTCTTCATCCGTCACCATACCATTGCCCAGGAGGTCGATGAGGAGGAGTTCTTCTATTCCCGCGAGACCGGTGGGACGGTGGTCTCGAGCGCGCTCAACCTGACCTATGAGGTGCTGCGTGAGCGTTATGATTCCAGCGCCTGGAACATCTATGCCGCGCAGGCCTCGGACGGCGACAACTGGGACTCGGATTCGGTGGTGTGCCGCGACCTGCTGACCGCGAAGCTGCTGCCCCTCATGCGCTATTTCGCGTATGTCGAGATCACCCCCAGGCAGCACCAGAGTCTGTGGTACGCCTATCAGGAGGTAGCCGCCGAGTACCCGCATTTTGCGATGCGTGAGATCGATGGGGCCGACGATATTTTTCCCGTTTTCCGGGATCTGTTCAAGAGGCAGGCGGCATGACCAGTCGTATCATCTCGGATTCCTCCGAGTGGTCCTTTCCCTTATTAGAGCGCTTCGATCGCGAACTCGGCAGGCTGGCCCACGAGGTCTATGGGCTGGACACGTACGCCAATCAGATCGAGGTGATCGGCTCCGAGCAGATGATCGATGCCTACTCCTCGGTCGGGCTGCCGATCAACTACAATCACTGGTCGTTCGGCAAGCAGTTTGTCAGTACCGAGCAGACCTATCGCCGCGGCCAGATGGGGCTCGCCTATGAGATCGTGATCAACTCCGACCCCTGTATAGCCTATCTCATGGAGGAGAATACGCTGCCGATGCAGGCGTTGGTCCTCGCGCACGCCTGCTACGGCCACAACAGCTTCTTCAAGGGCAACTACCTGTTCCGCACCTGGACCAGCGCCGACGCCATCATCGACTACCTGGTGTTCGCCCGCAAGTACATCGCCAGTTGCGAGGAGCGCTACGGCGAGGCCGAGGTCGAGCTGCTGCTCGACTCCTGCCACGCCCTGATGAATCATGGCGTGGACCGCTATAAACGGCCGGCGCCGCTCTCGCTGGCGGAGGAACAGCGGCGCCAGGACGAGCGGGCGGACTATATCCAGTCCCAGGTCAACGACCTGTGGCGCACGATCCCGACCCACGGGCCCGACGGCGTGCCGCACGCCGATACCCGGTGGCCTCCGGAGCCGCAGGAGAATCTACTCTATTTCATCGAAAAGAACGCCCCGCTGCTGGAGCCCTGGCAGCGTGAGATCGTACGCATCGTGCGCAAGGTCAGCCAGTATTTCTATCCGCAGCGCCAGACCCAGGTGATGAACGAGGGGTGGGCGACCTTCTGGCATTTCACCCTGCTCAATCGCCTCTACGACGAGGGCTTCGTGACCGACGGCTTCATGCTCGAGTTCCTCCAGTCCCATACCGGCGTGATTTTTCAGCCGCCGTTCGACGCCCCCTACTACAGCGGTCTCAATCCCTATGCCCTGGGGTTCGCGATGATGCGCGACATCCGGCGTATCTGCGAGTCGCCGAGCGCCGAGGACCGGGCCTGGTTTCCGGATATCGCCGGGCGGGACTGGGTCAAGGTGCTGGATTTCGCGATGCGCAACTTCAAGGACGAGAGCTTCATCGCCCAATATTTGTCGCCCCACCTGATCCGGGAATTCCATCTTTTCGCCGTGCGCGACGACGATCGCGAGGAGACCATCGCGGTGACCGCGATCCACGAGGAACAGGGCTATCGGGCGCTGCGTCAGTCCCTGGCGGAGCAGTACAACCTCGGCAGCCGGGAGCCGAACATCCAGGTGTTCAATGTGGATCGGCGCGGTGATCGCTCACTGCTGCTGCGGCATTTCCGGCACAATCGGCGCCCCCTGGCGGAGTCTGCGGATGAGGTGCTGCGGCATGTGCGGCGACTGTGGGGGTTCACGGTGCGAATGGAGGCGGTCGATGAGCAGGGGCGGGTCCAACTGGTGGGTGAGGTATAGCTGCACGGGCGGGCTGAAAACCGGTTAGAATTTGCCGCGCGCGGACGCTAGAATCGCGCCGCTGGTGTTCAGATTTTTTAGTTCGTGCAGGAGACGGAGATGGGCTGGTTTCGCTTCGTCGGGCACTTGGTGCTCCCCCTGACCCTGTTGTCCCTGGCGCTCCCGGTGCGATCTACGGCGGGTGAGGCCACCCTGGCCGGTGAGCCAGACTTGCTGCTGCGCGGCACGCTCGAGTCGATCCGCGACCTGGGACCGCTCAGCGTCGGCGGCGTGCCGCTGGAGTCCGGTCGCTTGCTGGCGCAGTTCTATGCGGCCCGCGACTACCGGCCTGCCTGGGAGCGCGCTGAGCAGGTGCAGGCCCTGCTGTCGGTGGTCGAGGCGAGTGCGGCCGATGGTCTGGACCCGGCCGACTATCATCTGCCGGTGCTCCGCCGCCTCGGGCAGCCCGATGGGTTGACCGCATTGACGCAGGCAGAGCGCGTGGGTATCGACCTCCAACTGAGCGACGCCCTGCTGCGCTACTGCTACCACATCCGCTTCGGGCGGCTGGATCCAGTGGCCGTGAGTCGCGCGTGGAACCACCGCAAGCCGATCCCCGCGCAGACCCTGACCGAGTCCATGGAGCGCGTGGTGGCGGCCGCGGACACCCAGTCGGCGCTGCGTGCGCTGGTCCAACAGCCCTTCTTCTACAGCAATCTCAAGCGGGCGCTGCGTGAGTACGGAGGGTCTGACCCGTTGCACGGTGTGGCGCCGATCCCCGCGGGGCGCAAACTGGTGCAGGGCAACCGCGATCCCCGGGTAGCGCCGGTGCGCGAGCGGTTGCGCGCGCTCGGCGAGTACTCCGCGGCGTCGGCGGATGCGGCGCCCGCTGCATCGTCGGCCGATCCCGAGTTGTTCGACCAGCCACTGCGCGAGGCCCTGATCCGGTTCCAGCGGCGTTTTGCCCTGCCCGCGGATGGGGTCCTGACGGCGGGCACCGTGGCGGCACTCAACCAGCCCTACAGCGACGGCAAGCTCGAGCAGATCCGGATGAACCTGGAGCGCATGCGCTGGTTCTCCGACGAACTGCCGGGTGACTATGTCTACGTGGACGTCGGGGGCTTCATGGCCCACGTGGTGCGTGCGGGCCGGATCGACTGGAGTACCCGGGTGATCGTCGGCACACCGCAGGCGCAGACGCCCAGTTTCCGGGACGAGATGGAGCACGTGGTGTTCAATCCGACCTGGACTGTGCCCCCGTCCATCCAGAAGAAGATGCGCGGCGTCTCCAGTCGCTTCAAAATCTTGGACCGGCGCACCGGGCGTGCGGTGGCCGGGGTCAATGTGAGCGATACGCGGCGGGTCAGTCTGGTCCAGGGCCCGGGCCCCACCAACGCACTGGGGCGGGTCAAGTTCATCTTCCCGAACGATCAGGCCGTCTATCTGCACGACACCCAGAGCAAGGGCCTGTTCGGGCCGTCGGTGCGGGCCTACAGTCACGGGTGCGTGCGGGTGCAGAATCCGCTGAAGCTGGCCGAGGTGATCCTCAACCGTTCGGCCTGGGACCAGCGGGAAATCAATCGGGTGGTGGCCACCAACAAGACCCGCTACGTCCTGCTCGAGAAGCGGCTGCCGGTCCTGCTGTACTATCTGACCGCCAAGGCGGATGAGCACGGCAAGGTCGAATTCCGCCCCGACATCTACGGTCGGGACCCCGCCCTGCGCCGGGCCATCAATGGACCGCCGAGCGAACTTCGCATCGGCTTCGCCGAGCCGGTGCCCCTGGTGGACCCGGCGGCTGTGCCACCCGCCGGGCCGACGCCCGATCGGGGGCGACTCGCGGTGCGTAATCAGGCGCAAGCCCCGGTTGTGCCCGCGCCGCCAGGGCCCCCGGTGCCGCTGTCCCTAACGCCGCCCGGCAGCGACGCGGCCCCGGCCACGGGTGCCGCACCGAGTGCCACCCTGAGCCAGGGTGCGACCCCAGGTCGGACCCTGACTCTGGACCTGCCCCCCGGACCACGCTCAGCCCCCGGCGTCGGTGAGCCGCCGACGCGCATGTAGCCGGGGGCCGACCACCGGTGCCGCGCGGGCGCGAGACATCTCGGCAGGATCACCGGCAGTGCCGCCGCGCGTTGGCGCACTGATCATCGCTTCCGGGTGCGTCCGGCTGCCGCTGCATCGGGTCCGCGTTCGCGTCGCCGTTACGTGCGCCGGTCTCCACGATCCAAGGTCAAGGAGATTAAGATTGTCTGTCGGGTACCCGCTGGGGAGGCCGGGCCATCGGTCCCGCGCTCCGGACCTTCGCAGTGAGTGACGCTTTGACACCGAAAACTATCCGGCCGCGGTGGTTTTGTTACGGCCTGGCCCTGGCAGGGACCCTGGCCGTCCTGTTGGTGCGGGCCGAATTGATACCCCTGGTGGCCCATCGCCCGCTGCTCATCCTGTTGGTCCTGCCCATCATGCTCAGCGCGGGTTTAGGGGGGCTGGGCCCCGGTTTCCTGGCGACCCTGGTGGCCGCGGTCGGTGCTGACCTGCTGATCCTCGACCCCCCCGGTTTCGGGATTGCCTACCCGATGGACGCCGTGCAGTTGGGGATCCTGATCGCCGCCGGGGTGCTGGTCAGCGTCTTGGCGGAAGGCCTGCACCGCGCCCGGCGGCAGGCGGAGGAGGGGCGGGCGCTGGTCGCCTACGGGCTGCTGCTGCGGGTGCTGAGTGAGCGGTTGCAGCGCGCCGAGCGGGAGGAGGCGCAGGGACGGGCGCTGCTGGCCGCGATCCTGGCGAGCATCGGCGACGGGGTCATCGCCACGGACGCCCAGGGCCAGGTGCGTTCGCTCAACACCCAGGCGGAGCGGCTGACGGGCTGGCGGGATGAGGACGCGACAGGGCGGCCGGTCGCGGAGGTCTTGCGGATCATCCATGACGAGACCCGCGTACCCGTTGCCGAACCGGTGCCGCAGGTGCTGGCGACGGGCGAGCGCCTGGGGCTGGCCGCGGACACCCTTCTCATCACCCGGGACGGTTTGGAACTGCCTATCCATGGCAGTGCGACACCCGTGAGCGGCGGCGACGGCACCTCCCTGGGCGCGGTGCTGGTGTTTCGCGATGCCCCGCCTGCGGGTGCGGGCCGGGCGCGTGGCGGCTGAGGCCGTGGTTGGCCGCGCGCTCCCGGGTCAGGTGGTCGCGGCGGGCTCGGGGTCGAGGTAGCGCGCGGCGATCTCGGCGAACTGTTCGCGGCAGGCCAGAAAGGCATCGACCACGTCCGGATCGAAATGGGTGCCGCGCCCCTCGACGATGGTCTGTGTGGTCTGGGCGAGGCTCATCGGCGCCTTGTAGACGCGGCGCGTCATCAGGGCGTCGAAGACGTCGGCGAGCGCCATCAGTCGCGCCGATACGGGGATCGCCTCCCCGGTGAGGCCCGCCGGGTAGCCGCTGCCGTCCCATTTCTCGTGGTGACCGAGGGAGATCTCGCGGGCGATCTCCAGCATAGCGAAGGCGCCGACCGCCTGCCGCGCGGTGGCCTCGTCCGCCGCGGCGAGCGCCTGGCGCATTGCCTTGTCGATGGCGTTGGCGCCGATGGTGGGGTGCAGCTTCATGACCTCGTATTCCGCGCTCGTCAGGCGGCCGGGTTTGAGCAGCGTGGCATCCGGCACGCCGACCTTGCCGATGTCGTGCAGCGGCGCGGCCTTCACGATCATGCCCAGGCGGGGACCCGCCAGGGCCTCCCGGAACCGCGGGTGCGGGGCCAGGTGGCGGGCGAGGACCTCGATATAGCCCTGGGTGCGCACGATATGCTGACCCGTCTCGTTGTCGCGCGTCTCGCCCAGACAGGCCAGTGCCCGCACGTTGAGGTCTTGGATCAGCAGATTCTCGTTCAGGCGCCGCGCGACCTCGCGCTCCAGCCAGAGATTCTGGTCGGCCAGACGGTCGCGGGCCTGCTTGAGTTCGAGGTGGGTCCGTACGCGGGCGAGGGTGATGGCCGGATTGACCGGCTTGGTGATGTAGTCCACCGCGCCCAGTGCCAGGCCTTGTTCCTCGCTGGCCGCGCTGTCCATGGCGGTGACGAAGATCACCGGGATCGCACAGGTTGCCGGCTCGGCGCGCAGGCGCCTGAGCACCTCGTAGCCGTCCATCTCGGGCATCATCACGTCGAGCAGGATCAGGTCGGGCGCCTGAGCGGCCGCCGCGCGTAACGCGCGGGCGCCGGAGTTGGCGGCGCGCACACGGTACAGGGGCAGCAGTAACTCGCCGAGCAGCGTCAGGTTTTCGGGCGTGTCATCGACGATCAGAATGGTCTGACGCAGGGCCTGGTTCGGCGACCGCTCATGCTCGACACGTGCGTTCATGGCCTGCCTGCTATGCTGGCCGGCGTCGGCGGGGATGACCCGGCGCCTGCTGGGTGGGTGGTCGCTGGGGTTGGTGCGCCGCGGAGCCGCGCGGATCCCGTGTCTGCCCCGGAAATTTTTGATGCAAGGCCGGTGCGAGTGTTACATAGTGCCGAGGTTTTTCCCGTATCACAAACAAGATCAGAGGGGACACTATCATGATGTTTCAGGTCCGCATCCATGGCCGCGGGGGTCAAGGCTGCGTCACAGGCGCGGAGATGCTCTCCATCGCCGCCTTTCTCGAAGATAAACACGCCCAAGCGTTTCCGAGCTTCGGCTCCGAGCGGACCGGCGCGCCCGTCGTGGCCTTCTGCCGCATCTCCGATCGGGAGATCCGCTTGCGTGAGCCGATCATGCAGCCGGACGGTCTCATCATCCAAGACCCTACCCTGCTCCACCAGGTGGATGTGTTCAGCGGCCTGCGCCCGGACGGCTTTGTCCTCATCAACTCCAAGAAAAACTTCGATGATCTCGGCATCAGCGAGCGGTTCGGCGGCTGGCACCACGCACACCTGTGCACGGTCCCGGCCACCGAGATCGCCATGGAGCACATCGGGCGCCCGCTGCCCAATGCCATCCTGCTCGCCGGCTTCGCGGCCATGAGCGGGGCGGTCTCGCTGGAATCTGTACACGCGGCGATCAAAGACAAGTTCTCCGGCAAGGTGGCGGCCGGCAACATCGCCGCCGCCAGCGCGGCCTACGACTTTGTGAAAAAAGAGAAGGAGGACTACGAGCGTGCTGAAACAATGTGAAGGCTCCCACGCGGTCGCCGCGACCGTCGCCCTGTGCCGGCCGGAGGTGATCTGCGCCTATCCGATCTCGCCCCAGACCCATATTGTAGAGGGTTTGAGCGAGATGGTCCGTGACGGAACCCTGAGCAACTGCGAGTTCATCAACGTCGAATCGGAATTCGCCGCCATGTCGGTCGCCATCGGCTCCTCCGCCACCGGCGCCCGCTCCTACACGGCGACCGCCAGCCAAGGGCTGCTGTTCATGGCCGAGGCGGTGTGGAACGCCTCCGGGCTCGGGCTGCCGATCGTGATGACGCTCGCCAATCGCGCCATCGGCGCCCCGATCAACATCTGGAACGACCACACCGACGCGATGTCCATGCGCGATGCGGGCTGGCTCCAGCTCTTTGCCGAGAACAACCAGGAGGCGGCCGACCTGCACATCCAGGCCTTCCGCCTGGCCGAGGAGCTTTCGCTGCCGATCATGGTGTGCATGGATGGCTTTATCCTCACCCATGCCTACGAGGGCGTGGATATCCCCACCCAGGCGCAGGTGGACGCCTATCTGCCGCCTTACGAGCCGCGGCAGGTGCTCGATCCGCGTGATCCGGTCTCCATCGGGGCCATGGTCGGCCCGGAGGCCTTCACCGAGGTGCGCTATCTGGCGCACGCCAAGCAGATGCAGGCCCTGGAACTGATCCCGCAGTTGGCCGAGGAGTTCCAGGCGCAGTTCGGGCGTGATTCGGGCGGGCTCATCCGTACCTATCGCACCGAGGACGCGGAAACCGTGGTGGTGGCCCTGGGCTCGGTCCTGGGCACCATCAAGGACACCATCGACGACCTGCGCGAGGAGGGACACAAGATCGGCGTGCTCGGCATCACCTCCTTCCGCCCCTTCCCGACCGCCGCGATCGGTGAGGCGGTGAGGTATTGCGAGCGCGTGGTGGTGGTGGAGAAGAGCTTCGCGGTGGGCGTCGGCGGCATCGTCTCGCGCGACGTGCGCACCGCGATGCGCGAGCATCCGCACCCGATCTATGGGGTGATCGCCGGGCTCGGCGGGCGGGCCATCACCAAGGACTCGCTGCACCAACTCTTCCTCACGGCGATGGACGATAAGCTCGAGGCACTGACCTTCCTCGATCTGGACTGGAACGCGGTGAACCGTGAGCTCGAGCGCGAGCGCATCACCCGCCGCTCCGGCCCGATCGCCGAAAACCTGCTGCGCGACCTGGGTGTCGTGGCAGCCCGCGTCGGTTGAGTGAGGCACCCACCATGACAGCGACCACCGTCAAGTTTTACCAGACCGGCACCCACACCGTCGGCAACCGTCTGCTCGACCCTGAACACCGCTCCGTGCAGGCGGACATGCGGCGCACCAACTCGCTCAACTCCGGCCACCGCGCCTGTCAGGGGTGCGGCGAGGCGCTCGGGGCGCGCTACGCGATCGACGCCGCCATGCAGGCGACCGACAACCAGTTGATCGCGGCCAACGCGACCGGCTGTCTGGAGGTCTTCTCGACCCCCTATCCCGAGACCTCCTGGCAGATCCCCTGGATCCACTCACTGTTCGGCAATACCGCGGCGGTCGCCACCGGGATCGCCGCGGCCCTGCGGGTGAAGGGGCGCACCGAGGTGCGCGTGGTCGCCCAGGGCGGGGACGGCGGCACCACCGACATCGGCTTCGGCTGCCTGTCCGGCATGTTCGAGCGCAACGACGACGTGCTCTACATCTGCTACGACAACGAGGCTTACATGAACACCGGGGTGCAGCGCTCCTCGGCCACGCCCGGTGCCGCACGGACCGCCACCACGCCCGCGGTCGGCGAGGCCCCCGGTAACGTCTTCGGTCAGGGCAAGAGCCTGCCGCTGATCGCCATGGCCCATGAGATCCCCTATGTGGCCACCGCCATCGTGTCGGAACTGCGCGACCTGGAGGCCAAGGTCAAGCGCGCCATGGAGATCCGCGGCGCCCGCTATATCCACATCTTCGTGCCCTGTCCGCTGGGCTGGGGCACCGCCTCCAACCAGACCATCCACATCGCGCGCCTGGCCAAGGAGACCGGCATCTTCCCGGTGATCGCGGCCGAGCACGGCGAACTGACCAAGGTGTCGAAGATCCGCAAGCAGTTGCCGGTCGAGGACTATCTGAAGCCGCAGCGGCGCTTTGCGCATCTGTTCTCCCCGACGCCCAATCTCGCGGCCATCGCGCACATTCAGGCGCTCGCGGACCGCAACATCCGGCGCTTCGGTCTCATTGATGCCGCCCCGGTCGGCGCTGCCGGCGCCCCCACCGGCGCAGGAGACAATTGATGGAAAAGCCCTTTGCCATAACCCTCGACGTCGGGTCCTCGCTCGCCAACAAGACCGGGAGTTGGCGCACCTACCGCCCGCTCTATGTCGACCGGCTGCCCCCCTGCAACAACGCCTGCCCCGCCGGCGAGAACATCCAGGGGTGGCTCTATCACGCCGAGTCCGGCGACTACGAGCAGGCGTGGCGCGTCCTCACCCAGGACAACCCCATGCCCGCCGTGATGGGCCGGGTCTGCTATCACCCCTGCGAGACCTCCTGCAACCGCGGCCAACTCGACGAGTCGGTCGGCATCAACTCGGTCGAGCGCTTCCTGGGCGACCAGGCGATCAAGCTGGGCTGGAAGTTCAACCCGCCGGAAACCGTGAGCGGCAAGCACGTCCTGGTGGTCGGCGCCGGCCCCTCCGGGCTCTCCGCCGCCTATCACCTGGCGCGCCTGGGGCACCGGGTGACCATCCATGAGGCGGGGCCCTTCGCCGGCGGCATGATGCGCTTCGGCATCCCCAAATACCGGCTGCCGCGCGACGTGCTGGAGGCCGAGGTCCAGCGGATTCTGGACTTAGGCGTCACGCTTGAACTCAACACCAAGGTCGAGAACATCGAGGCGACGATGCAGGCCGGCAAGTTCGACGCCGCCTTCCTCGCCGTCGGTGCCCATATCGCCAAGCGCGCCTATATCCCGGCCGGCGAGGCGGCGCGCCTGCTCGACGCCATGCAGGTGCTGCGCGGCATGGAGGGCGAGGAAAAGCCCATGCTGGGGCGCCGCGTGGTGGTCTACGGCGGCGGCAATACCGCGCTCGACGTGGCCCGCACCGCCAAGCGCCTGGGCGCCACCGACGCCATCATCGTGTACCGGCGCACCCGCGAGAAGATGCCCGCCCACGACTTCGAGGTCGAGGAGGCGCTGCAGGAAGGCATCATGATCAAGTGGCTCTCCACCATCAAGAACATGTCCGACGAGGGCACCTTGACGGTCGAGAAGATGGAACTCGACGAGAAGGGCTTCCCGCAGCCCACCGGTGAACTGGAGACGCTGGAGACCGACTCGCTGGTCCTGGCCCTCGGGCAGGACGTGGATCTGTCGCTGCTGGACGGCGTGCCGGGGCTGGAGATCAAGGACGGCGTGGTCCAGGTCAGCCCCAACATGATGACCGGGCGCCCGGGCATCTTCGCCGGCGGCGACATGGTGCCCTCGGAGCGCACCGTGACCATCGGCATCGGCCACGGCAAGAAGGCCGCGCGCAACATCGACGCCTGGCTGCGCGGGGAGGTCTACGAGCCCGCCCCCAAGCACGCCCTGGCCGAATTCAAGAAGATCAATCCCTGGTACTACGAGGACGCGCCCAAGACGGTGCAGCCGACCCTGGACCAGGCCCGCCGCCAATCCACCTTCGAAGAGGTGGTCGGGGGTCTCAATGAGACCAATGCGCTGTTCGAGGCGCGGCGTTGCCTGTCCTGCGGCAACTGCTTCGAGTGCGACAACTGCTACGGCGTCTGCCCCGACAACGCCGTGATCAAACTCGGTCCCGGGATGCGCTTCGAGTTCAACTTCGACTACTGCAAGGGGTGCGGGATCTGCAGTGTGGAGTGCCCGTGCGGGGCCATTACCATGGTGCCCGAGAACGCCTGACCGGACCCCGGGCGGCCAGGGAGGGCCGCACCTGGGCAGCCGCAACAGCGCGTCAGGTCCCACCCGTTTCAGATGAACCGCGGAGTGAATCCCATGCCGAAGACGGTTCCGGCTTGCCAGGCCCCTGGCCCGTTCCGGGCCGACCAGATCAGCCCCGGCGACCCCTACGAGTTGTCCGGTCGAGTATGCGGATTCGGGCCAGGACGAGGCCGAACTCAGTGCCCGGATTGCCGACCTGCTGGCCGGTGGAACACGCTTGCTCTGGGTCGTGCGGCTGGTCGGTCCCCCACGCGTCGAGGTCCACACCCCGGGCCTGCCGATGTGGGTCTGCCGCCCCGGCGAACTGCTCGAGGCCCCCGGTATCCTGCGCAACCCGGTCCCCGTGGCCGCCCTGTTCGACCGCACGGCCGCCCACGAGGCCACGCTGCGGAACCTGCTGCAGCGCAAGGGCTACGGCGATCTCGACGCGGTACGTGAGGAGGGACAGGTGCAGGGGAGGGAAGAAGGCCAGACGCAAGGCGCACTCACCGCCCTGCGTGAGGCCCCGCTCCTGGTCCTGGCCCAGCGGGGACTGGACCCCGAACCCGCCCGGCGCGCGGCCGTTGCCGACTGCACCGACCCCGAGCGGCTGCGCCGGTGGCTGGGCCAGGCGGCGGTCGCGGCGAGTCTGTCCCAGGTCTTCGGTTGAGTCCGGGCGCCGGATAGATCGGGGAAAATCGACGATGGACGCCGCTATCGACCGCTACATCGAGCAAGGCAGACCACAGGGCGTCGATTACGGCATTGAACAGGGCGTCGAGCGAGGCAGGCGGGAGGGCGAATTAGGTGGTGCGTCCCCTATTTACCGCTGCGGTCTGGTCGGACGGGGCGAATGCCCCGTCCCTCGTTCCCACGCTCCGCGTGGGAATGCATCCGCTGGCCGGAACCCCGAGGGCGGCGCCTGATCGCACCCGCGGCGAACCCCGACGACACCGGCCCGGCGGACGCACCGTCGGGCCAACGCCCACCACGAGCCAACATCGCCATGGACCCTGCCGGGATCCGCCTAAGGAAATAAGGCGCGTTTCCTATTTCCGACCACGGGCAGATTTAGGTCGCTCTTCAGGGCGACCAGGCTGCAGCGCTGTTGGGTGGTCCCCCTGACGGGCGACCTACACCAGGTCTTCCAAGATTAGCGGTGGCTCGCGCGCTGCACCCTCGAGCCGCGCCCGACCGTCCGCCCCCAGTCGCAGACGCCCCTGGGCAAACCAGCCCACTACCATAGGGTAGATCCGGTGCTCGGTGGCGAGGACCCGTTCGCCCAGGCGCGCCGGGTCGTCCCCGGGCTGAATCGGCACCCGCGCCTGCAGGACCACCGGGCCGCCGTCGAGTTCGGCGGTGACGAAGTGGACGCTCGCCCCATGCTCGGACTCACCCGCCTCCAGGGCGCGGCGGTGGGTGTGCAGGCCGCGGAACTTGGGCAGCAGGGAGGGGTGGATATTGAGCAGCCGTCCGGCGAACCGGGCGACGAAGGCGGGTCCCAAGATGCGCATGAACCCCGCCAGCACGACGAGGCCCGGGGCGTAGCCGTCGATCAGCCCGGCTAAGTCCTGGTCATAGGCCGGCCGGTCCGGATAGGCGCGATGGTCCAGAACCGCCGTCGGGATGCCCGCGTCGCGTGCGCGTGCAAGTCCGCGGGCCTGCGCCTCGTTGCTGATCACGGCGACGATCCGGTAGGGCCACTGGGGTTGGGCCGCGATCAGCGCGCCCAAGTTGCTGCCGGCCCCGGAGATCAGCACCACGACCGGCAGCGGTGGCGCGAGCGCCTCAGCCATGGTCCGCCGCGTCCGTGTAGACCACCAGGGGCGCCCCGGGGGTGGACTCGATCTCGCCCAGGACCCAGGCCTCCTCACCGGCGGCCCGCAGCATGGCGAGTGCGCGGGCGCAGTCGTGGGGGGCGACACAGACCACCATCCCGAGGCCGCAGTTGAAGGTGCGGCGCATCTCCGCCTCCGTGATCCCGCCCTGGGTCTGGAGCCATTGGAAGACCGCCGGGCGCGCGAAGCTCGCCATGTCCACCCGCGCCCGGGTGCCCGGCGGCAGGACCCGCGGCAGGTTCTCGGTGATCCCGCCGCCGGTGATGTGGGCCAGGGCGTGGACGCGCAACGCCCGGGTCAGGGGCAGCACCGAACGCACATAGATGCGGGTGGGGGCGAGCAGGCGCTCCCCCAGGCTCGCCCCGTCGAGGTCCGCGCTGAGATCCGCCGCGCTCACCTCGATAACCTTACGGATCAGGGAATAACCGTTGGAGTGGGGGCCGGAGGCGGCAAGCCCGATGAGTTGATCGCCGGGTTGCACGCGCTCCGGGAGGATCAACTCCGAGCGCTCGGCGATGCCGACACAGAAGCCTGCCAGGTCATAGTCCCCGGCCTGATACATCCCGGGCATTTCGGCGGTCTCGCCGCCGGTCAGGGCGCAGCCTGCCAGTTTGCAACCCTGGGCGATGCCCGCGATCACCGCGGTGGCGACCTCCAAATCCAGGCGGCCGGTGGCGTAATAATCGAGAAAGAACAAGGGCTCGGCGCCGCTCACCAGGATGTCGTTGGCGCACATGGCCACGAGATCGATGCCGATGGTGTCGTGACGGTCGAGCGTGATCGCCAGCCGCAGCTTGGTGCCCACCCCGTCAGTGCCCGAGACCAGGATCGGCTCCCGATAGTCCTTGAGCGGCAGTGCGAAGAGCGCCCCGAAGCCCCCCAGGCCCGCCACCACCCCGGGACGGGCGGTGGCGGCGGCCAGGGGCTTGATACGTTCCACCAAGGCCGCCCCGGCGTCGATGTCGACGCCGGCGTCGCGGTAGCTGAGTGATCGGGAGGGCTGCTGGTCGGTTTCCTGGGACACGCGGGGGCTCCGGTGGGGTGCGTGGTGTGATTCTACCCGCAACCTCGGTTCGCCACCCTGGTTCATCCCGGGTTCATCCTTGTCCCTTGGACAGCGGCGCTTCATCCGGCTACGATGTTGCGCCCGAGCCGGTCTTCGGCGCCATCGGTTTACCCATGTGAGGCTCAGGGACCTTCCCAACGTCATCAGTGCGCTGCGCTTGGTCGCCGTGATTCCGGTGGTCTGGCTGCTGCTGTCCCAACAATTCGGCTGGGCCCTGGTGCTGTTCGCCGTCGCCGGGGTCTCCGACGGAGTGGACGGCTTCCTGGCCAAGAGCTACGGGTGGCAGAGTCGGCTGGGCGGCATCCTCGACCCGGTGGCCGACAAGGCCCTGCTGGTGACCTGTTTCCTGGTCCTTGGCTCGATGGGTCTGATCCCGGTGTGGCTGGTCCTGGCGGTCATCTTCCGGGACCTGGTGATCGTTGCCGGGGCGCTGCTCTACAACTACCGGGTCGAGGAGTTGGAGGCCGCCCCGATCCTGACCAGCAAGATCAACACGCTGTTCCAACTGGTGCTGGTGATCGCCGCCATCACCGATGCCGGACCCATGCCCCTGGCGGGCTGGGTGGTCACGGCCCTGACCTGGGCCTGTCTGGTTACTACCCTGGTGAGCGGGGTGCAGTACGTCCTGGTGTGGTCGGCCAAGGCCCGCACCCATGGTTGGCGGGACGAGTAGCCTAGTGCAGAACGTCGAAAGTTCCGCTACCGTTCCCGGTCGTGATCGTTGTCGTTGTCGTTGTCGTAATCGGAGTCGAAAACGATTACGACAACGACAACGACAACGAACAGATATGGTCGCGGGATTTTCGGCGTCATGCACTAGTTCCCGTCCTCGGTGCGCATGACGCGGCGCACCAGCGGAATGGTGGGCAGGCGCTGTTCGCGCAGTGACAGGCTGTCGATGTGCGCGACCAAATCCAGGAGGGCGCGGGGGTTGCGCGGGTGGTGGGTCAGGATGTAGCGCGTCACCTCCGGGGGCAAGGGCATCCCGCGGCGCCGCGCGGACTCGATCAGCAGGGCCTCGCTGTCCGGCTCGGTGAGCGGCAGCAGTCGGTAGCGCGGTCCCCAGTGCAGGCGTGAGCGCAGGTCCGCCAGGCCAAGCGCCAGGTCGTCGGGGGGCTTGGCGGCGGCGGTGACCAGGGCGCGCCCGCGCTCACGCAGGCGGTTGAAGAGGTCGAAGACCGCCCGCTCCCAGTCCGGCTGCCCGGCAATCCGGTGCACATCGTCCAGGGCCACCAAGTCCAGGCGCTCCAGGGACTCCAAGATGTCCGGGGCGATCCCCGGTCGCCCGAGCGGGATATAGTGCGCCTGGCGGCCCGCTTGGGCGGCGGCCAGGCAGGCGGCCTGCAACAGGTGGCTCTTGCCCGTCTCCGGGGGGCCGAACAGGAAGATGAAGGGCTCACCCTGTCCGCTCGCGGTTCCGCGAATGGCCGCGACTGCCTCCGCGTTGGGCCCCGGCAGGTACTCGGCCAGGGTCGGCTCGCGCGCCAACTCGATCGGCAGGTGCAGTTGCACGGCAGGGTTGGACACGGGGCCGCGGCCACTGCCGGTCAGTCGGGCAGGAGTCGCAGCGCCAGCGCGGTGCGCGCCAGCCGTCGGCCGAGCGCCTGAGCGAGCCGCCGCTCCTCCTCGCTCAGCGGCAGGTCGTTCGCGGCGCCGCCGAAGTGGGTGGGGCCGTAGGGGGTGCCGCCGCCCCGGGTGTGCAGCAAATCACCCTCGCTGTAGGGCAGGCCCAGGAGCAGCATGCCGTGGTGTAGCAGGGGGACCATCATGGTCAGCAGGGTCGCTTCCTGGCCCCCGTGGAGGCTGGAGGTGGAGGTGAAGACCCCGGCCGGTTTGCCGGCCAGGGCGCCGTTGAGCCACAGGGGGCTGGTGCCGTCAAGGAAGTATTTCAGTGGGGCGGCCATGTTGCCGAAGCGGGTGGGGCTCCCCAGGGCGAGCCCGGCGCAGTGGCGCAGATCGTCGTGGGTGGCATAGGGGGCCCCCATGGGTGGGACCTCCGGGGCCACGGCCTCGCAGACGGCCGAGACGGCGGGTACGGTACGCACGCGGGCCTCGATCGCCGACACGGATTCGACCCCGCGCGCGACCTGCCGGGCGAGTTCGGCGGTGGCCCCGTGGCGGCTATAGTAGAGGACCAGGATGTAGCTCAAATGAAGACCTCGCAGGGTGTCCGGGGCGCGGGGACCGGCCGCAGGCCGGTGTAACAGCGTCGCGCACTCGCTTCGATCAGGAGGCCGCAGTGTAACCCAAGCGGCACGGATACCCATAAGAAGTAAATAATCAAAGTGTTGTCGTCTCTTGGCGGCACCGCTCATGCTGCTCGTCAGCGGAGGCCCGTACCGAATGATCCATCACCTCAACTGTCCCATGGTCCCACGGGCCACGACGCGGGTGTCGCGTGCGGACCCGGCGCGCCGGATCGCGGGGGCGCCATGACCGAAACAACGACTGAAGGCGTCGGAACCGATACCGCCGCCGAGCCGCCCGTCTGCTGCCGTTGTCTGGTTGCGGGGCGGGTGCAGGGGGTCTATTTCCGCGGTGCCGCCCGCGAGCAGGCGCAGCGTCTCGGGGTCACCGGCTACGCCCGCAATCTACCCGACGGCCGGGTGGAAATCCTGGCGTGCGGGACGCCGGCGGCGCTCGCGCGCCTGCGCGACTGGCTGCGCTCGGGTCCGCCCATGGCACGGGTCGACACCCTCACCTGCGAGTCCCGGGAGTACCGGCCCTGGTCCGGATTTTCCGTGGACTGAAGCCCGGTTCCGGGTCAGTAGCCCGTGGCCTCGAGGGCCAAGGGCTCAGGGTACTGCGCCAGGCGGACCACCCGGGTCGCGAGGCGTCCGTCCGCGTGCAGGCGCAACTCCCGGTAACCCGGGGTTTGGTCGTCGAGGGCGAAGTCCGGGCTGCCGGGCCGGAACTGGAAGCACGTGGAGGGGGTGCCGAGGATCTGATAGTGCCCGTGGTCGCGGCTGAATTCCTGGTGGATGTGGCCGCAGATCACCGCCTTGAGATGCGGGTGACGATCGCACACCGCGAGCAGTTGGGCGCCGTTGGCCACGCCCATGGTGTCCATCCAGGCGCTGCCGATCGGCACCGGGTGCTGGTGGAGGAAGACCAGGCAGGGACCGGGGTCACGTTCCAGCAGCGTCTCCAGGTGGTGCATCTGGCGCCGGGTAAGCCGCCCGCCGTCCTCCCCGGGCAGGGTCGAGTCCAGGAAGATCAGGTTCCAGCCGTCGATCCGATTGTCGGCGATCGGTCCCATGGCCGCCGGCCCCAGCCACTCCTCCATCAGGTCCCGGCGGTCGTGGTTGCCGGGGATGCAGAAGCAGGGGATGCCCGTGTCCTCCAATACCCGGGCCAGATAGGCATAGCCCTCGCCGGTCTCGTCCTGGACCAGGTCGCCCGTCATCACCAGGCCGTCAGCGGGCGTCTCGTCCTCCAAGGCCAGGGCCAGGACGGACTGGAAACTGCGCCGCGTGTTCAGGCCCAACAGGCGGCCCTCGGCGTGGGCGAACAGGTGCGAGTCGGTGATCTGGATCAGCCGCAGTGGGCGGGGGTTTGATGATGGGGCCTCTTCGGGCTCGGCTGTTGGCTGTGCGTGGTGCGTCCGCGGGATCGGTGGCACTGTGTTTTCCATTCTTGTTTCGGCTATTTACGTTTCGGATCGCCTGTCGAAGAGCTTTTAGCAAGGCGCGGGGTCGGCCGCACGGAAATCGATCACAAATTCGGTGTCCGGGTGCGCGCTGCGCCGGGGAGGGCGCGTGCAGCCGCACCGCGGGCGGCGCGGCGGATGGCGCGGCGATGTCTGTCCCGGCAGTCAGGATACACCAGACGTGACGGCACGGACCAGACCCCCTCTGGTCCGGCAAGCGGGGTCATTGGAACAAATCATTTGGGAAACCGGCGATGCGTCCCTATCTAACCCGCGCAGGTCCAGTAACTCCCATTCAACCGAGGAGACCGTTATGGAACTCAAGGGCAGCAAGACCGAGACCCATCTCAAAGAGGCCTTCGCGGGCGAATCCCAGGCCAATCGCCGCTATCTCTATTTCGCCGCCAAGGCCGATGTGGAGGGCTACAACGACGTGGCGGCCGTGTTCCGCTCGACCGCCGAGGGTGAGACCGGCCATGCGCACGGCCACCTGGAGTATCTGGAAGTGGTCGGCGATCCCGCCACCGGCCTGCCGATCGGGCCCACCGCCGCCAACCTCAAGGCGGCCATCGCCGGCGAGACCCACGAATACACCAATATGTACCCGGGCATGGCCAAATCCGCCCGCGCCGAGGGCTTCGACGAGATCGCCGACTGGTTCGAGACCCTGGCCAAGGCCGAGCGCTCCCACGCCAACCGGTTCCAGAAGGCGCTCGACAACCTCGAGTCCTGAGTGGCGGGTTACAAGGTTCCGTGAATCGAAGGGGCGTTTGGCGCCCCTTTTTTCTTGGGATCGCAAGATCGGCCGCACGGAGCGTCGTCGGCCCGCGTCTTTCGTTCCTTGCCCGCCCGCGTCGCGGTCGTGAGCGAGTTGCTATGTTGACTGGAACTATGGCATTTTCACTTGATGCGCGCCAAACTGCTTTTCGAGGATAAGGCCGACTATCCGGATGGGGGAGTCTTGGCGATGCGCATTTGGCGACTGCCGGGGGCTGACGCTGAGCGTCTCCACGGGCTCAAGTACAGCCTCTACTACGGCCGTGCTGGCGTCAGGCTTGTGGGCTACGATAACGAGCGCGGCAAGGGCGACCATCGCCATTACGGGAGCCGGGAAGAGCCCTACGAGTTTTCGACGCCTGAGCGGCTGGTGGCGGATTTTCTCAGCGACGTTGCGCGATTGCGGAGCCAACCATGACCACACTCAATCTGCATGTTAGCGACGAGGCTGATATGGCCCAACGCTTCGTCTCCGCGTGGAAACGGGCGGAGCAGGGCGAGTCGGTGGACGAACGGCACCTGACTTTCCTGACCTTGGATACCCTGCTGTCCGCCCTGACCCCGCAGCGCCTTGAACTCTTGCGCCATGTCCATCGCCAAGGGGCCGACAGCGTGGTCGCTCTGGCGTGCAATCTGGGTCGCGATTACCAGCAGGTGCGTGACGATGTGAGGATTCTGGAGGCCAACGGGTTGCTCCTGTGCGAGGACGGACGCCTCACTGCGCCTTGGGAGCGATTGGCCGCGGATCTGATGCTGTGAGGAATTGGTTGGTTGGCGCGTACTGCCCGGGTCGGCACCTCACTTCTCGAGTCTTGTATTTCGAAATCAAATGGGAACTTCAGCGCATTACGAAAAGGGTTCGGAATCGAGAATTGCCGTCGTTCTCTCTTGTCCGGGAAAAGAGGAAAAGAGGGCCAATAGACCGGCCGCTGGCCAAACGGGAAGTAATTTGGAGGAAATTTTGCTGTCACTGACTGACGATTACGCCATATCCGGTTTCCAACGAGGAAAGATCACAGTAGGGAACTCTTGGAGTAAAGTGGAGTTCGATGGGGCAGGCGGAACTGGCCGCCGGCAGGCAACAATTCCTGAAATCTTAGATGCCGGCAACTTAGAGCGGCTTGCCGGCGAACTTGGCGAAATCACTGATTTCATTGTGTGCTGTGGAGACAACGCAAGGGAGGCGGTTGCTAGGCTCAAAGCTGACGGGCGATTACGTGAAGGATGCCGTATTCTTCGCGTCTGTCATCTGTCAAATCTGGGAATCAATAACTCAATTAAGAACGACGTAAATGGCAAACCGATACGTTCTTACAAGAAATCCGCCGATAAACCAAGCGGCGAGCGTAGATCGCTAAACCAAATCGGAAAAGATAACAGAAAGCTGCGCCTGGAAGTGGTCGCCAAAAATCTTATGGAACAAATTCTTCTTCGGGCTCCCGCGCTCCGACGCTAGAGTGCGCCTCGATGCTCCAGCGTCGCGCTTGGCTAATGCGGCGCTGGGAGGCCAAGACGGCATTCTCACTCAGAGAGATCGGGCGAGTATTCGTCGTAGGTCGGGTTAGCGCAGCGTACCCCGACGTTCGGCGGCCGGATGTCGGGTTACGGCGCGCGTCAGGTGCCTGCTTTTGCTTTTAGCACTGCGCCACGCGCGCCTAACCCGGCCTACGGGATCGCGCTCGCGAATACCGGCTCAATCTCGGAGCCTGGGGACGAGAGATGACGCAGGGCCTGCGAGCGAGAGAGCATTGTGTTTCATTTCTTGACAGGGATGTCAAGAAATGAAATTAGAACCCCTCGGTTGAGGTGAACAGCCCCACCCGCAGGTCTTTGGCGGTATAGATGGTGCGCCCGTCGACCTGCACCACCCCGTCACCGATGCCGAGTACCAGTTTGCGGCTGATGACCCGTTTCATGTCGATGTGATAGGTGACCTTTTCGGCGGTGGGCAGGACCTGGCCGGTGAACTTGACATCACCGACACCCAGGGCCCGTCCGTGGCCGGGGTTGCCGACCCAGGCGAGATAGAATCCGACCAGTTGCCAGAGGGCGTCCAGTCCCAGGCAGCCGGGCATGACCGGGTCGCCGGGGAAGTGGCACTGGAAAAACCACAGATCCGGGTTGATGTCGAGTTCCGCAATGATCTCGCCCTTCATGTTGGCGCCGCCGTGATTCGCGATCCGGATCACCCGGTCCATCATCAGCATATTGGGGACCGGCAGTTGGGCATTGCCCGGGCCGAACATCTCGCCGTGCCCGCAGGCGAGGAGTTGAGCACGATCGAAGGAGGCTTCTTTAGGCATTGGGAGGGTCTGGGAATCCTGTGTAGGTCGAATCGTTTGGGATATCAAGTCAAATCAGTCCATTAGCGCTTATCGCGTTGTCGTTGTCGTTGTCGTTGTCGTAATCGAGGTTATCGTAGCACTCCGGATTCTCTCGCACGCAAAATTGCGTCGATTCTCGGATCACGACAACGACTACGACAACGACAACGATGGTACTCGCTGTTTAGCTTAGCTCTGACTCGTCACTTGGTGCGGTCAGTTGCGGACAATCCCTCTTCTTTGGGCGCTTCCAGCCGCAGCCGTTCGACCAGGAAGGCGACGATCTGCGCGAGCGGGACCAATTGCATCTCAGCGTCCCGCCGACCCTTGTACTCGACCATGCCGTCGTCCAGGCCCTTGTCGCCCACCACCACCCGGTGGGGGATGCCGATCAGTTCCATGTCGGCGAACATGAAGCCGGGGCGGGCGTCACGGTCGTCGAGCAGGACCTCAATGCCGGCCGCCTGCAGGTCGGCGTAGATCTGCTCGGCGGCCTCCCGTACCCGGTAGGATTTGCCGAGTTTCATGGGCAGGAGCGCGACCGTGAAGGGGGCGATGGGGGCGGGCCAGCAGATGCCGCGCTCGTCATGGTGCTGCTCGATGGCAGCGGCGACGACCCGGGAAACGCCGATGCCGTAGCAGCCCATGGTCATGGTGAGCGCCTTGCCGTCCTCGCCCAGGACCGTAGCCTTCATGGCGTCGCTGTACTTGCGCCCGAGTTGAAAGATGTGACCGACCTCGATGCCGCGAGCGATGCGTAGCGTACCGTCGCCGGCGGGACTCAGGTCACCGTCCACCACGTTGCGCAGATCGGCGACCGCGGGCAGGGGCAGGTCCCGGCCCCAATTGAGGCCGAACCAGTGCTTGCCGTCCTGGTTGGCCCCGGCGCTGAAGTCGGCGGCGACGGCGACGGCGCGGTCGACGATGCAGGGCAGGGGCAGGTCCTTGGGGCCTAGCGAGCCCGGGCCGGCGCCGATGGCGGCGCGGATCTCGGCCTCGCCCGCCATGCGCAGGGGGGCCGCGACCTGGGGGAGTTTGGCGGCCTTCACCGCGTTGAGTTCGTGGTCACCGCGGACCAGGAGCGCCACCAGACCACCCGGGACATCGTCTGCGGCGGCCACCACCAGGGTCTTGACGGTACACTCAATGGGCAGCTCGAATTGCTCCACCAGATCGGCGATGGTGCGGGCCGTCGGGGTGTCCACCAGTCGCGCCTCCTGCGCGGGTGTCGGCGCGGCGGCGGCCGGGGCGAGCGCCTCGGCCAGTTCCACGTTGGCGGCATAGTCGCCGCCGGTGGAGAAGGCGATGGCGTCCTCGCCCGCCGCGGCCAGCACGTGGAACTCGTGCGAGGCGTTGCCGCCGATGCTGCCGGTGTCGGCCTGGACCGGGCGGAAGTCGAGCCCGCAGCGGGTGAAGATGCGCGAGTAGGCCGCGTGCATCAGGGCGTAGGTCGCGGTGAGCGAGGCGTCGTCCGCGTGGAAGGAGTAGGCGTCCTTCATCAGGAACTCGCGGGCGCGCATGACGCCGAAGCGGGGCCGGATCTCGTCGCGGAACTTGGTCTGGATCTGGTAGAAGGTGATCGGCAACTGCTTGTAGCTTTTGAGCTCGTTGCGGGCCAGTTCGGTGATGATCTCCTCATGCGTCGGGCCGAAGCAGAATTCGCGCTGGTGGCGGTCCTTCAAACGCAGCAGTTCCGGGCCGTACTGGTCCCAACGCCCGGATTCCTGCCACAGTTCAGCGGGTTGCACCGCAGGCATCAGGACTTCGAGTGCGCCGGCGCGCGCCATTTCCTCCCGTACGATGCGCTCGACCTTGCGCAGCACCCGCAGGCCCAGCGGCAGCCAGGTGTAGAGGCCGGCCGCGAGTTTGCGGATCAGGCCTGCACGCAGCATGAGCTGGTGACTGATGACCTCGGCGTCGGCCGGGGTCTCTTTGAGCGTCTGGAGGGGAAACTGCGAGGTGCGCATGGGGCCGGGGATCCCGAGGTAAAAGGCCGGTAGTCTAGGGCGCGCGGGGCACAGAGACAAATCCGTCGTCGCGCGAGTGGGTGCGGGCCTACCGGCAATGGTCCTCGATCTGCCGGAGCGTCTGCGCCTGCAGGTTCGCCAGTTCGTCTTTGGAGCGGAACCCTGACTTGCCGTCCGTGGTACGCAGCCGCCCGCCGCCGTGGGTCTTCAGGGTCTCCAGGTTCTTGCGTGCCGCCTCGCAGTTGCTCTGGCGGGTGGCCTGCTCGGCGGCCCTCTTGCTCGCTGCCGCCGCGTCGCGGGCCTGCTGATCGCGTTGGTCGAAGTCCTGCTCCAGTTCACCGCGCAGCCGCTCCAGCGCCTCTTGGACCGTGGCGTCCTGCGGTCCCGCGCGTGGTTCGACCCTGGTGGCCGGGGTGCCGGTGGGGGGCGGCAGTTGCGAGTAGACGGTCGTGCCCGTCTCGTCTACCCAGCGGTAAAGCTCGCGCGCGCCCGCCGCGGGCGCGCAGGCGAGCCACAGACCCGCCGCCGCCGCCAGCAGCGGGGTGAGGGCCGCGCGGCCGGAAACCACGGTGCGCGCCGATCCGGTGGGGTTCGCGGGTTGGGATCGCTGCTTCATGACGCAAAGTATGGCCCTTGGGGGAGCCGATGGGAACCGCCCGTCGGAGGGCTGGGGAACGGCGCCGACCGCGGTCCTGCTGCGGCCGACGTATTGACCCTGGGCGCCGGTCTCCTGTAACGTTGAATCCTTTTGAACAAGCTCTCTTATGCTTCTCCGGTTCGCTGCCCCCGCACGTGCGGGGCCGGTCCCCCTCCCGGTTCCCGGGATGGGGCAGGCCTCGTCCCGCGGCGGGTCGCGACTGGTCTGATTTGGAGGTCGACTAAGGTGGAACTGAACGCGGTGCAGCTCAGCGGTGCCGAGATCGTCGTCCAGGCGTTGATCGACGAGGGGGTCCAATACGTCTTTGGCTACCCCGGTGGGTCGGTCCTGCACATTTACGATGCCCTGTTCAAACAGGACCAGGTCAAGCACATCCTGGTCCGGCACGAACAGGGTGCCTCCCATGCCGCCGACGGCTATGCCCGGGCGACCGGCAAGTGCGGCGTCTGTCTGGTCACGTCCGGGCCCGGCGCAACCAACGCGGTGACCGGGATCGCTACGGCCTACATGGACTCGATCCCGCTCGTGTGCATCACCGGTCAGGTGCCCACCCCGGTGATCGGCAGCGATGCCTTCCAGGAGGTGGACACGGTCGGCATCACCCGTCCCTGCGTGAAGCACAACTTCCTGGTCAAAGACGTGCGTGACCTGGCGCTTACCCTGCGCAAGGCCTTCTACATCGCGACCACCGGGCGTCCCGGGCCGGTGGTGGTGGACGTTCCCAAGGATGTGACGGACCCCAACGTCAAGATCCCCTATGTCTACCAGCGCGAGATCCGGATGCGCTCCTATCACCCCACCGAGAAGGGGCACCAGGGTCAGATCAAGCGCGCCTTCGACCTGATGATCCAGGCCAAGCGCCCGATCTTCTACACCGGGGGCGGCGTGGTCTTGGGCGAGGCCTCGGCACAACTCACGGAGTTGGTGCGGCTGTCCGGCTACCCCATCACCAGCACCCTGATGGGGCTGGGGGCCTATCCCATGACCGATCCCCAATTCCTGGGGATGCTCGGGATGCACGGGACCTATGAGGCGAACATGGCGATGCACGAGACCGACGTGCTGATCGCCATCGGGGCGCGCTTCGACGATCGGGTGACCGGCAAGATCGAGCACTTCTGTCCCCACGCCAAAGTGATCCACATCGACGTGGACCCCTCGTCCATCTCCAAGAACGTGCGGGTTGACGTGCCCGTCGTCGGCCAGGTCGCGAGCGTACTCGCCGACTTGCTTCGGCTGTGGAAGGAGCAGGCCCCGAGCCCGGTGGAGCGGGCGGTGGCGGACTGGTGGGAGAAGATCGGTGAGTGGCGGCGGGTGGACTGCCTGCACTACGACCGGGCAAGCGACAAGATCAAGCCGCAATTCGCCGTCGAGACCCTGTACAAGGTGACCGGTGGCGACCTCTATCTGACCTCCGATGTGGGTCAGCACCAGATGTTCGCCGCCCAGTTCTATCCCTTCGACAAGCCGCGGCGCTGGATCAATTCCGGCGGTCTGGGCACCATGGGCTTCGGCCTGCCGGCGGCCATGGGCGTTCAGTTCGCCTTCCCGCAGGCGCAGGTCGCGTGTATCACCGGCGACGCCAGCATCCTGATGTGTATCCAGGAAATGGCGACCTGCAAGCAGTACAACCTGCCGATCAAGGTGATCCTGCTGAACAACGGCTATATGGGCATGGTGCGCCAGTGGCAGGAGTTCTTCTACGACAGCCGCTACTCCCATTCCTATGTCGATGCGCTACCCGACTTCGTGAAGTTGGCGGAGAGCTTCGGCCACGTCGGGATGCGGGTGGAGCGCCCGGCGGAGCTTCCGGCCGCCATGCAGGAGGCCTTCGCGATGAAGGACCGTTTCGTATTCCTCGATGTGGTCGTGGACCCCACCGAGAACGTCTATCCGATGATTGCGGCGGGCAAGGGGCATCACGAGATGCACCTCGCGCCCAGTTCGTCCGAGAGGGAGTTGGCCTAAGATGAGACACATCATTGCCGTGCTGCTGGAGAATGAGGCGGGTGCACTGTCGCGCGTGGCCGGACTCTTCTCCGCCCGCGGGTACAATATCGAGTCGCTGACCGTCGCACCGACGGATGACCCGACCCTCTCACGCATGACCCTGGTGACCACCGGGAATGAGGAGATCGTCGAGCAGATCAAGAAGCAGCTCAACAAGCTGGTCGACACGGTCAAGCTGCTGGACCTCACCGAAGGTCCCCACATCGAGCGCGAGATGATGATGATCAAGGTCCGCGCCGAGGGTGAGAACCGCCAGGAACTCAAGCGTCTGGTCGACATCTTCCGCGCCAAGATCATCGACGTGACCGACGTGAGCTATGTCGTCGAACTCACCGGCGCCTCGCAGAAGCTCGATGCCTTTATCGATGCGGTGCCCGAGGGCCAACTCGTCGAGGTGGTCCGCTCCGGCCCCACCGGCATCGCCCGCGGCGAGAAGGGCCTGGGCCTGTCCCTGTAATTCGTTCAGTCCGCACATGAACGCAAATGAGTTAGGGGCCTAGGACCCGCCTTTCGGTGGGGTGCCGCGCTGGCGTGCGCGGCACCCCGGCGGAGGTGGAAATGCGAACGCCGTAGCCCCAATCAGAGGGCGTCGCGGTAGACCCAGTGCCAACTCGATTGTTTCTCACTCAGTTGCGCGTCGCGCGGACTTTCAACCATCCCAAAACTTAGGCAGCGCAAATGAGCATTAACGTCTACTACGATAAGGACGCCGACCTCTCCCTGATCCAGGGCCGCCAGGTCGCCATCATCGGCTACGGCTCCCAGGGTCACGCCCACGCCAATAACCTGAAGGAATCCGGCGTCTCCGTCACGGTCGGTCTGCGCCCCGGGTCCGCCTCCGCCGCCAAGGCGGCCAATGCCGGTTTGGATGTCAAACCGATCAAGGACGCCGTGGCCGCCGCGGACGTGGTCATGCTCCTGGCCCCGGACGAGCATCAGGCGCGCATCTACCGCGAAGACATCGCGCCCTATATCAAGCAGGGTGCCGCCCTGGCCTTCGCCCACGGGTTCAATATCCACTTCGGCCAGATCGAGCCGCGCTCGGACCTGGACGTGATCATGATCGCGCCAAAGGGCCCTGGACATCTGGTGCGCTCCACCTATACCCAAGGCGGCGGTGTGCCATCTCTCATCGCCGTCTTCCAGGACGCCTCCGGTCAGGCCCGCGACATCGCCCTGGCCTATGCCAGCGCCAACGGCGGCGGGCGCGCTGGGGTCATCGAGACCAGCTTCCGCGAGGAGTGCGAGACCGACCTCTTCGGTGAGCAAGTGGTCCTGTGCGGTGGCCTGACCTCCCTGATCAAGGCCGGTTTCGAGACCTTGGTGGAGGCCGGCTATGCCCCCGAGATGGCCTATTTCGAGTGCCTGCACGAGGTCAAGCTGATCGTCGACCTGATCTACGAGGGCGGCATCGCAAACATGCGCTACTCGATCTCCAATACCGCGGAGTATGGCGATTTCACCCGCGGTCCGCGCATCGTAACCGACGCGACCAAGGCTGAGATGAAGCGCATCCTGGGCGAGATCCAGTCCGGCGAGTTCGCCCGGGAGTTCATCCTGGAGAATCAGGCGGGCGCGCCCAAGATGAAGGCCCTGCGCCGCCTCGGCCAGGAGCATCAGGTCGAGATCGTCGGTGAGCGGCTGCGCGAGATGATGCCCTGGATCAAGGAAAAGAAGCTAGTCGACAAGAGCAAGAACTGAGCTGGTTCCCGCGCGGGACCCGGATGGGACGGACCCTGATTGTTTCGCCTCCCACGCGCGGGCGTGGGAGCTGGTCGTGACGTTCGGGCGTCCGGTTTCGCTTCAGCTCAGCATTGGGGGCGCCGACGCATCGCGAAGAAGATGTCAACTCAGTGACAATCAAGTCCCCATCCCTGCATAGTCTGGTGACGTTTCGCAACAGCCAGGGCGAGGCCGCACGTGGCACCCTCCTGAGGGTCGAGGGCAGCGCCGCAGTCTTTGAGGTCTATAACCCCTATTCTATCGTACAATTGAGCGAGGTGCTACAGCACCTGACGATTCGCCGCGGCGAGCAGACCATCTACGGCGGGCGCGCCGTGGTGAACAACCTGGTCAATACCGGCTTGATGCTGATCGTCTCGGCGGCGCTCATCGATCCCTGGCTCGAGCCGTTGCGTCACCTGGACGATGACGAAGCCTTTTGCACGGCGGCCGGGGACTTCGTGGCGCGCTGGGAAGAGCATCATTGTCTGGCCCCTGGCTATCGTATTGCAGTGGGCGATCTGCGCGCCTTTTTCGTCGCCCTGAATCAATGGCTGGAGCAGGTGCGGCTCAATGAGGAGAAGGCTGCCCTCAATTGGTTCTCGACCTGCGGCGAGCTGTTGCGATTTGCCGCGCCGCTCTATGAGAAGCTCGCCGCGCTGCACTGCCGCTTCGAGGCGGAGGCGGCGCTGCTGCCGCCCGCGGCGGTCGGCATCCACAAGAGTTGGTTCCAGCGCGAGTTGCACCCCCTGGTGATGCGCTCGCCGTTCCTGCACCGCACCTACCATAAGCCCCTGGGCTATGCCGGCGACTACGAGATGATGAACATGATCCACCGGCAGGCGCCGGAGGGTCCGACGGCCTATGCCAAGATCGTCAATACCGCCTATGTCCGGTTGCCGATCGCCGAATGTGTGATCAATCGCGTGGCGACGCTGGAGGAGTATCTGCGCGCGGCGGTAGCGGCCGATCCGCGCAGCGAGATCGACATCCTGAGCGTCGGGTGCGGTCCGGCGCTGGAGGTCCAGCGCTTCGTCGCCACGGTGCGCGACGCGGAGCGCGCCCATTTCTTCATGCTCGACTTCAATGCCGAGACGCTGGCCTATGCGCAGGAGCGGATCGCCGCGGCGGCCGCGGCGGCCGGGCAGCGCGTGCGCGTGGAGTTTCTGCACAAGTCCGTTCATGCGCTGCTCAAGGCCGGTTCCTCCCCGTTCGGAGAGGAATTTCAGGCGCGCTTCGATTTCGTCTATTGTGCCGGGCTCTTCGATTATCTGTCGGATCGGGTGTGCGCCCGGCTGATCCGGCTGTTCTACGACTGGATCACCCCCGGGGGGGTGGTCCTGGTGACGAATATGCACCTGGAGCGCTCGCACCGCTATGTCCTGGAGCACCTGGCCGACTGGTATCTGATCTATCGTAACGAGGAGCAGATGGCCCGGTTGGTGCCGGGACTCGGGCGCCAGCGTATCTTCACCGATGCGACCGGCATCAACGTGTGTCTGGAGGTGCGCAAGGGTGAGTCGGCCAGCGCTCGTTGAGGCGAACGTTGCCTCGGCGTATCGCGACTATACGCGCGCGCAATGGTTGCGCTTCTCCTTGATCTCATCGGTGATTGCGGCGTCCCTGATCCCTATCTTCTCGGTGCTGGATTTTATGATCTACCCGGAGTGGGGGGTGCTGTTTCTGGTGCTGCGCCTGTCCTGTACCGTGCTCATCATGGTGTTGGCGAGTGTGGTCAGTCGGCGTCTGCGCGCGCACGTGAAAGGCGTCACGGTGGCCCTGTTCCTGATGATTCAGGTGATGATCCTGGTCATGATCCTGGTCACCGACGGGGCTGCCTCGACCTACTATGCAGGGCTGAACCTCACGGTGATCGCGATGGGTCTGCTGTTGCCGACCAGGGTGCATGAGACCGTCGGTTTCTGCATGCTGACCTATCTCGGGTATTGGCTCGCGTGTGCCGCCAATGCGACCTCCGCGATGGGGGTGGATTTTCTCGGCAATCTGTTCTTTCTGGTCAGCACCGGGACCATCGCATCGCTCTCCAGTCACTTCCTCGGAACCCGGCGCTATTCGGAATTCTTGCTGAGTTATCAGTTGGAACTGCGCAATCGCGAGCTGGCCGATCTGGACCGGCAGAAGACCATTTTTTTCGCCAACGTGAGCCATGAGTTGCGCACCCCGCTGACGTTGATCCTGGCCCCGGTCCAGGACTTGCTGGAGGGGCGGGAGCAACTCTCCGGGCGGGTCAGGGAGCGCCTGCAGGCGGTGCGCGACAATGCGCTGCGGTTGTTGAAGCTGGTCAACGACCTGCTCGATGTGATCCGGCTGGAAGAGGGGCACGAGAACCTGCAAAGCCGGCCGGTCGATGTCGATCGGCTGCTCGGCGGTCTGGTGGAGGCCATGACGCACCTGGCCGCGACCAAGGGGCTGCGCTTGGTCGCGGACCTGGCCTCGGGTCCCCAGGTGGCCCTGGGTGATCTTCGCGCACTGGAGAAGGTCTTCGTGAACCTCCTCGCCAATGCCATCAAGTTTACCGATGCGGATGGTGTCATTCGTGTGACCAGCCGGTCCCAGGATGGGCGGGTGATCGTGGCCGTGCAGGACAACGGCATCGGCATTGCGAAGGCCGACCAGGCGCACATCTTCGAGCGCTTTCGCCAGGCGGATGGGTCCAGTACCCGTCGCTACCGGGGGACCGGGCTGGGACTCGCCTTGGTCAAGGAAATGACCGAGCGGATGAACGGGGCGGTGTCCGTCGCCAGCGTGCCCGGGGTAGGTACCGCGATGACGGTGCGGCTGCCGGCCGTGTCCGGGGTGGTCCCGGACCTGGTCGCGCCCGCGTCCGACGACCCGATCGAGGCCATGCATCGCCTGGCGGAATACCGCGGCGGTCTCGCGGTTGACGGACCGGACGCCGGGTTCGTGGCGGTGCCGGCCGCGGGTGCGCCCGACCGCGCCCGGGTCCTGGTGGTCGACGACGAGCCGGACATGCGTCGCTACCTGGTCGGCATTCTGGAGCCGGAGTATCTGGTGCTCCAGGCGCGGGACGGGGCCGAAGGCCTGCGGCTGGCCTTGGACCTGGAGCCGGACCTGGTCCTGCTCGATTTGATGTTGCCGCAGCTGGACGGTCTGGAGGTCTGTCGGCGGATCCGGACCGACCCCAAACACCGGACCATGCGCATCATGCTACTGACCGCCCGCGCTGACGAGCACTCGAAGTTGACGGCCCTGGAGCACGGCGCCGACGATTTCCTGACCAAGCCCTTCAGCACCGTCGAGGTCCTGACCCGTCTGCGCAACCTCCTGGAGAATGCCCGCCTGGAGCGGGACCTGGCGGCGCGCAACCTGCGCCTGGAGCGCGCGCTCAAGGACCTGGAGACGACCCAGGCGCAACTCATCCAGAGCGAGAAGCTCAATGCCTTGGGCAGCCTGTCGGCCGGCCTGCTCCACGAGATCAACAACCCGCTGAACTACACCTTGACCGCGCTGCAGTTGCTCGCTGCCGACCCGGCCGTCCAGGGCGACGAGTTGTTGCGCGAGATCGTCGGCGACATCAACGAGGGCATGCAGCGGATCCGCGTCATCGTGACCGATCTGCGCGCCTTTGCCTATCCGTCGGAGGCGCAGCGGTCCGGCCGGCTCGATTTCAATGAGGTGGTCGACGCGGCCTTGCGTTTCTCCGCCCATGATCTCAGTGGGATCGAGGTGGTGCGTAGCCTGGCGAGCCCGGCCCCGGTGCTGGGCTCCAAGAGTCATCTCACGCAGGTGCTGGTCAACCTTCTGGGCAACGCGTCCAAGGCGATCGTGGCCACCGGCGACGGGCGCCCCGGGGTGATCCGCATCATCGGCGAGACCGACGGGGGGCGCTTGCGGGTGCGCGTCGTGGATAATGGGGTCGGCATCGACCAGGCGACCCTGGGCCGCATCTTCGACCCCTTTTTCACCACCCGGGACGTGGGGCAGGGCATGGGTCTGGGCTTGAGCATCTGCCATACCATCATCGGCAATCACCAGGGTCGGCTCACCGCGTCGAGCCGGCCGGGGGAGGGTACTGAATTGGCGTTCGATCTGCCCGCGGCCGACGGGGGCGAACCATGAAGCGGGCCGCCCAACAGCGCTTGTGCGTGTCGCGCCGGCCGACGGCCGCGGCCGGCGCGCCGCGGCCCGGGGGGGGGCGATGAGCCCGGGTGCCGCGGCCGACCCGGATCCGGGGGCGCCGGCCATTCTGTACGTGGACGACGAGCCCAAGACCCTCAAATACTTCGCGCGCGCCTTCGGCGGGGAGTTTCGGGTGCTGACCGCCGCCAGCGCCGCGGAGGCCGAGCAGGTGCTCGCCGGGGACGGCGCCGGTGACGGGGTCGGTGTCCTGGTCACCGACCAGCGCATGCCGCTGGAGACCGGCGTGCAACTCCTGGTCAAGGTGAAGGAGCGCTATCCGCAGGTCATCCGGCTCCTGACCACCGCCTACACCGATCTGGCCGCCGCGATGCTGGCCGTCAACCGCGGCGAGATCCACCGGTTCATCCTCAAGCCCTGGGACCTGACCGCCCTGCGCGAGGACCTGCGCTCGGCCATGCAGTTGCATCGGCGGCGACGGGCCGAGTTGGACCTGCTCATGGCGCGCCGCGAGACGATGACCGGGCTCGCCTCCCACGTCGCGCACGAGTTGGCCACCCCCTTGGCGACCATCGCCAGCGCGGCGGCCGGGATCGAGCGCTATCTGCCGCCCCTGGTGGCCGCCTACCGCCATGCGCCCAGACCCCACACCGGGGCCATCCCCGAGCCGGTGCTGGCGGCACTCGCGACCTCGGTGAAGACGATCGAGGACGCCGCCAATCGCTCGCGTATCTTCCTCAGCCTGATGCTGATGAATGCGGGTTCGGGCCGCGCGCCCGGGGAGTCCGCGTCCCCGGTCTCCATCCGCGCGGTCATCGACGAGGCGTTCGCCGGCTTCCCCTTCGCTTCCGGCGACCGTGACCTGATCCGGATCACGGGCAGCGATTTCCTGGTCCTGGGCTCGCCCACGCTCTTGATCCATGTCATCTACAACCTGATCAAGAATGCACTCGACGCCATTCACAGCGCTGGTCACGGCGACCTCTGCCTGCACCTCGCACCAGGTGCCTCCTGGAACCTGCTGTCCGTGGTCGATACCGGTTGCGGTGTCCCGCCGGAGGCCGTGCCGCGCGTCTTCGACGAGTTCTTCAGCCTCAAGCGCGTCGGCTGCGGAACCGGGATGGGCCTGCCCTATTGTCGACGCGTCCTGAGCGCCCTGGGCGGCACGATCGATTGCACCTCGCGCCTGGGCGAGTACACTCAACTGGACCTGCGGTTCCCGCCGGTGCCGGAGCACTTGCGCGATGAGGGCCGCGTGCCAGAGGAGCAGCAATGACGATCACCCCGCCCGATGAGCGTCCCGCCATCCTGTTCGTCGACGACGAGGAGCAGGCACGCAAGTATTTTCGTCTCGCCTTTCTGCGGGAGTTCAAGGTCCTGACGGCGGGCAGCGTCGCCGAGGCCGGGGCCCTGATGCAGGCCCAGGGCGAGCAGGTCGGCATCCTGATCACCGATCAGCGGATGCCGGGCGCCGTGGGCGTGGAACTGCTCAAGCAGGTGCGCCGGGACTGGCCGCAGACGGTCCGCATGTTGACCACGGCCTATTCCGACCTGGATGACGCCATCGCCGCGGTCAACCGCGGTGAGATCCTGCGCTACATCACCAAGCCCTGGGACCTGGACAGTCTGCGTGCGGACCTGCGCCACGGCATGGAGTTCTATCTGTTGCGGCGCGAGCGCGACCTGTTGGTCGAGGAGAAGCTCAGCGTGCGCGCGCGTGCCGCCCACGCGGACCGCCTGTGCAGCCTGCTGGCCATCGCGGCCGGTCTCGATCACCTGCGGGCCGCCCCCCAGGCGCTCGGCGCCTGGGCGCGCGCGGCTGCGGCTACGCCGCCGTCGGCACCCCTGCCCGCCGAGGCCCAGGAGGCCTGGGGTCTGTGGGCGCGGGCGACGCGGGACCTCATGGCCTTGCATCGGCGCCTGCGGGCGCTGGACGCGACCGCCGCCGGGGGCTTTCCGGACCTGATCGAGCCGGCCGTGCTACTCGCCGACCATGGCTTGGCGGCCGACGGCGAGGCCGCCCCCATCCGCGGCCTGCGGGCCCACCTGGATCTCCTCATCGATGCGCTGCGGCCCTCTGCCGGTGCCCAAGTGCCGCTGCGCGAGGCGTCCCCTGGCGCCTCGGGGGCCCCTGGCCAGGCCCTGGCGCTGGAGTTCACCGGGGGCGGCGGCGGCCCCGTCGGGGAGGACCTGCTGTCGGCCTATCTGATCGCCTGGCACCATGGCGGCACGCTGGACGCGCAGCTCGCGCCCGGCGGCGACGGGTTGCGGCTGCGCCTGATCCTGCCGCGGGACCCGGACTCCGCCGCGGCCCCCGCGCCTGATGCCGACTGGATCGCCCAGCAATTCGCCGCGCTGGAGCCGTGAACCCAGAAAGAGCCATCAGTCCGTGGTCAGGTCCGCTAGGATGACATCCGGCGCCCCCGGTGCCCCGGCCGGCGCCGCCGTTGCGCTTCACCGCTGATTTTAGGATCACCGCCCCCAGCATGACCGCGGATACCCAAGAAGCCGTCGCGCCGCCCCCGCCCGCCCCCGCGGCGAGCGGTCCCATCGCGTCCGGCCGCCGCCCGCTGCGCCGCGCCCTGCGGCTGGTGGGCGGGGTCCTGGGCTCGGTCCTGCTGCTCCTGGTGCTGCTCGTGGGGTTCATCCTCGGCACCCAGACCGGGTTGCGCGCCGCGTTTGCCCTGGCGTCGGACCTGGCACCCGGCCTGATCCAGGTGGGTGCGGTGCAGGGGCGGGTCCTGGGGCGGTTGCACCTCAGGGCCCTGGAGGTCCGGCTGCCGGACCTGGACCTGCGCCTGGGCCGCCTGGATCTGGACTGGTCGCCGCTGGCATCCGTCACCGGCACCCTGCGCATCGCCCGCATCGTCGTGCGCGATCTGGATGTGATCACGACCCCGGCGGAGGCCGCCCAGGCCGCCGATACGGCGGCCATTGTCTTGCCCCATGTGGTGCTGCCCTTGCAGGTCGAGATCGGGGAGGCCCTGGTGGAGAATCTGCGGGTCCTGCACCGGGGCGTAGCGAAACCTCTGTTCGTGCTCGATCGGGCCAAACTGGGGGCGCGGATCGCGGGCAGTGACCTGGACCTGGTCGGCGTGGAACTGGTGGTGGCCGGGTCACGGCTGACGGTCAGGGCCGCGGGTCAGGCGCAGTTGACGGACCAGTATCCACTGGCGCTCACGCTGGACTGGGAACTGACCATGCCGCCCGCGGTGCGGATCCAGGGTCGCGGGCGCATCGGCGGGGACCTGGCCCGGTTGGTCGTGGATGACGACCTGACCGGCTCGCTCCAGGTGCAGTTGAACGCCCAGGTCGATGACGTGCTGGGGCGCCCGGGGTGGGATGCGGTGGTGCAGGTCAAGGGCGTGCAGGTGCCGGACTTTCAGGTCGACGCCCCGCCGGTCGCGGTAAGCGGACGCCTGGAGACCCACGGGAACCTCGACGCCGCCACCCTCACCGGCCACCTGGACGCGACGGCGCCCGAGCGTGCCGACTTCGGCCACCTGCAGGCGGCCCTGGAGGCCCAGTGGCAGGATCGGCGGCTCGACCTGCGCACCCTAAAACTGACCGAGTCCGTCTCCGGGGCAACCTTCGCGGCCAAGGGCGAACTGGACCTGAAACCCGAGCCCGGGACCTTCAGCCTCACCGGCGCCTGGGAGCGGTTGCGCTGGCCGCTGACCGGCGCCCTGACCGCCACGGCACCCCAGGGCCGGATCGCGGCGTCCGGCACCTTCGACGCCTATGACTATGCGCTCTCCGGCCTGGTGCAGGGACCCGGATTTCCGGCGCTCGATTTGGATCTCAAGGGCCAGGGGGACGCCAAGGGGACCCGGATCGGCGCCCTCAGGCTCCTCACCCTGGGCGGCAGCCTGGACGCGACCGGGACCTTCACCTGGGCGCCGACGCTCGGCTGGGACCTCAAGCTGGGGGCGCGGGACCTGAACCCGGCCCTGCTCAGCCCCGCCGGCGGATCCACCCCCGGACCCACTTCAGGTCTCGCTGACCGGATCGGCCTCAGCCTGGCGACCAAGGGCGCACTGGCCGGGTTCAGCTACGATCTCAGCGCCGCTTCCCAGGGCCCCGGGCTACCGCCCGCGCGCCTGCAGCTCGGTGGCCAGGGCGATGCCAAGGGGACCCAAATCGAGACCCTGCGCCTGGAAATCCTCAAGGGCCGTATTGAGGGCCGCGCCCGCGTCGCCTGGGACCCGGCGCTCGCCTGGGAGGCGGACCTGACGGCCACCGGGCTCGACCCCGGGTCCTATGTCCCGCAGTGGCCGGGCCGCATCGACGCCCGTCTCAGCAGCCGCGGCACCCTGGAGGCGGCGGGGCCCAACCTGACGGCGACGCTCGCCGGGTTGCAGGGGAGCCTGCGCGGCTATCCCATCGCCGCCGCGGGTCAGGTGCAGATGGCGGCGGGGACCATCCGCATTGAGGGGCTCAATGCCTCCTCCGGCCCCAGCAGTGCGCGCCTGGACGGCGTGATCGCCGAGGACCTGGCCCTGCGCTTTGAACTGGCCTCACCGGACCTGGCGAGCCTGCTGCCGGGGGCGCGGGGGAGCGTGCGGGCCAAGGGCCAGGTGCAGGGCCGTGTGAAGGCGCCGACGCTCGCCGTGGAACTGGACTTAAGGGACGCGGCGCTGGCCGGTCAGGGCATCGAGCGCCTCAGCGGTTCCGTGGACCTGGCCCTGACGCCGATGGGTCCCTTGCGGGTCGACCTGGATGGCCAGGGGCTCGCCGCCGCCGGCCTGCGCTGGGAGACCCTGCGGGTGCGCGCGACGGGGACCATGCCGAGCCATCGCCTGAGCGTCGTGGCCCTCGGCGCACCCCTGTCGATCCGTCTGGAGGCGGCCGGTGGGCTCCAGCAGGCTGGTGCCAGTTCCGGTTTCGGTGCCTATCGGGGGACCCTGAGCCAACTTGACCTGGACAGCGGGCCCTACGGCAGCTGGCGCCTCCAGAAGGCCATGCCGCTCAGCCTGGCCGGCCCGCGGATCGCGGTGGGGCCCCTATGCCTGCGCAACGGCCAGCGCTCCGGGGGCTGCCTCGGGTTCGATCAGACGGACCCCGGCCAGTGGACGGTGGATATCGACCTCGACCGCCTGGGGGCGGAGCTGGTCGCGGGCCTGCTGCCCGCCAATCTGACGGCGCGGGGTGCCGCCCGGGTCAAGGGGCGCTTCACGGCCAGGGGGCCGGAGCTGCGCGGCAGCGCGGTGGCCGAGTTGCCCCAGGGTGGGCTGCGCCTGGACCTGGGCCGGGCCGGGTTCGAGGACCTCGACCTGTCGCGCACGCGCCTGACGCTGGAGGCCGGGGCCCAGGGCCTGGGGGCGCGGCTGGACCTGCCGCTCAAGGACCTGGCCCAACTCGGGGCCAGCGTGGACCTGCCGGGCTGGCGCCTCGACGCCCCGGCGCGCCCGGATCAGCCCCTACGCGGCACGGTGCGCGGGACCCTCACCGGGCTCAATCGCATCGCCAACCTGGTACCGCAGGTGACCGCGGTGACCGGGCGCCTGGCCCTGGACTTCGCCTTGGGCGGGACCCTGGCCAGGCCCGGGGTCAAGGGCCAGGCGACGCTGCGCGGCTTCGGGGCCGAGGTGCCGCTCGCCGGTACCAGGATCACCAACCTGGACCTGACCGTCACCGCCCCGACGCTGGAGCGCCTGACCGTCCAGGGTCAGGGCGAGGTCGGCGGTCGGCGCCTCACCCTCACCGGTGGGGCGCAGAACGGGGCGGGCGGGTTCAGCGGTCGACTGCAGCTCGCGGGTGACCGGCTGCCGGTGGCGAACACGCAGGAGTATCATGTCCTGGCCTCACCGGACATCACGGTCGCCCTGTCGCCCCAGGGCGCCCAGGTGCGGGGCGAGATCCGGGTCCCGGAGGCGCGCATCCGCCCGCGCAAGATCCCGGCCGGGACCCTGCTGCCGTCCGCGGACGTGGTCCTGGTCGATCAGGCCGGGGCGCGCAAGCCGCCCTTCCCGGTGGACATCGACCTGCGCCTGACGCTGGGCAACGACGTGACCATCGATGCCTTCGGGGTGCGCGGACGCCTGACCGGCGATCTGCGCGTCCTGCAGGAACCGGGTCGGGAGATGTTGGGCGATGGGCAACTGGCGATCGTGGACGGGGTCTACCGGTTCTCCCCCGGGGTCGGACTGGGGGCCGATCTGATCCCGCTGCTGAGCGGCCTGGGCACCGAGCTGGGCGCCCCCCTGACCATCACCCAGGGGCGGCTGGTCTACGCCAGAAGCCCCATCGGCAACCCGGGGCTGCTGCTCCTGGCCCAGCGCGAGAGCGGCAACCTGAGCGCCGGGGTGCGGGTGGTGGGTACCCTGCGCAACTCCAAGCTCGCCTTCTTCTCCGAGAGTGACCCGGGCATGAATCAGGCAGAGATCACCAAGTACCTGTTGACCGGCATCGCGCCCCGCGCCGACGGGGGCCAGGGGGGGCAGGCCCTGTCGGTGGGGACCTATGTCGCGCCCAAGCTCTATATGGAGTACGAGAGCGGGACCGGCGACAGCAAGAATGCGGTGCGGCTGAGGTACGACCTGAGCCGCAGCATCGAACTCCAGACCGAGAGCGGGGATACGCCGGGTGGGGACATCTTCTACAAGTTCGAGCGGTGATGTCTCGTTGTCGTTGTCGTAATCGTAATCGAAGCAGCGATGCAATTTGGAGTGCGAGAGAATCCGGGGCACTACGATAATCTCGACAACGACAACGACAACGACAACGACAACGACGCCTGGAGCATGCTTAAATGGCCTTGTTTGACTTATCAGTGAACCGTTCCTTATCGTTGAATGGCTGACTCCGCATCCACCCCGCTCCAGGATGCACGGCCCCTGGCCCCCGCCCTCTGGCACCCGCGCCACTGGCCGAGCTGGTTTGCCGTCGGCCTGGCCTATGTCCTGGGCCGGCTCCCCTTTGCGCTGCTGTGGGCCCTGGGGCAGGGGCTCGGTCGGCTTGGCTATCTGCTGGCGGCGCAGCGGCGTGAGGTCGCCCGATTGAACCTTGGCGCCTGTCTCGCCGAGCGTACGCCGGCCCAGCGCGAGCGCATCCTGCGCGACCATTTCGGCTGGCTGGGGGTGGCCGCTGTCAGCCAAGGGGTCGTGTGGGGGGTCTCGCGGGCGCGGCTCAAGCGCCTGGTGCGCATCCGCAACCGCGAGGTCATCGACGCCTGTATCGCCGCCGGCCGGCCGGTGATCGTGCTGGTGCCCCATTTCGTGGGGCTGGAACTGGGGGGCGCGGCCTTCACCGGCCTGGTCCACTCCGGGGTCTATATGTACCAGCGCATCCGCGACCCGGTGGTGGACCGCCAGGTCAAGCGCGCGCGCCGCCAGTACGGCAGCGTCTCCATCGAGCGCAGCGACGACCTGCGCGGCCTGATCCGCGTGGTGCGCTCGGGCACCCCCTTCTTCTACCTGCCGGACCAGGACGGCGGGCGCCGTGGTATCTTCGCGCCCTTCTGCGGCGTGCCGGCCTCCACCGTGCCCATGCTCGGGCGTTTCGCCGCCCTGTCCGGCGCCCTGGTGATCCCGACCATCGCCCGCTACCTGCCCTGGGGCCAGGGGCTGGAACTGTCCTTCGACGCGCCCCTGACCCCCTTTCCCACCGGCGACCAGGCGGCCGATGCGGCCCTGATGAACCGGGTGATCGAGGCGCGCATCCACACCATGCCGGAGCAATATTTTTGGGTGCATCGCCGCTTCAAGACCCGTCCCCCGGGTGCGCCGCCCTTCTACCCGCCGAAGCGCCGCCGCCGCTGAACGCGTCCGGGCCGCTGGGCGCGGGCGACGGCCGGGGTGCCGACGGGCTGCGGCTGGGTCGGGCGCGGGACTGGCTGATCGGCGGCGCCCTGCTGGTCGCCCTGATCGCGTGGGTCCACTACAGCGTCGGCTGGGGGGCTTTGCTCGCCCCCTGGCTCGCCTTCCCGCCGCGCCTGATCGCCTGGCTCTTCCTGCTTACGGCCCTGAGCTGGGGCCTGCGCGCGGTCCGCGTCTTCGATTGGTTCCGCCCGCGCTTCGCGGGGCAGTTCTTGCCCTTGCTGCGCCTGACTTTTCTGCACAACAGCGCCAACAATCTGCTGCCCATGCGGATGGGGGAGATGGTCTTTCCCTGGCTCATGCGCCGCTATTTTGGCTTCGGCCTGCTGCCGGCCGCCGCGGCGCTCCTGTGGATCCGCATCCTGGATACGCACTTCCTGGGCCTGATCGCCATCCTGATCCTGGAACTGCGCGACCCCGGGTGGGTCTGGTGGGCGGCGGCGCTCCTGTGGCTCTGTGCCTTGCCGGTGCTGGCCCTGATCGGGCGCGGCGGCGCCTCGCCCCGCCTGGCCGGGGGCGGGCGCCTCGGCTCCCTGGTGCGGCAGGTCGCCGCCGCGGCGCCGCAGGACCCCTGGCTGATTGCCCGCGTCTACCTCTGGACGGCCAGTACCTGGACGCTGAAGTTCATCGCCTTCGCGAGCGTGCTGGCGCACTTCGTCCCGGCCGCCTTCTGGCGGGTGCTGGCCGGGGTGATGGGGGCGGAACTCTCCAGTATCCTGCCGGTCCACGGCATCGCCGGCAGCGGCAGCTATGAGATTGCCGCCATGGCCGCGCTGGTGCCGTTGGGCGTTGACGCCCGGGTCGCCCTGACGGGCGCGGTCAACCTGCACCTCTTTGTCCTCGGCACGACCCTGCTGCTGGGCGCCCTGGCCTTCCTCCTGCCGCGACCGCCCCGCCTGGCCGGGGAGTCGGGCCACCCGGCGGCGACTGACGGAGCACCTTGACGATGGCGATACCAGACGAGGGTTCGGGGCCCGTCCCGGACCAGGCCCCGGACCAGGCCCCGGACC
>Ga0247835_1000530_pt1 | contig 54183 bp, 55 predicted proteins | sample LaCtaG_3_FD_189912 | JGI IMG/M metagenome (GOLD analysis project Ga0247835, IMG submission 189912) | Freshwater microbial communities from meromictic Lake La Cruz, Castile-La Mancha, Spain - LaCruzMarch2015_13.5m | ecosystem: Environmental > Aquatic > Freshwater > Lake | place: Spain: Castile-La...
CCGTAGGTAAATAGATCATTCTTCCCATCTCCATTGTAATCCATCATAATAACACGATAACGCAAGTCAGGCGGAAACAAATTACGGCTGTCTGCCAAAAACGAATAAGAATGATTGGCTCCTAGAACATCGTGTCTAAAAACGCGAATTTGATTGTTACTTCGATCGAATACAAATAAATCCTTATCGCCATCGTAATCGATATCGAGATCTGATACCTGCACATAATTTAATCCACCTGCCCAAGGAAAAGCTAAAGAAGCTCCAAATTTACTAACCGATATAGAATCGTTATAAGAAAATTGAAATTGGGAATGTAATCTATTGAAAGAAAAAAAGGTTAATAAAAGGACCAAATAAATGGAACTACATTTCATTTGCTAGTTTCTTGTAAATTTACACATAGTTTCGTTTATGAAAAATTTAACCGGTATAATTTTAATAGTTGCTTTGATCGTTTGTAACGGTATTATATGGATGATTGTAAAACCTAAACAGACTACCTCCACAGTTCAAAAAAATGAGGTAGCCACTTCAATCGAATGTATTCAAGCTAGCTTTCAAGAACGAAACATACCGTTTTCTTCACCGGCATACCAACACCCCAATTATACAAGCAATATGATTTTTGAAGTGTCGGGTAATCTACTAGCTGGAGACAAAAAATGGCGGGTTGGAGAAACATTTAAGGCAAATGATCTTTTGTGCATATTAAGTTCTGATGCTGCCTATTATATGCTTACAGAGAAAAAGCAGTTATTAATTAGAGATTTCGGGGATGTTTTTGCGCAAATTGAAAATAGATTTCCGCAAGAGAAAGCCAAGTGGTACGCATTTCTTGAAAAAATAACACCAAGCACAAAAATTCCTTCTCTACCAAATTTTTCATCAAATGAAGAACGGATTTTCATGGCTGAATTAGGTTTGACGGCATCTTATTATGCCATTAAAACACTTGAAAACAACATGAAAAATTACTACTACACGGCACCCTTTGATGGTAAAATAATAGCAATTAATTATCAGCTTGGCGCTTTCATTGAGAAAGGAAAAACAATCGCTACCCTAGAGAAAGAGAGTACTCCTGAGTTTGTTGTATATGTAGAAACAAAGCATGTGAACAAGTTTGTGAGTGCCAAAGAAATCAATCTTAAATCAAATGAAACATTTTATGGAAAAGCTACATTCACAAAAATAGGTCAAGCAAATATCAAAACACCTGAAATTACGCCTTTATACTATAAAATGGCAAAGAAAGAAAATGGGATAATACCATTAAATGTAATGGCTTACTTAAATGAAAAGGAGAAAATAGCTGGCTATATGCTGCCAAACAATGCAGTATCAGGGAACAAAGTTTGCCTTGTAAGCAATGGTATGGTACAACATAAAACGATTAAAATAATTCGAGAAATAAACGATTCGATATTAGTTACAGGCATTACGAAAGAGGATGTAATTGCTTCAAAATTTATTGTCATTACAGGTTCACCCAATAAAAAATTTAAAGTCATTAAGCATAACTAAACCTATTCCACATACAAGGGGCGTATTAAAGCAATCGCAGGAATAGCTCACTTGAACTGACTAAAAATTAACAACCAATAAAGCATCAATATTTGCTAAAGCGAAATTTCCTTAAGAATTAAGCCGTTTTGTGGAATTTCGTAAGGTAGTTGGCAGTCATTTAAATATTTGACAGTAACCTTGCGTTTCAATTTACAATCGAAAGATACGAGACAAATAACTCCCTCAGTATTCTTGCTCCAAACGAATGCCTTATAATGTTTTGGTTTTGATGCCTTAGTTACTAAAATAAAATCTTCCACATAACCTATAAACTTATCCTGATAATCTTTAGTTTTTAGGATAAATAAAGGGTGAATTCTAAGCTGATTCCTAATCTTTTCATGGATTAATTCCTCCTTATCTGTTTGCTCAAATAATTCGTTTAGCCAATCATTTCCCCAACCTGATTGCACGCCAATTAATTTATGAATACTGTCGTTGTAGCGATTTAATAAATCCAATCCAACAGCGTCAAAAACGTCATTTCCAGCGTAGCTCATGGTGAAATTCCATCGAAACGCAACCTCTTTAATCGCATTATTTCTTTCGAATGAAAAAGGACGACCAGTAAGGTAATACGTTTGACTAAATAGTGTAAAAGATGAAAGAAGAATTAAAAGACAACTAAATTTAGACATTAAAATTTAATTAGTTTATAGCTTGTCCGGCCTTTCGAGTGGCAAGCATCGACATAATAAATTCCCGCAGCAAACTCCTTAACATAAATAGTAAGATGACTCAAACCTGAGACCTTGTTTCGCAATAGAACTTTGCCCGAAGCATCCATCAAATTCATTTCTTCAAATTCTCCAAACCATGAAATAGTAACACTTTCTGCTGTTGGGTTGGGTTGAATTACAAGATGAATATTGACTTCCGAAAGATTTGACTGATCAACAGTGAAACAATCAGAAGTATCCGAACATTCGCCCAGGGAAACAATAACAGCATAGGTACCGCTAACTGCCGTTGTAGTAAAACTTTGATTTATAGCACCCGGAATACCTGTGTTTCCAATACAATCTATCCATTGATAAGTTGCACCAACCTGCTGGGCTGTCAACGTTATACCACTAGTCGAAACGGCTACGCTTGGGTTTGGACTAACAAGCAAATCTTGCGTTGTATCCGTTGCACAAACACCTGCATTTGGCGTAAAAGTGTACGAGAAAGTGCCCGGAAGTTGCGAATTCACCATTGGTGACCAGGTACCCGAGATATTATTTTGCGAAACGACCGGTAGCACGACAAGTTCGTTTTGACAAACAGCCGTAAATGGGTCAAAGATTGGTTGCTGAATAGCTTCTACAGTTAATGAAAAGCTTGTTACACTGGCACAGGCAGTTGCAACAGGCGTGAAAGTATAATTACTTGAACCCACATTGGATAAATTTAATGCAGGTAGCCATGTTCCCGCTATTCCGTTATCTGATGAGGTGGGAAGTACAAAGTTCGAATCATTTTGGCATACCGGAGAAATAGAGGTGAAAATTGGTACATCGAGCCCATTACACGTAATTGAAAAATTATTATTAGAAATATCAAAAAATGTTTGGGCTCCTGACATGACCATTATTCTTGCTGTATTGGATACCACGTTAGGACAAATTATCACTTCAGAACCGTCATTTGCCGTTGACGCTGACAAAACATACGGATAAGTTTGTCCCCCATTTAGAGAAAGTAAAATGCGTACCGTTGAACAATTAATTGGAGCTGCAGTAGTATTTGCAACCGACCAAGTGACCGTTTGTGAACTTCCACCAGGCCAAGTGATTCCTGATGCTGAAGGATACGTAACTACAAATGGTCCAGCAGTCGCATTGGTAGTAACTGTTAAATCAGTATAATCATTACAAGCACCCACAGCATGATTGTCCCTAACAGAAAGCCTAAAATCCATAACTCGCGCAACAGATGGTAATACTTCCCAAGTGAAAGGCCCGTTAGATGCCAAAGTGGATAACTTCGGAAAATAGCGCGACGAATCTGTTGAAGGGTTAAAACTTCTGAAATTGGGACCACCTACCGCGGTAGCAACCGGCGGTTGAGTACTTGCCTCATTGTCCATTTGCTCCCACAAATAAGTTAGCACATCACCTTCAGCATCAATGGCATTAGCTGTTAAAATGAAAGGAGTTGATATAGGCACTACAATATTACCACTTGTGGATTGAATAGTGGGTGCCGTATTATTCAATGCAGTTAATACCTCACACTGGTGACCATTACTTAATATCTCAATACTAATTTCACCGAGATTATACCCGTGAAAATAATCATCTGAATTATTTTGAACATTTGGAGCACAAATTCCGGCATACCCCATTATAGTACTTGCACTTCCCGGTTCGCGTCGAGCCGCATTAACACTGTTGCAAGGATTGTTTTGTGTGTGATTACCACCAAATTGGTGGCCCATTTCGTGGGCAACATAATCGATATCAAAAGGGTCTCCGATTGGAGCGCCGCTTCCTGTTACTCCTCGCGCCTTCTGTCCACCTGTACAAACAACGCCTAGTCCTGCCAATCCGCCACTATTTGTTCCAAAAACGTGACCTATATCGTAATTAGCACTGCCAATCAAGTTATCAACACTTGTTTGATTTTGATTAATCATGCTACCAGCATTTCCATTGGTAAAAGGATCGGTTGCAGCATTCGTATGAATCAACAAATTATTATTGGGAATAATCGTCATTGTAATGGCGATGTCCTTTTCATAAACACCATTCACTCGATTCATCGTTGTAACTTGAGCTGCTGCTGCTAATACGACTGTTCCACCGTGAAACGTAGTATACTCAGCTGTGTTTGACAGAGCCAAACGATAGGTACGAAGTTCACAAGTTCCAAAAATACTTTTTACATTACTATTCGGCTTCCCCTCTTCTTCCACAACATCACAAACCTTAACTTTGTTAGTGACGAAATCTTTTCGATGGTAAACAATGTATAATTGTGTGTTATTTTTAAACATCGGATCAATAAATACGGTACTCTTACCTGGAATCATTATCATCGCATGAAATCCTTGCGGTGTAACATCCCATTTAGCGAAAGCCCCCGAACCATCAACAGCATAGCCGTCTAAAGTCATTATTTGTGGGAATTTAGCATTGTAATCAGGGTGCATTGTTTTATTTCGTTTGATACTAAATGTATGGAAGCTTCCATCAGGATATGGCAATTGAATTTCGCCAACAAATCCAGCGAGCCTTCCTTCGCGGTAACTAATACCTTGTAACTGCGGAAGAATAGCAGAAACATCAAGGGTGAACACTGCTGAAGAAGTTGAATTAATTTGAGGTTCCCCAAAAATTGGCAGTGCTGTTTGTGCACAAGACAACCAATTTAATGAAATAGTTCGTTTTTGTTGGGCAAAATTATTCTCACAGAAGATAAATAGCAGCGAGGAAACACATAATAGTTGAAAGTACTTAGTCATCTTTTTTTTTCGCTAAAATTAAAAAAATATCTTTGAAAATTTTAAATAAAAGAAATTTATTCCGTGTGTAAAGGACTCAATAAATCCAATGCTGATTTGACGGGACTAAATGTTTCATTGGGGATCTCAACAAAAACGGAATTCCAAAAATACATACTACCGTTCCACAATCCTGGTAATTCAAGGAAACTAATTTCTTCGTTTTGCACCGATTTCGATATTTTCAGAAAAGCATTATCATCAACAAATTCAGACAGTTGAATATCCATGTCATTCAAATCTTTCTTACAAACCACCATCATTACAGGATTAAAATGCGTGCTTGAAAACAATATATTTTCATCGGCATTATCAATCACTTGTACCTTTTCGATTATTTGCTTTGAAACAACCCCATCTTTTTCAACCATAAATGGACCGCCGCCGGGATATCCCTCATTCTTAACCATACCACAAACACGTATTGGGCGATTAATCAAAGTCAAAAATTGTGAAGGTTCCTTATTCATGGACAACTCTGAATCAGTATATAAGCCATATTTGACATTTATCGAAACTAACTGTTCATATATTGGATTTACTGCTAAGGATTTTAATGCCGTTCGAATTTCAACCAACAGTCCCGCCAAAGCACTCCATGTCAAAATTGAAACGGAAGATTTAGAAAAATGCTGAATATTATCAATATTTTTAATAAAAATAAGAGAGCTATCTATCGCGGATAAATTGGATAGCAAAGCCCCATGGCCTGCTGGTCGTCGAATAAAGTTACCCTGATCATCTGTAATGGGTTCTTTGTTAGCATTAAATACAAACGAATTAGAATCCTCATCTTGTTCGGAATACGAAACATTAAACTTTTGGAGCGTCTCATTTTCAATATTGTTAATTTCATTACATATAACATCTTCAAAACGTTTCTGAATAGTAAAATGAAATGCGATATCTGAGGCATTGATTAAGGTGGATTGCTGAATATGCTCTGAAATCGCACTTTTCACACCGGTATCATACCGATGAAATGGAAATAATCCTTTAGGTAATTCTCCATAATTCAAGCCTTCCTTATCCATTAAAAACGACAATAAAAAACGCCAATCAATCTCTCCAGCAACTATCTGTTCCTTTATTTCCTGAGAAAGCAATTGGTAGAAAGCGAAATCCGAAATCTGACTAAACATTTTTTCAATGAGCCCACGCGTCCTTTCCGAAGGACTGTATAAGTAATCACGAACAAACTCGAACATTCTCGAACCAGAGCCAGAAGCAGGAATAAAAACACATACCCGATGATTCCCCCTGTCAAATTTATCTTTATACGCTAAAAACTCTTCGGAAGAAAGGTGTAGTATGCCATCACCAAGCGTACACGGCTTAATGATTGACAAACTTACGGCCTCATAAAAAATTTTATCACGTTGATTTTTTATTAAATTAACTTGGTTTTCGGTCATTTAAAAACGATTTCTTTTCTTTGCTGAATGAATATAGGGTTCGAATTTATAAAATATAGCTTGAATGCCAAAGGAAGGCAAGGAATACATTCGCCATTTGTTTACAACTTAATGGATAAAGTTCTTAGTATGCCTATTTCTTCAGCGATAAAGGATCGTCAAAAAGCACTCTTTACCGAATTAAAATCTGATAATACAAGCATCGAATTTAAAGAATTTGGAGCTGGCTCAAAAAAATTAGGGAAACAAAGAACCGTAAAACAAATCTTTTCAACCAATTCAACTCAAAAAAAATACGGTGAATTATTATATAGAATCATGCATGCCTATGAACCCATGAAGGTCTTAGAGTTGGGGACATCTTTAGGAACTGGGACTTTACACATGCATTGGGGAAACCCAAAGGCAGAAATAATTACCGTAGAAGGCTGTAACGCAACCTACAATAAGGGGAAAGAAACCATCGCGAAGCACCGACTAAATGATCAAATTCATGTAAGGAATTCCACATTTCAAGATTATTTTAAAGAGCCAATCAAAGAATTATTTGACCTTGTATTTATAGATGGGCACCATGATGGAAATAGTTTAATTGAGTATTTAAGATTACTTGAAAAATATACGCATAACGACACCATTTTTATATTGGATGACATTCGTTGGAGCAAGGATATGTTTAGTGCATGGAAAAAAATATCCAGTGATAAACAATATCACCTAACGATTGATTTTTTTAAAATGGGGCTGTTAATTAGACAAGAAACTAAACACAAAGAACATTTCGTCCTAAGGAAATCTGTTTAGTAAGCAGTAAATAAGACCTCCAACATTTCAGGTATTTCAAGAAGTGGAGAACTATTCCTATCTGCACGTTCCTTCGTTATCTCACCATCAAAATCAGCTACGAAATCGTCATCATAAGTTCCTTTATAACCGGCTTGAAATGAAAAAGAAGGAATTTCATTAACATCTTCATAAGCGATTACTTCTTCCATCTCTGCGGTCAAAACTGGAAGCTTTTCATTTTTAAACTTACGAGGAGCAGGTTTAGGGATTATGTTTTTAGCTAATAAAGTTTTGTCCTCTGGTACAATTGCTTTGATTTCCTTCCCCTTTTCCTTTTTTACCGGAATAGTACGCCCCGTTTTCACTTGGGTGATTTGAGTTGAATTAAAATCAATAAATAGTAAAGAAATGGCGAGAACCACACTTGCTGCTGCTAAATAATATAACGGTTTCTGATAAAAGTACTTCGTATTTATAGTAGAGCGACCATTCAAAGTAGCAGCATGATTTTCTTCAAAAAGCTGATCTAATTTTATTTTCACAGAATGATTCGGCATAGAGCTAAAATTCTCCTGTAAGTCAATTGAGTTATAGATTTCCTTTAATAAATTAAATTCATCCTCGTTCGTACAATAAATCGACAAGCCAGCACTTTCTGCACTAGTAAGTTCAGCATAAGACTTCGATTTAATACAATTTTCTAATTGAGCATCCATTTTTTTATTTTTTAATGACTTAAAACCACCTGGTATTCTTTTAATTTTTCTGCTAATTGCTTTGTTGCATAAAACAAGCGAGATTTGACAGTCCCCTCATTGATTTCCAACACATCTGCAATTTCCTTTAGGGAGAATCCTTGAAGATGCCGTAGAGAAAATACATCGCGGTGTTTTTCATCCAATTGGATCAAGCTTTTGTCAAATGCAGACATAAAAATTTTATCTTGTACTTCATTAAAAACATTAACATCACTTTTAATCGAAATGTGATTGTCAATTCCTATCGAAGTATTTTTCCGTACTTCTTTCCGCTTGTATTCATTTTTGCACATATTACAAGCTACCGCAAACAACCAAGTTTTAAAAGAGCGAGTAACATCAAAAGATTGTGGTGAAACAATAATCTTTGCAAAAATATCGTGGACTAAATCTTCCGCTTTTTCGCGATCACGCCAAAGCATTTTATTAAAATACCCAAACAATACACCCGAATACCTATGATATAACTCATCAAATGCACGCTTATCCCCTTTTGATAGCAAGGCCATCAATTCTTCATCAGGAATAGAATCATACTTTTTTTTGAGTAATATCATGTTAATGTTTCTTGATATAGCTTTGTTTTCCAGATTTCCGTGCCGCAAGATCTATTTCTTTTTCTACCCAGTCCAATTTCAATTTATCACCCTTTGAAGTATACTCAGCTTTTAGATAAAGTAACATGGGTAAATAGTTAGATGATAGATTATTGCTTTCTATGGATTGAAATTGATTCATATTTCGTTTTTCTAATGTCCGATTCCATAATTTTTCATTGCGCAAAACTAAATTGTCATTGCTCGATATATTATTTTGTCGGTATTCAAAAACCAATCCAATTGGAAATAAAAACTCTTTTATCGGGGATAAATATTCTCTTGGCAATGTCATAGACAAAGCAATATTTTTGTCGCTATTCAAATTACAAAAAGATGCTAAATAACTCGTGTTTATTGTATTGCTCTTCGGGAGTAAAAATCCTTGCTTCACCAATTGATAGCGATAGGATTCACTTTGCATAAGATCCAACGAAATAGTAGTTAGCTCAGAATGAAATTTGTTAATGTATTGCTGATAGGCAACACCATACGAATCAAAAAATCCATGGGTGATTAATACCTGGTCTTCTGCGGCAGAAAGTAGCAAATCTTTTGCATAGGAGATAACCTCTTTAGAAAGTAAGTTATTGACTTGTAATTTTTCTAAATAGTTAATTGTTCCTGCGGAATCACTTTTCGCCATTGCATTTCCTACACATTGTGACAATAATGTTGGGTCTAATGGAGCCAATTCCTCGGCTTTAATTAATTCAGTTTCACGATCAACGTTATAATTACCCGAAATGTAGTAGTATAAATTATACTCAAAAGAATTTGGGTCTTCATCTTTTAATAAACGTACATCCTCATCCATTTTTTCTTGTAAAGGAAGATCGGCAGATCGAGAGCTTGGCTGACTTGATGCCACTTTCTTTTTCTGAATAAATTTATCGGAGGTAGTACTAATCGATTTAATTTCCTGCTTTGAATTGGGGACAGCCTCCCTATTTTTGTTTGTTTTTTTTGTACTGAGGATTTCTACTTCATTCAAATTTTCCAATTGAATGGAATCCATCACTATTATTGGAATAGATGAATTAGAATTGAAAGATGAGTTGGTCACCTTATTTTCTTCCGGCGGTTGTGAAAATAAGATCGCAACTTGAAAAAACGAAATAGAAAAAATCAAAGTTTTCATGGTATTTTTTTTCAATTACAACTCTAGAACAAGAAGGTTCAAACTAACTTATTTTTTTAAATGTAGAATAAAGGTATTTATTTATTATTGATTGAAAATTGAACAATAAAAAGAAAAACGAATTGTTTATTAAAACCCTAATAATACGTAGATTTGCCCCTTGAAGAACCATGAAAAATAAACTAATCCCCTTCATTCTTTTTAGTTTCGTGCTCGGATTCCTTTCCCTTACTACAAGTTGTGGGAAAAATAATTCGTTTTCAAAAAAACACTTGAGTTTTTCCTTAGACACCTTGGTTTTTGACACCGTTTTTACCACTATTGGATCAACTACGCAGCAATTTAAGATCTATAACAACGAAAATAAAACGCTTATTATAGAGGAAATTGAATTAATGGGGGGAGCCAATTCTTTTTTCAGAATGAATGTTGATGGGATTAGTCAAAACATAATTAAAGACACCAAGATATTGGGTAATGACAGTCTTTTCGCCTTTGTTGAAGTCACCTTAAACACCAATGGACAAACACTCCCATTAATTATTGAGGATTCAATTCGTTTTCGAACTAATGGTGTGGATCAATATGTAAAATTAGCTGTTTGGGGACAAGACGCTTATTTTCATTACAAGGACCTTAACGAAGGAACGTGGGCAAACGATAAACCACATGTTATTTATGGTTATGCAGCCGTAGATTCGGCTAAAACATTAACAATTCCCGCCGGGACACAAATACATTTACATAAAAATTCCCTGCTATATGTCTATAAATCTACGTTGCATGTGGAAGGAAATTTGGGTAACGAAGTTGTTTTTAAAGGCGATCGACTGGAACAAATGTATCAAGATGTAGAAGGACAATATTATGGAATTTACTTTCACGAGGCAAAAGAATCCACCATCAACTATGCGATTATTAAAAATGGAACTTCCGGCATACATGTCTATTCAAACGATAACGCCAACCCGAATTATACGCTAACAGTAAGCAATACGAAAATATTCAACCATTCAAGGTACGGCATCTTCATTTATTCTGGAGGGAAAGTCAAGGCCGAAAATTGCATAATTTCTAAATGCGGCACACATGCACTGATTGTTTTAGAAGGTGGCGATTTTAATTTTAACCATTGTAATTTACTTGGTTATGGCAATTCTCAAGCTCCTGCTGTAGGGATCAGTAATTTTTACAACGATTATTTTAATGGGACAACCAACGTTGGATCCATTGATGAAGGCAAATTCTATAATTGCATTATTACTGGAAATTTAAGCAGTGAATTTGCCATCGACACCATCCAAATGAACGGAGTAAACTTAAATTTTGACATAAAAAATTGTTTGATTCGCTCAGAAACGATCTACACAGATCCCTTCTACCAAGATATATTATGGAATGACAATCCATTATTTGAAGATACTGACCAAGGAGATTTTTTATTCACCACCAATTCCACACTAAACGCAAATGGAATAGTGACAACCGTCACGAATGATATTTATGGCTCACCAAGAAATAATCCCCCAGACATTGGTGCGGTAGAATTAAATTAAAAAAAAAAAGCGCTAAAAAGCGCTTTTAATATAATTCTTAAGTCAGTTATGCATTAGCATTCATAGCATCTAACACATCCATTACACTTTTAACTGCCTCAACCGATTCAGCTAAAAGCACTTTTTCTTCTTGGTTCAAATCCAATTCAATAATTTTCTCGATGCCATTTTTGCCCAATATAACTGGTACACCTAAATAAATATTGCTGAAGCCATACTCACCTTGTAACCAAGCACAAACAGGGAATATTCTTCGCTGATCACGAACAATAGCCTCTACCATTTGAGCAGCAGCTGCTCCCGGTGCATACCAAGCTGAAGTACCCAGTAATTTAACGATTTCTCCACCACCAAACTTAGTTCGCTCGATGATCTCATTTAATTTTTCTTCTTCAATTAACTCTGTAACTGGAATACCTGCTACTGTTGTATATCTTGGAAGCGGCACCATCGTGTCACCATGTCCACCCATCAACACTGCCTGAATATCTTTCGGAGAAACATTTAACTCCGTTGCTAAAAAAGCACGGTAACGAGCCGTATCTAACACACCCGCCATTCCAAAAACCTTATTGGGATCTATTTTTGCATTTAAATAAGCGCAATAAGTCATTACATCTAAAGGATTAGACACAACAATAATAATGGCATTAGGAGAATACTTAACAATGTTTTCAGTTACCGTTTTTACAATTCCAGCATTGGTGGCAATTAAATCATCTCTTGACATACCAGGCTTACGAGGCAATCCAGAAGTAATAACTACAACATCCGAATCCTTTGTTTTAGAATAATCATTGGTCGAACCAATTACCCTTGAATCATATTGATTAATGGGTGCCGTTTGCCAAATATCTAAGGCTTTTCCCTCAGCAAACCCTTCTTTGATATCCAACAAAATTATTTCATTGGCAATTTCCCGATAAGCGAGAACATCAGCGCAAGTAGCGCCCACATTTCCAGCTCCTACAACAGTTACTTTCATTTCAAAAATTTAGTTAATAATATTAAGTACGAAATTAATATATTTGACGTAAAATAAGTGAATTTCGAAATCTTTTTCGAGGTAAATTATAAATAAGGCAACCCAAAACAGACCCTTACGTTTTTAAGCTGAAACACATTGGAGAACATTGACAAAATAAAACAAATTATAGAAGGTTGCCTTCGGAAAGACAGACGGTCTCAAGAAGCCTTTTTTAAATTGTATTATGGAAAAATGATGTCTGTTTGTCTTCGATACATAAGTGATCGGGACAGCGCACAAGAAGTTCTTCAAGATGGTTTTATAAAGGTCTTTGAAAAATTGGAACATTTTGATTTCCGCGGCTCGATTGAAGGGTGGCTAAGGCGTATTATATCTAATACCGCAATAGATGCTATTCGAAAGGCTAAACGGAATCCATTTCTTACCGACAACGACAATGATTTTAAACAGTTAGCTGAAAATGAACTAGAAAAAAAAGAGAATCTTATCTATATGGAACTAAAAGCAAAAGTTGCTATGGACGAGATTCAAAAATTATCACCAGCTTACCGTACTGTTTTTAATTTATATGTTTTTGAGGAATATTCACATAAAGAAATAAGTGAAATTCTAGGTATAAGCGAAGGGACATCAAAATCCAATTTATCCAAGGCAAAAGTTAATTTACAAAACAGATTAAGTATTAAATTTTCAAAAATTGAAGAATGACAAATAAAAATATAGAAGAACTTTTCAAACAGGCACTTGAAGGGCACGAATTGCCCTACGATGCGTCTGCGTGGAAAGGTTTAACTAACAAATTAGATAAAAATATTCCTGCACAAAGCCCCGTTAAAGTATGGCGATGGGTTTTGGGGTCCCTTGTATTAATCTCCATTACATCACTTTTACTTTGGAATAACTCTAAAGAAACAAGCAATACTAAAAAGAATGAAATTGGTGAAAATAGTTCAAAAAAGAACAAGCCAACTAAAATTGAAAAGTCGACTAATAAACAAGACATAACTATTCAGAACAATAAAAAGGACCCTTTAACTATTACTACATTCGGAGAAGTTATTGAAATGCCAACGATTAATTCAGACTTCCATGAAAATGAAAATTTAAATGTAGATGAAATTCAAAAGGAAGAAATTATTAGTACAGACGAACAAGAAGATCCAGTAGCGAAGAATGAAAATGATGTAGCCGTAAATTCAAGTATCGTTTATCCTACCCTAGCGTTCAATTGCATTGGAGATCAGAAGGTGCTTTCAAATAAAAACGCTACTGATTTAGTTCTTGTTACACCAAGTAATCTACAATTAATTATACCTGCGAAAAGTGAAACTTCTATTACCATCGAAGAAAAAGGCTACTATCGTATTGGTACAATGTCCTCTGAGGGTATATTCAACGAACATACCACCCAATTGGTGAATGAATCCCCAACTATGGATTTTAGTCTTGAAGACCTAAATTACATAAACGGGCTTCCTACCTTGCCGATTAACATTAAGTCTAATGAAACGACAATAGCTATTTATCTTAATAATAAGTTAGTCGGAACAAACCTTAAAGAGACTGAAATTTATCTATTTAAGAAAGGTGATAATCAAATAACCGTTTCATGCAGCAATGAATTCAACTGTAAAGCATCCATCACAAAAACGGTTAACACTATTGAAGATTATAATTTACTTGCTGTAAATGCTTTCGATCCCTTTTCAAATGACGCAAGAAAAAGTACTTTCATGCCTTTTGCACTTACCCAAAGAAAGACCGCATTTAACTTAATAATTATTGACCCTTCAGATGGAGGAATAGTTTTTGAATCTAGTGATGCAAGCAATGCTTGGGATGGTTACGACAAACGAAACGGCAAGATGGCTGCGGCTAATAAGGCCTACATTTGGAAAGTAAACATTGCAAATCCAGAACACAAAGAAAACATCGAATATAAAGGTACAATTGTACGCCTGTAAGAATCATTAATAAGTTTCATAAGTAAGGATTATTTTCACGGATAATCCTTATTTTTGTTTACTATTCTTATGGCGCTAATCATTCAATACAGAAACTACACAATTATTATATCTCCTGCTAGATTGGAAGCTATTAGTTCAGATTTACTAATCGGAATAAAACCAACTGATTCATGAGTGTAATCCGATTATTACCTGAACACATTGCGAATCAAATTGCAGCTGGAGAAGTAGTTCAACGCCCTTCCTCTGTCGTTAAGGAATTGATGGAGAATGCCATCGATGCGCATGCCAAGACAATCAAAGTCGTAATTAAAGATGCTGGAAGGACACTTATTCAACTAATAGATGATGGCGACGGAATGAATAGCGTAGACAGCAAAAGTTGCTTTGATCGTCATGCTACTAGCAAAATAGAACATGTTGATGATTTGTTTAAACTTAAAACAAAAGGTTTTCGTGGGGAAGCATTAGCATCTATTGCGGCAATTGCTCAAGTCGTTTTAAAAACAAAAAAATCAGACCAAGAAATTGGTCAATTAGTAGAAATAGAATCAAGTAAAATCGCCAAATCAGGTGAAATCGTTTGTAATAACGGTAGTAATTTCGAAATAAAAAATCTTTTTTATAACGTCCCTGCGCGCCGAAATTTTCTAAAGTCAGATTATGTAGAATTTGGACATATTAAAGAGGAATTCATTCGTATTGCATTGGCGCATCCTGAGTGCCATCTGATTTTACTACACAACAATGAAGAAATTTATCAACTTCAACCAGGAATTTTGCGAAAAAGGATTTCAGACATTTTTGGCAAATCGATGAATGAAAAATTAGTGCCGGTTGAAGAAGAGAGCGATATCATTAAAATTGCTGGGTATGTTGGGAAACCAGACATTGCAAGAAAAACAAGAGGCGAACAGTATTTTTTTGTTAACAATCGCTATTTTAAAGATTCCTATTTTAACCATTCCATCACCAAATCATTTGAAGGATTAGTTCCAGAAAAATCATTTCCTTCCTATTTTATATTTTTAGAAATTGATCCTAGTAAAATAGACGTGAATATCCATCCAACAAAAACGGAAATTAAGTTTGAAGAAGATCGGTTTATTTATGCTATCCTTCTAAGTGCTACAAAACAAGCATTGGGTAAGTATAACATTAGTCCTACGCTTGATTTTGATTTGGAGACAAGTTTTGACATACCAAGTTCTTACAGAAAAAATGATGTCATTGAACCGCAAATAAATATCAATCCATCATTTAACCCCTTTCATAAATTCGCTAAATCGGACTTTAACCAAACGAATTCTTCGAAAATACATGAACAAGGATTTGGCAAGGCCATAACCAACGAAGAAGATTGGGATAATTTTTATTCAATTAAAAATTCAGAAGAATCCGTTCAGCAAAATATAGCATTGAATGATGAATTCAGTCAAATTCCGCATTATTTAATCCGGGGTAAATACCTTCTCACAAATTGTAAATCTGGCGTCCTAGTGATTCATATACGGCGCGCAACAGAACGTATCCTATATGAAAAATTATTGAGGGACTTTGTTAATGCACCCATTAATGCGCAAATGTTGCTGTTTCCGATAATAAAAATATTACCTAATGAAGACCTAGTAGTTTGGCAAGAAAACAAATCGTTATTAGAACAACTTGGATTTAAAGGTGAAATAGTCCAAAATGAATTACAACTTGTAAGTGCACCATCCATCATAAACGGAGAACAAATAGATGCTTGTCTGAGCGAATTAATCCAATTATTAGTGCATAAAAAAATTGATAAAGGAGATATTGCACACCAAGTGGTGTCCATTATAGCAAAATCAAGTTCACGATCAGCTACAATTCAAGTGCAAGAACAAGCTATTGCATTAGTGAATGAGTTATTTCAATTAACAGATCACACTGTTACCGTTGCTGGTAAAGCAATATTAAAAACGATCACAATCGAAGAAATCGGATTAAAATTTAAATAATGTTTGCTAATTTACCCCAAGTCACCAAAAACATTTTGCTATTAAACATCATGTTTTTTATTGCCACACTAATTTTAGAAAGTCAAGGGATTGATTTAATTTCTCAATTAGGCACACACTATATTAATTCCCCACAATTTGAACCATTTCAGATAATCACTCATTTTTTCATGCATGCCAATTTCTTTCACATATTAATGAATATGTGGTTGTTTGTCATGTTGGGAGCCTACCTAGAAAACCTCTGGGGACCGAAGCGATTTTTTATTTTTTACGTTGCCTGTGCACTTGGATCTTTTGCGCTCCACAATGCCATTGGCGTATACCAAATCTATCAATTACGGGAAAATCTGGTAGCGCTGCAACTACCAATGGACGCCATAGATTCAATCATCAAAAACACAGACAGAAGTGCTCTAATCGAAGTTTTAGAAAATTATTTAAATACCAATAATTATCCAATCAATCAAGATTTTAGCAACTACTTTAAATTATGCATCACCCCTATGGTAGGCGCATCAGGGGCCATTTTTGGAGTCTTAGCAGCATTTGCCATCTTATTTCCAAACACTGAGTTTCGACTTTATTTCGCTATTCCCATCAAGGCAAAATACTTTGTGGGAGCATACTTATTATTAGAAATCTACCAGGCAATAGAGAATAATGCAGGCGATTCAACGGCGCATTTAGCACATATTGGTGGAGCAATTGTTGGTGGCTTACTCGTAATAATTTGGCGAAAAACTGATCGCGCTAATTTCTATTAAAATGGAAAACAACCGAAATTTTCTATCTGAATTAAAACATGAACTTCTTAAAGGAAAGATGAACCACCGTCTACTAATTATTAATGTGGCCGTCTTTATTTTTATACAAGTTTGGTTTGCAATAAGTAGGCTTGGGGGCATCCCCGATGACATCATTTATCATATATTCACATTAGACCCAAACATTACTAGGCTTCTATATCATCCTTGGGGAATATTGACGAGTATTTTTTCGCATTTTGACTTTATTCACCTATTGTTTAACATGGTGTTTTTATATTTTGCTGGAAAGATTTACGAGGATATTTTTGATAGCAAACGACTTTTAATCACCTATATTATTGGTGGTATTTTTGGCGGACTTGCCGAGATTATAATTCAATCTCTATTTTTTCCTTTAAAAGAATCTGCCTTAGTTGTTGGCGCAAGCGGAACTATTATGGCCATATTTGTAGCAGTAGCATTCCATAGCCCAAATATGAAGGTTCAACTGTTTGGGCGATTTTCCATTCGACTTTATTTTGTAGCCTTATTTTTTCTTATTCAAGATATTATTGGAATAGGTAAAAACGATGGCATCGCTCATTTTGCACATCTGGGAGGCGCTATTTTCGGCGTTTTATCTGTTCAGAATAGCACACTACTTAATCGAATAGAGACAGGATTTACTTCGCTTTTTAAAGGTAAATTTGGAACAAGTAAAAAACAGCAGCCAAAAAGTCGTTTTAAATCAAATGAGGACTATAACCAAGAACGGAGGGAACAACAAATACAGACCGATAAGATCTTAGACAAGATTTCGAAAGGCGGATATGAATCACTAACAAAGCAAGAAAAAGACTTCCTTTTTAAACAAAGTAAAAATGGAAAATAACAAAAAAAAAATCAACGTCCTTTCCATTATTTTCAAGTTGCTAACCACATTTACCTTATTGTGTTTATTACTGAGTTACATTGCCCCCTACTTTCATCCAAATACGATTGCCATATTACCTTTTTTCGGGATATGCTATCCAATTTTCGCTGTAGCTACTTTATCATTTTTATTTTTTTGGACCATTTTTAGATCAAAATGGGCGATTTTTTGCCTATTTATTCTATTAATTGGTGGAAAACTTCATTTTCGAACATTTGCCGTTCAAGTTTTTAATGAGGAAAAAAGCCCGGCGAATTCCTTGTCTATTATGAGTTATAATGTTCGGCTATTCGGGATTTATGAAGATAATTCACACACCATACGCAATAACATATTTACTTATTTGAGAAGTGAAAATCCAGATGTTGCTTGTTTTCAAGAATACTATCGCCAAGACAAGCCCACGAAATTTGAGACCTTTGATTCATTAAAAAATTCATTGGGAATGATCGATTATCATGAACGTACCGCGCATAAAAAAAAGGGGAGACAAAATTTTGGGGTCGCTATTTTCTCCAAATTTCCAATGATTGCAAAAGGCGATGTGATTTTTGATTCACAAAGCGGCCAAGATTTTAACTATTGCATATTCGCAGATATCGTTAAAGACAAGGATACATTTCGAATTTACAATGTTCACTTACAATCTATTAAATTAAGTAATTACCCAAATGAAGTAAGTGATAAGGAAAATTCGTCTGGAACGGAGGTTCTTCTAAACATTAGCCGGAAATTAAAAATTGCATTTCAGAAAAGAGCAGAACAATCAAGAAGGATAATAATACATATGAAAACATCTCCTTATCCTACAGTTGTATGTGGCGATTTTAACGATACCCCCATGTCGTATACCTATAATCAATTCGACCGTTTATTAGTTGATGCCTTTCGAAATTCATCCTGGGGTATTGGCCGTACCTATAACGGAAGACTTCCTGCAGGAAGAATAGATTATATCTTTCATTCACCCAATTTATCCTCCACTGGATTCAAGATTCAAAAAGAAATATTTAGCGATCATTTAGCTATCTCATGTAAAATCTATAAACCATGATTATAGAAATCGATCCTAAATCAATAGACACTCGAAAAATTAATCAGGTAGTCAAACATTTACTAGCTGGTGGTATAGCAATAGTTCCTACAGATACAATTTATGCGGTTGTATGCAATCTCCATTCACCAAAAGGATTAAACAGTTTAGCATTATTTAAGAATGAAAAATTAAATAAACTAAAGTTTTCTCTTTTGTTTCATGATTTTTCTCAATTAGCAGCATACACTGCTCCAATTGAAAGACCCATATTTCGTTTACTAAAGAACAATCTTCCTGGGCCATTTACATTTATATTAAAAGCCAATACGCAAGTAGCCAAGTTATTTTCCTCTTCCAAAACAGAGATTGGTATGCGGATCTCAGACAATGCAATCCTGGATGCTATTCTAGATGAATTGGGGCAACCATTGGCTTCCACTTCCTTGCATCACATAGAAGATGAAATTAGGGTTTATTATTCAGATCCATCAGAAATTTATGAGCATTTTTCGGATAAAATTGATGTTATCGTATTAGGAGGAATAGGACTCTTAACCCATTCTACCATTGTCGATTGCACAGAAGGAGATGCGATTATTACGCGACAAGGGTTAGGAATCTTAAGTGAATAAACATGATACTAATAGTAGACTGCGGCAGTCAAAAGACACCATTAATTGAAGACTGTATTAACGAGTTAGATGATTATTTAACCATTCCATTAATGGAACTTAACATTGATTCAATTGAATCATGTCAAGGGATTATATTATCCGGTGCTCCACTATTAATAACTGAAATTAACATGGAAATATATCTTTCCAAATTTCAATGGTTAAAAGAGCTCAAAATTCCCATCATGGGCATTTGTTTTGGCCACCAATTAATAGGAATGTTATTTGGCGCTTACCCATCTCGCATGCGCGAAGATAGAGATTGGCAAGAAATTGAAATTCTTATTGATGATGAGATCTTAGATAAACTTCCCACTTCATTTTCTATGATGGAAGACCATTGCGAGAGTATTTCAATTCCACCTGACTTTGATTTATTAGCCACCTCAGATGCTTGTGTTAACGAAATGATGCGTCATCAAAAGAAATTAGTTTATGGTGTTCAATTTCATCCAGAGGTGTCTGGTAATAGCGGCATGATCCTTTTTCAAAACTTCTACAAGATTTGCCAAGCGCATATGAAATAATTCGAATTTAAAGCAAATAGTAACTTTACTTCGGCTTATAGCTGGTTTAAATTTGATTATTCTTTAAAAATGGAAGTAATAATATATATTATTAATCTTTTGAAATTTTTATGAATAGTACTTAATATTGAAACTAGAGCTTGGAAATAGAGCTTATAATTTACGAGCTGTGCTCGATCTATTTACACCTCCTTTTTCCTTGATGAAAATGGAGCAAAAAATCAAGTCGCTGATTATTCTTCAATTCACTCCACTCTTTAAATAAGACCGTTTCAGCGATCTCTACGAGCTGCATTACAGTTCCCTTATTTAAATCCGCTACACTTTATCAGAACAATAGGCGACATTTGTGCGTTTTGAAGAATTTATTATATAATTTAAAGGCATAAAAAAAAGGCGACCAAGGCCGCCTTTTATCTTAATTATAAAATTACATTTTAATAAATTTAACAGACTCCACTTGTTTTCCTGAAACAAATTTAATGATGTAAGTTCCGTTCGGAATATCATCTCCGTCAATAAATAAGGTGTTTTCTCCAGCTGGTCTATTCTGATCTATAACCGTTTTTATTAATCGACCAGTAATCGAATATACCTGAGCGGTAACTGAACCTGATTTTGCTAAATTGAAAGACAAAGTAGTAGAATTATTGGTTGGATTTGGATACGTCTTCATTTTCGTTTTAAAGTTTTCACCCGAACTTGAATTATTATCACCGATCCCTAAATAAGCAGCAGAGCTCCAAATTCCTCTTCCGAATGTTCCAATATAGATTTCTCCCGGTCGGTTATTTCCTTCTTCAAAAGTTCTCCAAGATTGTCTTACTTCGTAAACCGGTGTTCCTTCAAATCCTGCTGAAGAATTATCCCAAGAAGCGCCTCCATTTTCAGTTACAAAAACACCACTTGAAGTTCCAACAACAATAATATCGGAATCATCACGATCGATAATACCGTCGTAACACGCAACACCTGGACTAGTTACAGCACCTAAAGATGTAAATGTAGGAACTGCAGACGTTGCATTCAAAGAACGTTTGTTTACACCATTAAATCCAGCAAAAAGAACTATGTCATTAGCATTATTAGGATTAACCGCTAAACCCTCATAAGAAGTAGTCGTTATTTTAGTTGCCGTTGTATAAGTTGGCGTGGTAGCACCGGCACCTGTTCCGACATAGGCGACTTTATCATTAAATAAAGGGTCACTAGAATAAACGCTTCCTAAACCATCAATACGCCATACACCAGAACCAGCAGACACATAACATTGCTCTAAGTTTTTAGAAAATTCAATGTCAACATTATTAAACCCACCTGCTCCAATTCCTTTGGCGATACACACCCAATTCACAAAAGTAGTTGACAAACGAAGTGCATTTCTCGTACCCCATAATTCACCACCATTTATGTTTACATACACTAAAAACCAAGATTGATATGGATCTTGAACTCGAAGTGTATCCCAAGCAACATTGTAGATAACAGTATCTAAGCCCATTTCCACAAGTTCCCCAGTGGCAGCATTTTGGCCATAATTCATAGCACCAACTGTTAAAGCAGGATTATATGCTAAAGTGTCATCAAAATAAAGATTTGTCGAAGCAATTACAGTTATTGAATCGCCGGAAGAAGTACTTGCAACTCGAATAATATCGCCTGTTTCATAATTCTTGGTAACAATAAAATTCACAGAGTCTTCTGAATTTAAGTCATAGTATTCACTTAACACAAATTCAGTATGGAATGGATGTATCGAACCTTCTGTTCCTGGATCAGCATATGTTCCAGGTAAAGCCGGTTCAAAAGCAGTAGATGTAACGCCTTTATCACCAGAGCGACGAATAGAATTATAATAAACACATGAAAACATAACTTTAGGATTAAAGTAAGATATTTCGCATTCAAAACCATCACCACCGCCAATTTCAGTAAATTGCTGGAAAGTAGACATGGTATGGTCATTATAAAGTGTTCCATTATCTTGAGCACCTCCCATTACTGCTCCATCTCTATCGAACGCAATACCATAAAACTGAGTTACGTTGTACCCTCTATTTGTTGGATACCAAATTTCACCAAAATCGTTCGATACATTCACCCCACCATCATTTCCAATATATAATCTATTGTTTGCATCCCATTTCATTTCATGGTTGTCAGCATGAACATATATAGAACTGCTAGGATTAACAAACCACTGACTTATTTTTTCAAAACCACCAGATGGAGGATTGTTTACCGTTTGGTTCCACTTCCAAATATCAATGCCACCAATTAGAATTTGTTCTGGATCGGTAGGCTTAACAGAAACTATTGAATTATACGTACCCTGATCACGGAATATATCGAACTCATTTGGTGGACCAGAAGCACCAACAAATTGATACCAAGTCTGTCCTGCATCGTGAGAAACATGCATACTTAATAGATTGCTATTCGTTCTAACTGCATACAAAGAATAATTATTAGAAGAGTTTTTAATGGCTGAAACCGCAAACTCGATTCTACCTGCACCTGTAGGAACAAGATTATTAGCTATCGTACCAGACTTATCTGAAAAACTAAGTCCGCCATCCGTTGAAACAAATACTTTACTTGAACCAAATGAAGCAATAATAACTTGACCATCTTTAGACATTTGTAATGCAAAACAACCTCCTGAAGAAGCTGGAACTGTTGTCATTGAAGGATCACCAACTTTCCATTTTCTCATTCCAGAAGCAGTTGCCATGAAAACATAATTATCTGCATCAGAGCTAACTATTTCAGTACAATTAGTAATACCTGGAATAGTGGCCCAAGTCAAACCGAAATCTGTAGAATACCAAACTCCGTTACCATTCCAACCTTCTTGATTCGAACCAGTTGCAACATACAAAGTTCCATCTGGGGTTTGGGTCATACTAGAAATGTATGGATTCGCTCCTGCAGCAATGTACTCATCAACACGTGTCCATAAATTTCCTTTATTTAATGAAACAAATAAACCACCGGAAACACCTCCAGCCCAAACACGATTAATATTTGTTCTGTCCGGTTGTACAGCACGCGTCCGTCCACCGATATTATCAGGACCTTGCTCGGTAAAACTGATCGTCTTAGACATTTTCATCTTACCAACTTCCTTTTGAATTTTAGCGAGCACTTCTGCTGTAACAGGCTGATCAGTAGTTACATCGATATACCTAGCTTTCAACCATGCTGCAGCATCGTCTGATTTTGTTTCTTTTAAAAATGAGAAGCCAGTTGATTTGTAGGCGGAAGAGGAAGTTAATTTTGACCAAGGAGCTATTAGTAAGGCACTTACTGTAGCGACAATTGCAACCGAAGCAATTAACAAATACTTTTTATTCATAATGGTAAATTTTGTGTATTATATCAAAGACAAATATAATGTAAAATTGTTTTTAATTAATTATAATTTAACTAAGATTTTTAGGAAATATTAAACGATTTGAAAAGCTTGTTTAAAACAAATGTTTTTCAGCGTGGTAAGAAGACCTTACCAAAGGCCCCGACTCCACATATTTAAATCCCATTTTCAGTCCCAATTCCTTGTAATAAGCAAATTGAGCTGGCGTGATAAATTCCTTAACGGGCAAATGTTTGGAGGTAGGTTGTAAGTATTGTCCTAGAGTCAGCACATCCACTTGAACATTTACCAGATCTTCCATTGTTTCTATAACCTCCTCAGGAGTTTCCCCCAAGCCTAACATAACGCCAGATTTAGTACGAATCCCTCCTTTTTTTAGTCTAAAAAGTAGTTCTAAGCTCCTGTCATATTTTGCTTGAATCCTTACTTCTTTGGTAAGTCTGCGCACTGTTTCTAAATTATGGGAAACAATTTCGGGAGCAACGTCAATTATGAGTTGTAGATTTTCCCACTTACCAGCAAAATCTGGGATAAGCGTTTCCATCGTTGTTTGAGGAGATTGAACTCGAATTGCTTTCACAGTTTGTACCCAAATCGAGGAGCCGCCATCTTTTAAATCATCGCGATCCACCGAAGTAATTACAGCATGCTTTACCCCCATAATTTTCACACTATTGGCCACCCTACCTGGTTCGAACTCATCCACTGCTTCAGGCCTACCTGTTTGTACAGCGCAAAAACCACAAGAACGGGTGCAGATATTTCCTAGAATCATGAAAGTTGCTGTTCCCTCGCCCCAACATTCTCCCATATTAGGACAGCTTCCACTTTCACATATTGTGTGTAATTTGTGTTGATCGACAAGGTTTCTAACTTTACGATAATTTTCCCCAATTGGTAGCTTAACCCTAAGCCAACTAGGTTTTTTTAATCGTTCAGTTTCTTTCGTATTTTCATTCATGAGAAAACAAAATTCGTAAAAGTTCATGAATTAGCATTGTTTTTTGAGTGAATACTTTTTATTATTCCAAAAAAGGGAGATTAAAAGCAGTATCTTTGTGAAATTGCGAGCAATGGAAATTTCAACAGTTAACTATTTAGGAAATCTTAGTACCGAGTGCACCCACAAGTCGGGCTGTAAAATTACTACGGATGCTCCGATAGATAATTTTGGAAAGGGCGCAGCATTCTCACCAACTGATTTAATGGCCACTTCTTTGGCATCTTGTTTTATAACCATCGTAGGCATCTATTGCCAACAACACTCAATTCCTTTTGAACATTGCACGGCAAAAGTTGAAAAGATTATGTCAAGTGCACCCAGAAAAATTGAGCGAATTAACATAAGATTTGATTTTTCAGGCAATAATTGGGATGACATTACCTTAAAAAAAGCCATTGCAGCAGGAAAAACATGCCCTGTTCACCTTACTTTGGAAGGAAATGTGGAAATTGAATATATTTTTAATTAAAAATGGAAAGAGAAAGAAACTTCGTTCGAAAAGAAAAATCCGATGTGATTTTTGGAATTCGTACCGTGATTGAAGCGATACAAGCAGAACGTGAAATCAATAAGATATTGATTCAAAAAGGTATGAATAAAGACCTTTTCATGGAGTTAAAAAAAGAATTGGCAGATAAAGACTATCAATTACAATTTGTTCCCATCGAAAAACTTAATGCCTTAAGTTCAGGAAATCATCAGGGCGTAATTGCCTTTTTATCACCAATTGAATACGGCGACATCCAAGTTATTGTTGATGACATGTTACTAAAAGGAGAAAAACCTTGTATACTCGTTTTGGATAGAATCACCGATGTTCGTAATTTTGGAGCAATAGCTAGAACGGCAGAATGCCAGGGGATTGATGCAATACTTATCCCTTCAAAAGGCTCTGCGTTAGTAACCGCAGATGCCATGAAAGCTTCAGCTGGGGCATTAAATAGAATTACTGTTTGTAAAACAGACCAATTAAAAAACACCTTATTCTATTTACAGCAATCAGGTTTGCGGATTATTGCTTGCACAGAAAAAGCAAGCGTTCCTATTCAAAGTATTAACCTTCGAGGACCGATGGCATTACTTTTCGGATCAGAAGAGAGTGGTATTACATCGGATTTAATTTCCATGTCTGACGCCAGATTACGCATTCCCATGAAAGGAGAAATCGCTTCTTTAAACGTAAGTGTGGCAGCAGGAATTGTGATGTATGAAAAGATGCGTCAAGAAGCTGACGTACTTTTCAAAAAAGATTAAGCACTTAACAATTGAGCAGCTTTCTGAGGAATTTCAATTAAATCAGTAATTCGATTTTCAAATTTCAAGGTGTTTTTTTCATTAGGTTCAAACCAAATCGCATGCATACCTGCACTTAAAGCGCCTGAGATATCTGCGCGATAATCATCCCCTATCATTAACGAATGGCTTCCTTTGGTTTTCGCTTCACTCATTGCATGGTTAAAAATATTAGGGTGAGGCTTATTAAATCCGATGTGTTCAGAGCAAACTATCACATCAAAAAACGGTGAGAGGCCTGCATTTTCCATTTTCTCAAATTGCACCTCAACAAAACCATTTGTTATAATGTGTAAGTTAAAACCCATGGATTTTAAATCCGCTAATACACTCAAGGCATTCGGAAATAGCAATTTTTGCTTTGGTGATATATCAACATAAGCATCCCCTACTCTACGTATTAGCTCTTCATCTACTATGTTAAAAACCTTTAATGTTGATCTAAAACGCTCATATCGGAGTTCTTCTTTTGACAATTTACCTTTACCATATTTTTTCCAAAGCAGTGAATTTCTTTGATGATAAACTTTATAAAAAGAATCAAATCCAAAACATTTTGCAAGCAATCCCTCTTGCTCTAAAATTAAATTTAATGCAAAAATTGAGTTGCTATCAAAATCCCACAACGTACGATCGAGATCAAAGAAAATATGTTTATTTGAAAATGACATAAGCTAGAAATGTAGTTAAAGCTCCATTTAGCAATAAACCCACAAAAATGAATAAGAAAGTATTATTATCTTTTCCATAAAACTTGGCCGAAATAATGCTACCCAGAGGAATTGATAAGAATAAAGGAGCAAAAAAACAAATGCCAATTTTACCAAAACGCATGCGTAACTTTACGATAAATTTGTTTGAGCGCGTGAATTTCTTTTTAACAATTTCTTTTTTTACTAAAAAAACACTTTTTACACTTCTATTTGCTTTTATAAATTCCATTAAACGTTCACTTCCAAAATAAAAAATAGCAGCGCTCAGCGTAGCACCGGAAACTGCAGCACAATAAGTTTCATAAAAATGTAAGTTAAGGGGAACGCCAGCAAAAGGCGCGAACAAAAATTTGATTGTTGATAATAAAAAAACGCTAGTAACTCCTGCCCAGTCTATCATCATTATATTTTTACTCCAAATGCTAAATCACCTGCATCGCCTAAACCAGGAACAATATATGATTGTGCTGTTAACTCTTTATCTATTGCTCCGACCCAAATCTCCGTATTACTTGGTGTATGTTTTTGGACCAAAAGTATAGCTTCATTTGTTGCAATTGCGGATGCGATAATGATTCTTTTTGGTTTTCCTTGTCTTTTCAAAGCATCAAGAACAGCCACCATAGAATTACCAGAAGCTAGCATAGGATCACTTATAACCCAAATGCGATTATCCAAGTTAGGTGCTGCCAAATATTCAACATAAATTTCAAAATCTTCAGGACTTGTATGCTTTCTATAAGCCGATACAAATGCACTTTCAGCCCGATCAAATGTCCTTACTAATCCTTGATGCATGGCCAATCCAGCGCGCAAAATCGTTATTAATACAGGCTGTTCCTCCAACTCTTGTTCTTTAGAAACGCCAAGAGGAGTTGTCACTTCCTTCGAAACGAATTTCATGTTTTTTGATAATTCATATCCGATAATTTCTGCAATTCGCTCCATATTAAAACGGAAACGCATTGCGTCTTTTTGTATCGAAACATCTCTGATTTCAGCCATGTACGTATTGATCACTGATGAGTGCTCTGAGAAATTATAAACCATTTTTGAATTTTTTATAAAGTTAATTAGTTTTTCGATTAATTATTAAAATAAAAAAAGATTGAAAATTATGTTTTGTTTCAAATTCCCTACTTTTAACGGCATGAAAAAAGAAACACCTGATCTAAATAATAGTAAGATTCTCACAATCATTGTAGTAGCCGCTCTCGGTTATTTTGTAGACATCTACGATTTGGTATTATTTGGCGTTGTAAAAGCAGAAAGCTTAAAACAAATTATGATTGGAACAAGTCCGGAATTACAAGCTGCCACCGGAAAGTTTCTATTTAATATGCAAATGATTGGAATGTTAATCGGCGGTGTGATCTGGGGAGTCTTAGGTGATAAAAAAGGACGCTTAACTGTTTTGTTTGGCTCCATATTACTCTACTCATTGGCTAATATAGCCAATGCTTTTGTTTATGACATCAACTCGTATGCAGTCATTCGGATTGTTGCGGGAATTGGATTAGCGGGTGAACTAGGCGCAGGGATAACCCTTGTTTCAGAAATGATGTCAAAAGAAAAAAGAGGCTACGGCACTATGATAATAGTGACTTTTGGTGCTTTGGGAGCTGTATTCGCTTCCTTAGTGGGTTCCAAAGGTGAATTTTTTGCGCAATTGATTTACCAAGCCACTGCGGTTAAATTGGCCAATTGGCAAGTTGCCTATCTTATTGGTGGCTTGATGGGATTTATATTATTGTTTTTACGAATTGGTACTATTGAATCCTCATATTTCAATTTCATAAAATCAAATAAAGAAGTTGTTAAAGGGAGTTTCAAGCTGCTCTTTACATCGAAAACAAACAGAAAAAAATACTTGTACTGTATTATCATTGGCATTCCAATTTGGTACATCATCGGCTTAATTATCATGAATTCAAAAGATGATTTTGGACCATGGCTCGGCTTAAAGAACATCGAAAATGGCAAGGCGGTTATGTACGCATACTTAGGCCTGTCTTTTGGAGATTTAATCTCCGGATTTCTTAGTCAGTTACTAAAAAGCAGAAAAAAAGTGGTGTTTCTTTACCTAACTTTTACGGGGATATTAACCCTTGTCTTTTTATTTTTTGGCAAAGGAATGACTGCATCCAATTACTATTTCTTTTGTTTTCTTTTGGGAACAGGAACCGGATATTGGGCAATTTTTGTGACTATTGCAGCGGAACAATTTGGGACAAATATCCGCTCAACAGCTGCTAATACAATTCCAAATTTTGTGAGAGGATCGGTGAATTTAATAATGCTGTTATTTTCTATATTACTTGCCAGCCAACTATCTGTTGGTATTTCAGCATTTCTAATAGGCGCACTCTTCATTGGCCTGGCCTTTTACAGCTTAAGTCAATTGAAAGAAACTTTCGCAAAAGATTTAGATTACATAGAAAGTTAAGCATAGAAACATCTTGTCCAACTAATGATTTTCCATAAAGAGGATATTGTTTTTAAAATTAATTTGGACCTCATCCTTTATGTTTTTATTATCTTTGCAAAAGAAAAGCCCACGTGGTGAAATTGGTAGACATGCCATCTTGAGGGGGTGGTGCCATTTGGTGTGCTGGTTCGAATCCAGTCGTGGGCACAAATATTAAATCCAGTAGTTAAACACTGGATTTTTTTTTATTTCCCGAATCAAACTTGTTTGAATGAGGTAGAAATAAAAAAAAATCCAGACCTGTATCGCAGGTGGATTTCATGTTTGTGTATTGAGAAAACCTATATTGATCATCAAACCAAGGAGTTTACGACTAGGTTTGATAATCCAAAAAAATACAGACCTGCATCGCAGGTGGATTTCATGTTTGTGTATTGAGAAAACCTATATTGATCATCAAACCAAGGAGTTTACGACTAGGTTTGATAATCCAAAAAAATCCAGACCTGCATCGCAGGTGGATTTCATATTTGTGTATTGAGAAAACCTATATTGATCATCAAACCAAGGAGCTTACGACTAGGTTTGATAATCCAGTCGTGGGCACCAAAATTAAAGTCTGGGGGGTAAAATCTCCAGACATAAGTTTTTCGGGGTTCATAGATAGCTTAACATTCAGTTATTTTTAACAAATGATTTCGTTAAGTTTGTAATGAAAAAATTGTTTCAGTGAAATTTTCAGCGACTTTTATTCTATTTCTATTGATTTCAGTATGGAATTGTGGTATTTCACAACTCTTTAAGATTGAAAATTTCAATAAACGAACCAATTGGCGTTCCAATAGGAAAGAAATTCAGATTGGTCTATGTGCAACCCAATTCAATGGAGATCTTGGCGGAGCAGGTGGACAAGGAATTGATTACAGCACAAAAGACATTGATTGGGAATCGACGGGAACAGGTTTGGAAATTTCATACAAATACCGATTTAGACCTTATTTGGCAACAAAGACCTGTCTTAGCTACTTTAGCATTGAAGCGGATGATAAATACTCCGAAGAGAGCATGCGGAAAGCACGTAACTTACATTTTAAAAGCAATAATTTCGAAGTAAGCCAGCGCTTAGAATTTATCTTTTACGCCAATGAATTTAACGGATCCTTTTACAATTTAACGGGTCGAACAAAACGAAGGAAATCAAATAGCCAATTGTATATTTTTGGTGGGATCGGTTTTACCACCTACAATCCAAAGGCATCTTATAATGGTGCATGGGTTCCGCTCCGACCATTGAATACAGAAGGACAAGGCACGAGTTACAAATCAGCTACTTTTATTATTCCTACAGGAATTGGCCTTCGGGTTGGTTTAACAAAAAAATTGCGTTTGGGGATCGAAGGAAACTACACCAAAACATTTAGCGATTACTTAGACGATGTGAGCACAAAATATACAGACCCAAGTTTATTATCGTCACCGGCCGCTATTTATCTTTCGAATCCAAGTTTAGCGTATACAATTGGTGACAAACGAGGCGATAACAACCAAATGGATGCTTATTATCGCTTAACATTTCAACTTATCTATAATATTGGAAAGAGGTAACTTGATTTACACTAAATAAAAAGCATCTAGCTGAGCTTGAACAGCCATTTTCACCTCTTCAGTCGCGAAAGAATGTTTTATTGCCTCGGTATTAATTCGATATAAATCTTTAATTGTCCAACCGTATTGATTGGTCATGAATTGATACTCCTGGTTTAAATCAACTGCTGAAATGGCCCTCCCATCCGTACTTATACTCATGGAAACACCCGTTTTGTAGAGCTTGTCAATAGGATATTCCTCTAGACTTGGATAAACACGCGTTAATTGATTACTTGTTGGACAAACTTCCAAATGAATGTTGCTTTCTATTAATCGCTCAATTAAGGAAGCATCTTCAATACTTCTAATACCGTGACCAATTCTATTAGGGGCAAGTTTTTCTAGGGTTTCCCAAACACTATTAGGACCAAGTGCCTCACCAGCATGAGCTGTACAAAGAATACCATTTGATTTAGCAAACTTAAACGCTGAAATGTGATTGTCAAGCGGATAACCAACTTCATCTGCCGCTATATCAAATCCAACAACACCGCTATTTTTAAAATTCAAGGCCAACTCAGCTGTTTCCATACTTTGGGCTTCGGAGAAGTTACGCAAAGTGCACAAAATAACATTCGCTTCCACTTTGTACTGTTTTTTACCTGCAATAATAGCATTTAGTACTTCTTGAACCACCTCTTCAGGAGTCAATCCTAATTGAAGGTGCTGTAATGGTGCAAAACGCATTTCAGCATAAACAACATTATCAGCATCAAATTGGGCCAATAAATCTAGCGTCACAATTCGCAACTGATCCTTTGTCTGCATGTAATTTATGGACGCTTGCGCACATTCAATGTAATCATTTAAACTACAGCAGTTTTTTGGAGCCGTAAATTTATTTCGATATTCTTCTACTGAAATATCAGGTATTAATAGGGCAACCACATCATAACTTAGCGAACAATCCAAGTGAATATGAAGCTCAACTTTTGGTAACTTGTTATACATTTTTGAAATTAAGTTTTAAAAAAAAAACCGGCAGTTATTTAACTGTCGGTTTGTCAAGAATAATTAATAGGAGTGGATTTACAAAATGTATTTCTTAAAATAATCTTGTATTGGCATTAATTCATCCCCCATCGCAATTTTATCAGCGCCTATTGTAATAAAATATCTTGTCATCACCATTTTAGATGTTTCGTCGATATTAAATAAAGTGATCGTTGCTTTATGAGTTGCTTCATCAAATTTGATAGTAAAATACTCCGTGTAATACTTTGAAACCTCTGCTACTTTATCTTCGGTAACATCTGCACCCATTACAAATTCGTAAACACCGGTTGTTTTAGCGATTTCTAATTTTTTTGCATCGGCACTGATTGCGTAAGATTGGGCATTAATAGTGGAGAAACCAACAAAAATTAATGATACTATTAAAAAGACTTTCTTCATGATTTAAGTGTTTAATTAAGTTACTAAATTACTATTTTTTTTATATTAACACTAAAATTAGAAAAAGGATGCCTTATTCCTTAGAATTTCTTTGCTTGATGTATAATAAATAGGAGACCATACTTCCCGAAGACAGCAGCTCCATCTCAGCGATGTAATATGGAATCTGTATTTTTGAACCGCCAATAAAATCTCCTTTAAAAGTATCGTTATTGATTTTAATATTGAAGCCATCTCCACTTGAAACAAATACTTTTTCGAATTGCCAAATTTTCCCATCAGGCACTTGTGCGTAGGAACCAGCATAATATACTTTCACAAAAGAAGTGTCTTGGCAAAGCGCCAAAAAACTAGATGCTACTACTAAAAAACAAACTATATACTTCATTTTATTTACGGGATAATATTAAATTCAATAAGTGAATAACCACGCGCACAATAATTGGAATTAGAACATGTACAAATAGTTGTTCCTGCGGGTAACCAAATTGGCAGCTGATTAGTTGTATAACCGGCAGTTAGAATTCCGAAACTCAGAGGTATAGCATTAATCGCTATATAGCGCCCCTCAGGATAATAAGATCCCGAAGGAACTCCACAATTACTAAAAAAAGATTGATTGGAGGCACTGTTTCCAGTAGGGTAAGTATCCATTGTGCCATAACTAAAAACACTCTCAATTTTCCAAACTTTTCCGATGGGAACTGTTTGAGGAGGATCTGTATTTACAATCATTTTTACCTGGTTAAACTGCAGGTTGCCTTGCGCTTTACTTTGAGCGCCAAAAAAAATGAATGTAAAAAATACTAGGTAAATTTTCATGGAATAATATTAAATTCGATGACTGATAAGTGAGCAATATTTTGAAAAACAGCAAGTGTCGTGCCTGCAGCCAACCAAATGTCGCCTGTATGTCTAACTTCAGCCAGTTGGTGGTTATAATTATTATTATAATAAGCCCTGCGTCCTAAATTCATAGCGACACCGTTAATATTAATTAAATATTCAGCAAGTCCGGGTTGATTTAGAACCTGATAATTACCATTGGGTGTTGGAAGAAAGTTTGTTACCTTCCAAACTTTACCCGCCGGCACCGTTTCTATGGCACTAACCAATTTAACCTGATTAAACTGCAAATTTCCTTGTGAATAAATTTTGTTTAATAAAAGGAATGTAAAAAAAAGTAAAGAAAGTGTTTTCATGGAATAATATTAAATTCAACGACAGATAAAAAAACATTGGGTCCCACGGATTTAACTGTAGCTCCAGCCGGAACCCATATTGGTAAAATATTGGGGTCACTATCAAAATTCAAAGCGCTAAAATCATAAGTGCCTTGGCCATTGACAGCACAAGTATTACTATTGTTGTACATGGTTTGAGTCAGAAACTTACGAAAAGAAAGTATTTCAACATTATTAATGAAGAATCCTGCCACCAAAGCCTTTGACCACCAGTTAGAGCCATATAATGGAACCACCTGCCGGCACACTTCCTCTTTTCCGTATACAGCTGTAATTTTCCAAACCTTATTGGCTGGTACGGTTTCAATCTGATCGTTTACAATTTTGGCTAGGTTGTATTGCAAATTGCCTTGTGAAAAACCAAGCGTAGAAAAAAGCAAAACAAAAAATAATGTTGTAATAGTTTTCATGGAATAATATTAAATTCTAAAATACTTAAAAAATTATCGACACAAGTCGTTTGGACAATATCACCAGCCTTCAACCATATGGGCAATTGATTTCCAACAGCCATATAAGTCCCTGAACTTCCATGTCCTGGGGAGCCATTGATTAAATAATAAGGTTTTGTGTTGATAAGAAAAGGGTGATGACGATCCAGATAATTACAAGTAGACATTTCCGTACCATCGCTTAAGGCAGTTTGAGATTGCATATATGATTCTATTTTCCACACTTTGTTAGCTGGAACAGTCTGAGCTATATTATGTATGCGCAGCACCTGATTAAATTGGAGATTTCCTTGGCCAAAAGCCATAAAAAAACCAGAAATAAATAGAATAATAAAAATGTTTTTCATGGAATGACATTAAATTCAATAATCGAAACTTTTCCTACGGATGCAATATAAAACCCAACTAAGGTACCAGCAGGAAGCCAATATGGAAGATTATTCCCACCATTAACAACTTGTAATATTGATGCTGCAGAACCGTTAATTGAAAGCGCAAGATAGCCATTTACACTGCTAATTGTTGCGCTTTCAATTTTCCAAACCTTACCAACAGGAACGGTGTAGGTTGGCGTGCTGGTATTTCCATCCAAAATTAGCACCTGATTAAATTGGAGATTTCCTTGAGCTGTAAAGTTCAAACTAATGAAAATAAAAAGTAAAAACAGGAGATTTTTCATGGTACAACATTAAATTCTAAAATACTGAACCAACGATTGCCTCCACATCCACAAGATTGACCTAGGATACTACCACCCGGCAGCCAAATTGGTGAAGCATCCGCATTTCGGTAGTAGCCAGATGGACTTGAATTGGAATAAGATCCTGCATAAATAAAGGAGGTTGCTCCATTAAAATAAACCGTCAAGGTGCTACCGTAAACTCCTACAGCTTCAATTTTCCACACCTTTCCCACAGGCACCGTCCATTGGGTGGTGTTGTCGGTATTTGCAGACAAGTAAACTACCTGGTTAAATTGCAAGTTTCCTTGAGCTGTAAAGCTCAAACTGAAGAAAAGAAAAAGTAAAAACAGAAGGTTTTTCATGGAACTACATTAAATTCAATAATGGAAAAAAAATAGTCAGTCGCGTTATTAGCTGACGAATAAGAAAACTTTATTGAATCTCCGGCCTTCAGCCAAATTGGGCCATCAACTTGCATCTTGTAGGTTGCCCAATTTGATTGGGGAAGCGATGGTGGTGAAGAAACATTATTACACACATAACTTACGTATGCAGGAGAACCTGCTCGTGCAGCTGATGAATGTTCAATCTTCCAAACTTTTCCAGCAGGTACAGTGGCCAATGTAAAAGGATCTATAATAGTTGTTCCTGTCAATGTTACCACTTGATTAAACTGTAAATTTCCTTGAGCTGTTAAGCTCAAACTGATGAGTAAAAAGGTGAAAAAAAGCAGGTTTTTCATGGTACAACATTAAATTCGATGATACTAACTACCCCAGAATGTGTGCCAGAAAACCCGACATTTTGACCGCCGTTTATCCAATAAGGGAAAGAGTTAAATTCAGTTGTGTAACTTGTGTGTGTGTTTTTTAAAAATACTTGCTGGCCCGCCACACTTAAAGTAAAAAAAGACGAGTAAGACGACATTCCTACATTCTCTAATTTCCAAACTTTCCCAACTGGAATGGAATAATTGCTGCCGCCACCTGTGAATGATAAATTTAAAACTTGATTAAACTGCAGATTTCCTTGCGAAAAACCAAGCGTAGAAAAAAGCAAAACAAAAAAGAATGTAGTAATTGTTTTCATGGGATAATATTAAATTCAATAATAGAAATTACATAGCTTAAAATTTGTACGCCGCAACTTGAACAAGAAGCAAAAACATAAACTTGATCGCCAGCCTTTAACCAAATTGGAAAGACTGGAGGTACTGTGGGTTCGTTAACATTTAATATAGAATAATGACCAAAGCCACCACCTGCATCTACATAAACTCTCCTAAAAGCCGTCGAGCCATAAGAGGCAGATGCTGATTCAATTTTCCAAACTTTCCCAATTGGAACAGTCCAAGTCGGGCTATTGTTTGAAGATGATGTCCCCGAATAAGAAACTACCTGGTTAAATTGCAAGTTTCCTTGTGAAATAGCGACTGAATTAAAAAGTAGTGCAAATACAAATAGTGAAAGAAAATTCATGGTATAATATTAAATTCTAAAACACTAATGGAAACTACGTTGGAGCTTATCGCCAATGTTGAACCGGCGGGAAGCCAAAACGGAAAAGTTGTAACACTTACGCTTCCTTGCCATCCATTACAATAATTACTAAAACCAACACTACTAATATTGGAAACAGTAAGTTGATTATTGTTAACTGCAATCAAGTGCATCGGCTGAGTGCTGCAATATGACAACAATGCATCGCCAAATGCAGCCTCCACTTTCCAAACTTTACCGACAGGAACAGTTTCAATAGTGGAAACTAATTTTACCTGATTAAACTGCAAGTTCCCTTGCGAAAAACCAATTGTGGAAAGAATTAATGTAAAAAAGAGGAAAGAGAATGATTTCATGGGATAATATTAAATTCGATTACTGAGTAGCCACGAGCGCAAAAGGTGGAACTCGTGCACATGCAAATTGTTGAACCAGCAGGCACCCACAAAGGTAAAGAGGTCATTACTCCTCCAGAACTGTGAATTCCAAAGCTAACAGGTATACTATTTATAGCTAAATATTTTCCATAATATAAATAGTAAAAAGACGGGGCACCGCATGCGCCAAAAAAAGATTGTGTTGACCCTGACGTTTGAATGGGATATGCATCTTGGCCACCATCACTGATAACACTCTCAATCTTCCAAACCTTTCCAGCAGGAACCGTTTGTGCAGCATCTGTATTAGAGACAATCTTAACTTGATTAAATTGTAAGTTTCCTTGAGAATAAATAACCCCACACCAAAGAAGACTAACAAAGAAAATTATTTTCATGAAGCAGTATTATTTTCGATGATTATACAACACTTTTGTTTAATTTGAAGTGTTGTTTTCATTAGCCTAAATTAGTAAAAAAAATTCTTCGTCACAAAGAATGAATCTTAGCACTATAAAATTATTGAATTAATCCCTTTAATAACTTAATATCCAGATTAAATATAAAATATCTTTTGTTTAATAAATCACTAATAATTTTATTTTTCATTTTTTAATATGTAATTTTAAAACTGAATTTTATTTAAAGCCGTTATGAAAAAAAATCTACTATTTTTAGCTCTATTACTACTATCAACAACATCCTTTGGACAAGCGCCTGATGGTATCAATTATCAAGCGGTTATCCGAAATCTTTCAGGGAATTTGGTGGCCAATAACACTATCGCCATACGAATACAAGTGAAACAGACCAGTGCTTCTGGAACGATTGTTTTTCAAGAAAGGCACAGCGTTACCACCTCAGCGCAAGGTATAGTAAATTTAGTTATTGGACAAGGAACACTTCTTGGTGGGAATATTTCAACAATTAATTGGGCTGCAGGGCCTTATTTCGTATGTCTAGGTGTGAGTTTTACCAACGGAACGAACTACTTGGATTATGGCTCACAACAATTGATGAGTGTTCCCTATGCGCTTTATGCAAAAAATGCAGGGAATCAACTGAATCAATGGCGATATGGAAATGCGATTCCCTTAGCGGCTTTAGGTGCAATGGGTGATTTCTACCTCAACATGACCAATGGAAATGTTTATTATAAATCAAACGCAACAACTTGGACGCTAACAGGTAATATTACAGGACCAGCAGGAGCTGCGGGTGCAACTGGATTAACAGGAGCCACCGGACCAGCAGGAGTACAAGGAATTCAAGGTGTAGCAGGACCAGCAGGAGCTGCGGGTGCAATTGGAGCTACAGGCCCGGCAGGACCAGCAGGACCAGCAGGTGCACAAGGTCCAATAGGATTAACAGGTCCAATAGGACCAGCGGGCCCAGCAGGTGGACCTCAAGGACCAATTGGACCAATTGGATTAACAGGTCCAGCAGGACCAACTGGACCAACTGGACCGGCAGGGCCAACAGGGGCCACTGGAGCAACAGGAGCAACAGGAGCGACAGGATTAACTGGACCGGCAGGACCGACAGGACCAATAGGACCAATAGGATTAACTGGACCGGCAGGACCGACAGGACCAATAGGATTAACTGGACCGGCAGGTGCAACTGGAGCACAAGGGCTTATTGGTTTAACTGGACCGGCAGGAGCAACTGGTGCGCAAGGCCTTCAGGGATTGACTGGACCAGCGGGTGCAACTGGAGCACAGGGGCTTATTGGTTTAACTGGACCGGCAGGAGCCACAGGCGCTGCTGGAGCACAAGGAATTCAAGGATTAACAGGTGCAACAGGACCAGCGGGAGCACAAGGTCTTCAAGGAGCAACAGGTGCTACAGGTCCAACTGGTGCAGCAGGACCAGCAGGTACTGCTACATCAATTACTTCTGACAACTTTCAAACTGATGGAACTTTATCAATCGTTACGAGTGTTCCACAAACGGTAAATTCAACTAATAAAGCATTACTTATAGGAGGCAATACGAGTGTTAGTGATCTTAGTTTAGGGACAAATAGTAACTACTCTATTGATTTCAGAACAAACAATTTAGTACGTGGAAGAATTAGTGCACTCGGCGAATTTTTTATTGGTACAACTAGTACATCGATGGCAGGCGATTTAATGAATGGCGTTTCAAATGCTACGTTTCCATGGGCAGTAAACGGTTACTCTTCCTTTAACGGAGCTGGTGTTTATGGTGCGATAATGCCTGGAAACACTACCACTTTTGGTGCTGTTCAAGGAGAACATGTTGGAAGTGGCACTGGTGCTGGTGTTCGAGGAATGACAAATAACGCTAATGCTATTGGTGTTAATGGATCGGTCTCAGTTTTGCCTGTTAACGGGTGGGGCGGTTTTTTTCAGAATGATTTGGGATATTCTGGTTATTTTGGAAGCGTCTCAGATTTCAAAATAAAAAAGAATATAAACACTATTAGCGATGCCCGTTCGATAATTAATAATTTAAGAGGTGTTTCCTATGAACACCGATTAGAGGAGTTTCCTGCACTGGGATTAAAAGCAGGACTAACCTATGGTTTCATTGCGCAAGAAGTAGAGACAATACTTCCTGCAATAGTTAAAGAAAAAAATATTCCAATTATGTCGCTAAGATCGGATGGTATTGATGCAGGTTCTGTTAAACTTAAAACGGTTGGATACACAGAAGTTATTCCTATTCTTGTTGAAGCGTTAAAAGAGCAGGATAAGGTTATAGTAGATTTATTAAAAAGAATTGAAGCATTAGAAAAAAAAATAGAAGATAATAAATAAATTAAATTTTAAAAAAATGAAAACAACTTTACTTTCAAACCTAAGCTTAGCATCGGCTTTATTCTTTTTAGTGCTCTTTGCTCCAAATTCAAAGACCTTAGCACAAGCGCCTGATGGTATCAATTATCAAGCGGTTATCCGAAATCTTTCAGGATCTTTAATCGCTAATACCACCATTGCGATACGGATACAATTAAAGCAAACATCTGCTTCAGGTACCATCGTATTTCAAGAAAGACACAGTGTTACCACCTCAGCGCAAGGCGTTGTAAATTTAGTCATTGGACAAGGGACACTTCTTGGCGGTAACTTTTCAACTGTAAATTGGGCTACAGGTCCTTATTTCGTAAGTCTTGGCGTGAGTTTTACCAACGGAACGAACTACTTGGATTATGGCTCACAACAATTGATGAGTGTTCCCTATGCGCTTTATGCTAAAAATGCTGGGAACCAATTAAATCAATGGCGATATGGAAATGTCGTTCCAGCCGGTGCACTTGGGGCCATGGGTGATTTTTACCTCAACATGACTAATGGAAATGTTTATTATAAGTCAGCTGCAACAACTTGGACACTAACCGGTAATATTACAGGTCCAGCAGGAGCTGCCGGAGCAACGGGTCCAACTGGATTAACAGGAGCAACCGGACCAACAGGAGCACAAGGTACACAAGGTGTAGCAGGTCCAACAGGTCCAACGGGATTAACAGGCGCAACGGGTCCAGCAGGAGCACAAGGTACACAAGGTGTAACAGGACCAACTGGCCCAACTGGATTAACAGGTTCTACCGGACCGGCAGGAGCAACCGGACCGGCAGGAGCAGCAGGAACTCAGGGTGTAGCAGGACCAACAGGGCCAATAGGATTAACAGGTGCAACAGGGCCAGCAGGAGCTACAGGCCCTGCAGGCGCACAAGGTATTGCAGGACCAACGGGTCCAACTGGATTAACAGGTGCTACCGGACCGGCAGGAGCTCAAGGAACTCAAGGTGTAGCAGGACCAACTGGTCCAACTGGATTAACAGGTGCTACGGGACCTGCAGGAGTGCAAGGTCTGCAAGGTGTTGCAGGTCCAACTGGACCAACTGGATTAACAGGTGCTACGGGACCAGCAGGAGTGCAAGGTCTGCAAGGCGTTGCAGGTCCAATTGGACCAACTGGATTAACAGGTGCTACGGGACCAGCAGGAGCACAAGGCACACAAGGTGTAGCAGGTCCAACTGGATTAACAGGTGCTGCTGGACCAGCAGGAACGAACGGAACGCAAGGTCCTATCGGTTTGCCAGGTGCTATTGGTCCACAGGGGCCAGCAGGAGCCTTGCCAGCGGGAAGTGCAAGTCAAACGCTTCGTAATGACGGCAGCACCTGGATAGCCAATTCAACATTAACGAATACAGGTGCAGCCATAGGAATTGGAACCATTTCCCCTAATTCTTCTGCCATTTTAGATGTTCAATCTACCACACAAGGTTTATTATTACCCACCATGACATTGGCTCAGAAATCAGCGATTTTAACTCCGGCAACTGGGTTACTTGTTTATCAAACAGATGGAACGGCTGGTTTCTATTATTTTAATGGAACAGCATGGACGGCAATTGGTGGGGCAGCTGGAGCAGGAGGAGGATCATCTTCATCGGCAAATACACTTATTTATACCGCAGACGGCTTTTAATTTTTAGCCTTATTTCTATCACATGAGAAACTTGTTTCTACTAGTAAGTGTACTTTTTAACTATGTGGTTTTTTCGCAGGGTAACTTGCAATTTAATCAGGTATTATTAGTGGATAATAATCTTGTAACGGTTCCCGCGGGGAAAGTTTGGAAAATAGAAAATATTATATTTGAGGCAGTGCCTTATTTTCAAGCCAATAGCGGCTCAGGAACTTGCTCCCCTTGTAACGGATCAACTCAATTATGGTCTAATTACACAACGCAGATATGCCAAGTTGGTGCAAGTAATCCTATTGTCATCAATGGTATTAAGGCAATTTCAGGTAGCGCTAGCTCGCCGGTTTGGCTACCAGCTGGAACGACGCTTGCAGGAGAAATCAAAACATGTTCACCAAATCCTGGTTCATACAACAATTGCCTTTGTCCTCCACCTAATGTTACTGCAAAAACATTCATTAACGTAATTGAATTTAATATTATCCCATGAAAAGACCTTACATATTCATCATTTCGATTTTTATATATTCGGGTGCTTTTACGCAAGGAAACTTGCAGTTTAATCAGGTATTATTACTTTCCACTAGTCAAAATTCAAGCATATTACTTGGAACAGTTCCTGCGGGTAAAACATGGAAAATAGAGGGTTATGGGACTAATCTGACTAGTTATAACAGTTGTGATTTTAGCTTTAATGGCGTAGAACCTGCATTTCGTGCTGGCACTACAAATATTTATCAAAATAGTTACGCTTATGTCTCATCTACACAACAATTTTGGTTGCCTGCAGGAACTCCATTGCATGCAATTGCTTGTAATGGCGCCGTAGGTTATCGATGGGTAAGTATAATTGAATTTAACATTATACCATGAAATTAGTTATATGTCTTATCTCTTTTTTTCTAAGTTTTGGATACAATGCTCAAGGTAACTTGCAGTTTAATCAGGTCATTCGAGTTGTAGAAGTTTTACAAACTGTTCCTGCCGGTAAAGTTTGGAAGGTTGAGTCATATTTGGAGAGTGAATTAATAAATAGCAATAGTTCTTCATCCTCATGTACCTCAAGTACAATACATCGCCCATTAATAATAAATAATGGTTTTTATTATTTTGTAGGAGATGTCGCTTGGGGAAGTACTAATAGTTTACAAATGATGAATCACAACAAATTTCCAATTTGGTTGAAATCGGGTGACCAAATTCGAACTACCTGTTCTTCAGATTTTGCCTCGGTAATTGAATTTAACATTATACCATGAGGACACTTTACATTGCTCTTTTTATACTACTTAATCACCTTGCTTTCGCCCAAGGAAACTTACAGTTCAACCAAGTGTTGTTTTTAACCGCAACAACAAGTAATTTAGCACAATGGACTGTTCCAGTCGGTAAAGTTTGGAAAATAGAAGCAATGGGAGGATATGCCGGAAGCACTTATGTCTATTTAAATAATCAAGCTGCATTTGAGCACACTGGACCTGTCGTATCTTCTGGGGGATATTATCGCCATTCTGCTTCTTCTCCAATATGGCTTCCAGAGGGAACAATCCTAGGACATTCCTCTTCAACTCAAGGCGCGTATCGATGGTTTAGTATTATTGAATTTAACATTATCCCATGAAAAGACTTTACATTTTCATCATTACGATTTTTCTATACACGGGTGCTTTTACCCAAGGTAATTTACAGTTCAACCAAGTAAAATTGGTTTCCACTATTGAAACTGTTCCTGCAGGGAAGGTATGGAAAGTGGAAAATTATTTACCATCATCTCAACTCGCAGTGGATTTAAATAGGCCACAAAATCAAGCCACTGCTGGAGGAACAAAGAATTTTGTTGTACAGGTTAACGGTAATCCTATATTTCTTCAAACCACTATTACTAGAGAGGTAGGAAGAGACGATGGTTATTGGAACTTTACTGGCTACGCAACCGCATCCGACTATAAAATTTTTGATGCACCAATCTGGTTGCCTGCATCCACCACATTAGCGGCATCCACCAATGTATTAAGTTTGAGTGTTATTGAATTTAACATTATACCATGAAGACACTTTACTTTATTCTTTTTATACTTATAACTCAACTCGCATTTGCGCAAGGCAACTTGCAGTTTAATCAGGTAAAATTAGTTACTGCGCTAGAAACAGTGCCTGCTGGTAAGGTGTGGAAAATTGAAAGTGTAATTTATAACATTCCATCCGAGATGAGCTCCTATCAAACATCACAATCGTTAAGTTGCGGTGTTAATATTTTTTGGAATTTTGCTATTGAAGTAGCAGGGGTTCCCACGAAAACAGGTCAAGGGGTAAGTGCTTTACAATATTCTAATAGTGCCTTTACTCAAGCTTATACAGAACTGCCAATTTGGTTACCTGGAGGGGCAACCTTATCGGGTGGACCATGTCTAAATAAAGTAAGTGTTTTAGAATTTAATATTACCCCATGAGAGTTATTTTAATTTTCCTTTTTTTGGTTAGCATTCACACTTCTTTCGCCCAAGGAAACTTGCAGTTTAATCAGGTAATTACTTATGCATTTGCCTCGAGCAACACGACACCAATTACAGTTCCCGCGGGTAAAGTTTGGAAATTAGAAAATTGCATGTTGAACTCAGTTAGTAATACCTATACTTACATGTTATATAATGGGGTAAATTATAATCTTCGTCAACAATTAACCTCTTCTCAAGTAGCCAATTTTCCTTTTTGGCTATCGGCTGGCACATCGGTTACCTTTGGTAGCGCTGGTGGTGCTGCGGGAGGTATACTCAGCATTATTGAATTTAATATACTACCCTGATTGTTAAAAAAATATTAATAAAACAACCGCTTAAATTAAATTACGTAATAAGAAAAACAAAACCTTTGAAAAATTTTACTTTACGCTTAACGCTATTTATTTGTGCAGTTTTATTAGGGTTTCTTTCTCCTATTAGTGCACAATACCTTCAACCAGGATGTCCGAATGCCAATTTGAACATGAATAATTTTACAGGTTGGACAGGATATACTGGTAATTATGGTAATCCAGGGGCAAGCTTTGGGATTGTTAATGGAAGGCACACTATAATTACAGCACCGGGAATAGATCCAAATACCTGTGGAGGATTACAAATGATTCCTCCAGGACACAACCGTTCATTAAGATTAGGGAATTCAGGAACAGGCGCTCAAGCTGAGCGTATAACTTATCAAATTTCAGTTTCACAAGCAAATGCACTATTTATTTACAAATACGCTGTTGTACTTCAAAACCCCGGACACTCACCCAATAGTCAACCTACCTTTCAAGCAAGAGTTCTCAATGCAGCTGGGGCTCAGATTGGTGGTAATTGTGGTATTTATACCGTGTATGGCGGACAACCTGGACAAAATTTTCAAAATTGTGGAGGCACAACATGGTTGCCATGGACGGTGGTTGGACTTAACTTAACCCCGTACATAGGTCAAAATGTAATCATAGAATTTACAACCCAAGACTGTAGTCTTTCGGGCCATTATGGTTATGGTTATGTGGTAGCTGAGTGCATGCCGCTAATCATTGACGTAGATTTTTGCTTCGGATCGAATCTAGTACAACTTACTGCTCCATTTGGTTTTCAATCTTACTCTTGGCAACCAGGTGGTTCAACGTCTCAAAGTATCACAGTTAATAATCCAGGACAAAATCAATCGTATACTTGCACGATGCAATCGTTTAGCAATCAAGGAAACTGTACAGTTTCCATCAGTGCCCAAGCAATTCCTACGACTTTAAATGCAAATTTTACATATGGCTCTGCTTGTCCTTGGTCCCCAATACAATTTAATTCAACAACAGTTATTGCACCGAATACAGTTGGCGGTGTTCCTTTGCCCAACGGTGGTGCTTCCTCTTGGTCGTGGAACTTTGGCGATAACACTTCACTTAGCGGTAACAATCCCGGTGTTCATATGAATCCAACGCACATTTACCAAAATGCAGGTACCTACACGGTAACACATATTACCACCACCCAAGCAGGATGTTCTGATACTATTTCACAAATAATTACCATTTCTCCGCCCCCTTTGATTAATTTCACAATGAACGATACGTGTGTTAACCAAACCGTAAGTTTTGTGAATCAAACGGTGGATCCAACACCTTGTACTTATACTTGGAATTTCGGAAATGGAAGCCCTACCACAAGTGTTGTTAATCCAACTTACACCTATCCAGCAGCGGGAACATACAATGTAAGTTTAATTGCATCTAACCAAGGAGGTTGTATTGATACCTTAACGCAAGCCCTTACGATTTATCCCTTACCTCCAGTGAGTGCAGGTGTTGATCAAAGTGTTTGTCCTGGGTTTCCGGTGACCATGAGTGGAAGTGGTGCCAATACCTACACATGGAACAATGGGGGTATAAACAATGTGCCTTTTACACCGCTTTCAAGTAATACGTATACTGTAACTGGAATTGACGCAAATGGCTGTGTTAATACGGACAATGCCCTTGTAACAGTCTATCCTCAACCTATTGTTAATGCTGGTCTTGATGTGGCAACTTGTACTGGAACAATGGTAACCTTAAATGGCTCCGGGGCGCAAACTTATACGTGGAATAACGGAATAAGCAACGGTGTTCCATTTTCACAATTGGTGGGCATCCAAAATTATATTGTAACAGGCATTGACGTTAATGGTTGTATTGATACCGATACTGCTCAAGTCAACATTCAAAATAACCCCACAGTAAACTTTACAATTTCCAACGCTTGTGAGGGATTAATAGCAACTTGTACGAACACCACTATTGATCCTTTACCACTGACCTATGATTGGAATTTTGGAGACGGTTCACAAAACTCCACGCTTACCAGTCCAACGCATGTTTTCGCAACAGCCGGTCAGTATACCGTTACATTAATCGCTCAAAATGCAAATGCTTGTGATGATACTTTGCAGCAAGTAGTAACGATCTACCCCACTCCAACAATCGATGCAGGACCTGATGTTTCTGTATGTCCCAATTTCCCGATCACTTTAAATGCAACAGGTGGATTTACCTATATTTGGGAAACGGGTACCGCAAACGGAACGCAATATGTCCCAACTGTTAGCGCCTACCTATCAGTAGTTGTTGTTGATACGAACACCTGCCAAGATATCGATAGTTTGTTTGTAACCGTATTTCCTCAACCAATCGTAGACGGCGGAATAGATATTTCAGAATGTATTGGGACGAGCGTTACCTTAAGTGCTACAGGTGCTGCAACGTATGCTTGGGATGGAAATGTTTTAGATGGCGTTACATTTATTCCTGCCGTGGGAAACTATAATTTCACCGTTACAGGAACAGATTTGAACGGTTGCATAGATACGAACATCGTTAATGTACTCATTTTCCCGAATCCCGTCGTTATCGCTGGGAATGACCAAATAATTTGTTCAGGAGCCAACTTAACACTTTCGGGCGGTGGAGCAGTTAGTTATGTTTGGAACAATAATGTAGTTAATGGTGTTTCTTTTATTCCTGCTGCAAGTAGTTCTTACGAAGTAATTGGCACCGACGCAAACGGCTGTATCGATAACGATAGCATAACGGTAGCAATTGAGCCGATAACGAATGTTTCATTCATTGCACCAGTAACCGAAGGTTGCGAACCACTTCAAGTAACGCTTAACAATACCTCCACCAGTACACCTGGGGTTAGTTGTATTTGGGATTTTGGAGATGGTCAAACAGGTTCAGATTGTTCCAACATCAATCATACCTACAATACACCAGGTTGCTACGATGTTCAATTAACAGTTACTACAGCCTTGGGTTGTATTTGGACGTCAACAATCAACGATTACATATGTGTATTCCCGAATCCTACTGCTGTATTCACTCCTTCACCAAATACATTAAATGATATTACCACCACAGCCTATATGAATAATGGTTCATCAGGTGCGGATACCTATTTTTGGGATTTTGGCGATGGCAGCGCTCCATCAACAGAAGAAAGTCCATCACATTCTTTTCCTGGCTTTCCACCAACAAATTACACCATCGAATTAACGGCAACAACCGTTCATGGTTGTATCGACACCATGACACAAATTGTAGTTGTTGAGGAATCACTTATTTATTATATTCCCAATACGTTCACGCCAGATTCAGATGAACACAATCAAACTTGGCTGCCCATTTTTTCATCAGGAGTTGATCCATTCAATTATTCGCTATACTTATACAATAGATGGGGAGAACTAGTTTGGGAAAGTCATAATCCAAACGTAGGTTGGGATGGAACATATGGAATGAGTGGGAACCACTGTCAAGATGGAATATACACTTACAAAATCTCTTATAAAACGCCAATTCGCGATGACCGTTTTGAGATTACTGGACACCTTAATTTAATGCGTTAAGGATATATTGCTTAGAATAAATCAAGTTTTTAACATTTTTAGGGCTTCTAAGTCACAATATATTTCCTGCTAATTTCTTTTTGTCTTTACTAGTTAGACCTCAATAAAACCAACAGTATTTAACATAAAAATTACACATACACCTAAGACTTTTAGCGTGTAAAAAATAGAAGTTGTAAACAATCTAAATATAAAAAAAGGACCCTCGTTTTATCTCCCACAAGCAACCTCAAAACGATAGCATAGAAAAAAGGGCTACCTAACCAATTCGTAATCAATCATATGCAAAAATTAATTTTAAAAAGCCAATTTGGCTTTACCGAAATTTTATTGACTATTTTTTTCTTAAATCTTCTATTCCCACTCGTTTCTCAATCCTTGCAACAAGGATGTCCGAATGCAAATCTATCGATGAATAATTTCACAGGATGGGCGGGTTATACAGGAAATTTTGGGAATCCTGGAGCAACCTTAGGAATTGTTAATGGGCGACATACCATCATCACAAGCCAAGGCACGGATCCAAATACGTGTAACGGATTAGCAATGATTCCTCCAGGTCATACGCGATCTATAAGACTAGGCAATGCTGTGGGAGGTATGAACGGTGAAAAGATTAGCTATCAAATCACTGTTTCTCAAGCAAATTCACTATTCATTTATAAATATGCTGTAGTACTTGAGGATCCAGGCCATACTGCTAATGCTCAACCCAACTTCGAAATGCGCTTAAAGAATGCTGCGGGTCAACAGATCAATGGAAATTGCGGAATTTATACTGTTTATGCTGGACAACAGGGACAAAACTTTCAAAATTGTAACGGAAGAGCGTGGTTACCATGGAAAACAGTAGGAGTTAATTTAAGTTCATACATGGGGCAAACCGTAACCCTAGAATTCACGACGCGCGATTGTAGCTTAGGACAGCATTTTGGTTATGCATATCTCGTGGCAGAATGCATGCCCTTATACATCAACATGGATTATTGCCAAGGCTCAAACCAAATTCAACTCACAGCACCTAATGGATTTCAAACTTACAATTGGAGCCCCGGTGGAGCCACTACACAAACAATTAATATCACAAGCCCCAACATCAATCAACTATATACTTGCAACATGGCGACCTTTAGTAATCAGGGGAACTGTCAAGTAACAGTAAGCACACAATTGACACCAACAATCGTTAACGCAAATTTTAATCAAACAACAGGTTGTGTATTTGCACCTATTCAATTTAATTCAACGAGTACAGTTAGTCCCACAGTTCTTGGCGGAATAACACTTCCAAATAACGTCATTACCAATTGGACATGGATTTTTGGAGACGGCAATTATTTAACGGGGAATAACGCATCTATCCATATGAACCCCCTACATAGTTACACTAATCCAGGCATATATACGGTTACCCATATTGTAACAACAGCAGGAGGTTGCAGCGATACGATAGTACAAAACATCATTGTAGGAGCTCCGCCCCAAGCAAATTTCAATATCATTGGAGCCTGTCAGAACGATACCATACAATTTCAAAATCAATCCAGTTTACCATGTACCTTTTCATGGAACTTTATGGATGGAAGTCCAAACAGCAATCAAATTAATCCGCAACATATTTATTCAAATCCTGGAAGCTATAACGTAAGTTTAATAGCCACTAATCCGTTTGGCTGTATAGATACATCCTATCAAAATTTAATAATTAATACCCCTCCAACCATACTAGCTGGAAATGATACAACGCTTTGCTCAGGAGATGCTATTCTATTAAATGCTAGTGGCGGTTCAACATATAGTTGGCAACCTAATGCAATAAATGGAACTCAATATTTCCCTAGTAACAGCGGCTATATTAGCGTAACTGGGACAGATATAAATGGATGCACAAACAAAGACAGCTTATTCATATTACTCCATCAATTACCACTAGTAGATGCCGGTGTAGATCAATTCGCTTGTTTCGGGAGCCCCCTTACTTTTCAAGGAAGTGGCGCACTAAGTTACCAATGGGATGGTGGTATTACCAATGGAGTGCCACAAATCATAACGGTAGGAACGTACCTTTTTACAGTAACTGGGACAGACACCAATTCATGTATTGATACCGATACAATGAGTGTAGTAATTTATCCAAATCCAATCGTAGTTGCTGGAAATGATCAACTGATTTGCGCTGGCAATTCAGTTAACCTTTCAGGAACAGGCGCACAAACCTACCAATGGAATAATAATGTCACAAATTCACAGTCATTCGTTCCGTTAGCAACAGCCAATTACACCGTAATAGGAACCGATTCAAATGGTTGCAGTGATGAAGACAGCGTAACAATATCCATTGAAGCCATCACCAATGTATCATTTATGGCACCAATAACAGAGGGTTGTGTTCCCCTAGAAGTTACATTTAATAATACGAGCACAGGTAATCCTGGAATTACCACTTTTTGGGATTTTGGGGACGGAGAAAACGGCATAGGAAATACCAGTATTGACCATACCTACAATACGCCCGGATGTTATGATGTTCAACTAACAATTACCACCGCCTTAGGTTGTATTTGGACACAAACTATCAACGATTACATCTGTGTATTCCCCAATCCTGTAGCCTCCTTTTCACCCTACCCTACTCAGCTAAGCGAGGCTGTAACAAACTCAAACATGAATAACAATACAATGGGCGCAACAACTTATTATTGGGATTTTGGAGATGGAAGCATGCCCTCCAGCAATCAAGATCCCAACCATGAATTCCCAGGATATCCACCTACCAATTATACCATATTGCTAACGGCTACAAACGAACATGGCTGTATAGACACCATGACACAAACTGTGATTGTAAATCCGTCCTTATTGATCTACATACCAAATACATTTACGCCAGACGGAGACCAATTCAATCAAAATTGGCTCCCAATATTTTCAGAAAGCGTGGACCCATACAATTACGAATTACTCCTATTCGATAGATGGGGAGAAACGATCTGGGAAAGCCATAATCTAAGTGTAGGATGGGATGGCACCTATGGCCTTAATGGCATAGCAGTTCAAGATGGAAGCTATACGTATAAAATTAGTTATAAACTTAGAAATGATGCTCAACGTGAAATAATAACTGGTCACGTTAATTTAATGCGATAAATTGCAATTGATTTATTAACAGCAAAGTAGAAAAGCCAAGTTTCAAATAGCAAAATGAAGCTTGGCTTATTTCAAGTTAAAATCCACTTTTATTTGATTGTAAATAGGCAATTTGAGTTGTTGAATCAGCACACTATAATCCGGCTCATAAAAATTATCTACCGATTTGTACACTCCTGACTTAGTATTCAATTTTATAGTTTTTTCATACGCTGCAATTAAGGCCCCGTATTTATTTCTAATTTCATTATAAATAAAAACAAATTTCGGATCATTTTTTAAATAATTGTAGGTGTCTGGCCTCTTTTTCATTGCATGCAGCAAATATTCTTTGATAAAGAAATCAAATTCATAATAGGCAGTAATTTCACTCTTCGAATTGCCGATCCAAGTAGAAAGAAAATACGATGGGTCTAATTCTTTATAAGCCGGCAATAAATCAAAATTACATTGAGAACCCAAGTAATACGCATGAAACTCATCCATTAAACCAACAATTCCATGACTTTGAGTAGAACTCGTTCCGTTAATATAAGTATCGAAACGAAAGGTGCGAAGATTTTGGGGTATTTGCGCCACTAACTCACTCGAAGGAAAGATATATGTTTTTGGGATACTGACCCAATATTCTTCATTCGGTCCTAAATAGAATCCTTGGTCAACATTTGCGAAAATTGCCCCGAAATCTTCATTATTGGATGTGTTATTATTCAATAAATAATAAATTTGATGGCCATACATATGGCCCGCCTCATGAATATTCGTCGACATTGATTCTAAGGCGTTATTTTTATTATCGGTTTCAATATATTTATAAGTAGGCATCGATTTACTCGTTGAGATGGTTGAGTTATTAATTTTATAAGACATCGATTGGGGTAAATTATCATACCGCATCAACATTTCATACAATGAAGGAGAATTTTGATATAATTTAGTCAGTACCCAATTTAGATTATCCCCTTGCGGCAGCGCAATAAGCGATAAAAAAAGAAAAAATAGAGAGAGGTAGAACTTCATACAGACAGATTTGAGGGAGCGTAATTAAAACACTAACTCCAAAATAAACAATCGGTTACAGCTAGCATGAGGACTTGATAAATAGTCAAATTGCAGTAGATGGAGCACTGAATCAGCTATTTACCAGACATGTGTTATGGTTTTTTGAAGTATTTTAAAAGTTCTGATGTAAAGAGCGATTTATTTGTTAGGCATTCATCTCCTAATGTTTTAAGAATAATTCTTTTATACTGACCACAGCTATTATCGAATATTAAAATCGAATACGAATTAATGCCCATGTCACACCCACCACCAGAATTTTCAAATCCAGCTTCAGTGAGACTTTGCACTATTTCGTCAATTTTAATATTGATAACACTACTATCAGTACTTTCGATTTTCAAACTATTTAAATTTTCAAATAAATGCTTCGGGCTAATTTGGCCATCCGTTTCATAGCCCCAAAAGACATTAGAACTGAATTCTTCAGAAGAAGAGTAGAAATTCCATTTAGAAGGATTATTATACCTCAGCATATTCCCTATTGAATCCATGAAATACCCTTCATGTTTTCTGCCCCATGCAAGGCTATAATATTCATAATTAAAAAAGAATGGTGAATTTTGAGTCGAATAGATAAACCGAGCATTCTCTCCGGAATTTGTATTAAGAGTTTCCATAAAATTAAATTTAGAAATGATTTTAATAATTCTTACTCTGATTAAAATAACTCCTAACCTATTGCAGCAAAAAGAAGTTATCGTCCGCCAAAGCGGATAGGGTCACTAAACTTTCCGCAATTATTATTGAGCATCACGGCAGTGTGTGAAAAAACCATCAATATTCCATAAATTTAGTCATAAGTTATTAAATCAATTGATATTGAATTAATAAAAACAATGACTTTCCATGAATAGAATTAGATAATTATAACAAATTCTGCCTTATTGACACACTTTATTTTTTGGCGTGATATTCGTCAATTAATGCACATGAGCAAAAAAAAAGTATCTTTCAAATGGGCCTTTAAGGAATTTATTTGGCCTCGAAAAAAAATTATTTTTATTGGATTACTATTAATCATCATAAGAAGTTTAGCTGGTTTAGTACTTCCTTATGCCAGTAAAAATCTAATAGATGAGGTCATTCCATCGAAAGATATGGAAGCACTTTACACACTATTAATAGTTGTATGTCTTGCTTTACTAGTACAAACTGTCACTTCTTTTTCACTTACCCGTTTATTAAGTGTTGAAGCGCAATTATTAATTTCAGAATTGAGAGCAAAAGTTCAGAAAAAACTATTAAAGTTACCCATTAGCTATTTCGATAATAATAAATCTGGAGCGCTTGTTTCCCGCGTTATGAATGATGTTGAGGGTGTTCGAAACCTCGTTGGGACTGGATTGGTCCAATTGATTGGCGGAACTTTTACAGCGATTTTGTCCTTAGTTATTTTGATAAAAATCAATTGGTTGATGACCATTTTTGTATTAGTTCCAGTGGCAATTTTTGCTTTTATTGCACTAAAAGCATTTGCCTATATCCGTCCTATTTTTAGAGTACGAGGGAAATTAAATGCTGAAGTTACAGGCCGATTAACAGAAACCTTAAATGGTGTTCGCGTGATAAAAGGATTCAATGCTGAAGAACAAGAAAATAAAACATTTGAAGATGGTGTGGAACGCTTATTTCAAAATGTAAAAAAGAGTTTAACAGCCACCGCATTAATAACCAGCTCTTCCACATTACTTTTAGGATTAGCTTCAGCAGGAATAATGGGTATTGGTGGTTATTTCATTATGCACAACACAATTACATATGGTGATTTTATTTCGTTCACCTTATTTTTAGGATTTATGATTGCACCGATTGTTCAGATGAGTAATATCGGAAGTCAATTGACGGAAGCAATGGCTGGATTGGACCGTACTCAGGAAATTATGGAAATGGATGAAGAAGATGATGCTACCGTTCGAACTGTAAAATTAGATAAGATTAAAGGTGATATTGTTTTCGAAAATGTTGCCTTCGGTTATGATGAAAACAAAGAAGTATTACACGATATTTCATTCGATGCTCCTTCAGGAAGTGTAACCGCTTTAGTGGGTTCTTCAGGTTCTGGAAAATCAACCATTGCAGGTTTAGCAGCTACTTTTTTGAATCCAAAAGGAGGAAAAGTAACTATTGATGGAATTGACATTTCGACTGTTAATTTAAGTAGTTACCGATCAAATCTTGGTGTTGTTTTACAAGATGATTTTTTATACGAAGGAACTATTCGTGAGAACATTTTGTTTCCAAGACCAAATGCAACAGAAGACCAATTAGTAGCTGCTGTGCAAGGTGCCTATGTTAATGAGTTTACGGATCGTTTTGATTTAGGATTGGACACGGTTATTGGAGAGCGTGGTGTTAAATTGTCTGGTGGTCAACGTCAACGAATTTCAATTGCGAGGGCATTATTAGCAGATCCTAAAATCATTATTTTAGATGAAGCAACTTCCAATCTTGACACCGAAAGTGAAGCTTTCATTCAGAAAAGTTTACATGAATTAATGAAAGATAGAACTACATTCGTTATTGCTCACCGTTTGAGCACCATCCAAAAAGCAGATCAAATCTTAGTAATAGAAGATGGAAATATTGTGGAGAAAGGCAAACATGATGAGTTGATTGCTAGCAAAGGCAGGTATTGGGAATTGTTTACGTATCAAAGTAGAATTTAAAAGGTGCAATTATAAATGCAGGACATAAGAAGGATTTATTTTAGTGTCCACGATCGGTTTCAAATTATCCGATAACGGTTTGCTACCTGGCGATCGGCCCGACTCTTTAAATAAATCGTTACACCGAAGTTAAAATTATTTTCTTTCAAAATAATCGTTCTTTCGAAGCAAGATTTG
>Ga0247835_1000535_pt1 | contig 53911 bp, 34 predicted proteins | sample LaCtaG_3_FD_189912 | JGI IMG/M metagenome (GOLD analysis project Ga0247835, IMG submission 189912) | Freshwater microbial communities from meromictic Lake La Cruz, Castile-La Mancha, Spain - LaCruzMarch2015_13.5m | ecosystem: Environmental > Aquatic > Freshwater > Lake | place: Spain: Castile-La...
ATGTGCCAGATATGCACGATACACAGCTGGACATTCCAGTTCCACTTTGGTATGTTCCTTCAAGGCATGGGGTGCTCGATGACATGCCAACCCCAGTCTGATACGTGCCAGCAATGCAACTGCTGCACACTATTGTGCCTACTCCTGTCTGATACGTGCCTATAGCGCATGAAGCACATGTGTTTACCCCACCATATGTTGTATATGTTCCTGCGCTGCACTTGACGCAATCACGTCCTGCGTTCGTATATTGTCCTGCCGTGCATGTCAAGCAGACTGATGCAGAACCATTGTTGTATGTACCAGCTGCGCATGTTTGACATGACAGGCTGACAGCGTCAACAAAATACTGACCAGCGCCACAACAGTAGGGTGTACCACTCGGGGCGCAGTGTGGATATGTCACATCAGGGATACAAACAATAGTGCAATTCAACGTGCTCACAATCAAGAATCCGTCTGATGTAGTAAAATAATTAATTGTATTTGATGGCACAGTACCATACATATTTGCATTCCAAGATATTATGTCATATGCCAGAGCAGCTCCTCCTGAATAGCTGTCATATGAACCTCCTCCCCCACCCCCATTTCTATCTGTGACTGCACATCCCTGTCCACCACTGTAGCCGCCTCCTCCTGCTCCTGCATTCCATCCCCCTCCCCCTCCTCCAAACCCACCTGGTGGGGTTAGTTTTACTCCAGGGGGGTCGGCACACATGTCTAAAACTCCAAGATTACTTTCTCCTCCAACTCCTCCATTGAGAAAGGATCGTCCTCCGTATGTCATCGCTGACACGCCGTCGCCTCCATTCCCGTAGAATCCTCCGCCGCCTCCTGCATTTGCAATACCTGTCGAAGACAGACCGTCCGCATGATTGCCGCCAGCTAATCCTCCGCCTCCACCTCCACCACCGTTCATTGCTATTCCCCCTATGTTTGTAGACGATCTACAGTATGTTCCAGATGTTGCTGTAACTGCATGTGCTCCTTGTCTTGTGCCATGTATTGAATACCCCCCTCCTCCGCCTGCAATAAGCAGCTTGACATGCTGGGCTTCTATATTGAAGCTGTCAGTTGCAAGATATCGCGTCATAAACGTGCCCCCTCCTGCCCCGCCAAACCCTGCTGTCTGACAATATGTGGATGTCTGCCCTACCATCACTGCTATGATGTCATTTTGAACGAGAGTCAGTTTTGATCTGATAATGATTCCACGCCCTTGTTGAGAGTTATAGCTGGAGCCAGCGGCTCCTGCTGCAATTATGTAATATGTGTCTGTTTTTGGCACCGTCCAGATCTGCACCCCGCGAGGTATCAGGAAGTTGTTAATTTTAGTTGTTGTGTCATCCCCTATTATAACTGGCCCCAAAGGCTGTGATGTATAGGGTGTTCTTCCATTGGGGCCATTTATCCCTGTGGCTCCTCGTGTGTCAAACTTGAAATAAGTATATGCTGCGTCACATTGCATATACAGTGCACTGCAAGCGAGCAGCCAGACTCTAAGGACGGCGGTTGCTTCCATATTGCGCTGAACTGACTGATGGGGCGCTTGTGCACATAAATATCCCATGAGCCCAACATGAATGAATCTGTTATTTATTTTGACATCACGTGAATGTGATCAATCAGTGCCCATCGCGCGCGGGCGTGCCGGAGCGGGAATGGCAGCAACGCGAGGCGGGTGGAGAGATCACGAGGGGGTCTGCCGCTGGTGATGGAGGCGCTAAGAAGGGTGTAATCTGTTGTTGCACTCCGCGACAACAGACGGCGGTTTCTTGTCTGCGAGTGAGGCAACGCGTGGTCGATCACGACGCTTGAGGGAAGCACTCCTGCTGAGGCGGTGATTGCGTTGATGAGGGCCTGCTGGAGTGTGAGGTCGTTCAGCCAGGTCTTGAGCGAGACTGGCACCAGGATCTTCACGCTGACCTGCTTCCGGTACACGCAGCTATATCCAGATATGCACAGGCAGTCTAGCTTGGACACGCCACCAGGATTTGAATATGTGTTCTGTGGGCATGGCTGCGCCCACGCGGGGTCGATACAGAAGAAGTTCGCTGGGCATGGGTCCTCGCACCCAGACTGTCTGCCTGTTTCATTTGAAAAGGTTCCCTCTGTGCATTGCAGTGGGACAGAGGTATTTCCAGGGCAGTACCTTCCAGCGGGGCACCGTGCGGACTGTGAGGATAGCACGTCTGATATCAGGGTCGCTGTCCAGTTTGCAGGCAGCAGGATGGGGGCTCCACTGGGAAGCCCTGAAAAGGTTACATTAACGCGCGCGACGGACACTCCGCCACCCGCTGCAACGGATGCAAACAACCAACACAATACAGCGCCACATGCGAGCGCGAGAGGCATGAGTCGATTCGTTTTTATTCGTGTGTTTTCAGGTTAAATAGGCGCGTTTCTTGGTCATTATCAAATTCCCCTCCAATCAAACCTTGCGCGCCTGGACCTCGTGTGGAGTGTACCACCCGTGGTCGACGCTGGCGGCCAGGCCCTGCTGTTGGAGGTGGCGATCGAGCCCGTGCAGCCGCTCTGCGTCCTTCACTCCGACCAGCACGTGGATTCTGATCTTGCCACCATCTGCCAGCAAGCGGCGCGTTGGCGGTGCTGTGGACATGTCCTCTATCTGAATGATGATGACGTTTTTCACAGGCACATTGGCCGCAGCAGCGACCGCGGCGATGAAGGCGTCCCTGACGTCGCACTGGCCCATCACGCATTCAAAGCGCGACGCAGGGATGTTGAGGGTGATCACCGCCTCGAGGAACTTGGAGTAGTCGCATGCATACCCTGGCTTGCACAGACACTGCATCTGGGAGGTCGCGCCTCCTGGTGCTGGGGATGCAGTGCCTGTGGGGCATGGGCTCTTAACGGTGGGCATGGGGCAGTAGTACCCTGGAGGACATGGAAGGCATTGCGATGGCATTGAGTTGCCTGTGCGGTTCGTGTAAGTCCCTAACGGACACTCCACCAGTCTGCCCTGTTCAGGGCAATAGGAGCCCAGCAGGCATGGATTGCATCCAACGACAGAGGTGATTGGCGTCAACGCGTAGGTGCCTGCGGGGCATGGCAGACAGGTTGTCGCGTTCACCCTGAGGTTGGTGTAGTATCCCTGTTGGCACTGGGTGCATTGGGTGGCCCCTGCTGTTGATATACTGGCGGAGGGGCACGAGATGCACACTGCAGCGCCATCTGCTGACCAGCGCCCTGCTGGGCATGTCACACACGCCGACTGTGTCTTCTGTCCAGATAGCGGCTGTGCGGTGCCACCAGTGCATCGTGTGCACGCAGTATTTCCAGCGGTGGCCCAGGTGCCAGCTCCACACAGGTCGCAGTTACCCGTGATTGCGTTCCTTGCGAATCCTGCCGCACAGACGCAGCCAGATTCCCCAGAGCCCGCGGTTGCAGTGGCGTTTGCAGGGCATGAGAAGCAGGCCTGGCTGGCCTCCTCTGAGAAGGTATTTGCCGGACACTGGATGCAGATGCCAGCGCCTGAAGAGGAGTAGGTTCCAGCGGGGCAGCGCAGGCACGTTTCAGATGAGGTGGCCATGGTCGCGTTGGAGTACTTCCCTGCCACGCAGGGGATACAGGCCTGCACATAGGCTGTGAAGCCATGCATGCCGTAGGTTCCAGCAGGGCACGCCTGGCATTCGCTGGCACCCTGGTTGGACCAGCTTCCAGCAAGACACTGCATGCAGTCGCCAGCACCCCGCTGTGCGAAGTAGCCTGCCTGACATTGCGTACATGTGGCTGCTCCGGGGTTGGATGACGTAGAGGAACCTGCAGGGCACGGGGCACACAGGGTGCCATTGGCAAGGGCCTGCACGGATGAATTCGTCCCTGCAGGGCATAGCAGACACGCGGCGTCGCCTGTGCCCTCCTTGAATGCACCTGGGGGACATGCGACGCATGCGTTGGTGTCAGAGACGGCGTATCCAGGCTTGCAGGCGCACTGTGATGCCTGCGTGGCCAACGGCGGTGCCACAGAGTTGGCCCTGCAGTTGAAGGAGATTCCATTGGCGCAGTAGGTGGTGCCTCCGCAGATGGAACACGCGCTGTTGTGGGTTCCTCTGTATCCATCCATGCAGTGGCAGGCATCAGACGAGCTGCTCTGAGGGAGCGACACGGCGTTCTGCGTACACTGTATGATGGAGTTGCCACTGTTGCTGCCGTCGCAATAGTAGTTGTCTTGGCAGATGGAGCACGACTTGGTCTGAGGTATGCCCGACGAGTGGATTACGTCTAATGGGAGAGGAACCAGCGTCATATTGCTCGTGTTGAATCCCACGTCTGCTTGGAGCAGCCTCCGTCTATAGACCCCTGGGATCACTCTTCCAAGCTGTCCCTCGCTGTTGATGCCCCAGCACACGGGCTTGTAGTTGGTCAGGATGGCGCAGGTAGCCCCTCCGCGACCACTCAGCTGCAGGACGCCTCTGTTATCCTGCAGCTGTAGTGTGGGGAGGTATTCTGTCATCTGGATGATCTGACCGCCGACGAGCCCCCAGCACTTGATATGGTTGTTTGAAAGCAGCGCGCAGGTCTCGGCTGAGTTGACATTGACGTCCATGACGAGGGTATTGACCCCTAGCTCGACGTAGGGCAGGTTTGCTCCCATGGACGAGGCAGTGGTCCCTATATTGAACAGCCCTGTGCCTAGGCGGCCGCCGAAGCCGCGCCCCCAGCACTGCACGTTGAGTTTCTTGAGCACTGCACAGCACACCCCTGAGTAGCAGCTGACGGTTTTGGCTGCTTCCACCAGGTTCACGGGGGTGGCGGAGCCGCTTCCAGTTGGAAGTGAGACAGTGGCAGTCACGCTGCCTATGCCCACCTGGCCATATTGGTTGTCGCCCCAGCACACCACGTTGCCTACGAAGATACCAGTCTCGGGATTTGACTGCACCGCGCAGACGTGTGATCCACCGTGTGTGATCCATATAGTGGGATATATGGAGACGGCGAGGAACGGCATACTGTCGTCCATGTTGACCGCGTTGTATCCCTTGCCCCAGCATTTGACACCTGAGACTGATTGCCCATTCAGCCCAGGGGGGTAGCTGGTCACATAGGCGCAGCATGAGTAGTCCGCGCAGGCCATCGCGGGGGATACGGAGTAGTCTGTGCCAAGCTTTGCTGATCGAATTTCGTTTTGCATGTCTAATCCATCTGTACCTACACCAGCCGTGCCAAACGCCAGCTGCCCATAGTCGTTGCCTCCCCAGCAACGTGTCTTGTTACGATTACCCAGTGTGTGCACCACGCAGGTAAAGTCAGCTCCTAGTGACACTGATAGAATGTTGTCAATGCCTAAAATGAGTGTTGGTGGTTCATATGCAGATGTATATGTCCACAATTCGGATGTCACCCCTAATTGGGCCATGTTGTTAGCTCCCCAGCAGTAGAGCAGGTTGCCCTCTGTGATGGCACACGAGTGCCTTCCACCAGTGTCGATGTTTTGACTGTTGGCGTAGGCCAGCAGATCAGTCGTGGCAGTGTAGAAGCCTGGCTGGCACAGGCAACCTGAGATGTCAGAGGAGGAGGAGCCTGCTGTGGCCATGGAGTTGGCTGGGCATGACAGCACGTTGCCCTGGTAACAGATCTCAGTTGGCTGGCATTGTGTGCATGTGACCCCGACTGGACGTGGCGCAATGTAGATCCTGCCCAGCGGTACGGTGGGAAGAGCCTGCAGCGCGTAGTAGTAGATACCAGCGGGTGCATTTGTCGTATCCCACGTGACCTGTTGGGATCGCATGCCAAAGATTCCCATTGTCCCGTCTGTTATCGGGGTATATGCTCCTGTGGTGTTGCCTATCACCATGTAGTTTGTTTGTGTCATCCACGTGAACGACATCTTGTCTCCAATCGTGATGTACACATTTGGATTCGTGCCCGTCACGTCGTATGCAAAGGAATATGATACAGTAGTTGTGCCGACGGGGGTTACCTGGATATTCCACGTAGTGGGTGCTAGTGGCGAGACGACAAACGTCCTGCTTCTGGTTGGATATTGTGAGTCTGAGAGAGTGTACACCCCTGGAGATGTCATCTGTGTCGTGATCTCGGTTGCCCTCGTGGCGATGCTGGTGCTCCCGTCTGCGCTCATGAAGTTGAGGAAGAATGACCCACTGGTCACTATATTCACGATGTCTCCAGCCCACGCGCGTAGCGGCATGGTGGCAGTCAGGCCTGGAACGATCCAGTTTCCCGTCTGGGTGATCTGCATCGGGGTGCACGCGCGTGTGGAGGTGTATGTGAGCTGGAAGCCATTTGAGTTCTGTGAGTCATCTGTATACCAGTACAGCTTTACGATTCCTGAGTTGACTGTGTATGCTGCAGGGAGGTTTTGCCCTGATAACTTGACTTGGAGCGTGCAAATCAGCGCAGGGGTGCATGCGTATATCGCGAGGTAGTCGTATATGTCATACGTCTTAAAGTTGACGAAGGTCAGCGTCACACTGGTGGCTGCAGGCGGCATGATGAACCAGGACTGTTTCCAGTTCGCATAGTAATAGGATGCGCCTGGGGACCATAGCTGAACCGCTCCCTGGGCGCAGGTCAGATTGGAGATCCTGCCATTTGACAGGCCCATGCACACGTATGTGTTGTCAAATGCTGTGGATAGGTCCTGACAGCAATTTGTGGGAGTGATGGTGTCCTGTCCGCAAGGCGTGTTGCTGCTGCAGACGCACTGATCTGCCACTATAGACAACGATCTGGGATTGGAGTCTCCAGCGTTTCCATAGGTGAGCTGTTTGTACCCTGGGAGGCACTGGCATCCCATGACATTCGACGAACCCGACGCTGAAAATGCGCCGTTGGGGCAGATAATGGGCATGACCCCAGAGCCTCCTGGGCAGTAATAGTATTGTGGACAAACGTTGCAGTAGATAGTATCGGAGTAGACACTGTCGTAGTAATATCCGGGCTTGCAGTAGCACTGGGAGGCAGAGGACGAGCCAGGGTTTGACGTCTGGGTGCCTTCCAGGGAGCATTCGTTTTTCACACCAGAGGCGCAAAAGGATCCCTGGGGGCAGATCAGGCACGTTGCATCCCCTGGATCATAGTACCCTGCGATGCATCCACATGCAGATGCCAGGGTAGAACCCTGCGCGGACTGGGCGTTTGCCGTGCAGGCTGTGCAGGCAGAGGCGGAGCTGCTCCCTGTGGCCGATAGGTATGTATTCGCTGGACACAGGGTGCACGCGTCCTGGCTGGTGCTTGCGGGCAGAAGGCCGTAGGATCCTGTGGGACAAGGGGTGCAAGTGCTGGAAGTGGAGGCAAGGGGCACGCTGGAGTAGGTCCCAGCGGGGCAGGCGATACAAGTGGACAGCGCTGCATCTGAATAGTAGCCCTGTCCACACAGTTTGACATTGACATTCGCACCCGAAGCGATGCTGATGACGCGTTCTAGGGACACTCCAGCGAAAAACGCTGGGTTGCTTTGCTGTAGCAATTCCAATTGCTGCATGAGGATCGTGGTGTTGATGGTGCCGCCGCTGATCATCAGCGCGCCTAAGTTGTCAAACGTCACGTTTACATACACGTCGGTGGGTTGTGCCAGGGCGCATGTGAGGATAGAACAGATAAGCGCAGAGAAGACGCTCAGGCGCATTCTACACTCTCTATTGTGGGGAGATTAAATTTAAATAAGACCTGCGATGCTGTCGTTTCAGTGATACGCTGATATTAATGGTGTGTTTTTTCGTGAACGCAACGCGCGATGCCAAATCCTCTCAAGACTTGGTCTGTTGGGCTTGGTTTGGGGCAGCTGGCGTTGCTAGGGGTGACGTTCAATGCCCATCAAACTGACCTCGTCAGCACCAACCTCATGGAGTTTCCCCAGTTCAATCTCTGGTTAACTATGACGGTAACCGCTCAAATCGTAACGTCAGGGCTCTACATGGCCGTGTTGCGCGACAAGAGCATGCCAGCCTTTGTTCTGGCTGTGATAGCATGCATCATGTCGCTGATAGGGTGGGCCATGCTGTGCGTATACGGGATACACACCGCTACCCATCAGCAGGGCGCTGGCATCTTCATAATCAGCTCTGGAGTCTACTCCATTCTCATGATCTATCTTACATACCTCGACGAACGCAATACGATCATAGCTACGCCGGCTTTAATCGTGTTCGCGATACTCTACACTGTGACAGCAGGGTTGGTACTAGGCTTCATTATCAACAGCCTCATAGGCAACCAAACCACCGCAGCCACATGTGAATGGGCAGGGTTCATGTCGCAGGCCGTTAACTTTAGCCTCTTCTTCGCCACACACTCCTTTGCAGATGCTCGAGGGGGGCTCATGGTAGAGCAGCGCCCCCTTCAATACTCCCTCATGCTCTCTTCTGCTTGAGCCAAAAAACAACAACAACAACACCTGCTTCAACGAACGGAATCAGAATACAATGCCAGGCAGTCTACGATAGGTAAATGCACTCTCACCTTGCACAGAAGAGAACACTGCTAATACGTGTCAGAGGCAGATTCGGTGGTGTCATCAGCAGAGTATATCTTTTTGAATGAAGCCTTTTTCTGAGTGTCTTCCTCGTCATCCTCCGTCTCCACCGCTGCGCCTCCGTCTCCTTCCATGGCCTTACGCTTCTTGCCTGCAGTCGATGGCGTCTTTTGCGTTGGCTGTTCGGGCATCCGTGCGATGGTATACTTCCACTCCGCTCCTCCCTTGGAAAACGCCAATGGGTCATAGCTGTACAGCAACGACGCGCCAGAGGCCAAGAACTTCATATTGCCAGTCTTCACTGAAGCCTCCTGAGCGGCAAGCAGCTGCGTCGTGGCATCTGTCTGAATTCCCTTGCGATCCGACATCGTCTGAGCCTTGCACATATGGGCCACAACCCGTTCTTCAAAGGTTTCGTAGTGTTGTGCTATGTGTGGTGCAAGCTTGCTCTGCTCCATCACGTTCCAACCAATGGTAGAGGGATGGCGCAAGGCGCTGTAAGACAAAAAAATTAGCTATGTTCAAGCAAAAATAGAACATCACACTCTCACCTTTTGGTAGTCTGGACCTCAAACTCGAATATCGGCGCGTTGAACTCGTCCCACATGTATTCTGCTGGTACATAATACAGGCCGTTGTTTTGCTCAAACTCAAAATCATTGGTTCCAAAGTAGGACACGATAAAGCCATTGCCCTTTTTCTTCAGCCGAACCATCATGAATGTGTATACAGACATGATGCGAACAAAACCAGTCGAATTTTCTTTTGGGGAGGGCGAGTCGCGTAATACTGCCAGCGTCTCAACAGCATTGTTGATTGCATCTTCTTCCGCTTTCCCAAAGATAGGCATGTAAAATGAGCGGGTCCCCAGGCTGGCCGTTGGGTTATACCTAGGGATATTGGACTGCAATGAATTGGTCATCACATGCATCACTGCAGTGTGAGGAGACAGATGCTCAGTGTCCAAGATGATTACACCCGGGCCTCGTGCCAGCGTATTTTTCCCCATTGCATTCCCACCAGCGGCATCGTCTGACGGATCTGGTGCCTGCCCGCCAGCGCCAGACGACATTGACGTGGATACAACTGCAACAGACTTGCCCTTGACAGCTTTACCAGTCTTGCCTGCTCCAGTCACAGCAGCATAGCCGCCTGCTCCAGCCGCAGCACCATAGCCGCCTGTTCCAGTCACAACAGTATAACCGCCTGCTCCAGCCGCAGCAGCAGAGCCTGCTCCAGAACCACCCTCACTAGAACCACCCACACCATCCTGTTCTGGCATCAGTGTATAGATTGGTGCGTCCTTGATGAGCTTGGCGAGCCTGAGCCCCGCCGCGTGGATAAGGTGGAGCTCTGGTGTAGCAACACTCATATCCATCGTATCAACCTGATACAGGGCATCAAGATCCCGGATGATATTTTGAATCTGTTTATAGTTCCCAGGAACCTCGTCGTCCGCGTCCAGACGTCTAAAAGCCTGAAAAAGAGCACAGATAGCGGAGTCTCCCTTGTTCTGCAATTCACATGTGGCCAAGTACCTGCAAACCTTGTTCAGTGCATCATCTGAGATTTGCGCAAATGTGCGTCGAAGTGTATAGAGGTGCATGGTCTCAGTAGCCATTTTGTGTGCCTGAGGAGAGATTGTATGCACGTCCAGAAGTGTAGAAGGGATCACAGACCCGAGCTCTGCATTGTCCAGGTTCACAGCACAAAAACCCCCATTGATAACAAGATACCTCTTCTCGTCGAACAAGACTGTATCCATCCTCATGTTGCTGACCTGATGGGTCAAAGAGAAAAAAGATGAGACTCCTCCTGGAAAGCTCTGAATCCGCATATCCTCGTAAAAACTGTATAGGAATCGATGCCGTCTCTTCTCCTTCGTCATCTCCACCAGGCTGTCACTGTTATTGTGTACAGCAGCGTAATCAAATGCGCGAATAAGCGTCATATTGTCCTCCACTGAGCGGATTGTCCACCAGACACGGCAGAGCTTCTTGTAGATCAATGGGAGTGATGCCATATGCAACCCCGCGGCGACGCTCTGGCGAACCGCGGCTAGCGTCTCGTGGATATACGCCCAGGCTCGCTCGTCGTGCTTCTTGACACACCTGATCAGAGCATCGAGTGTGCTCAAGGTAGTATCAATGACGGGAGCTGCTAGGAAGTCGCTGTTCCTGTCGTTGAATTCCACAGAAAGGTCCATGCTATCTTTGCATTTGCAGTCTTGGCGCATCACGAAGATGAGATTGCCCACGGACTCGATGAACTGCAACACCCAGAATCCCAGTGTGATGTTCTGGTTGCTGGCAATAGTCTCAAGCCTGTCGAATTCAGACAGATCCAGTTTCATGAACAGTTCCTGTCGCAGCTCGTCGTGATCCGCGCCCGTCCGCTTCGTGCGCACAGTGGTGAGCGTCACATCACGATCAAAGAGAGCCACTGGTGCCCCGCCCCAGATCAACAGAATCGCCATGTACAGTTCCTGGAGCAGCACAGCCAACCCACCAATCTCGTCCCTGCGACCGCCGCGCCCCGCTGCTACAAGCCGCGTGTAAAGGTCCTTGAGCTCGCTGTTCGTCGATTCGAGCGCGAGCTCCGTCAGCTTGGCGTTTCGCTCCTCGCTGAACAGTTTCTTGCGTCCTTCATAAAAGAAGCCATACGTGGAGCCAAAAATCTCAGAGAGGAACAAGAGGTCCTTGGAATACGTCGAATTGATCCTGTATTCACCACAGAAGAGCTGGAAAATGACCTTGGCACCGAAACAGTTGGACTTGAGTTCAGAATGTGTGATGTGTCCATGTCCGTCGTCCTTGCGATCAACGTGAAACCTTCGATACAGATACGAGCCGCCGCCAATGAGCTGTCATACGACAAGAAACGTGTCAGTGAGGAAACGAGATACAACTGAAAAGGAGGGAGGGGCGGTAACGCTTACCTTCATCGACTCCGACAACCGTTGGATGAGCTCCACCATGAAGAGCGACTTCCTGAGCGTTCGAATCACACACGTAACGGTGGTGTGGGTACAGGAAAAGAAAGAAACGTCGTAGTCGCTGACACCCTTCTCAATCGCCACAAGCGCACGATGTAGCTCGCCACAGAAACCAGAAAACTTGTCGCTTTCACAGACCACCATCCCTCTGCCAAGCTCGAATGTGATAGCAATGCCCATGTGCTGTGGCGCGTCGTCCATGTGTCGACTGTAGAATCTGCTCATAGGACACGTCACAGCGTCCTCCGTCTGCAGCGGCGCGAGCTTTTGATTGTACAGCGATTCGAAGTCGTAATCCTTGGGAATGGCGACAGTCTGAAAAAGACGCAGATAATCACTATATGCATACAAAAAGGAAGAAACAAACAAACTTATACTACTCACCTTAAAGTTTTCGAGGCCGAAGATGGGTCCAGCGAGGGGCATGAAGCGCTGGGCGGCGGCGACGAGCAGGCGGGATGAGGCCCATGGGGCTTCAACCTCTTGTGGGGCGACGCCAGGACGGTGCTTGGCCGTGGCATTCAGGATGACTGGGTCCTTCCCCATGAGGCGGGCGAGGAAGAACTCGTACGAGGACTGCCATTGAAAATGAATAAGTACAAATAAAAATAATAAATTAAAAAAGAATTAAAAAAATTTGACCAGAGTTGAAGCAGACTCCGGGGGCACCGGGCCTTGTGGGGACGGGGGAACGCTGTTCATGCGTGGCGTGGCAGCAGTGAAAACGGCCAATCGGCGTTTTCTTTGCTTATATTGATGGAAACTGTTGTGACGTCGCTTCAGTGTTGTGACGTCGCTTCAGTGTTGCGACGTCGCTTCAGTGTTGTGACGTCGCTTCAGTGTTGTGACGTCGCTTCAGTGTTGCGACGTCGCTTCACTGTTGTGACGTCGCTTCACTGTTGTGACGTCGCTTCAGTGTTGCGACGTCGCTTCACTGTTGTGACGTCGCTTCACTGTTGTGACGTCGCAACAGTGTTGCGACGTCGCTTCAGTGTTGTGACGTCGCTTCACTGTTGTGACGTCGCTTGATTTCATGCAAACTGGGAAGATGGCATGCATAACACATGGACAACGCCCATATTAAACAATCAAACACCTCAACAACCCTCTGGCTCCATTCCAATGCACACATTCAGCAGACTGTGCACCCTATGCATTCTATTTTCGGTGGTACACGCCGCGCCGTATGGAGGGGCGACGACATACCGTAGTTTTCAGATAGGTAGTTTTCCAATTGCTTTAGAATACATAAAGAAAGGTGATTTTCTTGGTGCCATAAATCCCATTATAGGACAAGAAACATGCACTATTCCGATGGGATATGATTACCTGTTCACCCAGTGTGTTCCATATCCTTCACAGTTTCCTATAGAGCTGATGACCACGTACCCAGGGGCGGATCAAACGTGTGCATATTACATTCAGGACTTCATGCATAACATAGATGGCGGGGACTATTCTGAACAACTACTGCCAGGGTATAAGGTTCCGCCGTGGAGCGTTGTTATGGCGCAGAGCGTTGGCTTTGATTTTCCCAGTTTGATTCCAGATCCATCGTATTGGGCGTCTCAGATTGCTTCCGATGCTGGCAACCTGGTAACCCCCTTACCAGCAGGGGGGGCTCAGCTCGTGTCTCGAACAGTGTGCAAGTCAGACGATGGTATCATGCGGAACCTGAGCCTTTGCCAGATGCAGCAGTACAACAACGCAGCCGCTCAGAGAGCAATGGCCATCTGCCAGCAGCCTCCTATTTCGACCTATGCTGCGCCCTGGTGCAAGATGTGCATTGCTGTGGAGGCTCCCTATATGTGCAAGGCAGGCTTTACGGTCTACTCTCCCGTTGAAACGGTGGATGGCAAGGTAAAGTATGCAATCGATCAAGCCAGGGACTGCAATATGCCATGCGCAGTGGGGACTTGGTTGACTTGCCGTAATATACCAACCTCTGATGACGAAACATGCACATACCACGTGCCCCGTGATATTGATTTCACTGCTACACAGTTCGCTGTTTCATGGAGAAAAAACGTGCTGACAACATACATGGACAACATAAATGTGGTTCCAAATTATGATCCTCCGTACAATGGGCAGTGTTTTCCTTGCAGTGCTGCCTATGGAGTGATGCACTATGGCCTTACCCCTAGAATTACTGTTGTAATGAAAGACGGGGTCATCACCCAGATGTCACACAGATGCCCAGGGGGGCCAGCTGTGCCAGAGGAATGCCCGTTGAATCAGGTGGCCCTCGTGGATTCCTCGGGGTATGCAAAAACTTGCGTATGTGCAGACTCATATTTTCAAAATAGCAAGCATAATGGAGCGTGTGACTTCTGTCCAGCGGGCTACTACTGCACCGCGTTATTCAACAATCTGGGCCCGGACAGACAGCAGTTGTGTCCGGATGGCACCTATTCTGCGATTGGATCAAGTGCCTGCACCAGCTGTAACAAGAACGACTGCCCAGACCCCTCACAGAGCAGGATCCGATGCATGAAGCTGTCGTCTACTGCAAAATCTGGACCCTTGTTGGATTTTCAGACCAGTGACGCAATATGCGAAGACTGTTCCAAGTGCATTGAGCTTGGATATAACAAGGACGACGCTGTACCCTGTCTCAATGTGGCAACATATGATTCGATTGCCTTTGACGAGAGCCTGACACGAGCCCCTTATGGGGGGATTGACAGGGCTGTACCCTGAGGTGCTTGCTGCTCGTAACACGATAAGCGTTTATGTTTCGTGTGTGTATATATAAAAAGTTTTGGCTGGCACACATTTGAAGAAAATGTCAGAAGTAGGGCTCTACGCCTTTGCTGCTGGGCTTGTCTTGATGTGTGTGTGTGAGCGCGTGTTAAACACCTTTTTGTGGCTCTTCTCGCCTGCATCCACTAAAAAAGGTAAGGCAAGCGAGGCCTACCAGGTGTGTGGGGGGGCTCTCGGCATGGGAATCTCCTTTCTGTCGGGCATCACCTCAGCCCTTGTCAAACTTTTGACTTTGTCGTTGACTGCCCTCTTTTGGCTGCTCATTCTTTTCCTGTTTCTTTCCATTCTCAGCACGACCTATAGCGATTTTCCAGGCGTGTGGCTGCGCGCTGTGGACTACTACAACGCAAGAGTGGGTCCATTCGTGCACGGGTATCTCCTGTTCCCACTGCAGCTGCTCTCCTTGTGCTTTCGAGGCTTCATTCCAGTCTTCAACGCGATTGTGTGGATCGCGCGAGTAGTCACGACACAGGGTCTGTTACCCATCCTGTTCGACGAGGTCAGGCTCCTGATCAACATAGGGGTATCCTTCATGCAACTGGGAACGCACTTTGCCGGTTCCTGTGTTAACTTCGTGACTGCCGCACAATGCGTCAATGCCACGTGCCTGCTGAACCCCCCTGATCTTGACTTGGTCACTCCTATGGGCGACCTGCGCACCGTGGCCGTGCTGAGCACAGGTCTGGTCGGTGAAATCTGTTCTATCATGGCAATTCCCGCTGACTTGCTGCTCTACCCGTTTCTGGATGTCAATCTGGCGCGGGCCGTCCATCAGATTGCAAATGCCGTGTTGCATCTCTTTGTCGTGGTTCCAATTGTGACAGAGCGCAGGTGCACGCTGTATGGTAAGCTTGGCGTGGGCTCTGACACGCTCATGTGCACTCCTGACTTCGAATCGGTCTACACTCGAGTCATTGGAGGGGTGCGGAGCCTTGGCCAGCTCGTTGATAACTGGATATCGGTGGCATTCGCGATTTCGCAGCGCACTCTCGGTGGGCTCCCTGAGCCTTGTCCAGAGCCTGTCGTGCTGGGACCTGACACCTTTCGCGCTGGGCTCCTCGAGGGCGAGACGGCTGTCGTGGGGTTAACGGAGTGGACGCTGGCGGCGACCAACGCTACAGTAGCCTACTTCTACGGCGCCAATCAGGACGGCATTGCTCCTCGTGTGTGGCCCATTCCAATCGACCCGTCGCTGGGAGTGGCTGCCGTTAGCTATGGCGAGGTGCAGGCAGATGGGGGTGCGAGCTCGTCACAGGGTGCCCGACCAGGGGCGACTCAGACCACCACGCTCTTTGGGTGCACTTGCCTGGACTCCACGACAGGAATCGCCGTTCGCTGTGCCTTCCTTCCGCTCTACGGGACGATCTCTGCCGCGGACGCGACGCTGGACGTGTGGTTCCAGGACGCCACTTGGGTCGCTGATCTCACCTGTGCAGCCGTGGAGATCTCTGTGAGGAGCGTGCGCTGGCCACTGCGTCGCTTCGAGGGTACAGTGGCTTCGTTTGGGCCTACCACCACGACGCTGCCCACGACAGATTGTACGACACGTGGGACGTGTGAATCAGTCGACGCGACCATCTGGCTGGTTCCCAAGTGCTCTTTACTTCCGACGGCACTGTGCGACGCGACTATCACCGTTGGAACCTCGTGTTTTCCATTCTGCATGGCGGCGCGTATCGCCGGCGCTCGCAATGCCAATCCGGTCCTCGTCAATGCGCGAACGTGGCGCGAAGGAAAACAGCTGCTGGCCAGAGACTGTGTCCTACACGCGACCGACACAGCGTCGCCGTCAAGCACGCTTCCGTCGACGGGTGTAGGGATAGGCACCGCCTTCGTGGGCGCCACTGCCTTCTCCAACCTCGCTGGGGGGTCGAGCTATGCCACCGCGGCTACTGCGTCTGGCACGCTCGACTGTCGTGCGGGAATCAACACGCTGCTGAGTCTGGTTCCCAAACCTGACAGTGAGTATCGTTTGCCCTTCGTACGCATGGCGGGGCAACCCTTTGCTATCGCTGGGGATACCCTTCTGCTGGAGGATCCTCAGCCAGATGGTGGAACCATGGTACAGGTGGAGCGCCTCACAGGGGATCAACGTGATGTCTTCACTTTACAGCGAACGTTTAACGACCTCACTGCAGCACCAAAGCGGCTCGTTCCAGCGGACGAGTTTGCGTTTGACCCAAGGGACACCCTCGTGGTGCCCTATGAGTATGAGGCCACGCGAATCCATTCCACCAGCAGTAGAAACTACGTTTTCTATGCTGTATCGCCAGCTATGCAGATCTTCAGTGCGTTTTTAAACTACTGCAGCCATCCAGAAAATTTGCCTCAGTTCCAGTTCATCATCCTGTCTAGCTATGGGCCGCTTCGTATATACCGCGTGCGGGCCTACTGTGAGAAGACCTCTTTGTGCCCAGATATCTCCTCCAAGGTGGACCTTGATGGCTTCCTCGTTAATGGCACCGTGTTTGAACCCAACTGCACCAGACAATACAACGCGACGATAGAAGGCCTGGAATACATCAATGAACAGAACATTGCCGTCGTCGTGCAGGTAGCAGATCACACGTTCGACCCCCTGCATATGCAGGGCAGCGGATCGCAATACGTTACCTACTGGCTGAACCCACAGACTATGGCGATTCAGGTAGATCGAATGTGGCGAGGAGAGGCAGCGACGACCGCGGATGGCACAGGGCTGTGCCTCACCTCTGCTGTGCCTCTTCCCAGGCTGGGTGCGCTGGTGGCTGAGTTGGCCAATGTTGCCGTGTTTGTGTCACGTTTCGTCGTTGAGGGAGTTGTCTCCACCCCTGGGCTCGTCATGCAATGGCGTGCCACGGGAGGCACTTGCCCCTTGGTCGCGCGGGGGCATTCAGCGCTAGCGTCCTGTGGCAGAAGCGTATACAGCCTGGATGACATGTACGACAGCATAGAGGACGCCTCTGCCACGTTCTGGAGCATCCTTGGGTTTGCCGCCAATGTCATATCGACGACCCCTGTGGCTGAGGTCACCCCTCTCGTTGAGATACTGCGAGGCACGGCCGCGGTGGGCGCTGCGACCGTGAGCGTGTATGAGGTATCAGGAGGAGTCGCCGGGCTTCTCAAGAGCCCCATTCCTGCGCAAATAGAGAGCCTATTTGGCGTCGTCACGGGCCGCACCAAGATGCAATCCGCGGCCCATCTCGCGTCGTCTGGCTCCACGTGGTCTCGATTTGCCACCCGGATATTCATGGTTATAGGCGTTGACATGGTGATTGCGCTGTGCAGCGTTCCAGAAGTGACCGTCGCAGCGCTTCACAGGATCCTCACGAATGGCATCTACGATCAACGGGCGGCCTTCCAGGCCATCGTCGCGGACCGCGCGAAGGGCGGATGCGAAGGAGTTCGCATCATCTTTGGTGGGGATAACCCATGGGCGAACGTGCTCTACCACCTGTGCATGTCCAGTGCTGACTTCTTGAATGGGGCATATGACTTTGGTATGTCTCTCTTTGTGGAGGCACCCATGGTCAAGTGCATCTGCAAAGACGCCGCAGGGCAGAACGTGCGGACGTACGGCACTACCCAGTGTGCCCCAGCGACCCCTTCGACGCTCCGTCCTACGCTACTCAGCATCATTGCACTGGAATCTGACAACGCGCTGCTCTGCCCTGATGTCATTGGGTTCGTACGCGTCTCGATGGAAGGCACATTCGAGCCATGGTTCAAAGACATGTACAATGTGTTGGACGCGTTAGGCAGTTCAGTGGACTATGCCCTGATTGGATTTGATGATGACGCCGGGCAGTGCCTGAATTTCGCCGACAACTCAAACGTGGTGGTGATTCTGCCTGATCCCATCGACTACTTTCAGGCGTGTGGGACGACCTCTGACTGCCATAGCAAGTGCTCAAGCGAGTGGAACACGTTTCTGGAGACGCAGTCTTCTTACGCCGCCTCCCAGTTAGTCAGTACGGCGACCACCACGCAAACGGTCGAGAGCCTCTTTTTCCCCACTACAACAAGGGACATGGTCATCCCATCCCCTCTGACTGCCATGGTGCAGCCAGAGACCTACTGTGGTTCCATCTGCCGCTCTGGTAGTGATCAATGCGTGGCTGTGTCATACGCTGGCGTCGTCGCTGGCGTCTACTCAATCAGATACTACTGCGTTCCCTCTGGTCCAAGCGACGGGGCCTACGCTGCTGGTGCCTCCTCTGCATGGGACTTCAGCGTGGACGCGTCCAACACAGTTGAGAGCATGAGTTTTCTGTGGACCAACGGAACCGCCATGGTGTTACAGGTGCTGGGTAGAGGCGGAACCTGGCTTCAAATCGTGTCCAGTGATCCATCCATGGAGCGCGTTCCGCTCAACGTGACGCCTTCCGACAGCAGCTGTGTCCCTGTGCTGCAGGCGCTTGGCGCGCGTGCTATCAGGATAGTTGACTTTTTGTCTATGGGGCTGGCGGGGCATCTTGTCGTCAATGTGGCGGCACGGGTAAATGTCGATGGAAGCTTCAGCTCTGACGTATACGCCCTATGGATCAACCCATGGGCTGCGAGTGTCCGCGTAGTCTCGATCCCATCGGACTTGTGGCGCGGCTACACACCATCCGAGTTCCCTCTTCACTCAGACACGACTGCATCATTCCTCTTCTGGCCACAGGCCACGGGTGTGCCCCAGCGTGTGGTGTTCGACTGGTCCACTCCCATGTTGGCGATCCAGCAGGTCCCTATGCAGATGTCCAATACTCTGGCCGCGAAGGCCACACTGGTTCCACAGAACCTGATTCTGAGCAAGAACCTCATCAACAATCAGGACTACTACCTGATGTTCGCCTCGACAGGATCGACCTACGACTGGCTGTCGCAGCTGAGGCTAACGCGATCGGGTATGACGCTGCTTGCCGCACATGTGGTCAATTCACAGCCCATTACGTCGAGCGTAACAGTTCAGACCGGCTGCGACGGCACCGACTGTCGTGCCTGCCCCACCGAGCTGCGGTCGATGTGTGCCGTGTACCAGAGCTGTGCCGTGTTTCGATGCATTGGAACCCCTGTGAACCTCCAGCGTCCTCTGTGCGGCATAGGTCTGGCGCTCCGCAGCGCGGGAATGATCTACGCGCAGACCCTGCACGGATCGTGGACTATGTTCGTCGAGCTCTTCATGCTCCTCTTGCAGCTCTCCACGCAGCGCCATTTGTCAGGGGTCAACCTGGCATTTCCCAGTGATAACTTCTTTGGGCATATATGCGCAGTCAAGGATCTCTCGGCTGAGATCATCAGCATCCTCGCCTCAGCCGTCAACGGCGCGATGCAGCTGACGCAGGTTGCCGACCCCAGGCTGCAGATGGCCGCGTCCGTTGATTCGGGCACGAATGCGGTGTTGTCGATGTCGACCATGGCGATCACCAGTTTTTTCAATCAGGTGTGTCTATTGCCCGTCTACCTCATGGTAGTGGGACACAAGATCATGATGTGCGATGTCAGCGGATGGATAGCCGTGCTTGGAAAGGATGGCGTGTCCGTCACACTGCAGCAATCGGAAATGGCCAGTGCTGAGGCCAGCATGGTGGGGTCCTGCTTGACGGTAAACTCACAGATACAGGCACAGCAGACAGGTGACGCTTCAGTCTTGAAAATGGTCGGCACCACGGCCGCCGCGCTGGTCACCAATGCGGCACAGCGAATGATCATCACCCGCTTGGAACCGCTCACTCATATGTTTGACGGGGCTATGACCTACCTCATGGGAATCGTGAGCAAATTTGGTTCTATGCTACAGGCGTTCGACCTGAGGCATTGCGTGCTTCCTGATGTCACCCTCTCGCAGACGGTGCAATGCGCCTGCGGCGACACACCCCTGCGAATTCCAGCACATAGGGCTGCTGAGACGGTCTCTGATTTTGGCCTATGGTGCTCAGGGACGCTGGCGCTGACCGACGCAAGCAACAGACAGATTATCGTGTACAACCCGTACTCCTACGCACAGCTGCATGCCATGCTCGAGAATATCATGGATAGCTACATCCAATGCGCATCATCGTCGTTTCAGTGCTCTCCACCCAATGACCCTGTATTCTCCTCTCAAGGGGTGTCTATAATCCCAGTCTTCACTCGATGCAGGCAAAACTACGTCAACAACGCATGGGACATCGCTGCATACGCTCTATTTGATCAAGAGGTGCTCAATCGTGCTGTACCTCGTGCTGTCACACCTTTGGCAGTGGATCCATTGGCTGGAGGCGGCGTCGGGGCTTGCCTGCTTGACAGTGCTGCAAAGGGGGGAAACGGCGGGGCATGCCTCGACGCGTTTATGCGGGAAAGGGGGCTCACTGAAACCTATTGGGCTTATGAGCCTGCCACAGTCCCAGTACAGGATGCAAATCTGAATATAGGGGGGGTATGGCCCTCTGGAGGGCCGCTGGAGGCAGCCTTCTTAAACACCTTTTTGAAAGCAAACGGGCTACCTTTGGCTGGAAGCATGATCGTAACATTCTTGAATCAAACTCCCACTGAAGAAACGCCATCTCTAACAGCATATATGCGTTCTAATGGGTGGTCGTCGATTATAGATTGGTCATATACAACCCAAGGGGATAATCTTCTTTATTTCATAATTTTGAAACTTTTCGAAAGTAGTACCATAGATTTTGCAACGATGGACACATATGTCAAGGCAAGCGGGATACCTAACTCAGCGAAATGGGCGATCATCCCTGCTAAGCTCATGTCGTCAAGCGACGTCGACGCGTGTGTCGTTTTTTCAGGCCCTGCTGGCAACCAGGCGGTCTCCACAGAGCGCCGCTCGAAGTTCCAGAGCTGCCTGAATGGATACAGCACTGGGATGTCATGCGATCTGTCTGGGTTCGTCTGGTCTCCAGCGTCTGAAAACGACGTGCCAGTGGCTTCACGCCATGTCATCACTGGCAATTTCTCAGCGCAAGGCATCGTCACGGAGCGATACGCAGCTGCCAGAAAGCTAGTGATTGATAAGCTGAACAGCATAGGGGCATACAACAACCAGAATCTCAACGTCGCTTTCTTCAGCGCAGAGGGTGACATGCTCCATCAGCTGATGGACTGTGTGTTCATGGGGCCTTACTCACGCGTGGACTACTGGCCACAGCATCGGTGCACCCCTTCGTCTCCTTCTGATTGCCTCGTGGGACCCTATTGGTCGCGCGACGACGGGGCAGGTGCCTCGCGCACGATCGACTCTGAGCACTGCCAGGCCACCACAGAGTTGCCCTTCACCTGTGGCAGCCCTATGCGCAAGGCTATGACTCACTACTTTGTGCAGCAGTACCTGTTGCGAGGGATTGGTGGCGCTGACCTGATCAGGGAGCAGATCAACAATTGGCTACGCGACGTCCGCGCAGCGTGGATGGATTCATCGACATATGGATGTGAGTGCCCAGGAGGCAATGGCACAAAGTCTGCCTTCTGCTGCAGCCCTACAGACGATTCGCCTCTTCCTGATTCGCTTAATCGTGACGTTCTCTATCTCAACACGACAAACGTGCTCGCGGGCATAGAAAAACGGATGAAGGATTTCTACGGCGACTTCAAGAATCTGCACACCCCTTATACCACAAACATGGACCCTTCAGAGCTCTCCAAGTACGACTGGACGACCGCCCAAGGGGCACACTGGGTGGAAGACGAGGCCAGATACGACACCACCGCGCCGCAGATGCGGTTCGATAGGCAGGAGGCCCAGTCCCCTCCCAGGGAGGGTGATGAGAGCCTGTGGTACGCCTGCCATGGCGCGATGCAACAGGTACTATTCACGATGCCAGTGACAGCGGAGGGAGGGTTACGCGATCCTGTCGTGGCATTCAGCGGCGGAGGCCCTGAGGCCATCGCCAAGCAGGTGGAGGCGCTGGTACAGGCAGCATACAAGTCCAGTCCACTCTACAGGCATTACGTCACACGACACCACCCCAGTGCGTCCGTCGTGTGTGAACAGCAGAAGGTTAATGTGGACCCGGGGCAGGGCAACGTGAACTTCTCAAGCTTCATCGTGGATGGCTTCACCGTGTTTGATGGGTCCAAGGCCACCCCACTGCCTGTACATGGGGCATCATACGCCCAGCTCGGGGCATGGGGCACACGTTGCTTCTGTGGGTGGGAGGCAACGAGCGCGGGAAACTGCATGGCACCCCCTGCTGCATGTGTAGCGATGGGTGAGACGCCGAGTGCGTCAGGGTGTGTATATTCCCTTGCAAAACAGGATCGTGCAGCTCTGGCTGCTATGTTTGACTCAGCCTCGTGGCCTTGTCCAGAGCTGGAACTATCAGAGCACATGGGTTTTCTTGACAGGGACTCCACAGAGGCGTGGCTACGAGGTGAGTATTGGCTCACCTCGTCTGGTGAGTCCATATTGCGACATGGGACTGGTGGGCTCGTGGCAGGAAATATCCCAGGCCTATCTAGTCTAAGCCAGGACACCAAACTCGACGCCGTCTTGCGCCAGCGTCTCGCGCCTGGGGGCAGATCAGTGGACCCACAGATCGGTGTGCTCACGGGTTGTCTGTTCGACGCACAATTGGACCAAAACGAGCTGATAAATGGCTTCGTAGAGGGACTGTTCCCCATGGCACAGGGGATCACTGAGTCAGCCACTGTCTCTTACTGTCTGCGATACGCCATTGAGCTGGCGCGGCTCCGCGCGTTGGAGCTTTCGACGATGGCCATGGGATCGGATCAGACTCATGAAAGTGTCCTGAAGCAGAAGGGAGTGGTCGGAACGTGGATGCGACGATGCGGAAGCCAGGTGCAGCTCGTGGCCATGTGCCAGGCGCTCGATATATTCCACAACTATGCCCTGGCGCGCCAGTGCAAGCTACCCTTTACTGTACGCACATTCGCAGCCGACCTGCGCGAGGTCTACATCACACCGGAGTGCCTCGTTTTCATAGATGGCATCTTCTACGACCCCTGCCGGTGCCATCCAGAGTGGTGCACGGGACCCATGACCACTGTGCTTTTTCCACAGAATCTCACGGCGTCGTGTGCGATGCGGTTCGACCCCCGCGGCGTCGTGCGGGCGGCAGAGCTCGCTTGGTGGCCAGGGGATCTAGCAGACCCTGCACTCGCTAGCATGGCAGCAAACGCCAATGCCTGGCTCGCTGAGCCGTGGAACCTGCTAGACTTCGAGGCGTTCGTCGCGCAGGCGCTCGCAACTCCGCAGGGAATAGGAAATGTGCCTCTGGGGCAATCCTGGCAGAGCGCAGAGGGGTTCATGAATGAGACCGGACAGTTCTGCGACATGATCGCCGACTACTGGCCTGATGAGGCATTGTTCCCAGTTGGCTACCACGCGACAACCCCGTGCACCGCTGCAGATGCCGCCTACCGCACGTTTGACAATGTCTTTGCTAGGGAAGACGAATGGCTCACCTATTACGAGGACCAGACCCGCGACGGGCATTCTATAGGGTCTCGCTTTGGCGCAGGGGGGCTCTGCAGCGGGGTCAACTTTGGATTCGACATGTATGAGACCAACACCATGCGAGTGTGCACCCGCCTATCAGACAAGGAGGACGTGGATATCCACGTGCCATTGTCTTCGAGCGGCGGGAGTGATGCTTACGCCTCTGAAACCTGTAGCGAATCAAGCACACAGCTACCCTGGGCAGGGGCCTCAGACTATGCGTTTTATGAGCAGGCCCTCTATAATATTGGAACGGTTCCACACCTGCCTCGATCCACTGACACTGTATACCCAACCGTCAGTGCGCCCATGTGGACCCTCGGTCCGACTGATTCCATCCGTACCGAGGGCTGGGGGACTGCCTGCCAGGACTTGGATCTTCCTGTTTGCGGCGTGGGTGGGAGCTGGAACTGTCCGTCGGGGTTCTCGTGTCTGCATGGCGTCTGCATGCAAGCAGATGTGCAGTGCACGCAGCACGCAGACTGCACAGGTGGACGAATGTGCTCAGGAGTGGGCACATGTGTGCAGCCTCGTGTAGTGGTCCAGAACTGGCTTGACACTAGCGTGAGCTTCAAAGGACACACGGCTGCATGCCCAGGCACCTCATTCAGCATGATAGGTGCCTCTCCTTGGGGATATGTCCCAGATATTCTCACCGCACATGGCATGTGCTCATATCGCCACTGGCAGGAGTACCTAACCACCCTTGCAAAGCAAGGCTGCAGCGCATACGCCTCCTCTGCCTGCCTCGTCAACGACACCAGCACCCCTGTATATGCATTCGATCAGCCAAACTCCCCGCCCGCGAGCGTTTGGTGGGACCCCAACAGCAACTATCCAAATCGACTCAAGGTCATCCCAGTCACATGCGATAGGGACTATGAGCGCTTCATGTTGAAAGGGCAGGAGCTCAAGGCGTGCATCCCAGCCTCTGGAAATGCCACCATACGCCTATCCTCTGGCGCTATTGTCTACTCGTTCGACCGTGAGCGCATCCTTCGCACCCACGAATCAGCAAAAATGGTTCAACTGGGCACCATGCCTTTTGCATCCAACGTCACTTGGGGGTTCCTCGGGAGCAAGACCCCATTGACATTGCGCAGCTGTGGGCAGTTTCACCAGTGCTATGCTGATACGTTCACTCAGAATGGGGCTGTCCAAATGACAATCAGAAACGGGTTGCGTGTTCCAAATCGCCTGCTCATAGACAACAATACCCCCTATGACGCCAAAAACATTTTCACTTGTGGATTTCCTGGCTACTCCACGGGCACTAGTTGTGTGGTGGATACCAAATTGTTTCCTCTCTATAACATACTATGCAATGACAATATGCCCAGCTCGTGCTCCGCCATCATTGACACCAGCAGCTCCAAGCCTATCATGGAACGACTATCAGCCCTGTGTAATGTCATCAACAAGCCCTACTCCCCTACAGTGTCATACATCGAGGACACGCTTGTGCCTGCGCTATCTGGGCTCTTCCAGGTGTTCATCAGGCCTGCTACCGTTATGCAACACCTGCAGGCAGTGGACTGCATGAACAGCATATATTCCACCATCTCAGCCCCTCCATATGCATCACGTGCCCTATATTTTCCATTTTCATTCACTGCATACGAGTTTCCCATATCCTGGTACTATCAGTGCATCATTGGGGCAGGCATATCTCCAGATATCAAAACGCGGCGGACATACACTTGTTCTTACCAAGGAGCCATCGCTTCAGTGCAACCAAGCACCTATATACAGCAGACGGGTGGGTCTGACAGCTTCCAAGATTACATTCGTTTCGTACGCGCTGGTTATACGTTCGCCAATCTGACTGCCTACGCCAACGCCCAGGCAGTCATAGCGCAGAATAAATGGAGAACATGCGTGGATCAGACAACCACCAACTTATTTGGCCCTGTGGATGTTAGCATGCCCATGTGCTATCAGGAGTCGCGCTGGATTCTGGATCCTGAGACATATGACCTCAATCTTCGCACAATCATATCCACAAAGGCGTTTCCGGTCTGTGCAGCAGCACGTGCTGCAAAAGCATTGGATATGTACAACAACGCCCATAAGACAAACTACATCCTGTCGACGATCATGCCTCTGCTGGTGAAGACGATAGGAAACCCTACCGCACAGAATAGAGGCATTCCAACCCTGATGTCCAAAATCAGAGATTATGGCGTGAGGGTCTTGGAACAGGCAAAGGACATAAACAGGCTGGTGACCACGCGTGTCACAGCGACCGATCGATATCCAGTGTCATACAACAATGCTGTCCCCACAGAACAATCTGATATGGCCCAGCTACTCACCAGCCTGGTAAATTCCCCTGCATATCAGCCAGCAACTGACAGTGTCTACCCTGCATTGAACTGCACCCCTATAGGAAAGGCAGCTGGCATTCCCACCGTACAACTCTACAATGACGCTTATGATCAGATGATGGGAATGTCCACAAGGGTGTGCCCAATCTACAGGCAGGGCACCATTGATTGCGCCTACCCCCAAATCACGGTCGATGGAACTGTATTCACCGCCTCCAATAAGGACCTGACATCCAATGATTGGCAACAGGTGTTTGCAAGCTATTTCCAAGGAATTATGTCGCATGTGTCCACCTGCTACACACAGCAGAATCTCCAGCCCCCTCCTAGAGCGGTGCCAGACTCGCTACCCTTCTTCGAGGAGGAATACTCAATGTCGTTTCAGAAACCCTTCAGCTTCGACCTCTCCGCCGTCAGCGCATTTCAAAATAATATCAACCCAGATCCCACCGCGCCGGTCATGTGTGTGCTGGCGAACCAGACCATGGACTATACAAAGTGCACTGACCGAAACTATGGCACCCTCAAGGCTCATGTACAGTCGAGGTTTGACAGGGAAGGGCCTGTAGTGATTCCATCCATGGCACAGCTGACATGGGATGTGACGAGCGACATGCTCGAACAGGGCAGCCTCTTTAGCTACGCCAGCACCGCGCGGAACCTCTCTTATCAATATGTGTGGAGCATACTGGACGACACTACGTCGTGTGCAGCTGACATGTCACCCGAGCAGCGCGTCTGCAATTTCAACCGTGTTGGTGCTATGGCCTCTGCGAGCGTCATTGCCCCGTGGCTGGATGGTATGTGGAATCCATTCGACCAGTGTGACGTGACACAGACCGATATCGACACGGGATACACCGAAAACATCGACGTGAGCTGCTCCTATCCTGACAAATGCCCCCCTGGCGACTTCTTTGTCGACTACTTTAGGGACATGCCCAACGCACAGAACTGCATCGCCAACCAGGGCAAGAAGACCTCTCAGCTCAATATAGACCAGGACACTCCCTATAATCTCTGTAAACGGCGGGTAGTGCAGGACCAGATATGCATGCATGAGCAGGGAATGGTCGGTGGCACTGATGGAATGCCCACGTTTGACTACAACAAGGGCGACATATACACCCTCAACGAGCTTTACGACCTCCCAGATGGCCTAGACGAGGGGCTCTTTGGCAGCTCCCTCTTCAGGGGTCTGACACAGGACTACGGCTTGTTACGCATCCCGTCTGGACACATTTCAGGCGATACCATTGGAATGCGAATCCAGAAGGATCCGTCAATGAAATTGGGTAACATGCAGGTGACCAAGGTGCCTATGAAACCTGTGTCTAGCGAGTATGTGCTCATGAATGAATGGGAATCACAGACAGTCGACAAGTGGGTTGCGGGACTTGCCTCTTCGTTCGCTCTAGACGACGCAGTCTACCGCCAGCAGCTCACCGAGGCGACGCAACCAGTCTTTGCATGGGATTGCCCCCTCCGACGTCGCGCCTACTACGCCAATGCCGTCTCTGGTTTTGGCCCGTCACTGCCCTCTGCACGCCGCGCTCAACGCCTCTTCTACAACCTCACCAAGGGCGCATATGCCCATCCGACACAGCTTCGCTCGCGTGCGAGCGACTATTTCGGCGACTACGCGACGACCAACGGTTTCTGTTTCTGCCCCACATCGGAATCAAAGGACGTCCCAGATGGCGTCTGCAGCGTGCCCGTACGCAACCAGACCACGCATCCATGCTCTCTATGGAACACCATACGCGCCATCTCTGGGGAAGCATGGGGCACATCCTTTGCCTTTCCCATCAGGACGAGCGACTACATGATGAAGACCTGTTCCATGCAGCTAGACTGGCCATTCGTGGGTGGGAACCTTCGCGATGGCTCCACCCTGCTGGATCCCGAGACCTCGTCCAACGTGTGGGCACAGGCCTCTGATCCAGAAGGGCATCGCTGCCACGTTTTGGACCGTATGCGTCCGTTTAGCTATATCTATCGTTCCGTTAACGAGCTGCATGCCTCAGGAAGAACCACTCTCGACGCTGGCGTGTGTCACACGGGTCGCCCTCAGAGCGGATTTCACGGGGCCGCTGGTCGTTGCACACGGCTTACAAAGACGGCCACCAGTGCCTCGCTGACATGCGAGTCTGACGCAGCATTCACAGTAGCCCGCAGGAGCTCCACGACCCCCCCTGTCGCAGCCTCTAATTCTGCCTTCAGCAGGCAGCGCTGTGGACAGTGTAGCCCTTTGCCCAAGTTTCGCACCCGTGGAGGTGCCCAGCTGCCCCAGCAGTCCAGCTTTGGCCTTCCCTATAGGCTCTCAGCAGAACGCTCGCTTGCCAACGACCTCGTCCGCGCCCTCTGTCATGAACCTGGCATCACAACCGCGGACTGCACAGCAAGGCTCAATGCCTCAGCATGGCAGCCAGGGGTCTTCCTACCTACCTACCTCTCTACCCCTCGGCAGCTGCTACGTTCCCCGTCCAATGCCACCCCCATAGCGGACGAGTTCGTTCCTTCCTCCTCTGTGCCTCCTGACGATGCCCTATGGGCCCACCCTTGGGTCTACTGCCCGTCCCGCACCGCCCTTCGCACCGGCGCCTGCAACGGCTCCATTCCAAAGGCCCTCTGGCGCGCCAGAAAGGTGCAAGCGTGCCACGCGGCCATCGACGACGCGCTACAGGGACAGCCAGACCCCATGGGAAAGACAGCCGTGTGCAACATGGACTCCACGCTATCCGCTCTCTGTGCCGCCATCGAGGAAGCGAAGACTCTCGTCGCGGGGGCCAATTGCCTCGCCAGCGGCAACTCCAAATGCGCAGTGCAGGAGTTTGTATATACACCTGCCACCTGGGAGCACACAAACCATAAATTCGTCCATCAGACGGTCTTCGACTACTATAGGCTTGCAGACGCGGGTATCTGCCCTGTGACAGACGACGTGGCCGCCCTCATCACACAGAACGCAGCAATCGTTAAGGATTGTGCTGCCAATCCCGTTTTTGCGTTCTACGATGTTATTCAGGCCGTACGCAACATAGTCGACACAATCGTCCAGGCCATAGGACATGCTATCAGCATGGCCTTCCAGCTCTGCCTCACGCTCGTGACAACCTCCAGAAGCAATGCCAAGGCCCAGACAATTTCAGACTGGCATGAGCTCAAGCGTCTCACCTCGTCCGCTGTGGGAACCATCTCTGACCTTGTCATTGACTTAGCCCTCACCTCGGGCACAGCGGGACCTTGGATCCGTCACGCCATGGGAGAGGTATGCGCCCTATCAAACACAGCCTATCGATATTTCGCCGACGTGTATTGCACGCTGGTGGTGACCTCACTGCCATCTCTTCTCCTTGGCATCAAGTCGGTGAGCACATGGACGCGGGTGGGGTTCCAGGTCCTCAACGACTTCATGTCTGTCATCCTGAAGCAATTCCTCCCGAAGGCCTTTGTGCAGCTGCTCAACCAGGGCTATGGAAAGGGCTTTCAAGCCTCATCCTATCAGGCGACAAAGGCGTTGTATACGCCCGAGGTCGATCCAACGTCCAAGGTAGCCAAGCAGGCCAGGCCTCTCTCAGCGGTGCAGCGTGAGGCCGCCAACCCGTCTGTAAACAACGCTGCCATGAAAAACCTCGGAGGTGATATGCAAAAGAATATAAACGCCGACGTACCGTCAAAGAAAAATGTTGTCGCAGATACTGGGAAAAAAACCGCAGGAAACGTCATAGGAAAAGCTAAAACTGCAGGCAGGGCGGCGGCAGTGCTCCAGATAGCGCAGACAGGGTTGGAAATATATGAGGAATACCAAGAGCTTCAGGCACTGGCAGAAGCATTCGAAAACTACCCCGATACATGGACCATATTTGACTTCTCGCTCTTATTTGGAGTTATAGATGACATGATGGACTTCCTCCAGTCAGACCTCACCTGCTTTAGCACCATCAAGAGCAACCCCCTGCCATGTAACTTCATCGGACTCGCCGAGCTCAACGTCACGGGCGCAGATGCCATGGCCCCAGGACCAAGCCAATGCTGGGCTGAGGCACAGGAGCGTCAGGTGGGTGTCACCACGCTCTACGCCTGCACTGCAGCTAGCACTTGCCTCCGGTCCCCCACAGATTCAGATGTAGTTCTGTGCGCGTCGTGTCCTCCAAATTCCAACCCGCTCTTCCACACCTACGGGTGCAACACCATGCTGCAGCTCTGCCAATGCGGCACCCAGGTCCTGGACGTCACAGGGTGTGTCGCGCATCGCGACTGTGCGGCCCCTGACGCCGCCTGTTCTGTCCTCGCCGCCCTGGGCGATATATCATTTGGCACAGTCGCCTGCTCTGCCTGTAGCAGCAGCCCTGTGTGTCTCCTCGACTCCACGCGGCGCGGAAAGTGCACCTGCCTTTCAACTGGCACAAGCGAACTCGACATCTGCTCCGTCCCAGCTGGACAGCATACCATCCCCACGCCTTCTCGGCTCTGCGGATACGCATACGACCCCTCTGCCTACTACTTCTGGAGCGACCTCGCGCTGCTCCTCTGCACAAATGTTCACACAGGAGTCTGTGCTGAGGTCACCTCCGACTCCATTGGCACCTTCTTTATGACGGTTGCATCACAGACCCCCTCATCCCAGAGCAACAGGCGATTGCTGATGACAGAGGAAGCACCAACAAACCCTCTTTCCAGTGTTGAGCGTCGCATCGAGGGCTTCCGTGCCTGGCCGAGCTGGAATCACACAGCGGAGCCTTGCGCAGGAATAGCATTGGCGCTGGAGGCTGGAGCAGCGCTAGGACCCGTCGACTCTACAGCGGCCGATATGTGCCTCTTCTGGCGCTCCGCCGCGAGGACTGTGATATCCTCATATAATCTCACGGAGCTCGAGCCGTTTGACCACTTTCTGTTGTCCATGGAGGACTTTGCTGACGCACTGCATCAACGTGGGGTCCTGCAGACCTTCCTTAGCCACCCCGAGGCGCTGCTGGAGGCTATCCTACAGGCCCCCCTGTTGCAGCCACTGAGGATCTTCCACAGGATCCTGCTCCATCGCAGCCACAACAAGCGTTGGTTTGCCCCACACCAGGTAAATGTCACCATGGAACAGGTAAATGCCAGTGAAAACGCCACAGATGAGGCCAATGAAAACATCACAGAGACCCCCCGTCGTCGTCTCCTCTTTTCCACCAAAGAGCCCAGCAACATCAGCCCAGTCAGTCGGAAGCCACTGTCAGTGCTCTCTGACGTCGTGGATAGCCTCGAGTCTTCTCCTCTCTTCCAGCCTTTCGCCGCCGCAGCGAAAAGGATCACCATTCCTGAAGTCCCTGCTCGCCTATCGGTGCTCTATGCACAATCTACTCTGCGAGGACCCCTTGCCTGGCCCAGGGTCTATTTTGATGGACTATGCCCCCCTGTTCAGGCCGTCGCGGTGGCCATCGCGCGCTCCATGACGGTCGTTCATACCTACTATGCGCGGTTTCCAGAGATCGCGGCGGCCCCAGCGGCCCCGTTCAGGGTCTTCCCTGACTTCACTGCGCCAGCGAACTGGACCGCCGAGACCTTGCACACGGTGCAGGCGGCTGGAACCAACGCCAAGTCTATCACCACCTGGGCATTCGACGCCACGCTGGCGGCAATAGGGATGACCACTCGTGACCTCGCCTTCTTCCTCTCAGATCCATGTGGAGGCGAGGACTGCTCCTCGCGCAACCGCATCACCTTACTCTACGCCCTGGATACAGCCCTGTCGTGTGACTTCGAGGCCGTCATGTACTGCAACCTACACACCCGAGATCTCTTTTCAAGCTCTGTGTTCGCCCTCGTGGTCTACCTCGTGTTAGCCTTCATAGGCTCTGCCACGGGGCTCACCATCCTCCCTATGCTATTCTTCATGGCATCGCCTGCCTTCATCCTGTGGTATAGCTTCGGCCTCAGCATCGGGTGTGTCCCAATGCTTCCCACTTGCTTCATCGATTCATTCATCGCCTCAGCATCGGCTGCCCTTCCCCTCAACGTCTCGATGCCTTCACTGTTGCTCGACTGCGCCCCAGCGCCCTGCCTTCGTTCCTGTGCCTCTCTAGGATTCTCCGCCTGGTCCGACCCCTTGGTCTTCTTCGCGTGCTCTCTCGGCCTGGGCCCTCTGCTGCAGGACTACGTCGCCGACGTCGCCGTCAAGCAGGCCATGACCACATCGCCAGACTCTGCAGCCTACGCCGTGTGTGCCGTGGTATCATCTGCCTCGTCTATTCCGTTTCTCATGCTGGCGGGGTCCATCCTCACGGCTGTGTGGGCACTCGTCACCCTTATTCTCGAACTGCTGCCCCCGTTGGCATCTCTGTTATGGCACGTCGTGGCCTATAGCCACGCCCGCGCTGCTGAACCTGAATAAAAAAATCACATCTGTGTCACGTTAACCCTGATATTTAAACTCACCCAGCTACCTCCAATCACTCTTCGACTAGATTGATAGAGAAACATGAATTCCCAGGAAACCCCCGTCGTCGGACCCATCCGCTGTGCCATCGAGGCATTCCTGCAGTCGGCCATGCTCAGCGGCCCTGAGTATGACATGCATCCGATGCTCAAGAACCGCATTCTGAATCTGCTGGATGATGATTGGGAATACGACGCACGCCCCCGTCTGTTCGAACACGAAGGCGTCTTCACGCAAAGGGCAAACACCAAGCGGCTTCTCCTGAAATACATGACGAATATATTACCTATCGTGCATGCACAAATTGCCCTCAAGTACCCAGGGCAAGTCTCAGACTTCCACCTCAAGTCCACTGTGTATATGGCAAATGGTATTCCTTCTGCCAGTGACCGCAATCTCTTTGCAGGTGTCGCAGTCTGCACGTATGACATCTACTCATTCCTCCGTTACGACAGGGAATACGACGAAAACAATGTCAAGGTGTACAACCGTCGGATAACAGAAAACACTGGCATGTTTGACGCACCCATGACGAAACCTGACTTCATGGAAACCTACCTCAGCTTGACCACGGGCATATCCGTCATTGACAACGATCCCGACTTCGTCATCTCGCCTACCTGGCATCAGATGCACAACATCACCGTCTGAACCCCTGCCCCTCTCTCCATCCTTTTACCCCCACATATACTGCATGGATTTGGGGTGAACACAGGTGTTCCGGGAACCAAAACGATGCCTCCGTTGGCATCTCTGTTATGGCACGTTGTGGCCTATAGCCATGCCCGCGCTGCTGAGCCAAAATAAAAACACAATTCGATGAGAACTAAATATGACTCAACACATGCTAAAAATACATGCCTTTACACACATCACACACAAATTCCTTTCATTATCACGATCCATCACAAAAAATTAACCCAGAGGGTGATGAGATCAAGTTCAAAATGAAAAAGAGAGGGCAACAGGGCACGATATGCCCACCCATGCTAAAAGCAGAAAAGGAAGAGAACAGACCCAAAACCACTCAGACCCCGACGAGAGCCACAGCGGCCTCACGAAGAAGACGGGCGTAGGTGACGCCGTGCACCCCACGATTGACCTCGCCGATCCTGGCAAAGCGCGTGGCATGCACACGGATACGCGGCAGCAGCGGCTCCATGCCCTGGACGACCAAGGTCGCGACGTCGGCCCCATTCGCCGCGGAGTGGAACGCCGCGTGCAGGCGGCGACGAAGGAGGACGGTAACCGGTTCCATGGGGTTGAGCAGGCTGCGGTGCACATTGCCACCAATCGTCTGCAGCACCACATCGGAGACGTCATGGTTCAAACGCGACACAACCAGCCTGGCCTCCTGCACCAAGCGCGTTACGACAGCCGTGTCGTCGGAGATCACCGGCAGCGCCAGAAGAAGACCAAGAGCAACCTCCACATCCTCCGGGGCGTAGTGCTCGTCGGCAATCACATTCCGAATCTCAGTCAAAACCCGGCCAATACGGATAATGTGCTCGATCTCCAGGCGAAGTATTCCAAACTCCCGTGCGTCAAACACGAGCGTCTCCGGCCAGACGGTGTCGTATTGGGTCGAGGTCAAGAGGCGCATCTGTGCATCTGCAAAAATCTTCCTCGTCGTCTGTGGTTCTCCATGCATGAGCTCCTGCACCACCGGAGCCAGCGCCTGCGAAGCCACCAACACAGTATCGCGAATCCAGGCGCTGGTGTTCGCCAAGGTGGTGGTGCCGGCATTGAGACGAGCCTCGAATTTCCCGCGCTCGTAGTCGATGCCTTGGGCGTTGATCACGGGGGAAATGAGAATCAACCGGACATTGGCCGCGTCGATGCGCATGAAACTGACCTGCTGAAAGAGAAACTCCAACGCCCTGCAAAGCAGCTGCGGCTGCTCCGTTGGATCCAAGTTTCCATTCAACTGCACGACGAGCGGCGTCCAGACGACGTCGAAGTTTCCATTGCGTAGAAAAGTTTGGTTCCGACGAATTACAGCAGAGACGTTGACGAGAAGGTTCACACTCTCACCCCAGGTCCACGCGCCAGCGCCAATCTGCTGCGAAATTGTATCCACGTCCAGAAGACCCCGGACAACCCCCGCATCGTGGTCACCCATGAGATCCACGACAGCGTCCCGCATCTCCCTGAGCACGCGAAACACACGCCCGTGGGCCGGCAAAGGAGGCACGAGGTCGTCCGCAAGACCGACCCAGAACGACTCTGAAAAAGCCCTGTGAACGGTGCCGGTGGGGTCGTTTGGGTACATTCCGCCGTCGTCCTGCAGACGGAATTCTGGATCGAGAAGCAGCTGGTGCGCGAGATGCTCGTTCGTGATACTCCGAGAGATCATTGCGGAAGCAGTATCAAGAACAGGGCCAGCAGGAGGAGCCGCTGTCGGCGTTCCAAGCTCGTTCATGATCCTGGCCCTGAACTCGGCAACTTCAACCACGCTTGAAAGCTGCTGAAGCTTTCCCTCCAGACGATGAATCTGTGTGTCGAACTCCGTGATAAGTGGCGAGCCAACCGGTTCCGTCGGATACATATTATGCCTTGCATTGTAGAGTGCGTTGAGGGCGTGCTCGACGCGCCGCTTGAGCCTGGCCGCGTCTGGAACCTTCCACGCGTTGAAGCTCGGCATATACGCCGAGAGCGCAGTCAAGAAGTCGTGTGCGACAGTCGGTGGCACCGCCTGGAAGGAACCCCTGGGATCGGTCTTGATGAGTTCCGAGACCCGCTCGAACGTGTCCATCAACTGGGTGGCGTTGGCAATGAGAGCCGTCTCAAGCTGACCATGGCGATTTTCGAAGGTTTGGGCCGGATACACAGTCATCATGTAGCCCGAGAGCACAACCCGGGCATTCACAGTCCGCTCTGTGAGATTGATCTGGGTAGTGGGACTGAGCAGACAGGATCCATAGTGGATCCGATGCAAAAGGGACTTGAAGTCGTTGGCCACGCCCGCCTCCCGCAACAAGGCAACCATTTGATCAAACGAGAGAGCCCGGAGCCGCTCAAACGTAACGCCACGGTGCTCGACGGCCCTGACCAAGCGGAGAACAGTCGTTGGGGTCATATTGCGCCAGAATCGCTGCAGCCTCTTGGCCATTATCCTATCCCGAAGAGCCATCGCACATCTGCCACGCTCAAGGTGGGAATCCCGACGAGAAACCTGGAAAAAAGATAAGACAAGTGATTTAGGATGCAGGTAGACACACCATGCGCATTTATTCAAATCAAAAAAACTGACTCGATCCACCACAGGAGGCAGAGAGCCTAGGGCTTTGGCGGCATAGCCTCATCGCACGCCAAGTCGATTACGACTGGCGGAGGACGCGCAACGACAGAGGAAATGCCCTTATGGAACAAATCCTCCGCAGGCGTATCCACAAGCGGCATCGGCGAGTCCGGGCGACGCGGCTTGGCAGCGGGATTGAGCACGACAGGAGGCGGGAAACTTGCGGTCCTAGGGCGCTTGGCGTCGCGCAGCATGCGGCCGTGATTGGGAGGGACGGCGCCCGCGGCAGAAAGGCGCACCGGGGTGGCGGGTGGCGTCGTTAATCCCGCTCCAGCGGCGGCTCCAGACCCCGCTCCAGCGGCGGCGGCTCCAGACCCCGATCCAGCGGCGGCTCCAGACCCCGATCCAGACCCCGATCCCAATCCCGATCCAGACGCAAAAACAGTGGCATTGATGGCTCCAGACCCAGACTCCACAGTATCTTCGACAAGAGTAAATCCAGGCTTCACCGCAGTCCCCGGCACGACAATCGGTCTTGGCGCCATCCGATTGCCGATAATGATGGTCAACGGAGTGAGAGTCGGACTCCACGAGCCAGTCCTGCCCACCGGAGCAGCACCCGAGAGCGTCCTGCCCACCGGAGCAGCACCCGAGAGCGTCCTGCCCACCGGAGCAGCACCCGAGAGCGTCCGCGAGGCGCCAACGCCGTAGCAAGGGCTGAGCGTGCGGTTCACACCACGCCTGGATTCCTCCTCGGAATCAGAACCCTGTCCAGAAACAAAAACACAGTCAATATCGAGACAACCACACAAAAAAAAACGAAATAACGAATCCACTCACCGGATCGAGGGCCTGGTACGAAGGACGATCGTCGGAGGCAGAAGACGCCGTCCGCGCGAGGGGTCGGTACGATTCGCCGTCGTCGGACCCAGAATCCTGTCCAGAAACCAAGACAATGTTAATATCAAGGCAATTACATAAAAGAAACTAAATAACGAATGCACTCACCGGATCGAGGGGCTGGTACAAAGGACGATCGTCGGAGGCGGAAGACGCCGTTCGCGCGAGGGGCTGGTACGATTCGCCGTCGTCGGTAAAGTCTGGCTCCGTCCGCGAGTACTGCGGCGACGCGGGACTGCGGGGAGGACGGTAGTGCTCGCCAGACTGCTCAGGCCCCACCGAGAAGCCCCGCGCCCTGGACCCGCGGACCGGCGAGGGAGAATAGATGGTATACCCCGGCGGCGTCGGCGAATAAGAGGCGGGCAAGGCAACGGCGTATCCGAGCGTCGCGCCCTCGTAGATGCCGGCGTCGTTAAGACGCGGCTCCGATGGAAAAGCAGGAGAATTCGAACGAACAGTGGGAGAAGCGGGAGTACCCGGGCGCGAGTCGTCATCGTCGTCGCCGCCAATGATAAAAACAGGATGAGACAGTACCTCCGCGCAGTACTGCTCGTACGTACAAGCAGCACGCAGAATAAACCTGGCGGCAGTCGTGAGAGAAGCGCCCAGCAGATTCTGCGATCCGCCGTACACCGCGCAACTGGTGACCTCCTGTGGAGTCGCTGCACGGACGGCGTCGCAGAACTTATCCATCGTCGTGTTGACGCCCCAGATGGCGTCCCCCCACGGCGAAACCTCGACAAAGGAAACGCCGGTGGTAGCCACGCCATGGCGTTTGACCAACGCGAAGACTTCCTGCAAAAACGCAAAAAGCTCGGGGTTCGTGAACTTGTGGAACTGGAAGTACGTCATAAACGCCGGCGAAACGCCGTCCCATGGAGCCTTCACGAAGTCCTTGATGCCACCCGAAGGTCCACCTGGATTCGTCGCCTTCTTCACGTCTCCAACGGAAGTGGCACGGAGAACATCGCCAAAAGCAGCAGCGTCGTCAAACGTCGCCGCCTTGGCGCACTGGAAGAGCCGCTCCACACAGTAGTATTCAAATTCGCCGACCTGTTGAACGACGCCACCGCCGAGCTGCTCATAGACTGGAGCCGCCTTGCCGCCTTGGCACATATTGGAAAAAACCTCCTGTGTAAAAGCGACCACCGCATATTCATTCTGGCAAATCAATACGTTCATTTTACCGCTTGCAGTGGAATACGTATGACGATCGCCATCGGAGGAATGAACAAGAGGAGTGAGCCCGAGCGTCCTGGGGCTGCATCCAACGGGAGACTTGAAAAAATCACGAGCAACATGTTTGGGAACATGGATGGGCTTGACGAACTTCTTGCATGAAAGCATAGTGGATGTTTGACAATGCGTGGCAAAACTACTGGAATTCTCCGTTTGGCGCCTTATATTCAAAGAAAGTGTTGTGACGTCGCTTCAGTGAAGCGACGTCACAACAGTGAAGCGACGTCACAACACTGAAGCGACGTCACAACAGTGAAGCGACGTCACAACACTGAAGCGACGTCACAACACTGAAGCGACGTCACAACACTGAAGCGACGTCGCAACACTGAAGCGACGTCGCAACACTGAAGCGACGTCGCAACACTGAAGCGACGTCGCAACACTGAAGCGACGTCACAACAGAAATCCATTTAAAAGCGAGGAAAACGGGAGAAATAGTTTGGATTCAGCCATCTGCAGCAGCATCTGATTTGAGCTTCGTCGAAATACAGTTTTTTTAAAGACACATGGGCTCCATGCGCAGAAGTTTTTTTTCAATCGACACAAACGTCACGAACGAAGGTTTTTTTCATTTTTATTGCTTGTGTCTTACTATAAAAAGAACACATTTTTCATTTTTCTGAAAATAAGTTAATACATCCTATTTTTTCCTCAAACATCCATGGCGTCTGGGTCGGGAAATAATGCTTTCGAAATACCAGGAGGTACTATTATTGATCCCCTAAATATAGATTTTTCAAACCCAGCCATATTTGCTTTCCTGACTAACATACGTGACGATGTGGCCCAAGTCGCAAGTACAACAAAACAAAACACTGATAACATAGCTGAAATTGTATCATTAACGTCTACAAATACAGACGCAGTGATTAAAATGTCTGATACTGTAATAGATCTCCAAAGCAGATTGATGAGAACCGAACAGCGTGTTGAAGATCTTTTGGCAGGAACACAAAGAGCCGCTGCTGCTTCTGGAGCGGGTGGCTATCCTGGAGCGGGTGGCTATCCTGGAGCGGGTGGATATCCTGCAGCGGGTGGCTATCCTGGAGCGGGTGGCTATCCTGGAGCGGGTGGCTATCCTGGAGCGGGTGGATATCCTGCAGCGGGTGGCTATCCTGGAGCGGGTGGATATCCTGCAGCGGGTGGCTATCCTGCAGCGGGTGGCTATCCTGCAGCGGGTGGCTATCCTGCAGCGGGTGGGACTTCATATCAGCGCCGCAGTGAAGCTCAAGACAACCAAGATCTCCAACCTGATCAGGACGATTCACAACTTCCAAAAGGACGCATCCGCATTGCAAAACGGAAGTTAGAGGTGGCGACATTGTTCAAGAAAAAATATACGTCACCGGAGCTTCGTCTGATTACACTGCTGACCATCGGCAAGATTATTCCAGGTTCGCTTTCTATACCGTCTGACGTCACGCACGCAGAATGCAGTATCGACAGGATCTTCAACAATGCAATGGCTCGCGGAAATAGAAACATTACGCTGGCTGACTTTAAGCAGCTTCACACAATCAACACCCTTGGATTAAGACGTTTTCACAGAGCGTTAATCAATGGAAGCGTCTCGACTGTCAAGAACGACATTCAATACAAGGAGCTCATTGATTTTATTGCAGACAACATCATGGTCGGCCATGCCCGGAACATTCTAAAGGACGTCGATATCGTGACAAATGCCTCCATTTCACAAAAAGACGGCTCGCCGATACAATGCAATGAGATGGTAAAGCAATTTATTCGTACGCGGCTCGAGTCTATCAGGAACAAAAAACCGTTTGAAGGAGTCAATGAAATCATGTGTCATACTCTATCGATGTTGCACGAGTTTATCTTCAACAGCTTTTCTGGCCCGGCAAAGTTGTTCGTTGATACTGATAATCCAATGACAACTTCAACTATACACGCGTTATATCACCTTTCCTTGCTTTTCATCTCAGGTGGAAATTTTTGGGTCGCAGCGAATACATCGACGGGGTTTTTTGATTTGATGGGAGAGGTAAATGCTACCATGTTCATGCTGATCAGTGTTACAACTTGTGGAAACGGCAATGACAACCAGACAATCGGCAATGATTTTTCCACTATATGGCGTCGTATGAGATCATTCTTCTCCAATGGCGACGTATTACGGGACAACAGCGGTAATATTATAGTCACCACAAGCACGTCGAAGGTATATGTTCTTGGAACCATTAGCATGGACGACAATCTCATCTACTTCACCATGTCATCCAAGATCAAAATTAGTGACCCACTGGACACAGTTGCGAACACCTCTGAGGCGTTCGAATCAGTCAGCAACAGGTGCAAACGTTTTAAATCGTACAACATTGCGATAAGGACACACGTGTTGAAAGAAAGACACGGCCCCATGCATGTTTCGGCATATGGCTCCCGATTTCTTACTCAAAGGAGGAACGCAAGTACGCAAGATGCCACTGATGGCCTTGTTCTTTCCCGTGGTGTCTTCCCCGAGTTTAAACTCCTTGACAAGCTTGTCTGCGATAGCATCCAAAAAAATGAACTTGGATCAGAATACACTCGTATTGCTGCACTCAGCGTGTCAAACGCAGAAGGCTGGGCAGGTGTCCGTCGGAAACGACCCCGCGCAGGTGCAGCGGGTGGTGATGGCGGGCAGCCAAGCACTTCTGCTCACGGCGCGGGTGTTCCACCACCACCAGCTCCACAAACCCCTGGATGGGGACACGGCGGCGCTGGATCGTCTGCAGGTGGGGGACACGGCGGCGCTGGATCGTCTGCAGGTGGGGGACACGGCGGCGCTGTATCGTCTGCATGGGAGGGACACGGCGGCGCTGGATCGTCTGCAGGGGGAGGCTACGGCGGCGCTGGATCGTCTGCAGGGGGAGGCTACGGCGGCGCCGACGACGGAGCAGGCCAATGGGGAGACTCTGCCCACGTTGGACACGAGATGACTCAAGATGATCTCCTCAACATGGGATCCGATGATGACTAGGATGCATTTTCTGCCGCCAAGACGCACAACCCCGTCGCCTTCTGCCTACCCCTCCTGGCCCTTTTTTGTCCGCGCCAACGACCGCGCGTTGACACAACCCACACAACCTGTTTGACAACCTTTTTTGTCCGCGCTAACGACCGCGCGTTGACACAGTGCACACACAACCTGTTTGACAACATTTTGGAATGAATCATGAGTGACAAAACACCCCGCCCGTGTATTTAGTCTAGACATATCACTAGTTTCCACGCACCACAAGTAATGTCGCATCTGCAACAACGACGCGGCGATTCCGTGCTCAACATGCTGATCCTGTGCACCCTCCTCATCATCTTCTGGGGGGTCCATTCATTTGTGTCGGATGTGATCAGTACCACACATGCCTCATAGAGTATTTGACCCACCCATGCCTCATATCGGCTGGAACCAAAAATGGACATGTCCAGCTGTGCGCTGTTATTCCTCACGTTTCTAATTGCCTACGTAGGGCATCTCGTTGCTGCATTTGCCAGCCCACTCCCAGAACACGACCCTCCACAGAAAACTACCTGTGCTGCCTGCCTGCGCATCCGCGTAGACCCAGTGTCCGTCAGAGAGATCACTGCGAATTTCATGCTTGAGAAAAAAACTAAGTCCCAGGAATGAGGCGGGCTGCGCTGCTAGTTTTTGACCAGTCTGAAGATGGCCCCACGGGTCGGATGTTGTGACGTCGCTTCATTGTTGTGACGTCGCTTCACGGTTGTGACGTCGCTTCACAGTTGTGACGTCGCTTCACGGTTGTGACGTCGCTTCACTGTTGTGACGTCGCTTCACGGTTGTGACGTCGCTTCACTGTTGTGACGTCACAACAATGCTCTATGGCTAAAATTACTCTAAAATGATTATAAAACAAGGGGGAGATAAAAAAACTTTTTTTATGAGCGTGTCTCGCGCCTCTTATTACCAGGCGCCCGCCTATAAAAGCAGAGAATCGACAAAATCAAACTGAAAACGCCACGCCCAACACGCAGCATCCACGCGAATGTCACAGCAAGAACAGTCTTCACAGACCTCGCAGTCTAGCTCCTTCCAGCGGGTCTTTCATGAGGCCTCACAGGTACTCTTAGAGACCTCCACAGTGCGAGTCCCTCCACCACCACGTCGCCAACAGCGCCGTCGTCGTCGCATTGAGGACGAGGATGACACCTCCGCGGCAGGTGGGACAAGGCAACGAGTCGACGTGGCACCCGCCGCAAGCAGGACTCCTGCTCCCACTGACACCGTCGATGCCGATGGACCAGCCGCTGGCGTTGCCACTGCCGATGGACCAGCCGCTGGCGTTGCCACTGCCGATGGACCTGACGCTGGCGTTGCCGCTGCCGATGAACCTGACGCTGGCGTTGCCGCTGCCGATGAACCTGATGCCGGCGTTGGCGCGGCCGATGGGGCTGATGCCAGCGTTGGCGCGGCGGGCGCAGCAGGAGGGGGTATGGGGCCGTCGCAGAGCCCAGATGGCTCTCTCATTGATGCCTTGGAGGAGATGGGCGATGAAGAGGATGAGCAGGACGCCGCAGACCATCAGAAGCTTTCGCAGTATGTGCTGGACGACTTCACGACCATACCAGCGCTGCTGCGCAATACAGGCAACGGTCGCAAGTTTCGGTTTCCATTGGAGCCGACGCCCGACGAGCACGCTCTGGTAAAAAAAGACCCACATCCCTCTCTTGCAAGCCACTCTACTCACCATGCGTATCACTGGCAGCTCACGCCCCCACCAGAAAAAGTGCTCACCATGGATGGGGTGCACAAGTGCCTTGCTACCATCAAAAAGGGATCTGCCAGCCTCTATGTGCAGCCCCACGAGGGCTACACATGGGCTTTCATGGGGCGCTGTGTGGGCGCGAGCATTCCAGAGCACATCGACAAGGCACTCTACTTCTTCTATCGGCTGATGTCTGACATCGAATCCACCACGATGACGCGCTATGTCGTGCCAACGCGCAATCTGGAGCTCAAGTACGATCGCGAGGTGTGTCATGTGCCCTTTAGTTTTCTCCCTCTATGTGTGTGCTCCGCCACTCATTACCACGCTTCCTGTGCCAGTCCCGAAAGCACGTGATACGCATTATAGAACGCCGCCGTGCGGAGCCTGCTGCCCCGCCTCCAGCGGCGGCGGCTGGAGCAGTAGCGGGACCGTTTGTATCCAACTCGCTGTTCGAGCCACATCACGATTCAGAAGAGGTGGAGTCACCTGGGGCGCTCTCTATCCGCATGGGCTTCACTGGAGCGTTCTTCAAGGATGAGGATGGCAAGCTTAGGCAGGACTTATTCTGCTGCCTCTTTGTCACCCCGCTTCGTAATTTCGACATGCACTCATACATTGTGGAGAGCTTCCTCGCCAAGCCTCGCCCTGGATGCCAGGATTTCAAGGCGAAGCACGATGAATGGGCTGAGCTGAGCTTCATCTGGAACCTCCTGCTGCAATACGAAGCATACGAGAACCTACAGATCAATCCACAGGCAAGACCCTCTCTCCTCTCTTCACTTTTCATGTTGTATTCCACATCTAAGCATGATGCCACACACACACACAGCTAGGAAATCCAACCGACTACCTGCGCAATCCAACTGGAAGGCTGGGGGCCGACGCGCTGCTGTGCATGCTCAATATGCCTGTCAAGATCAACGCCATTATCCAAGCAAAATACCAAACGGCACAGGAGCTTCAAATCATTGGGTTCCCAGAGCTCTCATTCATGCAAGATGATGAGATGATACAGTTCGTGGACTACATGCAGAGTTATCTGGAGTCCAACGCCACCATGCGAGCAGAATTTGAGCGACGCATTGAGATATACAATAACGCCAAGGAGGTCACCACACACACTCTCTCTCTCTCATTCACTTCTCTATCTTTTGTGCTTCTTATTGCATCTCCTTTTCACAGGAGGTACGCGTGGGAATGGTTGCTGACTTGAGGAACCCGGGAGGATGGCCGCTGCGGGTGGCGCTGCCAGGGGCAGATGGGGTGGCACCTGAGTTCAAGCGGTTTGGCCTGCCGCCGCTGCCGATCATAATGCAATGGTCGCTGAAGAAGAACCCAGTGCACTATGTGAGCTTCGAGTCCTTCAGGCTGAACACAGGAAAGCTTCCCCAGCTTGTGATGGTGCAGCTCAGGAAGTTCCTCACGTTCGACCCAATGAACCAGGTAAGAGACACCCACACTGTGGCTGATTCCGCTTGTTGCGTGGCTGATTCCGCTTTCTTTTTGTCTCAGGACATAGACGCCACAGACTCCATCATGCTCAGACACCCAGAGCTGGCCACCCCCTTCTGCATCACGATGCGATACTACGGAGAGCAGGCAAATCCGCTTGAGAACCTGGCGACAGCAGGCTGTATGCAGGAATGGTGGAGCGCCATACGAGAGCACATTACGCACCTTCGCTCGACAAATGCAATCACTCCAATGGCAGCCATGGGAATGTTCGTGCGCTACATGAGCAGCTGCATAGAGAGCCACCGAGGCATGATCCTGTCTGGGTCCTATCGCAGCACTCGCATCCAGCAGGCGCTGCAGATCGTAGATGGCATCCCCATGTCGCCACTCGCCGACGTGAAGCTCAAACCCATCGTGGAACGCATGGCAAATCGCGTACCCGACTCGATACGACACGATACCTACCTGCGAGCGAGCTGCCTGTTCATGTACCTCTTTGAGGACATCAACAGCGATTTCGTCCTCAATTCAGGGAACCTCGAGTGTGCGATTGAGATGCTCATATCCTCGCTGGGCTGGCTAGTGGGAAGCCACAACGCGACGTTCAAGTGGTTTTTTCAGGTGCAGCGCCCTTGCCGCCTGCCTTGCGTTTTGAGGTATCATCTAACACCCTCATCAAAAAAAACTCACAGGGGCTACAGATCGTCTCTGGCAACGGACACTTTCGCGTCACAAACAAGGACATTGTCGTCATCGACGTGAGGAAGCCAAACTCGATGGGCGCTGACTTCTCTGTAGACAAGATCAACAAAATGTTCCTCATGCTGGGCGAATACCTCTCCATTCCACGCACCCTCAACAAACAGGTCTTCATCAACGCCAATCGCTGGACGCCAACCAGCCTTGAAAACCAGGGCTGCGTTGAGGTGGTCAACAACGAGATCGTGGGCTACCCCTCGCCTGAGCTCACGCAGCGCACTATCGTAGTCACTGAGATGAGAGGCGTGGATCTCTGCACGGTGGTCAAGAACATCTACCCTCGAAACGCCGATCAACCCATGCTGAACCTCAGCACAGTGGACCCAAAAAGGGACAATATTCGCAAGGTCGCCGTGAAGCACAAGACAGATAGTCCAAACTTCAGCGGAAAGTGCACCAACTGCTTCCCACCGGACCTGAAGGTCAACGAGGAATTCAAGTCGATGCTCACTGTCATCGCGGCGATGGTTCCCGGCTCTGGCGCCTACTTCCCTAGCAATGCCACGCAGACGGGCTTCAACAGCATCCGCTGTGACCGCAATCAGAGCCGCGATCGCCTCCCTGAGGAAGGCCCTCGCCGCGAATACCTCACGAAGCTGCTGGCGCTGGCACACGTGCTGTCCGCTTGCCTCATCGCGCTGCCCAATCGATCGGGGATCGTTCCCTATGAGATTGCCGACCCAGTGCTGGCATACCTCGACTGGCTCTTCCTTTACATCCGCACACACGTCTCGTGTGTTCTGGACACCGACGTGCTCGAGAGCTTCAACCGCATGAAGGTGCTGATTGTTTTCAGGACATATTGGTCTGCAAGTAGTGTTTTCAGCCCACATTACCCCGCTACTGTTTCAAGACACATTGGTCCGCAAGTGTTTTCAGGCCATACTACCCCGCTATTGTTTTCAGGACACATTGGTCCGAAAACAACACAGACACTGAAGCATCCGTGCGAGCCGCAGGAGGGGTACGAAAGCCGTCACGTTGTCTACACCATGTGGAAAACCGCCATGGTGTGCATCTCCAAGGACATCCCCCTCATGGAGGCCGCCATGCAGGCCATCAACATGATGCACCTCAACGCCATCGCCCTCACCGAGGAAATAGCTCTCGCATCCCATATCCATTTCAGTCTCGCTTGGCATGCGTATCGTCCAATTGATCCTGTCTGGCGGTGCTGGCAGGTCCCTGCCGTCGCCCATAGCTTCCTAACGAGAGGGGTCCACATGGGCGCCTTAATAATGACGTGTGTGGTCATGCAAGACCTTCGAATTCCCATCATCCCCATCGACGACCTGTGCGATTTTTTCGCCGCGGATCAGGTGCGCACTATTTAACCCACGCACTGCCCTGTCCACATCGCGTTTACACGATAATGGACACATGGGGTGAAGAAATAGAAAGGGAACTCAGCCTGGCGATCGAGGTCATTGATGCTGCACAGCATGCCTCTGATGCAGTTGCCACTGGCCCTGCACCAGAGCCTCACAAGGAGGAAGAGGCAGCAGCTCCCACAGTCGTCGAGCAGGCAGAAGGTCCTGCAACAGTGGAGACTGAAGGCTCTGTCAGCAACGTTGCAGCGGAGCCCAGCGTCCCCACAGCACAGCTCATATCATTGGAGCCCAGCGTACCCACAGCACAGGTTGTGGATCCTATCCCAATCAAGATACTGCACCGTTCAAAGGCCATGTGCGACATGCTAAACACAGACGACTCGCGTCATGAGTCCACTATCTGCATCGCCCTGAAGGAAAAAGTGAACACACACGAGCAGAGCCTGCGACGACTGCGACATGAGGTGACCCAATGCACCGACGTGGTGGCGCGCTTCGAGCTCATCCTCTCGCAGACCGTGCAGCGCGTGGAAAACGACCTGGCCCGTATCGAGGCGACCCAAATCAGGAACCTGTCCGCTCGCGGGAACGAGCCTCGCAACTATCAAGCTGCAGGCTACACAGACAGAGGAGGATACCGCAGTGAAAGGGTTTTTTCCACCGATGCCTGGGCACAGAAACAAAACAATCACTGGAAGCAGCACGGAGGAACCCCGCCGCCAGCACCCTTGTCGACAGGCGGAGCCCCCATGGCAGCAGACTGGGAATGGAAGAAATCCAATGAGCACCCATCAGCCCCCTCGTATGACGCAAGGCAGCAGAAGGGGCAGTCATACAATCCATCCTATAGGGACCGTCCGCCATCCGCCAGGGGTGGCAAGGAGCGACGCGGGGCTGTTGTATACCCTTCTAACGAGTAACCCGTTAACAGTTGATTAAAAGTTTTTTTTTGTTACAGCCGCCCGCAGAAGAGGGCTCGAAGAAGCAGGCGTTCATCGCCATCCGCGCGTGGGTACGCGGCTGCATCGAGTCCAACAAGCTCTGCCCTCTGGAATCTGAGCGTCCCTTTCACCCCACAAACAATGTCTCTGCTTACATCTCAGGCAGCGGAGACTTCAGTGGGGCCCCAAACGAGCTCGACAGGTTCCTCTTTTATCTATCTATTGTAATTCATTATGGCTGTCTCTAAACTCAAAAAGTCTATGATGATTCATTATGGCTATCTCTAAACCCTCTCAATGGCAGAAGCGTCCTTCGCGCCGCACAGGAGCAATCAGGCACCAGCCACCGCGCCACCACAATCCCAACCCACGCCATGGTCGCCGCCCGCATCGCACGCCAGTACGGCCAGGACCTCTTCCGTTTCTGCCACATGGGCAAGGAGACCTCCGTATACACGCACGCGCTCTACACCTGCATCACAGCCTTCATTCCAGACTTCCGTGGGCTGCTCGACAACGCCCCCGTCTTCCACACTGCTAAACACATCCGCAAGCTCGAGCTCGATGCGATGGCGCCAGGCCTCCTCACACAGGACCAGGATCGCGTCGACAACTTCATGAAGGCACTCTCTCTCTCGTTTGGCCTTGGTCTCCTTATTCTAACAGACTGACAACAGGCCTTCGTCTGGCGCTCCAGCATGGGACCGGTTCTCTCTGAGGGTCTTGGCGTCAATATCTGGAGCCTGCTCGTCATGGCCTCGCTCATCGGCAGCGCCAATCTCCACCCCAAGTGTGCCAGCGACTTCTCTCGCAGCATCATCGCTCGCATCCTCCGCAACGCCCCTCGCGCCGCCACCCCGGGCAACAAGCTCCCCATTCGCAGCTTCAATACGCAGACAGGCAAGCCCGAGATGCTCATCATCACGCCAGAGGCCCGACCAAACCACTTTGTGCGACCCAACATGGACGATGTCTTCGTCATGTCAGGCGCGTTTTTTGTTTTCACGCATTTCATTTCATTTCAAAACAGGACTCACACACAAATCGCAGGCGAATTCACCTATTGTCGCGGCAAGGGCCAGTTCCTCCCTGAAGACGTCCTGCACTGCCCCCACCTCATGGCGCTCGCCACCCGCCTCGTGTGCGCACCCCACGAGATCCCCGCCCGCCACCTCATGGGTTTCTACCAGCTCATCCCCAACCAGCCGTACCCCGTCTTCCGAGGGGCCAACACAGACCCTCGCCATCCAGTGCCACTCGAAGGCTCGCTCCGTGTTGGCGGCGGCAGGGCCACCTTCCGCCTGGGCGTCGGCGGTGCCGAGGAGCACTGCGACCTCTTCTCCTGGGAGCAGCACCTCTCTGACCTCGGCCTCGTCGTGCTTCCCCTCGTCGCGCGCCTAGGAGCCGCCGTGTGGACCTCGCCCGCCCGCACCGCCTTCGGCTGCCTCGTGCCGCCCGATGGCTCGACCTGCAACTTCGACCCCGTCGGCATCCAGTACCTGTCGCGCCACACAGACGCCGACACACCCCAAAACAAGCACGGCGTCCTGGACGCCATGGCCCTCCTCGTCCCCATCGGCACCCTCGTCTGCATTGCCCCACACTCCGACGCGTGGATCGCGCTCCAGCCAAAGTTCCCGCCCGGTATCGCCCCCGACCGCCTCGCCCGCACTGGCGTCCGCGCCCGCCTCACTGTGCCCCCCTCCACGCGTGGTGGCTGCATCGGAAAGCTCTACCTCGCCGTCCCACAGCGCGCCCGCTTCCTTGGCGAGGCCGCGCCCCCGCCCATCACAGTCGAGGTCGACCCCTGGGAGATCGTCCCCAACTCCGCCCGCCCCGCGCCCCTCGATGAGATCCGCGAGCTCATCGCGTGATTTTGCCTGTTGCTGGGCGCAATGAATTGCTTGTGTGTGTGAAAAGCGCGCCTGACACACAACAGCAATTTTAAATGGGCAGCGGTTCATCTAAACAAGTTTTTCAAGGGGGTGATAAAAAAAGTTTTTTTTTACTCTTTACCCCTTTTGGGAAAGGTTGCCTTTTTCACTTCAAAAAGTGACAAACAGGCGCGGGGCGCGTCTATTTAACCCCAGGAATTCAGTTTCTGCCCTCAACACGGCTGCCACGCCACGTTTTCGAAAAAATGACTTGCGTGATCCCCTTTGGCGAGCTGATCCCTGATGCTTCTGTGCGCTTTACAAAGATCGATGGGAAGTATTACATGTCCATTCGTGATCTTATCATGGTCTTCTGTGAAACAGACAACAAATACGCTTCACAAATATGGATTAGGCTACCAGAGGAGAGAAAAACCGAAATTTCTGCATTTTGCAGAAACTGGAAATTCAGTGGCGCCCGTGAGAAAAAACAGGATGTAATCACTCTCCAAGGTGCCCTGAAGCTCATCATGTGGCTTCCTGGCGACGCAGCAAAGGATTTCAGGTCCAAGACCACTGATATCCTCACAAGGTACCTGGCGGGCGACTGCACCCTGCTCAAGGAGATTGAGGCCAACGCTGCCTCAGACCACCCGGTCAACAACTTCGCCAGAGCTGCTATGGAGGAGCCTGAGTCTTCTTCTGACGGAGAGCTGTTCAGGAAGCGCAAGAAGCAGCGCGAGGAAGCCATGGAAGAATTACAGATCAAGGAAAGGATGCTGGCCCTTGAAAATGGCCAGCTGGCCCTCGAAAACGGCCAGCTGGCCCTTGAAAATGGTAAGCTGGCCCTTGAAAATGGCAAGATGAAACTTGAAAATGAAAGAAAGGAAACAAGTATGAAACTTGAAAAAGAAAGAAAGGAAAACACTGTGGGGTTCTTCAAATACTCCATGGAAGTGTTGAAGGAAATCACTGGAGCCCCTATCAATGCTATTACTGTTATGCAGTATGAGGAACATGTGAAGAACTGCACGTTCACTGGCATCAACGAAGAAAGCAGCGGGGGAGTGTGGGAATCCAGCAGATTCAGCATAAGCGTTTTGGCTGCACAAATGGGTTTCAAATGCATGGATGGCCAGGAAATAGAGCTTGGCAAGATCATGGCTCGAAAGTATCGCGAGAAATACGCTGAAGAGCCCATCAAGCACAAACAAGGAAAGGAAGGAAAGGTAATCTTTGTCAATTCATACACTGAGCGCGACCGCGAGATGGCGGAGGAGGTCATCAAGGAGTACATGGAGCGTGCTGCACAGGCTCCCAAGCAGCAGAAGAAGAAGAAGCCAAAGCAAGCTGCACCCTGAACCCCTTCCCCTCGTCCCACCACCCCCTTTGGCATGATAGCCTTCCCACCCCTTTCTCCCCAGGCTATTGTTTTTGCCACGCCCTGCCCAGGCTATTTAGTTTTTGCCCTGCTGGGCGCAATGAAGTGTGTGCCATATATGCTGTCCATGTTTGGAGACCGCGCGCCCGTCGACTGTGCCTATGAGTTCGCGCCTATTCCCACCGCGGTGCCGCTGGAAAGCACAAACAGCAACCATAATAACCATTCATACAACAACAACAGCCACCCACAGCACAGCGCCTCGCTCGCAGCGCGCGCGGCCGCGTCCATCCGCGTCCAGACCATCGAGTGTGTCACTGCCACAGTGATCATCGCGCTGATAGTCATCGCAAGCGTGTGGTCCTTCTTCCACTGCTTCTGGTGCCTCGTGGGCATCGCGGTGTTCTCGTTCTGCCTGTGCCCCTTCGTCCACTTCTACAACTTTCCACTCTGGATCGCCATCATCCTCCTCGTCGTCTCGCTCTGGGCCTACCTCACCGTCGGCGAGATGCGCCTGGGCCCCTTCCTCCTGCACTGGAGCCGCGTGCAGCAGGCCGAGACGCAGTAGCACAGGAAGCCGCAGAACAATGCACACTCTGATTCACTATAGCGGATGCACATGCTTCAAATCACATCAAAAAACCATTTTAAATACACACCGGTTCAGCACGCGCCCCTTTGGAAAAAATAAAAGATTTAACACCTATACTCCCCCAAGGGTAGCTCATACCCACTATGAGATTTAGAGAGAGTAGTTAGAGAGAGACAGTTAGAGAGAGACAGCTAGAGAGAGACAGCTAGAGGGGGACGTGACTTTTCGAAAATTTCTTGGAGGAGGGAGGGTGAGAGCAGAGGGAGTGGTCACGTGACAACCCATGCTTCCATAAATGGATGCATCCACTATAGTGAATCTTTCGAACAGTTGTCTGTTCAGATTCATATACCATTATAAAAATACAACTCTATAATCGAAACGACGTGAAAACGCAACGGTTGGCTGGTAGTCATGAAAACGAAATCGCGTGTTTTCACATTACATTGTATAACACAACTGTTCAAACACGCAACGGTTCATATGACGTTCTATAACACAACTGTTCAACACACAACGGTTCATATTGGATTTAACACCTACACTCCCCAGGGGTAGCTCATACCCACTTTGAGATTTAGAGAGAGTAGTTAGAGAGAGACAGTTAGAGAGAGAGAGACAGCTAGAGACAGCTAGAGGGGGACGTGACTTTTCGAAAATTTCTTGGAGGAGGGAGGGTGAGAGCAGGGGGAGTGGTCACGTGACCCCAGTGCCTCCAAAAATGGATGCATCCGCTATAGTGAATCTGTCGAACAGACAACTGTTCAGGTTCATATGCTATTATAAAAATAGTTTTAAACATTATAAAAATAGTTTTAAACATTATAAAAACAGTTTTAAACATTATAAAAATAGTTTTAAACATTATAAAAACAGTTTTAAACATTATAAAAATAGTTTTAAACATTATAAAAATAATTTTAAATATTATAAAAAAGTTTTAAAACATTATAAAAAAAGTTTTAAACATTATAAAAACAGTTTTAAACGTTATAAAAATATAACTCTATAATCGAAACGGTGTGAAAACGCAACGGTTGGCTGGTAGTCATGAAAACGAAATCGTGTGTTTTCAAAAAATACATTATATAACACACCGGTTCAACACACAACGGTTCATATTGGATTTAACACCTACACTCCCCAGGGGTAGCTCATACCCACTATGAGATTTAGAGAGAGTAGTTAGAGAGAGAGAGTAGCTAGAGAGAGACAGCTAGAGAGAGACAGCTAGAGGGGGACGTGACCTCGCCGAAAAAGTTGGAGGGAGGAGGGAGAGTGAGAGCGAGAGGGTGGTCACGTGACCAACTTTTTTTGTTTTTTTGCACGCGTTTGACGAAGGGGCGCTTGGTGTCTATAAGACTGCCTTCTGCCGCCGCCTGGCTCAACTGAAACGAAAGCAAGCATGCAATCTGTGGGACTCGTCAGAGTGATCTCTCCTACGCAGGTCGTGGTGCGCCTGCCCACTGACGCGGTGGTGCGCGTGACGTTCTCGGACGCTCTGACGCCGGGCCAGCGTGCGACCGCCGCGAGGCTCGCGAGCAGCGTGGCGCCTGGCATGGTGGAGATGGAGCTGTGGGAGTACGACCTTGGCACGCTGGCGTTCGCAGGGCGCAATCTGAAGATGCCAGAGGAGCGGGGTGCGGCCCGGGCGCCGTATGCGAAGCGCCAGCGCGTGGACAGGCAGGAGTGAGACTCCCTTTTTTCAACGGGTGGTGCGTCTGGACAGGCAGGCAGGAGCGTCTGGACAGGCAGACGCGAGCTTATTTGGGAAAGGGTATATAAATCCACGTGAATTATTACAGAAATGGCAGATTTCTGCCGAGGGTGCGGCAAGGCGATGCCCTTAGGGCACCTAGCACACATCTGCGACCATTGCGTGCGCGCGCGAGAGGAACGCGAGCGGCTCGAGGACCTGCAGCACGACTGCACCACGTGCTGCACTGTGATGTGCCAGGTCTTCGTGGCCACCGCGATCATGCTGGTGTGCGTCACAGCAGTGATCCAATGGGTGAAGTTTTCGTGGAATCTGTGAAAAAAAAGTGTCGCTCACATATAAAAGAGAGCAGTGTGCACACACTCGCTAGTTGCATTCTTGAATACACAGACACTCAAAAAAAAATGGAATCTGCTACCCAATGCACCGCTGCGACCCTATTTGAGGGCGTGTCCATCGCCCCAAACTCTGTCTTCATAGGCCCTGGTGCTGCCCTGCCTGGTGTCAGTATTGAGGGAGACTCAGTGATCTACCCAGACTGCACCATAGGCAGTGGTGCCTTGATTGTAAAGTCCGCCATCGCCGAAGGCTGCACCATCGGAAATGGGGCCAGCCTGTGTGAAGCGGTATGTGCGAGGCACTGTATTTTGGGTGCTGGTGTCACTGTCAAACAAGGAGCCAAGTTGGGAGCGTATGTCTGGGCACAAAATGGTGCTGTCATCCTTGAAAACGCCAGAGTCGGTTCTGGCTGCGTCATCCGCGCTGGCGCTGTTGTCCCAGCCCACGCGGTGATTGCCGATCACACCGTTGTGTATGCGAAAGTGGAAGATCCAGTGCTGATATCGGAGTGCCTGCAGCTGATGGAGGAGGCACATGATGATCTATGCGCAGTGGAGGTGGAGCTTGATAACTACCAGAAGCTGTGCGAGGTGGCACAGCTGAAGCGCGAAAACGACAGTAAGCAGCACGAGCAGTGGATCAATAATAATGCCAAGAGCGAAGTCAATAAACAACTGATCACGGAGCTTCATTCACGTGCCATGACAGGGCGCCAGGCCATCGACAAAGAGCTGCAAAGGCATGCAGAGCTCCGCTCGCGACTCAACAATTTAACCATTATGTTGCTCATGATGTTCATCTGCGTGTGTTTGTACTGTGCTATCTGCATGATCATCATCAGGTTCTTCGAAAACAGACTTGGTGAGTATCTGATCAGCTTGGCTCAGTCGTTCCAAGTGCTTTGCACTGATGTGCAGCTCTGGGTGCAGGACCTGGCGGGCGCGGGCTATGAGTATTTCTTCTCTGGAAGCGGGCTGTGCTCTGATGGCTCCATGCCACTGGTCTTGTGAGACCCCCTTTT